>ULUQ01018271.1_pt1 | contig 14318 bp, 11 predicted proteins | sample 1958661 | NCBI WGS metagenome assembly ULUQ01 (sample SAMEA4835765, study PRJEB28245) | human gut metagenome | biome: gut microbiome; material: fecal sample | place: Denmark | collected 2008 | reverse complement strand
GAAATTGACCCCTCTGTGTCCAAAATTAGTTTACCACTTCACTCTATACGAAAAAAGCTAATCTAAGTCAAATCCAGTAGGAATATTAGCAAGGGATGTTTGACCCCATAAGCAATAATAGCAATCTGAGTCATAACCAGCGAGAAGGTCGAGATGGGGAATTTGACTCTATACGAGAAAACTGCAATCTGAGTCATATCCTGTCAATTTTTTTGCCAGATTAGTTGCCATGAATTTATGACCCTAATCGTTAAATTTTACAATTAGGGCCATAGATTATAAAGTATGTAGTTTTAAAAAAAATTAAAAACAAATGAAAAAAATTTAAAACACATTAACAATAAATCAGAATTAGTAATACCTCTTAATTACTGATTAAATAACATTTTAATACTTCTTCAAAAACTATATTTTGATGTGAGTGTCAAAAGTAAATTGGGCCACTCTCTGATGTAACTGGATTGCTTCATTGCTATGCACTCCCGCAATCCTTAAACGCCTGAAACTCCCATAAAATGGCGTGTTCACGTCACCTTATTTAATATCTAATTCTGGTGGAACATCCAGTTCATGTGGTACTGGTGCTCCATTTTTCTTTCTCTGTCGTACACACTCCGTCAAAAGATATTCTATTTGACCATTGACAGACCTAAAATCATCCTCTGCCCATGCTGCAATGGCATCATAGAGCTTACCTGATAAACGGAGGGGAATCTGCTTTTTGCCTGAATCTGCCATTAATACAAGCTGCCTGAATTAACTATTGGCTGGGCATCCTTATTTCCACATAGAACAACTAACAGATTAGAAACCATAGCTGCTTTTCGTTCTTCATCAAGTTCAACAACCTGCTTTTCAGATAACCTGTCAAGTGCCATCTCTACCATACCTACGGCACCATCAACTATCATCTTTCTTGCATCAATAATAGCTGATGCCTGCTGACGCTGAAGCATAACTGCTGCTATCTCAGGTGCATAAGCAAGATATGTTATCCTTGCTTCTATTATATTTAATCCGGCATCCGTTACCTTACTCTGAATCTCTTTCCTTATTCTTTCTGCTACAACTTCGCTTGAACCACGAAGGCTTCCCTCATCAGCCATTCCATCTCCCGTTGTATCTACATTCTCAGCTACATCATATGGATACATACGGACTATATTTCTGACTGCACTATCACATTGAAGTGAGAGATATTCCTTATAGTTATCTACATTAAATACAGCCTTAGCGGTATCTGTCACCTTCCACATAACCGCAATTCCTATCTCAACAGGATTACCAAGGCAATCATTAATCTTCTGTCTGCTGTTATTAAGAGTCATAACCTTAAGTGAGATCTTCTTATTCGCCATCTGTGTATTACCACCTGCCGAAAGTGTTACCCCAGACATGCCTGACAAATCAATCTTTTTATTGTTGGCTGCTACATCACCACTCTGATTAAGCTTTGTTTCCGCTGCCGGATTAACTGCTGTACAGAACGGATTAACATAATAAAACCCTGCATCCTTAATGGTTCCGACATACTTACCAAAAAGTGTTAATACAAGTGCCTCCTGAGGCTTTAATACCTTAAGTCCCAGAAAGAATATCCATCCTAAGCCCACATAAACAACACCAATAACTATAAGTATAATTGCAATAACCGATTCGGAGGCTTCTGCTGTTTCTGTCATCATTGCGCCTGACACGATAGCTGCAATGGCTGCCACATATAAAGCAATGAATAACATCAGCATTGCCATACCATTCTTATTCTTTTTTAACACTTTTTCTTCCATAATAATCCTCCATTCTTGCGCTGCTTCTTTGCGCATCTCAAGTTTGTGCGAAGCACAAATCTTGCGTGTGAAAAATCTTATTTTTCACACTAGTATCATCATTTCTGCGCACGTTTTAAACTGTAACGGATAGTGGTACCGTACACACCTCCACTTATCCCTTAAAGCTGCCATATTAAAAATGTATCTATACTTCATTCTATAAGAATATATTCTTATGACAGCCTTACCTTTATTGATATTTTGATGATATCATTATGATATCATATTGTCAATATATAAATATAACTTGACGATACCATGGTCAAAATGTCTAAATCCACAGTAGCACATGTTTAGCACGGACCGAAGCGAAGCATAGACGTAGAATTGCATAGTAATGAAGCAATCCGGTTACATTAGTGAATGACAAAATATACTTTTGACACTCACATCACAATTTCCAGAAAACTCAAAGACAAAAATAACAACTTACCTGACAACTAATATCGTATATAACCAATTTGATAATAAATATCATATATCATTTATCTGACAATTAATAACATATTGTTATTTTTACATAATCATGTTATAGTTATTAAATTACTTACGGACAACCATATATTTTTAATGCTAAGTGTGTATCAAATCTTATTTCTACACACTATTTATGCATGGGGTTAACTAAATCTACTTAAATATAAGATAAGGAGTATCTATTCATGTTTAATTTAACAAGAAAAAGTCTGACACCTGATCAGATGAAACGTGCTAATATAACAGCGAGCACTACCATAACACTAACATACCTTATATGTCTTTTTATTACTTTAACATCTGATAAAACAGTTATTGAAAAGATTGTTTTTACGTGTGTCTATTTTCTTTTATACACCTGCAATGCTATCTATGTCAGGAAACATATTTATGAAAAAAAGGCTGAGCTGTCAATTGCATATGGTTTTCTTGCTGTTTTCGGCATAATAACCTTCATACAGCCTGCAAGAACTATGATGATTATATTCCCTGCTTTATTATCACTATCTGTTTATATGAATGAATACCTGATAATATGGGGAACAGGTGCAACCTCTTTCTTTGTAATTACCAAAATCTTATACATAAATACCACTAACCCTGCAGATAAAACAGAACAGGTAAAGGTTATTTTTCTTGTTGTTACGTGTCTTATAGTATGTGTTCTAGGAGGATGTAAGGCTATTAAAAGACTTGTAGAATTCTCTGAGGAAGAAACTAACGCAGTTAAAGAAAAGGCTGAAAAGCAGCTTGAAATAGCAAAGCGTGTTAATGAAATATCCAACAGCGTAAATACCCAGTTTGAACAGGTACGAAATGACCTTGATAAAATAGCAGAAATAATTAACAATACCAACAAAACTATTGATATTATTTCTGATGGAACTACCAGTAGTGCAGAACAAAGTGTTCTTCAGTCTGAAAAAACGACAGAAATCCAGACAAGACTTAATAACACTAATCAATCTACCGATATAGCGGTAAATACAGCAAGAAAGCTTCAACAGATTGTAGAGAAGGGAAAGGAAGAATCTGATGAGCTTGCTAGTCAATCTGCCATAGTAGATACCTCAGCCCTGCAGATATCCGAAACTATTGGCAATCTTGTTGAGCACGTAAGTAAAGTATCCGATATAACTAACGTTATTATGAATATATCCTCACAGACTAATCTTCTTGCACTTAATGCTTCTATTGAGGCAGCAAGAGCAGGAGAAGCCGGAAAAGGCTTTGCAGTAGTTGCCGATGAAATCCGCTCTCTCGCTGAGATGACAAAATCATCCACTGAGGAAATAACACAGATTATGAATGCACTCATTGCGCTTACTAAGAACACTCAGAATGAGCTTAAGCACACCGTTGACAGCATTAATATCCAGCGCGGAAAAGTTAAAACAGTACATGAAAGCTTTGTAGCTGTTGAACAGGATATTGATTCACTTGTGGCTAACATGACATCAGTAAGCTCTGAGGTAAATGCTGTACTTGATGCTAACTCTTCTATTGTAGACGGAATTGAAACATTATCAGGTATCTCACAGGAAATGTCATCTACAACCGAAACTACAAGACAGGAAATGCATGACCTTAATAACCGCATTACCAACTTCTCTGATGCTATTAACACTACATCAGAGTCGCTTGAAATATTAAAAAAGACCTCAGCAGTTGATAATACAGAGGATTAAAAGCAGCTTTAAAACATATATTCACATAGCGGCAGCAACCAGATTATTGTGCTTATGGTTACTGCCGCTATTATTTATATTATGATTCTGGTGTCAAATGGTATTTCCCTGACTGATATACCTTAAATACCGCAATTCACAAAATCCTTAAGCACCTCAAATTCTCATAAAAGGCTGTATTCACAATATTAAACATTTAAATATTTATCAAGCTCGTATGCAACGTTCTTTCTTACCTTAAACTTAGGGTTATCATATATATTACCACGCGCTATTACCATATCAACATTTCTTAAAGCCCTGAGATCTTCTAACGGATTATCCCTCGTCACTATCATATCAGCGCATTTGCCAGACTCTATGGAACCTGTTACAGCTCCTATTCCGGCTAACTTAGCACTATTTAATGTTGCTGTATACAACGCAAACGAGTTGCTTACACCAACATACTTATGGAAGTAGAATAATTCTCTCCAGAAATCATATTGCGTTATCCATGGACATCCCACATCATTACCAAGAACGACTGGAATTCCATTAGCAAGTGCCGCCTTAGCAGCAGCAATAACCTATTCATCAGAAGCCTCCAGCTTGCCGTATCTTATATTTTCCATAATGGTATCTTTATACAGCCATGTATCCTGTAATACCATACCAAAGGCATCTCTTAACTCACGTCTGTTGAAATCCTTTATGTTATGTCCATCCATTCTTATTTCACCTGAATTAACATCATAGAATCTCATAAGAAGCTTAACCATAGTTGTTTTACCAGCACCTGTCGAACCTACAATTGCGACCTTCTGCCCAGGCTTTACCTTGGCACAGAAATCCCTGATAATAACCTGATCCTCCTTATAACCGAATCTTACATGGTCGAATTCTACTTCTCCCCTGATATTATCTGTTGAGACAGGATTCTTTACTATCTGTTCCTCTTCCTCTTCATTAAGGAAGTCCACCTGAAAGTGCAACACCTGCATAACCAAGATTACCAACAAATGCCATAATAGGCTGCATCATTCCTGAAAAGAACTGTGACTTCCAGGCTGATGAATACAAAACATTATTCGTCCTGTCGAATTCATCTACCATATCCTTCTCTTTATTGAAGGACTTTACAACCATATGTCCACCATATGTTTCCTCTATCTGACCATTTATGTGTCCCAGATATTCCTGCTGTGTCTTAAAGTAATTCTGTGACTTCTTTATAACAAAGGATATAAGACCTACGGATATTGGAAGTATGACAATAGCAATAATAGTCATAAGTGGTGAAATACTTAACATCATGATAAGCACACCAATCATAGTTGCTGTTGCTGTAATAATCGTTGTTATGCTCTGATTAAGTCCCATACCAAGAGTATCAACATCATTAGTTATTCTTGAAAGAACTTCTCCATATGTCCTGCTCTCAAAATACTTCATTGGCATCCGGTTTATTTTCTCTGATATTTCCTTACGAAGTCTATAACATATCTTCTGTGAAATACCTGTCATAATCCAGTCCTGGACAAAATTAAATATTGCGCTGCAGACGTATAAGCCGAGTACAATCAAAAGAATCTTTCCTATATAGCCAAAGTCAATACTACCTGTACCTGCTATTTTCCTCATAAGGCCTTCTGAAAGACCTGTTGTTGCCTTTCCAAGTACCTTTGGTCCTGCTACATTGAATACTGTTGAGGCTGCTGCCATAATCATAACTATGAATATAGCTATCTTATAGCTTCCTACATACTTTATGAGCTTACCTATTGAGCCCTTGAAATCCTTAGCCTTCTCAGCGGGCATCATACCCCTGCCCGGTCCACCTGGTCCTCTATGTCTGGGAGTCTGCTTATATGAATTATTATCTGCCATAATTATGCTTCCTCCTTTCCATCTGATATATCATGCTCCGCATTATATGAAGCTTCTTCATCTGACTTATTGAGCTTTTCATTAACAGCTACTGAATTCTCAAGCTCGCTGGCTGATAGCTGCGACCTGGCAATCTGCTGGTATACCTCACAATTCCTCATAAGCTCCTCGTGTGTACCCTTACCTACAATCCTGCCTTCATCCATAACAAGTATCTGCTCCGCGTGAAGAATAGTACTTATTCTCTGTGCCACAATGATTACTGTACTATCTGTAACCTTTGAAGCAAGTGCTTTTCTTAAGGCTGCATCTGTCTTTAAATCAAGTGCTGAAAAGCTGTCATCAAATATAAATATCCTTGGATTCCTTGCTATAGATAATCTCTGCTTCTGTCCACCTGAAACATTCGTACCACCCTGTGCAATAGGTGCTTCATACTTTCCGGCCTTTGAATCCATAGACTTAGCATATGCTCTTCCCATAGATGCTACAAGTGATGAACCCATTGTATCAAAGGTTGATTTAAAGTTATCACGCATAGACACAAGGGTATCTTTAGGCAGCTTTCCGCTATCATACATAGCCTTAAATACCAGTCTCATATCTACACATTCTGTTGGAACCATATTGCCATCGGCATCCTCTACATCCTTATAAAAGGATTCTAATTCAATGCCCATTCTCTTTCCAATATCTGATACCGGCACATCAGCAAGTGCCTTTACATCAACACCCATCTGTGCTGCCATCTGCTCCCTAAACTGTGCTGCTGTAACCGAAGACATCTGATTATTAATAATAAGTGCCATTACTAATGTATCATCATATTCATCCAGTTTCCCTTCATTCTTCTCAGAAAGAATATACATATCTCCATCCTGTTCATAACAGCTTTCCCATATGCTTATTTCTTCATCTGTCATAAACATTTTAGCAATATCATATTCATCCTTCGTTATCTTTTCTGGAATACTATGCCCTATGCCGCCATTCTGAATACCAACGTCAATAATATCTGATGTATACTGTGGCAATACAAGATCACCATTTGCCTGTAATATAAGTAATACAAGTATTATGATTACTGACTTCCAGTATGGAGCAATACTTTTTAATATTCTGCTCATAACCGTTCCTTTCTTCTAAGTATATGGTAGAGCTTGCCGCTATGATAGCCATCATTATTATTATGGCCTTCACACCACTTGGCTACATCAAGCTTCCAGGTCTTACTATTACCTTCCTGACGCTTCTGCTATTCTTGAAAGCCAGGGTGCAAAATACCGCAACCTTTCGATTGACTCTTCCTCAAATGCAGGTAAATATGCCTCTGATATTATGGCATTTCCTACAACTATACTAGTTGATAGAAATGGTAATATTGTAGGTGAACCAATGCTTGTAGGAATTGACAATAAGGATAACTATGATACACTTATGAAGCAGATTAAATCTGTAATTGCAGCAGATAGCAATAACAAATAAATGGTTGAAGAGAATTAAACTATATAAAAATATCATATAAGAATGTAGGTTTTTCTACATTCTTATATGATACACCTTCATCAATTCGCTCTTTCCCCAGTGTATTTATTCCCTAAATAACAAAAAGACAAACCGGTATAAGCATCATTCTGTCATTAAGTTCCTATACATTGAATATATTATAAACTAAAATACAAATGGCATTATCTGCCAATTCTGTAATATTAAAGCTGATACAAGCATCAAAACCTGTAAAAATATACATGCAATTATATTTCTTGCAATTGATTTCTTCTTCCTGAGCAGCACTATACCCATTATTATCAATATAACTATCAATACACTTAAAATTATACTAACCATGCTTCCATAACGCACAGCTATATATGTAAATACACATTTACTATTATAATCAGGTAAATATGATATTATCTGCTCTTTAGTAAATGAACTTCCTATGAGATTACTATTCATCCATGCATAATCCAATACTTTATATATATATGATGCACTATCATCTCTATTATCCATAAATAAGAACCATAATAAAATTAAAATAATGTCTTCTTCCACCAACAATAATACTTGTATTCATTGTAATTATATTATCAAATTTCATATGTACCTCCAAACAAAACAAACATTTGTCACACATTAAATGTAGCAAATATCTGTTCATGAAAGGTCAAATCAAATTTGACTTCTATATAATAAAAACTTTGAATTTTCCTGACACCTAATCCAGATTTTTCTGTAATGTACTGATCAATTCCTCAATAACTATTGGTTTGGTTAAGAATCCATCCATACCGCATTCAAGTGCTTTCTTTCTGTCCTCATCAAATGCATTTGCAGTCATGGCAAGAATGGTGATTCCAGCCAGTGCCGGATCATTCAGTGCTCGGATCTGTTTGGTAGCCTCATATCCATTCATTACCGGCATCTGAACATCCATCAGCACCAGATCATAATTACCCGGCTTTGAATTCTTAACTTTCTCCACCGCCTCTGCTCCATTTTCGGCAGTATCAACCATGCAGCCATATTCATTAAGGATCTCCACTGTGATTTCTCTGTTAAGTTCATTATCTTCCACAAGCAATATACATTTGTCTCTGAAATCTGAACCTGCTGCCGAAAGGGGTGTATCCTCTGTCTCTGCCTGCATCTGGCCAATAGCAGTCATCAAGGTATCTCTGATATCTGACATAAACAATGGTTTTGCACAGAAAGCAGTTACCCCGGCTGCCCTGGCTTCCACTTCGATATCTGACCAGTCATAAGCAGTCAGTATAATGATTGGTGTATCATCACCAAGGCTGCGAATCTGGCGGGTGACTTCAATGCCATTCATATCTGGCAGACGCCAGTCGATGATATAAGCGTGGAACGCATCTCCCAGTTCCATAGACTGTCGTGCACGAAGAACCGCTTCCTTGCCGGAAAGTGTCCATTCTGAACGCATTCCAATCCTCACAAGCATTTTTGTCACACTATCGCAGGTATTGAAATCATCATCTACAACCAGTGCCTTAAGTCCTTCCAGTTCTGCAATCTTTTCTGTATGATGCTGCTTAAACTGAATACGAAATGGCAGACGGACAATAAATTCAGTACCTTTGCCCTGTTCTGTCTGAACCTCAATCGTTCCACCCATCATATCCACAATATTCTTGGTAATGGCCATGCCAAGTCCTGTACCCTGAGTCCTGCTGACTGTGGAAGTACGCTCTCTCTCAAAAGGAGAAAAAATCTTCTTTACAAATTCCTGACTCATGCCGATTCCGTTATCCTTTACACGGATCTCGTACAGTCCACTGTCCTTTAGCGTCCCTGGGAACTGCTTCAACCGTACAGAAACAGTTCCTCCTGCAGGAGTAAACTTAACTGCATTGGACAAAAGATTTAAAAGTACCTGATTCAGTCGTGTCTTATCACAATAAACATCCTCATTTGTCACATCCATTGCATCCATATAAAGATCCAGCTGCTTTGCATAAATCTGCCCACTGATGATGGTCTTCAGATCATGAAGTACATCCGATAAACTGACCTCTGTTTCTTCCAGATGGATTTTTCCACTCTCGATACGGCTCATATCCAATATATCATTAATCAATGAGAGCAGATGGTTGCTGGATGAAAGGATCTTACCCAGATAATCCCGGACTCTTTTCTGATCATCAATATTACTGACTGCCAGTGTGGTAAAACCGATAATAGCATTCATTGGTGTTCTGATATCATGCGACATATTGGAAAGGAAAGTACTCTTCGCCCGGTTTGCTGTCTCTGCAGCATGCACAGCCTCAGAAAGTGCCTGATTCATTTTCCAGTCAGCAGTACGATCCGACATAACCAGGATATATTTCTTTTTCCCGTTTACTTCACTGCACATTGCAATATTATGGAACCAGCGTTTTTCCCCTGTCTTCAGATGAACATATTCAAAGTCTCCTTCTCTTTGTTCATGGACCTTGATTTCCTCCAGATAATTTTTCTCTGGAGCTCCCTGTTCTGCCATATGCAGTTTTCCTATAATCCTGATATCTTTACGAATCTGTTCTACCGTTATTCCCAGCAGTTTTTCCACATTCGGACTAACGTAATCTGCATGGTATGTTTTTGCATCCAGCATCAGAAAAACGTCATCCACATTCATTGAAAGCTTTTGAAACAGCTCATCCCGGTACATAATCTCCGTATCTTTTTTCTTTAAGTTTATCCTGCTTTTTTGAATAACAAGACTTATAAAGAATGCGGCAATACAGAACACAACTGCACTGACAAGAAGTATCGTACTACGCTGCAGACTGTTCATACTATCATTGACGATATCCGCCTGTACAAGTCCTAAGAACATCCAGTCCTGGATATCCGATTTTTCATAGACCAGATAGTAGCTCCTTCCGTCCAGATTTAGCAGCCTCGCATCGGTACGTCCTTCTTTAAACTTCTCCGAAAGCTCATTGATCTCTTTTTCAGACATATCAGAATGCTCTCTTAAAACACCGAAGAAATTATACACATTCCCCCATGATGCAGAGGAATGATCAACCACAACACGACCATCCGGATGAACAACAAAACTCTGGGCATTTCCATCAAAAACAGAGATATCCAGTACATTTACAATATCAGAGTTTTCATAGGCAATGGCAATCGCATCATATTCAAATCCCTGATAAATTCCATGAACCTTAGGAGTGGCAAAAACAAGCAGCTGGGATTTTCCGGGAACTGCTGCATTTGCAATAACATCATTTCCCTTCCGAATCTCCTCTTCAATATTTTCCTGTAATCCAAGATACCCGGTATTACCTGTTACAACCTTATAGTTCCCTTCAGCTGACAGAAAATAAAATTCTACAAAGCCTGCATCTTCCCGCGCTTTCTTTATATAATCACGAATTTCTTCTTCACTGGAGGTACTCTGCAGATTCTCACCCCACATATGAAGATAAGTCAGATTCCTATCTGTCAGTTCTCTTAACATGTTATCAGACTGATGAAAAACTTCCGTCAGATGAGAAACGCTTTCCTCATAAATGGTTTTCGATACAAATCCAAAATATTGGGAAACCAGCAAAACAATACACGCCAAAACAGCTATAAAGGCCGCTATACTAAATCTTTTTCTCATAACAGGTGCCTTTCTGTCTTTATTATGATTCTTAATATTCATACTTCTCACCTCAGAGTCATGTAGTCTTCCGGCTCTGCAAGAACAGCATCACCATCTGAAACATATCCCGTCCAGGTATCTTCCACAGTGCTATCGCCTTCCTCAAACACAACATTCGCATCTGCTGGATAAGCTTTCATGTGTTTTGGTGCCACAAGGCAGGTTACTGTGAAAGTAGCATTGTCCTGAACCTTTTTTCCATCTTTTATAACTTTGCTCAATATATAACCATCATCTGTTTCTTTGACTTCCACAGAAATGCCGCTGAATACTGGCAGAGAACCACGGTTAAAAGGGATGAAACCGCCCTCATAGCCTTCTACAAAATTTCTAACCATCTCTTTTAGTTCAGCTCCACTCATCTTGCTTGTGTATGCTGACAGGCTATTTGGCATAATCATGCTGCCCGCCATTTTTTTTGTATAGCCGGCTTTAAGCACATTTCCCGTAAAACTGTTTCCGGTTGCAATCAGCACATCCGTCCCATAAATGCTTCGCAGAGTGTTGGCCATAACCGAATATGCCTCATTCCCGCCGCTGCTATGAAAACGATTGGAATAAGACTTTTGTGAATCCAATATTACTTTCTCAGAAATGGATTTTTCCTCAAGGAGCTGAGAATTAAATGACTGATAAGCCTGCTCTGCATCATATTCTCCTGTGATCATTTTAGAGACCACATCCTTGGAAACAGAGAAAAAGTCATTTGATGCAATACGGATATACATATGGTTTTCTTCTATCACAGGTTTCACATCTTTCAGATATTCCGTAAGCTTAAGATCTACATCCTGACTGTAGCTTAACAGATCCTGTCCATCACTAATGACTCTGTTCTGTGCATCCGCTGAAAGCATTGTGCTCAGCACCTTCATTGCTTTCTTCCGGCGTGTTTCATCCTGTGTCAGGTCACGGTTTAGGGCCACCTGAAAATACGGCGTAGTCATAAGCCACTTTTCACCGTTCTCCTGAAAGAATGGAAGAAATGTTGTGTTAATCCCCTTATCCTGAAACATTTTTACTCCAGCAGAGCTTCCAAAGTACATGGCAAGCTTTCCACTTTGATACATCTCAACTATATCATCATAATTCATGTCCAGATCATCCGGACTCAGACCTGTATCCTTTATAAACTGCTCCAGACGTTCAAAAGCCTCCGGCCAGATGGTACTGTCAAGACCTTCTCTCTTTGTATTATCCGGATCACTGTAGGAGGTACGCCACTTGCGTCCATCTACAGAAGACAACTCTGATGCAGACAGACCCTGCAGTGTTTCCATACAGGTATAATCATAATAATAGTCTGCAGTAAACCCACGGATTCCCACTTTATCAAATGCCTGACAGGCGGAAACAAAGCTTTCATAATCTGTTGGAAGAGGGATATCATACTTTTCAAAAAGATCTTTGTTGACTATAAAACCGTGTGCATCCGCACACACCGGAATCCAGTTTACGCTTCCGTCTTCATTCATAAAATTGCTAAGGTAGCTATCATAGACTGCACCGGCAGCATTGGTTGTGGACAGATCCATAAGACTGTCTTTTAAGGGACTCGCATCATGCAGTGAAAAGCGACAGCAGGTTATAATATCCGGTAATCCCCCATTTTCCTTAAGAAACTTGTAGAAATCCAGATTATTATTCCCTACTACAAATTCAACATTGATGTCCGGAAGCTGTTCCTGAATGTATGGTGCATATTTTTCATACATGCTTGTGCTCCATAAGTACACCGTAATTGTTTCTGCATCTTCTTTTTTTGCACTTTTGCCGCCACAGCCTGACAAAAGTGATATAGCTGTCACCATTACCAGAAGCATTGGCAAAACTCTGTTCCATTTTTTCTTTTCCACTACTACTCCTCCTCTAAGTTTCCTTTGCATTTCTCTATTTTACAATGTCAAAATATCCAATAATTCCGATATATCCATCCTTTTTTAAAGGAGACCACAACGTATGCAATTTCAGTTTATACATCTGACTGTCATTATCCACTTTTGCTTTTATCTGCACAAATATTTCTTTATTATGTACAGATGTCTGACGCAAGAAAGCTTGAATACGTTGAGCATCTTCCCTATTTACTCCGAATTCTTTGAATAGATTAAAATTCGGATTATTTAGCTTACATAATGTCTGCTGTTTTCCATTTAGTATAGTTAACTGACCTGAAACCGCATTGTAATCAATCGAATTCAAGCCACTGTTTGATTTGAAGAAATCAATCTTTTCCTGCATAACCTTTACAAGACTCTGCGAATAAATCTGGTTCGGTAAGGATTTATCACTGAGTATTTCATTTGAAAGTCTCTGTACTTCATGATAATATTTATTATCATCCTTCTCTTTACTAATCAATTTAGAAAACGAAGGGCCTAGTTCTTTAAAGCACTTAAGGAGTATCGGATTAAACTGACCGCATTGCCCATCCAGAATCATCTTAATAGCTGTGTCATGATCAAATGCTTTCTTGTAACATCTTTCACTGGTGAGTGCATCATAAACATCGACGATTGAAACCACCTGTGCAGCGATTGGTATTTCTTCACCTTTCAATCCATCCGGATAGCCATTTCCGTCCCATCTTTCATGGTGCCATCTGCAGATTTGCCATGCGGTATGTACCAGTGGATGATCTTGTGGAAAGTCCATATCCTTAATTATAGCTGCACCAAGCTCACTATGGGTCTTCATAATCTTAAATTCTTCATCTGTAAGTCTGCCTGGTTTATTCAATATTTCCTCTGGAATACGGATCTTACCAATGTCATAAAGTGAAGATGCCGTTGTGATTAAAGCAATGTCTGCCTCTGTCAGATGATAGTCATCCGTTGTTTTTGCCAGTTGCCTAAGCATCATTTCTGTTGCTGTTTTAATATGCAGGATATGTTCTCTGCTCTCGCTGTTACGTGATCCCAATATATTACTCATAATCTGGATCATGATATTGTTATTTTCTTCTTTTTCGTAAACCTGATCATAAACCACATTTATCAGATGCTTTTGATTCATATAGAGTCCCAAGGTATTCTGAACTCTTTTCTTCACAATCACAGAATCAAACGGCCGTGTGATATAATCTGTGATTCCAAGCTCATATGCCCTACGCATAGTATCAACATCAGCTTCAGAAGATATCATGATTACAGGAGTTTCAGCAATACACTGGCTTCTTTTCATTATTTCCAAGACTTCAAAACCATTCATATGTGGCATATTGATATCTAAAAGCATCAGATCAATTCCAATATTTTCTCCTATCATCTGGATTGCCTGATTTCC
>ULUQ01005364.1_pt1 | contig 14451 bp, 17 predicted proteins | sample 1958661 | NCBI WGS metagenome assembly ULUQ01 (sample SAMEA4835765, study PRJEB28245) | human gut metagenome | biome: gut microbiome; material: fecal sample | place: Denmark | collected 2008 | reverse complement strand
GAAAGCTGTGAATAGGAAAAATCGTGACGGTTTTCCTGAAGGTCGATGTGGATAAGTGCTCTCCTGTCGGGGTCGATTTCTCCGAACTTATCTATAATATCGTAACCGAAGTTATAGTTATCGGGGCAATCTATCTCGAACTTATTCAGTATCCCGTTCTCATCAAAGCCTTCTTTTACAAATCTATTGTAGTAATTTTTAACCTGTTCCATATACTTTTCTTTCCGTTCCTTTGTTTATCAGATCAGTATCGCCAAGAACTTGCAGTCCTTGCCGTCAACGGCTATCATTCCGTGCGGATTCATGCTGTCGTAATAAATGCAGTCGCCTTCACTTACCGTTTCAATATGACTGCCTATCTGGAACTTCAACGTTCCCGATATTATATAGTCCATTTCCTGACCGTCGTGTACTGACAGGTGTATAGGCTTTTTCTGCTCCTCCTCATCATAAGGAGCTGTTACCAGCAATGGCTCTATTTTCTTGTTTTTAAAAAGATAGGCAAGGTGCTGATAGGCAAATCTTTCCCGACGCTCGATCGGTAAGCCTTGATCCTTACGGACTATCGAATATGTATTGAGCTTAGGTGTAACACCTGTAAGAAGCTCTATAAGTTCGATGCCAAGTGCGTCCGCCGCCTGATTCAGGAATGAAAGCGAAAAATCCTTTTCTCCGTTTTCAAGTGAAATATATTCGTCTGTGGTGACGTTTGTTTTGTTTGCCATTTCGCCGACAGATATATCAAGGTACTCTCTTGTGCTTTTCAGTCTGCCGGATACGTCTTTGATATTATAATCCATAATGACCTCCGTAACGCCTTGTATTTCCTGTAAATATATAAAGCGTTATGCTTTATTAATTAAGTATACCAAATCGCTGCAATAAAATCAATAGTTTTTTGGCGATTTCTCACTAAAATAATATAAAATCAAACTGTCAGTTTATCGGAAATTTTGCTATAAAGAGTTATAGTTATGCCCTCGGTATCAAGAAGTTCTCTTACAGAGGTATAATCTCCGTGGTCTTTACGGCGCAATATAATATTCTTTGCGATCTCCTCCGTTATTCCCTCAACGCTCATCAGCTCGTCTACGGTAGCTTTATTGAGGTTTACCTTGCGAATGCCGTAAGACTCGTTTTTTGTGTAATATCCCGACGAGGCAACGGTAAACCGGTTGCACAGTATCATATATACTTCATCATCTACAGAGCTTATCTCTTTAAGCTGTGACATAGATGTAAATTTCCCGTGCTTTTCACGATAGTTTATAATATCGTGTGCCGTTTTCCGCCCGACACCTTTTATCTGCATCAGTGTTTCAAGATCTGCTGAATTGATATCCGGTTTTTGCTCATACGAATACGAACTTTCATCGTATGAGGTTTCATCCACAGAGAACACCCATGCGTTATCACGCATTACTTTGTCGTTATAGTAATATAAAACAACAGTGAGCATTACGGTAAGGATAAGCACGCCTGCGGCAATTATTATTGCGTTGCGTACCTTCCCTTTCATAATACTCACTCCAAGCCGTTATTTTATTTTGTCCCCGAAAAAAACTTGCAAAAACCGCTCAGCCTGCATTCGCTGCAATTCGGTTTTGCCGCACTGCACACAAGCCGACCGTGCCACACAAGCCTGTGACACATCATCAATCTGTCGTCCGGCTTTATTATTGCGGCAAGTTGTTTTTCAACCTTCAGCGCATCCTTTGTTCCGTCGGTAAGGCCCAGCCTTCCGCTCACTCTTATAACGTGTGTGTCGCATACAAGAGCAGGCTTACCGTAGAGGTCGCCTACTATAAGATTAGCTGTCTTTCTTCCGACCCCGGGCAACTTTACAAGCTGTTCAATTGTATCGGGAATTTCACCGCCGAAATCATCACGGAGCATTCTGCACATCATAACAATATCAACAGCTTTTGTCTTATATAGTCCGCACGAATGTATATATTCCGCAACCTCGTCAGGCTCTGCCGCCGCAAAGCTGTCAATATCGGGGAATTTTTCGAAAAGTGCGGGAGTAACCATATTTACTCGCTTATCGGTACACTGTGCCGAAAGCCTTGTCGCTATCAGAAGCTCATGCGGCTTTTTATAAACAAGAGCGCATTTCACATCCGGATAGCACTCGGCAAGCCCGTCTATAACAAGCCCTGCTCTTTCCTTTTTGGTCATACAGTTCTCTTTTCTGATAATTATAACTATATATTATACTATATCTGCCCCGATGTCAAGTTTTGTCGCAAAATTTTTTCCGATACCGCAAAAACAGCTTCAGTCAGTGCGATTCGGTACTTATCAAAACACAAATAAAAAAAGTCCCCGAATTTAATCGAAGGACTTTGGTGAGCCACCCGGGAATCGAACCCGGGACACCCTGCTTAAAAGAATTTCAAGGAGTTGATTAAGATGTAAAGAAGATGTTAGTTTGCTTTTTTTATACCTTTATAGTATCCTATCAAAAACGCTGTCTGCTCTGCGTTGCTCGCCGTCTTATCGCCTGTCAGATAGTCGCAACGATCAATATCCGACATGGTTTTTGCAATCCACATATTGTCCTGCTCTGATAAAATGCACATTGGGATTGCCTTTTTTGCAAGCTCAAGTAAGGCAAGTGTCGGATGCTCTACAGCGTATGCAAGTTTGGCAGGATTGGCAATGCTCGGTATTTTTGCCGACACAAAGCCGTAAACCTGACCGATGCTCTCAAACATGTCTGTTCTGGTAAACTTGGCTCTCTCGGCAATGTCAAAGCTGCCCAGAACGGCGGTTAGCTTTGATATGAGGTCATTTGACGGATTTCTTGTTCCGTTCTCGATATGACTAAGTTGGGATTTATTTGATCCGCACTCTTGAGCTAGTCGCTCAAGAGTATATCCTTTTTCTTTTCTTGCTTCTTTAAGTGTCATTTGCTTTTGTACTCCTTTTTGTAATTTTTTAATTCGTATTCTGGGCGATGCAGATACCATGGCATCATAATTCCGTATTCGTATCTTGCAAGGCTGTCTGCCGTGTAGAACAGTGCGTCAACGTTATCGGGTATGCCGTCTAACAGCTCTGCTACTTTTGCTCTCAAAGCGTCCGTCATATATCTATCTGCCCAATCGTTGAGTAACTTTATCGTCCTAAATGGATGTATCTCGCTGTTATCGTTTAACAGGCATATAGGGCTGCGGTAAGGTTTTAAAACCTTTTCGTACAGACAATACGCTTCGCAAAGTCTATGTGCGATTTCCTTTTCTTTTTCGGGAGTGTTGATTTCTTCAAGTGTCATTTCTTTATCCTCGTCTTTCAAATTTATTTTAGGGATTTTCTCTTCCCTGTGATTATAATTATATCACAAGTTGCATTTGTTGTCAATATAAATTTGTACACTTACGCAACTTTTGTATACTTGCACAAATAATTAGTTGCATTATTGTGTATTTTGCTATTGCGCCCCTGCGCTTATCTGCTCCTGAGCTGTTGTTATTGCATCATCGGCATAACGTATCAGTCACGCTTGCTCTATCTTCGTGCGCCGATATCAGAAAATAATACGCCGCAGGCGTTCACATTTGCCCTTGCTGATGTACAGTTCCGCTTGTAGTTCCTGCGGTGGCTTTCCTGACCTTGCCGCTTTTGCGTTTTGCGCTTTATCAGCCTATCGCCTTGCTGATGTATCTTTTTCGATTTTGTTATCTTTAGATGCGTTTTTTATGTAAAAAAAACAAAAAAAACCGCCATGATGGCGGTGTAACCCCCCTATGCTAATAGGGGGGTAGCCTGTACAGCCAAACAGCGTTTAAACCTGTACTATCACTGCGGTTGCGCTGTTTTTTTAATTTCAAACGCATTCATCAGTGCTTGATTCTGTTGTTCAAGATTTTGATTTTGCTTATAGAGTGCGGTTATTTGTTCTTTCAGTAGCTGATTTTCTTTTTGCAGTTCGCTGATCTGGCTTGCTGTCATTGCATCAGCATTTACACGATTAGTTAATAATTCACGTATTCCTTTAACATCTTTACATTGCCGGAAGAAATAGATAATTTGAAATGCTTCGATTATAATTATTGCCGGTAATATTAACCCTGTAAATAATCTTTGTAATAATTCTGTGTCCATATTTTCCTCAATTCTTTTTAATTGTTCCAAAAAGCCAATCGGTACTAACCTCATATAGTTCTGCGAGCTGTCCTATTGTTTCTATATTTGGTTCTAATGAACCTTTTTCATATTTTGCAATGTTCGTTTGCGATATTGACAATACATCGGCAACATATTGCTGTGTGTATCCTTTATTTATCCGTGCTCGCTTTATATTTGAAATGAATTTTTCTTTAAACATAATTACCTTTCTATTATAGCATTGTTTTCTTACTGCTCTATGCTATTATAGCATATTTACCAATTTTTCTTATGCAATTTTAGCATAATTTGCTATTCTATTTTAGCATAAAATATGCTATAATAGCATAAACGGAAACGTTTGACATAGAAATTTCACAGAAAGGAAGGTAAACCCATGAAAGTAACATTAGTTGGTGTCAAGAATATCGAAGCATTTGAAACAAACGACGGAAAAACTGTTGATGGCGTTAAGCTTTTCATTGCATATTCTGACGAAAATACATACGGCAATGTAGCCGAAAGTAAGTACATTGACCGCAAAGTTTTCAATGATTTCGGTATCAAGTTAGATGTGCTTGTTGATCACATCGGAGAAGTTATTGACTGCGAGTTTAATCCAAAGCAGAAAATCGTTGGTATAACAGTATAAGGAGGTTCTTTATGTGGGATATGTTATTGAGCTTTCTTCCGATAATGCTTGTAATTCTCGGTATTTTGATTATTGCAATCGTTACGTTAAAGCTCCTTGAAGCTCGTCGGAACGCAAAGCTGAAACGGGAGTATGAAGCTCAGCAGAAAAAGGGTGACATAGATGGACTTATCATTGATAGCAGAAAAACTTGATTTGATTATCAATATTCTTGTTTTTCTCGTTCTCGGTACTGCTCTGAACTTCGGTTCTTTGCTCTTCCGGCACTACAGAAAGTAGGTCACTATGATTGATTTGTTCGGTCTGTTCACTGCCGGGACTATATACGGTCTCGGTCTCGCCGCAATAGTGTGGCTTTTCGGCTTGTTTGTTAGTGGTTGTATCTCAGCCATTTTCAAGAATAATAATTTATAAGGAGGAAATCAGCATGATCAAGTTAGCTAAGAAGTTATCGAGTAAGGCAAAGAGAGTGTTACTGTCTGTCGGTACAGGTGTTTTAGCAGCGGCTACTATGGCTATTGGCGCATTTGCCGAAGAACCTGCAGCAGGTACTGGTACTGCTCAGGATCTGTCTTCAATTGTCAATACCGCTGGTTCAACACTCAAGGATCAGTTTATAATCCTTGTTAACACGCTTGTTCCCGTTCTGATCGGTATTGCTGTTGTAGGTCTCGGCTTATACGCAGTCATTTATCTCTTCAAGATGGCTAAGAAGTTCTTTGCTCAGGCATCGAAGTAATCCGTTGTAACACAAGTAGCCCCGTTTTCGTAATGGGGCTATAAGTTTAAAAGGGGGTGTAATACAAGTGCGCAAGCGTTTCATTTGCGGCTTAACTGCCGTGTGTATAGTCGGAGTTCTGATAACAAATATGATAACTTCCGCATCTGCTGTTATATCAGCTGCTGTTGTTGGTGCATCTGTTGCTGGATCACTTTTACTTGGCACGCTTTTCAATCAAATGTGCGGCGGTCAAGGCTATGATTTTACAAACGCATTTCAGGATGCTGTTAAATTATATACGGATTGGAAAGAAGATTTTGAGGGATCTGCCAATGACCCGATCCACCCGGTAACGAAAGTAGAAATTGACACCAGCAAAGTTAATATACCTGATAATGTTAATTTCAATTCCGTTGGCGGCACTTCTGCCGATAAGATGATAATAGAAATGCAGAAAGCAATAAACTCAGGTCTTGAAGATGGTTCAATTGAAATCAGCTTTGATGAAAACGGTAATATATCAATGCCGACTACTTCATGGTGTAATGCCGTTACTGATGTTTATGAGAGCTTCGGTTGCTATAAAAGTAAGGACGGCTCTAAGCGTGCACAGATGCTATACAGCGTTATATCGTCTTATGTATATGCTAACTATAACGGATGGTCTATCAGCAGTAACGCCGTTGCTCAGTGGGAATCTGAAACTTATGGCAAACCGTCTTCGGGTAGATATATGTATTTTGTTCCTTATTTCGTAGCCGATAGTAAGCTTCATATTATGCGTTTTTCTGTTCGTTCATCTACTATTTTGGCTGGTTTTAGTACAGGTCAGTATAAATCTGATAATATTGCTCAGATACCGTCTTTAAGTGGTTGGAACGAATATTATGATAAAATAGACGATTTGTTTTTCAGTAGTAGTACTACTATTACTTTAAAAAGTGATCAAGTTCAGTATTCTGTTGATGCCGGATTTAATTTTTGTTCCGATACAGTTACTCAGTCGATTTCTTCAGAATATCAGATTTCGTATTCAGGTAAATCTACTGATGATTTTGATGTAGTTCAGGGCTATGGCTTCTGCGTTGTTTCCGAAACTGATTATGCTGCATTTTGTTCAGCTGCGAAACAAGGCACGTTGGAGCAAAACAAAGAAACTGTTTCTATCCCTCTTACCGGCGTAGAAAACACTATCGGAAATATGGGTCTTGCCGGTGTCGGCGCAGGAGCTACTAAAGGAACTGTTAGCGTTGATAGCAAAACAAAAGATATAACGGTAACAAACGAAGCCACCAAAGAAGCGGAGCTTGTCATTGAGCAAGGCAACGCTGGCGATATTGATATTCCTGACAGCGACACGATAATTGATAAGTTTCCTTTTTCGCTGCCGTTTGATCTTTATCGTATGTTGACAATATTCGTTGTTCCGGAACAGAAGCCGATATTTAAGTTTCCTATAGAAACTACAATAACTAATGGTGGACTTAATTATAAAATTGATGAAGAAATCGAAGTTGATCTTACTCGTTTTCAATTCATGGGGCAAGATATAGTTCGCCTTGTTCTTCGAAGTACGTTTTATGTTGGCTTTGTAATAACGCTTATCCATGTTACAAGCAAGTTTATTAAACATTAGCGCATGGGGTGACGACCGTGTGTCGTCGGGGACCCTATGCGATAATGTTTAAGAGGTGATTTTAAATGAATGATTTTATTAAAGGCATAAATGACGTAGCTAATCAGGTTCTGCAATGGGTTATTGTTCTATTACCTGATAGCCCGTTTAAAAATATTCAGTTTCCCGATGAAATGGAATATTTCTTGGGTATTCTTAATTACTATGTGCCATTTCAGGGTATGGTTAATATAGCTCTTGCTTGGACAGGCTGTATAGCTATTTATTACGTTTATCAGATGATACTGCGTAAGATCAATGCAATAGAATGAGGTGATTATATGTTGAGCTTATTCACTGGTACGCCCGGATCAGGCAAGAGCTACCACGCAACCGAACGTATTGATCGCTGTCTTAAACAGGGTATTAACGTTATATGTACATATCCGATAAAGACAAATTATAAACATCGTGGCTTGTTCGTTTACGTTCCATATTATGAACTTACTCCCGAATTTCTGATCAATTTTTGTATGGAACATCATGATTTAAAGTGTAATCCTGAAAAGTGTCAAACCTTTATTGTAATTGATGAAGCACATTTGCTTTTCAATACAAGAGGATTTGACATGAAAGAGCGGCAGAAATGGTGTGAATTTCTTGCGCTTCATCGCCATTACTGGTATGACATTATGTTACTTACTCAGAATGACCGTGCTATAGATCGTCAGGTTCGAGGACTTGTCGAGTTTAATTATAAGCATAGAAAATTGACTTCCTACGGTCTAAAGGGTTTTCTTCTTGTTGCTGTGCTTCATAAAAAATATGTAGCTGTTCGTTATTGGTACGTTTTAAATGAAAAGTGTGATGCCTATTTTTTCAATACTAAGAAGAAGATCTTTAATCTTTATGATACTATGGCGATTATCTCACCGCAGAAACATAATAATGATGGTACATCTTCTGTTGCTGATCTATTTCCGTCCCCGGCAGAGTGGAACGCCCAGCGTAAGAAAGAAGGTGAACAAGGTGCTTGATTTTGATAATCTTTATGATGAAACAGATGACGATGATCTGATTGACGCTGCCGAAGCAGCGTTTGATGAATACCTTGCAGAATGCACAGCCGATTATTCTCAGCTCTGCTCCGTCCGTGCTCAGAGCAGAAAATAAAATTGTAAAGGGTTGATTATATGGAAACCGCAAAAGGTAGCTTCTCGCTTGAAGTGATGGATCCGGACAACATTTCCGGCTGGAAAGATGAAGATCCGTATTTCGGCTCGGAGAAACGAGGAAAGAATATTATTCTTTATGACTGGTTTTCAATGACATCTAAAATAGATTCAGTCGATAGTTTGATTGCTTCTTTGGATTTCAAAACTCCGGTCAAGTGGGAAGAAAGCTACGGCTTCTATGGCTATAAGAACCGGGTATTTTTTGATGGTATATCGATACATTATAATCATTGTAACTCTGAATCTGATTATCCGTTGCTTGAAATGTCCGGTCAAGGGTGCCGTGATTTTGAAACATATACGGACGGTAATTGGGGTAGACTTTTTAGGCTTGCTTTAGATACAGAAAATTATCATGTTACACGTCTTGATGTTGCTTATGATGATCACAGCGGCATTCTTGATATGATGAAGCTGATACGAAAAACGGAATTCAGACACTTTGTAAGCAAAGCTCATAAAGGCGTTATAACTAATAGCTTCAGCCGTGATATTGATGCTTATAGCGTTATGTTCGGAGTTAAGAAGTCGGATATGTACTGCCGTATTTATGATAAAGCCCGTGAACGTGGTTTTACAGACGGTCGGCATTGGATCCGGTGTGAAACAGTTTTTAAAGATGATCGTGCTTATAACTTCATTAAGAATGATTTGTCTCTCGGTGAAAAATATTGCGGAGTTTTAAAAAATTATCTGCGCTTCATTGAGCCTGATAGCAAAGATACTAATAAACGCCGCTGGAATACTTCGAAGTGGTGGGATAAATTTTTAGGTGATTGCGAAAAAATCAGCGTTTACACACCGAAAACAGTTGAATACAACTTATCCCGTATCGGGCGTTATGTTTTTCATCAAGCCGGCAATAGTATTGATACATATATTAGTTGCGTTGGCTTGACAAAATTTCTCGAAGATCTTAAAATGCGTGGACAAGTTCTTACAGTCCATCAGAAGCACATTATCAACGAATACAAAGCACTTATAGCCGCCGAAAATAATAATTGTAATACAAACACTTCTTCAGCTTCGATTCCCGGCGACGTCGATTGTAATACAAATAGAGCTTCAGCTTCGATTCCCGGCGACGTCTATTGTAATACAAATAGAGCTTCAGCTTCGATTTCCGGTGACGTTAATTGTAATACAAACACAGCTGCAACTTCGCCGGCGCTCGAGCGAAATTGTAATACAAGTTATGTTCCTGCCGGGGATGATTGGGTTACGAAAGGTTTATGATGAAAGTTACAGAAGCATTTGAAATGTTTGTCGATGAACAATTGTTCCGCAACAACAGTCCTAAAACTCTTATATGGTATCGAGAAAATCTCGGCGCATTTTTCCGTTGGCTCGGCGCTGATGCAACGCTTGACGATCTGACGATATTTAATTATAAAGCGTATTGTTCATTTTTGCTTCATGAATATGAACACAACGGAAAGCCGCTGAAAAGTACCAGCGTAAACAGTCACGTCAGAGCTGTAAAGGCGTTCTATAATTTCTGCATTCAGGAAGATCTGATCCCGGACTTTAGTCGTAAGCTGAAAACTACTAAAGTACATAAGACCGAGAAGCTTCCGCTTGACGATGCAGAGATACAAGCAATTCTTGATTGCTTCGGCGATACAGTGCTTGAATGTCGCAATCGCTGTTGGGTTGTTCTGATGTGTGATTCAGGATTACGCCGTGGTGAAATATTATCATTGACTATGTGTAATGTGGATCTTAAACATGATTTTTTACTTGTTACGGGCAAAGGTTGCAAGCAAAGATTTGTGCCGCTCGGCAAAATGTCACATGACGTATTATTACATTACATAGCTTATTACCGTGCCGGAGCTGGCGGATCTGATCCGGTTTTCGTGGATCGTTTCGGTAATGCTTGCAATGCGAATACAATAAAACAGGTATTCCAAAAGTTGAAAAAGCGCACCGGAATAGACCGACTGCACCCTCATCTTTTGCGGCACACTTTCGCCACAAATTACTTATGTGACGGCGGCGATCTTGAAACATTGCGTCTTATCCTCGGTCATTCTGATCTACAGGTTACATCAATGTATCTGCACTTAGCGCAGAACAAGCAACTTTTGCAGAGTAAGCACAGAAGCCATTTAGACGCAATTATAATCAATGAAAGGATTGAAACAAATGAAAAGTGTACAAAAGTCAATACGAATATCCGAAAACGTATATCAAATTATAGAAAGCTGTAAAGGGGCGAATTTTTCCGACAAGTTACAGAATTTAGTTTTTCGCTATGCCGAAGAGCTTCCGTCATTGCAGATCAGTATTCAGAGAGCAGAAGTCACGTTAAAGCAAACGGAACGTGAGATACACGAAAAAAGAGCTATTCTTAATCAGCTCCGGAGCATTGAAGCCAAAATTAACAGCTTATTTTACTGCTGTAATACAAAATAACAGTGTGTTTTTTTGGCGCATAAAAATACGAAAACCCTTTGTAATACACAAGAATGTGATTACAAAGGGAAATTCCGTTGGTGAGCCACCCGGGAATCGAACCCGGGACACCCTGCTTAAAAGGCAGGTGCTCTGCCGCCTGAGCTAGTGGCTCAAAAGCTATAAACTTTTGGGTTGTTTTCACAACGTGATTTATTATAACAAATCCTGACTCCTTTGTCAAGTCTTTTTTTACATTTTTATTTCGATATTATGAAATTTTGATTTATAACCGATTATAACCTGTTTAAATCCGCTCTTCAGCCGCAATACTCTTGGATTCTTATTGACAGAGGCGCATTTTTGTGGTAAAATGATTTCGGTTAGTCCGGATTAACCAAAATGTATTTGTGTATTAACGGAGATATTATGGAAGACAAAAAAATCAATCCACTGCTTACGGGCTCAGCAGAAACTATGCTACAGAGTTTTTACGCAAGAGCCAAATATTCAAGAAAAAAGAATGCTAAATTTTACGATGCCAAGGCAATAGAGCTTGTCGATAAGATAGACTATGACTTTTCAAAAGCGGAAAAGGATTCTACGATGAGCAACGGAGTAATCGCACGAACCATCGTATTTGACGAATTGGTCAAAGACTTTATAAACAAAAATCCCGATTGCACAGTTGTAAACATAGCCTGCGGTCTTGATACAAGATTTTACCGTATGGATAACGGCAGAATAATATGGTACAATGTCGATCTGCCGGAAACTATAGAGGTTCGTGACGCAATATATCACGAATCAGGCAGGGTGTCTACAATAGGCATTTCCGCAACTGATCCCGCTTGGGCTGACAAGGTAACAAAAAGAGGAAAAATGCTATTTATAATCGAAGGTCTTTCAATGTACCTTACCTCTGATGAAAACGCTCAGATGCTGTCGATTATCAGAGATAAATTCGATAATGCGACAGTGCTTATGGAGTGCCTTGCTAAAAAATGGGTAAACAAGGAGCATACCGAAAAATCAATTCAGGACACCGGTGCAAAATTCGTGTTTGGTGCTGATACCTTTGATGATTTAGGTAAAGCGGCAGACGGCTTCAGATGTATCAAAAACGATAATATCATCCGTGGTATGACAGAAATCATGCCGATATTGAAACCGTTCAGAAACCTCCCTTTAATCAAGAAAGTAACTCAGAAAATCCTTATATTTGAAAAAATATGATTGAATATCATCAGCCGACCTTTTCCGGCAGGTCGGCTTTTTTGTACCCAAAACCGAACATCCGCCTGAAAATGTTACTTTTATGACAAATCTGCCCTATCCGGAAGTTTTCTATTGCATTCTGTCGGATTTTGTGATATTATTATCCTAATAAAATATGCCAACAATACGGCAAATAAAAATTTCGCACTGCAAAAGTGCGGTAAGGATGAGAAATATGCCAAAAAGACAGGACATTAACAAAATTATGATAATAGGCTCAGGCCCTATCATCATAGGTCAGGCTTGTGAGTTTGACTATTCAGGCACACAGGCTTGTAAAGCGCTCAAGAAGCTCGGTTACGAGATAGTTCTTGTAAACTCAAACCCCGCAACTATTATGACCGACCCCGATGTAGCGGACATCACATACATTGAACCGCTCAACCTCGACAGACTTACTCAGATTATCGAGCAGGAACGTCCCGATGCGCTTCTGCCCAACCTCGGCGGTCAGTCAGGACTAAATCTCTGCTCTGAGCTTGACAAGGCAGGTGTACTGAAAAAGTTCAACGTACAGGTAATCGGCGTTCAGGTCGACGCTATCGAACGTGGTGAAGACCGTATCGAGTTCAAGAATGCAATGAAGGATCTCGGTATCGGTATGCCGAGAAGTGAAGTTGCTTACACGATTGATGAAGCTGTCAAGATAGCCGAGGAACTCAAGTACCCTGTTGTTCTTCGTCCTGCCTATACAATGGGCGGTGCCGGTGGCGGAATGGTTTATAATGTAGACGAACTTAAGGTTGTATGCGAAAGAGGCTTGCAGGCATCTCTTGTAGGTCAGGTTCTTGTCGAGGAATGTATCTTCGGCTGGGAAGAGCTTGAGCTTGAAGTTGTCCGTGATGCCGACAACAACAAGATTACCGTTTGCTTTATCGAAAACATCGACCCCATCGGCGTGCATACGGGCGACTCGTTCTGCTCTGCTCCTATGCTGACTATTCCCGAAGATGTTCAGAAAGAGCTTCAGGAAATGTCTTACCGCATTATCGAATCCATCGAGGTTATCGGCGGCTGCAACTGTCAGTTTGCCCGTAATCCCGAAACAGGACGTATTGTTGTAATCGAAATAAATCCCAGAACATCACGTTCTTCCGCTCTTGCTTCAAAGGCTACAGGCTTCCCTATTGCCTTCGTTTCCGCCCTCCTTGCCTGCGGTCTGACGCTGGGGGATATCCCCTGCGGTAAGTACGGCACACTCGACAAGTATTACCCTGACGGAGATTATATTGTAATCAAGTTCGCACGTTGGGCGTTCGAAAAGTTCAAGGGCGCAGAGGATAAACTCGGAACACAGATGAGAGCCGTCGGTGAAGTAATGAGCATCGGCAAGACCTATAAAGAGGCTTTCCAGAAGGCTATACGTTCACTCGAAAAGGACAGATACGGTCTTGGCTTTGCAAAGAACTTCCACGATATGACAAAGGAAGAGCTTTTAGCACAGCTGAGATACCCCACAAGCGAAAGACAGTTTGTTATATATGAAGCTCTGCGTAAAGGTGCTACTATTGAAGAGATTCACGCCCTTACGAAGATAAAAGACTGGTTCTTACAGCAGATGAAGGAGCTTGTTGACGAAGAAGAAGCACTGCTCAAGATCAAGGGTTCTGTTCCCGAAAAGGCTGTACTGAAGCAGGCAAAGCTGGACGGTTTCTCCGACCGTTATTTAAGCTCACTTCTTGAGGTTACAGAGGAAGAGATCAGAAATGCCCGTATCGGCTTCGGCATAAAGGAAGCGTGGGAAGGCGTTCATGTAAGCGGTACTGATAATGCGGCTTACTACTACTCCACCTATCATCTTGACGAGGATAAAAGCCCTGTCAGCGACAAGCCCAAGATAATGATTCTCGGCGGCGGTCCCAACAGAATAGGTCAGGGTATCGAATTTGACTACTGCTGCGTTCATGCGGCACTTGCACTCAAAAAGCTCGGCTTTGAATCTATCATTGTAAACTGCAACCCCGAAACAGTTTCAACCGACTACGATACATCGGATAAGCTCTACTTTGAGCCGCTCACCCTTGAAGACGTTCTTTCGATTCACGATAAGGAAAAGCCGCTCGGCGTTATCGCTCAGTTCGGCGGTCAGACACCGCTCAACCTTGCAAGCGACCTTAAGAAATACGGCGTAAACATTCTCGGCACAACTCCCGAAACTATCGACCTTGCGGAAGACAGAGATCACTTCCGTGCTATGATGGACAAACTCGGAATCCCGATGCCCGAATCCGGAATGGCTGTAAACGTTGACGAAGCGCTTGAAATCGCAAACCGCATCGGTTATCCCGTAATGGTGCGTCCTTCATACGTTCTCGGCGGCAGAGGTATGGAGATTGTTCACGATGACGAAATGATGAAGGTCTATATGTCTGCGGCAGTAGGCGTTACCCCCGACAGACCTATACTGATAGACCGTTTCCTCCACCACGCAACAGAGTGC
>ULUQ01045445.1_pt1 | contig 14719 bp, 27 predicted proteins | sample 1958661 | NCBI WGS metagenome assembly ULUQ01 (sample SAMEA4835765, study PRJEB28245) | human gut metagenome | biome: gut microbiome; material: fecal sample | place: Denmark | collected 2008 | reverse complement strand
TGCCGCCACATTAAAAGATGCAAAATTACTTGTGTCTTATGATTACTGCCCTGTTCCGCCATTAGAACAATTAGGCTTTAACCAATACATCAGCGATGAATACCTTGTGGAATTCGCCGCAGAGATTGCCAAAGTAGGAGCATAACAAATGGCTTTACCACGTAAATTAAAACTCATGAACTTCTTGGCAGACGGTAATTCTTACCGTGGCCAAGTTACCGAAATCACACAACCTAAATTAGCAATGAAACTGGAAGAATACCGTGCAGGCGGCATGATTGGTCCAGTGAAAGTGAATTTAGGCGTGGAAGGCTTGGAAGCGCAATTCAAAATGGGCGGTTACATGACCGAACTCATCAAAGAATTTGGCGGCAAAATTGACGGTTCAGCATTACGTTTTGCGGGTGCATATCAACAAGACGACACAGAAGAAGTCACCGCCATTGAATTGATTATGCGTGGTCGTTTCAGCGAAATTGACAACGGCACAAGCAAATCAGGCGATGACACCGAACAAAGCTACACCGTGCCATTAACCTATTACAAAATCATCGAAAACGGCAAAGATTTGGTCGAAATTGATTTACTCAACTCAATCTTTATTGTTGGCGGCACTGACCGCTTGGCAGAACACCGTTCAGCGATTGGCATCTAATCACCACCTAGCCCCGCAAGGGGCTTTTATTAAATCACTCCCCCACGCTTAAAGCGTGGCATTTTTAAAGGTAGAAATCATGAAAAACGAAAACAGCAAAGTGATCACATTAACTAATCCACTTGTGCGTGGCGAAAACAAAATCACCGAAATCACCGTCAACAAACCCACCGTGCCGGCATTAAAAGGCTTGAAAATGTTTGACGTGTTGCAAATGGATGTGGACGCATTGCAAGTGTTGCTCACTCGCGTGACAAATCCTGTGTTGCACAAATCCGACTTTTCCACAATGGAAGTGGCAGACTTCACCGAGCTTGCGGCGGTGGCTGTCGGTTTTTTAGGGAAGAATTCGGAAGCGGAAGCGACCGAATAATGATTGCCGCCACGGTAGAAGATGCCATGGCGGACATTGCATTAATTTTCCATTGGCAACCACAAGCCTTTGAGCAAATGACATTTGCCGAATTGATGACATGGCGAGAAAAAGCAAGGGAACGAAATGAAACAGAAAATGATTGATTATGTATTAAATATGCCACGGCATATTGTATGGCGTGGAATCTTTATTCTTTCCATTGCCTTTTGGTTGCTTGTGATTTTCGGCATTGCATTTCTCTTTCGCTAACTCACCAAGTGCGGTCAGAAATCCCGGGATTTTTTGACCGCACTTTTCTTTAGGAATAATTATGGCCACGATTTTAATCTTCTTTTTCTATTTCTTGTCAATTATCACCGCAACAGTTTGCGCCACGTTTTTGATGTATCACAACATTAATGGTTGGGGTTGGATTATCGCCATCGCCATTGCATTGACATTTATCAAACTACACGTAAAGGAACTCTAGCATGTTTCAAAACTTTGCTTTAGCCGCACTTGGGATGTTTGTTTTTACACGGCAAACCGTGCCATTCCAAAGCTTAGACCGCACATCAACGTGGCGCCATCCAACAAATGCGATTGTGGGTGCGATGCCGAAATCACAATTCACCGGTAAGGAAAGCGAAACCGTGACAATCGGCGGGCGACTTATCCCCGAAATCACGGGTGGCAGATTTTCCATTAAAGCGTTGGAATTAATGGCAGACAGTGGCGGTGCCTTTCCACTGATCGACGGAGCAACCTTTGAAATTATCGGTTTCTTTGTGATTGAAAATATCCAAGAAACCCGCACAGAATTCTTTGGCGATGGCGCACCCCGTGCTATTGACTTCACCATGAATCTAAAACGCACTGACGATCCGATGTTGATTGCCATTGCAGACAGTTTAATGAGTAATCTGTAATGTTAGGCTTAGACTTTAACAACAATCACCGCACACCCGCTTTTAAAGTGGTGATCACCACGAAAGACAACAAACAGCAAGACATCACGCAAGTGGTATCAAGCCGATTGATTAATCTGTCTTTAACCGATAATCGCGGCTTAGAAGCGGACACGCTCGACTTAGAATTATCCGACCATGACGGCAAACTGGCTTTACCGCCACGCAATGCCACAATCAGCCTTGCACTGGGTTGGAAAGGCGCACCGCTGATTGACAAGGGGCAATATTCTGTCGATGAAGTGCAGTTTTCGGGCGGTGCATCGTCTGCCGACAAGCTCACCATTCGGGCAAGAGCCGCAGATTTAAAAGGCTCGTTCACCGAACAGAAAGAGCGGTCATTTCATCAAAAGAAATTGGGCGAAATCGTCAACGAAATTGCACAAGGAAACAAGCTCAAAAGCCAAGTGGCAAAAGAGCTTGCAAGCCGCTTAATCGATCACATCGACCAAACCAACGAAAGCGACATTAATTTGCTGACACGCCTTGCGGAAGAACACGGGGCAATGTGTACGGTAAAAAATGGCACGTTGCTATTTATGCCATTAGGCAAAGGGAAAACCGCCACAGGGAAAGATATTCCACTGCGTAAAATCACCCGCAAAAATGGTGATAACTACAATTTTTCTATCGCTGAAAGCGAAAACTACAAAGCCGTGCGGGCGTATTGGCACGATACGGACAGCGGCAAGCGTGGTGAAATCACGGTGGATGAAAACACTAAGATTGTGAAAAAACAGCGTATGACGAAAGGCAGAACGCTAAAAAACGGCACAGTGAAAGGAAGCCGATTAAGCAAACGCAAATACAACGAAATTGAGCAGCAAGAACCCATTACAAGTGACAGTTCTCAAATAAAATCACTGCGGCACACATACGCAAGCGAAAAAACCGCCATCACTGCCGCCAAATCCGCCTTTGATAAGTTAAAACGTGGCGTGGCAACACTTAGCCTTGATCTCGCCTTTGGTGAACCTGATTTAATGCCAGAAACGCCGATTGAACTTTCAGGGTTTAAAGCAGAAATTGACGCAACAAACTGGCTGATCACGAGAGTGACGCACAATATTTCAGACAGAGGCTTTACCAGTCACGCTGAATGCGAATTGAAAGTGGAAGATGAAGAAGTGGATGTGAAAAAGGTGAAAAAATAAAGCGGTCGATTGACCGCTTTATTATTTTTAGCTAACTAACCAAGTAAATATGCCTCCCATGGCGCCAAGCAAGAAGATAAATAATCCTATAATGGTTCCTACTATCCATTTTGTTTGGCTTCCAATTTTTTCCACAAAAACCACTTTCATTTCTTGCAAATCGGTTTTTGTCGCATTATTCGATTTTAACACTTCAAGATCTGTATTGACTTTAGAAAGCTGTTCTTCTAATTTTTCAACTCTTTTCTCTAGGTTAGACATTGGGGGTTCTCCTCCATCAAATCCAACAGGGGTAATGCGTGGCGTTTCGTCAGGGACAACATAAAGATGATTTGGTTTAGACATTATTTTATTCCTTTTTATCTTGTTCTTCACGTTTTAATCTTTTGTATTCCATTTTCACAAATTCCGCATCAAATGTTCGTAAGAATCCGCAATTCTCACAACGGAAAAGAAACACACCGCTTGCACCTTGTCTAATCCCTTTCATTTCTCCTTTTGCATCAATGGTCGTATAAATAAAACCCAAGCCAACATTGTCATTCTCATCAGGCGATTTTTGGATTTCACCATCTTTGATTACAGTGGCACGTTGTTCCATACCAAATGATTTATATTGATAAACGTCTTTCCGACAGCAGGGGCAATATGGTCCAATCTTCTTCATGTTTAAATATTCATTAAACATATCAGATGTAAATAAATAATCTTCATTATCTTGCATTTATAACTCCTACCAATTCGTTCACTGGAAAATACTATCACAAGGCATTTCGCCAGTCTCAAGCATATAGAAAAAAGCATCTTCATAAATAACTTTTACACCATGCTTTTCTGCTTTCGCTAATTTAGATGGGCCGACTGTTTTTGACTTCTCACAGATAACCAAAAAATCCGTTTTACTGGAAACATCTGAAACAACTCGCAAATTGTGATCGATTGCGAGTTGTATCATCTCTTCTTTTGCTGCAGATTTAAACCCACTAAAACAAAACGTAACAGAAAGGCAAGGTGGATTTTTCTTTAATTCCCGCTTTTGAGAATTGATTAAGCTATCGTAAAGGTGGAATTTATCATCGGGAACGTTCAAAGCATATTGTTTCGCATCTTCAATATTGTCAAACTCTTGAATTATTCTGTCATGACGAAGTGTCAATACTCTGCCATAAGCGTGACAATAGCCAATTAAGTAAACATCATTCTCGGCAATATTGGTGATGTGATATGCATTAACTTCCTTGTGAGCATTCATGTAAACAACAAACTTTTCCATTGCCATTTTAGTTCCTACCACTTCCGCCACTTCATCGGCATGCTGAATACTACCCTGCCGTGGATAAATACATCGTCATCTTGCGTGAATGTCCATTCTTTGTAGGTTGGGTTATCGGAAATGACGAGCATTTCTTTTCCCACTTTTTGCAAACGCTTGATGAATGTTTGGCCGTCAAAGGTGAAAACATAAAGCCCATCGGCGGCAAAGTAATTTTCGGAAATATCCACATAAAGCAAATCCCCGCTTTCAAGGGTTGGAGCCATGCTATCCCCTTTCACTGTGATCAACTTCAAATGTTTTGCATCAGCACGTCCAAATTGTTGACGGAAGAACGTTAAATCAAATTCTTGTGAAAGCAAGCCTTGTTCGGTTGGGCTTAAATATGCCCCGTTTCCGGCACTCGCTTCCACGTCCAAAATATCAATCCGCACTGTGTTTGGGTTTTGCGGTTCGCTCACTTCTACAATGCGATAAGACGGATCAGGGTCGCCTTCACCTGTTTTTAACCAATGCGGGTCCACATTAAGTGCGGTCGCAATTTCTAAAATATTTTTAGGGTTTAAGGTTTCGCCTCGAACTATTTTTGAAATAGCTTGTTGAGAAACGCCAACCTGCTTTGAAAAAGCATTAACGGAAAGGCGGTTTTCGTGCAATAAATCTTGAAGGCGAGTTGCTAAATCTGACATAAAAATTCTCCTGTTTGTAAAAATACAACTTAAGTTTTAAAAAAACAAGTGAATAATAGTTGCATCTCTTCAATTTTGGTAGTAATATCTATTTCAACTTAGGTTGAAAGGTGATTTTATGAAAGGAATTAAACAAGCAGTTGCACTTTGCAACGGGCAATCTTCCCTTGCTAGAGCTTGCGGAGTGAGCCAAACAGCGGTGCTTAAGTGGCTTTGCGGTGGAAAAATGGATGTGAAATATATTCCCGCCATTATCAAAGCAACAGAAGGCAAAGTAAGAGCCGAAGATTTACGCCCTGATGTGGATTGGGCAGTGATTAGAAACAGTTAAATAGAAAAGGTGGTGTGTATGGGTTTAAATTTTCGATGCCTAAACTGCGGAAGTCTTGATCTGCATCTTGCCGACAAAGATCTTAAATACTTCCGCTGCCAATGTTGTGGTTCAATCATAGAAACTTCTGAAAAGTTTCGCGCCATTCATAAGGGATTTGAGATGTCAAAACAAGCTGAATTTCAGAATCCGCAAACTGCGGAAGTTGGCGATAAGCCTTCAGCAACGACAACGCCGCTGATGGTTGGTTTTGTTCCAGCAGATAAGCTAGGGCTTGCTTTAACTTCAGTTCAAAAAAACGCTGGGCTTCGTTCACTCTTGGAAATAGCAGATGAAATTGATCAGTTGCTACTTTTAACCGATGAACAGGATTCGGACTCACTTGCATTGCGGAAATTAAAGCGAGCATTGACAAGAAAGCAGTTGGTTCAAGTTCGGGAGGAAATCGCCACGCTGCAAAAAGCTGTGCAAGCGGAGATGGGGGAAGATTACTGGCGTTGGAGCTGGAAATAATTTGGTCTTGCATGGTGATTCCTTCATTTATCAAGTAAATGGTTTGAGTATAACAAAAGGTGGAAAAAGTGAAAGTTAATGTTAAATGCCCGAAATGCGGTTCAGAAAATATCTATGTGCGAACCTCAGAAAGATTATCAAAGTTAACCACGCAAACATTTGGCTATTGCAGTGGCTGTCGTGAATGTCGTTTTAAAGTGATTAGTGAGATTGTAGAAGTCGAAACAGCAAGCTTTGAAACCAATCAGCAAGCCATGTTAGGTAATAAGCCATTAGACGAGACGGACACTCGACAAGTCGAAATTCCAACCGATTAATTCTTAATTTTTAAACATTAATTTAAAGCCCGTCGTTTGAAGAAATTCATGCGACAGGATTTTTGCAACCAAAATTCAGGGAGACCAAGCAAATGGCAAAAAATGATTACACCTACGACAACGGCAAAACACGCAAAGGACGTGTGAATGTCTGGGAGTTAGAAAAACGTGTGAAAAAGTTGGAAACGCAAATTCAAATCATCAGCCGTCACATTAATCATCAAGCAGAATTAAACAAACAACAAGTGCTATTGAATGAAACACTTTCAGACCGTGTGGCACTGCTTGAAAAAGCCAGTTGGAACAAGCAAGGAATGTTTGGTCGTTGGTTAAGTTGGGTTCAAGGCAAATAAGCAAGGGGGCGTGTGATGTACGTTTCAGGCAAAGAAAGTGCGGCAGCAAAATTCTGCAAAGAAAATCAAATTGCGGTTGAACAGGTGCAAAGTTGGGGCGATTGCCGCCACGTTATCGGCAAAAGTCGCTATCGCGTGGAATACGCTTTCAGCAACCTTTCACAAGGCGAAAGAGAAATCCTGTTGGCAATGGCAGAACTCGACATCAATGATTTAGTTAGCACCACATTTTCAGGCGAGAAACTACACCACTACACCGAAAACGGACAACGCAAAATCGCCAAGGCGTTTCGCAAAGTGCGGTTGATTTCGGGAATGTTTCCGAAAGGCATTACCGAACGCGAATTCACATTGATTGATAAAGCATTGAATTAGGGGGAAGTATGGCAACCGTTATTTTAAGCCGTGGCGCATTGAGCATTGTGGCAAAGGAATATTATCAAAAACTCGATAAGGCACAGGAAAAATTATTCGCTTACATCTATCACTTAGACAAAGGCGATGAAGAGCAAGCAAGACAAGCATTTAATGAATTTATTGAAAACGGCGACTTGGCGACAAAAGCACGCCAAATCTTTTTACAAAAATACAGAGATTAGGAGCAATGGCAAGCCAATCCACGGAGAAAAACAGCATGAGAACAAAATTCATCGCCTTTAGAACGGCAAGCGAAACGGCAGCAGAAGCAGAACGTGCAGAGCAATTTTTAAAAGCCGCACAATTTTGGCGCAAAGCCTATCAGTTAGCACCAAGTACACAGGATGAAGATTGGTGCTTTGCACGTGCAGATCGTTGTTTTAAAGCCGCCATTGATACAGGCGCAATCAAGGTAAGAAAAAGCAGACAGTTAGATTTCAAGGATTTTTTGGAGAAAGGCAATGAGTGATTTCTTCATTGGATTAGCGGTGGTGATGTTGGGCTGTTTTATGGCCGCCGCCTTATTAGATGCCGCCTTGTGTTGGTTGGCAAGTTGGATAAGCAAGAACTTTTAAGGAGAAAACAAAATGAATACTGACATTTACATCAATTTAGATTGCGGCGCGGAATTGCAAATCACCAAGATTGGCGACCGCTTTCAAGTATTAGAGATTGTCGCTGATAGTGACGGTTGGCGAAAACAAAAAGCAAGAGTGATTGGGCGATTACATAACACCATCATTGGCGCTGTGAATGAAGTACGCAACTTTGCATTAGCACAATATGAAGTGCTTTCACTCACTGAAATGGAAAGTGCGATCAACTCAACCAATCAAGCCATTAAAGATTACTTTGATCAACACAATGAATATTTAGCCAACATACAAAGAGCATAGAAATAACATGATGAACTGGGAGCAACAACGAGACAATAACATCGCTAAACGTGATTTGGCGATGGAAGAAGCTCGTTTGGCAAGAATGGAAAGTGCGGTTAAAACTGGCCGCACTTTAGACTTGCCACAAGCAACAGCCGCACAAATTGAGCTGTTTGCGGTTGCGCCTAATCATTTTGATTATGTTGAAAAACTGCTTTCAGATTTACCACGCAAACGCCAACGTGAACACTTCCGCAATGTGTGGTTGCGTGCTTATCGCAGTGTGAAAGATGATGGGTCAATTAGTTTTAGCTTAGGCAATAAACAAGCCCGCATTGCCAACACCACCTTGCGAGATGTGTTGACCAATCGTTTGGAAGCCGTTTTTGAGCAATATCGCATTTCTGTTTCGTGGTTGCTTGAACGCAAACACTATTCTGCCAACTTGGCCATGCAAAAGCCTGTGGATAGTCAAGGCTTGCATTTTTATCTATTAGGCGAACGCCAATTAAAAGAAATCGCCTACAAACTCGCCTTGCACTTCAACGGATTGCAAAGCGATTTTGTGGAAGATTGTGCTAATCAAAAAGCCGTTGGGCTATTAAGTGCGGTCGATTTTTCACGTTTAAGCAGTGAACTGCACCGCCTTTGTGCTGATGTTTGCAAAAACATTGGCTTTCCACTTAAAAGCCAACACCGCCTTGAAGAAGGTAAACGCATTTCTGTGCAACAACAAGAAGGCGAATTGTTGCGTGTGGTATGCGAAAAATACTGGTTCCGCACTTTACGCAGCACGCAAAAACGCCTTATCGAGCATTTGGCGATTGGTTGCGGTGAAGTATCGGCAAAAGTCAGCCCTTACATTTCAACAGGCGCATTGAGCGATTACCGCAATCAACAAAAAGCCAATCTTGAATATTTAAAACAGATGATTATTGAAAACATTGACGATCCATCCGAACAGGTGGAATTGATGGCAATGTGGCAAAAATCTTCCGGTAATCCTGCCATCCGTTTCAACGAGATGATGAACCGCTTGCGTGGCGTGGACGAATGGGCAACTGAAAAAGGCTATGTGTCATTGTTCTTAACCATGACCGCCCCTTCATCGTTCCATGCAACACACAACAACGGCACAAATAACAAAAAATGGAAAGGTGCAGACCCACGCACAACCCACGCTTATTTAAGCAAGAATTGGGCGCAGTTGCGTGCATTGTTTGCTAAACGTGGCATCGGCTTTTTTGGTATGCGTGGCGTTGAACCACACCATGACGCCACACCGCACTGGCACTTGCTTGTGTATGTGAAAGCGGAAGATAAAGAAGAAGTGATCCGTTTATTCAAATCAAAAGCCTTAGAGTTAGACGGCGATGAATTCGGGGCGAAAAAACACCGCTGCAGAGTAGATGAAATTGACCCCGCAAAAGGTTCTGCCGTTTCTTATATTGCGAAATACATTGCCAAAAACATTTATGCGGGCAATCAAAAAGACGAAACATCGGACGAAGTGGAAGGATTGAAACTTGACGAAAACGTGCAACGTGTGCGTGCGTGGGCGAACCTTTGGGGCATTCGTCAATTCCAGTTTTACGGCAATCCGCCAATTTCTGTGTGGCGTGAACTACGCAAATTAGAGAAATGGCAGTTAGATGATGTAGATGATAAGACCATTGCAGACGCGCAAGCGGTTTGTGATGTGGCTTGTTTTGCAAGCTATTTAGAGTTGCAAGGGGGCGCAATGGCTAAACGTGAAGATCAGCCGTTATGCGTGGAATATGAAGAAAGCGAGCCGAACCAATATGGCGAAACAAGAAAGAAAATTGTGGGGGTGAAAAACCGTTTCAGTTTAGCAAGCATAAGAACCAAACTTAAAAATTGGGTTATCAAAAAAGGCACAGTGGCAGATGTTGCACCTGATGCCAATGCGGAGACCACCGAAACAAACAAGGAGCGTAGCGACGCTTGGACTTGTGTCAGTAACTGTAACCGTTCAGAAATTGAACAAAAGGTAAAAAATGCACTTTTACCTGTCGGTTTTATGATTAATCGTTCACAAATTGATCTATTAATCAAACATAAACGGTTACGGCTTAATGACTTTCAGTGGATTTGTTATGAAAACGACAATGTTTTCATCAAAGAAGAAAAAATACCGCTCTTTTCTGTGAAAAAATTTAGTCAGAAAGTGACTGGATTTTGGGAAAGATTGGGGAAAATGTAGGTGAATTATGAGAAAAATTATTCAAATTGCAGTGGCTAAATGTATGGCTTATGACAATGACTGTGGTGATTTAGAGCAATCGGAAACAATTGTTGCACTGTGCAATGACGGGACATTATGGCGTAGATGGTTAAGCGCTGCAGGTGCTAATAGAAATGAACCAAAATGGGTAAAGATTGAAAATATTCCACAAGATTAAGGAGAAAATAACATGTCAGATTTAACACAACTTATTAAAAATATCGAAAATTGGGCAGAAGCTCGCAATTTGATTGAAGGTTCTACACCGAAAAAACAATTCATCAAATTGATGGAAGAATTCGGGGAGCTATGCAGTGGCGTATCTAAAAATAAAATTGATGTGGTGAAAGATAGCATCGGGGATTGCTTTGTTGTGATGGTGATTTTGGCCGCACAACGCAAGAAAGATGAAATGCTTCCATCTGCTGAAATTACTGATCAATGCAGATATTTTAACGTTGATATTGAAAGCCGCTTAATTGAATCGTTGTCAAGCTTGAATCGTTTAAGTTATGAGTTAAGTAGTCCAGAAAATATTAGTGCTTTATTTGGTTTGTTCTTTATTGAACTAGTAGAAGTTGCACGTTATTTTGATTTAGATATACACGATTGTGTGCAATCAGCATGGGATGAAATCAAGGACCGCAAAGGGCGTATGATTGACGGCGTATTTGTGAAAGAAGGTGATTTATAATGGAACGTTATTTTTCAATAAAAGAGATCGTGCAGACTGGCATTTGTTCAGAAGCGACCGTGAAACGTTGGATTTCTAGTGGCAAGTTAAAATCTTATAAATTCGGTCGCTCCCGCAAGATTGCGGAAAGCGACTTGAATGAATACATTAAGACTTGTCGGCAATAATTTCTTTGAATAAACCATTCGCACATTTTTCAACATAGTTGGCCCATTCTTGAAACGTCTTTAATCTGTAAGGAAGATATTCCGCACGATTATAGGCGTTTCGTATTTCATCGGAATTCAAATGGCTTAGGCAAATTTCGATGACTTCTTTATCTAAGCCGAGTTCTAGGCGATTATCATTGCAATAACTGCTGAATATTGACCGAATGCCATGATTTGTCATGGTGCCTTTGTATTTGCCGCCGTCCATTGTTTTGATCACTTCATTCGGCGTTTGGCTGTTGATATGCTTTTCATTTCTTGCCTTTGATAAAGTGGACGGGAACAAATATTCCTTATTTGTATGTTGCTTGATATATGAAAGCAAGGTTTCTGCCTGTTTGCTTAATGGCACAAGGTGCAGCCGTTCCCCTTTCCCGCCTTTTGAAATGACTACTTGCCACACTTTGCCATTCGGTAAATTCTCGTGTTCGATGATGTCAGAATATTTTGCACTGACGGTTTCGCTCGCCCTTGTGGCGTTGAGTAATCCCCATAAAATCGCAAGACGCACCGTTTGGGATATGTTGGCCCGTGCAAGGCTGATCATAAATTCCGGTAAAGCTTTGTAATGAATTGACGGGTGATGTTTGTTTTTATTCACTGCAGGGAGATCATCGCCAAGATATTTCCATTTGTTGTTTTCCCAATATTCAAAACGTTCGGCATATTCTGCGATTGACTTTAAAACCAAGTAACGTTTTTTCAATTCAGCCGTTGCGCCTGATTGGCGATAAGGTTCAAGCACGGATAAGCCGTGTTTTAATGTCAATTCTTTGAAAGGCACGTCACCAATTAAATCAATGGCGGAATTGACACGTCTTTCGGTATCAATTTTCGTTTTATCTGTGTAATTGCCTTGTTCTTTACCGATTTTCGCACGATACAAAAGCCATTCATTCGCAACATGGGCAAATGTGCTTTGTTGTTCTTTTAGTGCATCTATGGCTTGTTTACGCTCAAATTCGTGCGGGTCAATCTTATTGGCTAATAGTTGGCGAAATTCTTGCGCTTTTTGGCGGGCATCTTTAAGCGATACAGTGGGATAAGTGCCGATGGTTTTTTCAGTGCGTTTTAATGTGTAGGGGCGTTTGTAATTAAACACCCACGTTTTCACCCCGTTTGGCTTGACGACAAGTTTCAGCCCTTCTCCATCGAATAAATAATAGATCTTTTCCGCCGCTTTGGCGTTGTTTACCTGTGCAATGGTTAGCTGTTTGATGATTTTTGCCATAATCACAAAATTCTGTAAATGGTAGTAAGATTTTGCGCATTGTAAGTTCTTACTTCCATTTTTACTACTAAAAATTGTGATCGCTTGTGAAATTAACTGATCTTTTAAGCAGTATTAAGACACTAAACAAAAACGGTCAAACTATTGATTTTTCAATAAATTTGACCGTTTGTGATCTTTTTAGATCTTGTTTGGTGGTGGAGCTGGCGGGAGTTGAACCCGCGTCCGAAATTACTCTACCTTCAGTACTACACGTTTAGTCTCGTCTTTAATTTCACTTAAGCATGCGGACAGACACGCTAAACTTAAGCTAGTTTGATTCAATTTAGTGCTTCGATCCTCAAACAGCGGCTTCCACACGATCTCGTTTTGGTTTGACTCCGCTTTATCCCCGTCTTACGAGCGGAAGCTGGGGAGCGAAGGCTATGAGCAGGTTATTAAGCTGCTAAAGCGTATTGTTCGTCGTTTGCGACTATTTTTTTGCGGTTTATTTACGAGGCCTACCGCACCTCGACGTGCACCTTGGGCTTCGCTAATCCCGTCGAATCCAGAATCAGCCCCAAAATCGTTCGGCAGTTTATCAAAAAATCTAAGAAAGGAAAAGAAGCTATTTATTAACCTGAGAAGTTAGGGTAAAATTTTGCCACTTTCTTTATAAGGAATCGAATAATGAAAACATTAAAATCTCTGACCGCACTTTCATTAGGTGCATTATGTTTAGCATTTAACACTCAAGTTATTGCAAAAGAAGCAACACCCGCAAAAACAACACAAGCAACTCAACAAGTGACAAAAGCGAGTGATAACATTGACAAATATCTTGCCATCAATATTGGTAATCGTGAAATGGTGGTTGATGAAAATGGCCAAGCATTAAGTGCATTCAAACATGAAATCACTAACATTGGTCAAAAACCAATCAAAAACATTCAATGGGTGGGCGTATATGTGAATAACCGTAAAGTTATTTACAGCCAAGATATGCAAATCAATTTAGAAACTCCATTACAACCGGGTAAATCCATCAATATTAATTTACAAATTCCGTTTGTTCAATTGGCTGAAGACGCACGCAAAGTCTTTATGAACCAACAAGAAAAAATTGATGTTTATCCTATTGAACGCGTTATCCTGTTTGGTGATAAAACCGTTCTCTCTGATCGTTAATTCTCTTCTCTAGCCCACGTAATGTGGGCTTTTAAATAACTGTATGCTTGAACAGTTATTTTCTTTTCGATATACTAAAAACACGCCTAATTTTGACCGCACTTATAGCATGAACTCCACCCGAAAAATTATTCACATTGATATGGATTGCTTTTATGCCTCTGTTGAAATCCGTGAAAATCCAACGCTACAGGGCAAACCTGTCGCAGTGGGCGGTAGTTCTCGACAAAGAGGTGTACTCACTACCTGTAACTACGAAGCACGAAAATTTGGGCTACACAGTGCGATGCCGACAGCACAAGCTATCAAAAAATGTCCAAACCTGATTTTAGTGCCCGTTAATATGCCGCTTTATAAACAGGTATCCGCACAAATTCATCAGATCTTTCAACGCTATACTTCTATCATTGAGCCACTTTCCTTAGATGAAGCTTATTTAGATGTTACGGATTGTACACAATGTTCAGGATCCGCCACTTGGATCGCTCAAGAAATTCGCCAAGCCATTTTTGATGAATTAAAACTGACCGCCTCTGCTGGTGTGGCGCCCCTTAAATTTCTCGCAAAAATTGCTTCCGATATGAATAAACCGAATGGGCAATTTGTAATTCAGCCTCATGAAGTTGAACAGTTTGTAAAAACACTACCATTGAAGAAAATCCCTGGTGTGGGCAAAGTCACTTCTGAACGTTTATTAAAAATGGGATTAGAAACTTGCGAAGATGTGCAAAAACTCGATCAATCTATTTTGTTAAATATCTTCGGTAAAATGGGTAAGCGAATTTGGGATTTTAGCCATGGCATTGATGATCGTGAAATTCAAGCGCATCGTGAGCGAAAATCTATCGGCGTAGAACGCACTTTATCCGAAAATATTCGTCATCTCGAACAAGGCATAGCATTGTTAGATAATCTCTATACCGAGCTTATTCGTCGCATTGAACGAAGTGCGCCGAATATCCCTTTAACCACTTTTCGCAAAATTGGGGTGAAATTAAAATTTGAAGATTTTCAGGTGACGACCTTAGAAAAAACAGGCTTGCCTTTATCACTAAAAAGCTTTCAACAATTACTGGAACAAATTTGGCAACGTAGCCAGGGGAAGTCTATTCGTCTTGTGGGATTACACGTGATGTTACCGGAAGAAAGCCATTTAGAACAAATGAGCTTGTGGTAAAACACAAAAGAAAATGACCGCACTTTTATTCATTCCATCCCGAGTAGGATAATGAAAAAACAAAAGTGCGGTCATTTTTTGATGAATTTGTTG
>ULUQ01054645.1_pt1 | contig 14844 bp, 8 predicted proteins | sample 1958661 | NCBI WGS metagenome assembly ULUQ01 (sample SAMEA4835765, study PRJEB28245) | human gut metagenome | biome: gut microbiome; material: fecal sample | place: Denmark | collected 2008 | reverse complement strand
AAACGACATCGGAAGAAGAAGATGCGATACTGGCATGGGTCGAGGAGACCCCAGCCAACCGTAAGGAGTTCAAGACCGCTTTCATGATTTTCTCCGGTCTGGCGGTGTATGCCGCCAAGCCGAATACTATGTCGACAGCTGCGCCGCAGCGCCGCCGAATCTGGAGGCAAGTCGTCCGTTATAGTCTGCGTTCGGCAGCTGCCGTCATACTGATGATCGGAGCCGCGTATACGGGTAAAACGCTTTATCGGAATGCGTTGTCGCAGCAGAATATGTCGATTGTCGTTCCTGCCGGACAGCAGATGTCTCTCACGCTTCCGGACAATTCACAGGTACAGCTCAATTCGGGTACTCGACTGGAATATCCGGTCGTCTTCGGCAAGACCCGCAGCGTGAAACTCTCCGGTGAGGCGTTGTTTGATGTTGCACCGGACAGGAAGCATCCGTTCATTGTCCAGACCTTCGCGTCGGATATCCGGGTACTCGGAACGAAATTCAACGTGCTGGCCGATGCCGAGCGTGGTGAATTTACCACCACGCTGATCGAGGGACAAGTACAGGTGACAAACCGCGCTAATTCTAATGAGCGAATCACCATGTATCCGCATGATGTCGTCTCACTCTCTAACGGGCGCCTGTATAAAGAACGTGCCGAAGATTTTGCAGAACTCTGCTGGACGGAAGGGTTAGTTCATCTGAAGAGGATGCCATTCGACGAGTTGATGGCCAAGTTCGAGCGGGTGTTCAATGTCGAAATACGCATCGAATGCGAGCGGATGCCGCAGATTAACGTGATGAGCGGAGAAGTCCGCATTTCGGACGGTGTAGATTATGCGCTCCAGATTTTACAGCAGGTATCTACCGGCTTTAGTTATACTCGTGATGAAAAAACGAACGTGATTGTAATTAAATAATAATGTGATTGTAATTGAATTTCGTGCAAGCACTCATGTTTCACTAAAAACTCTAAAATAACTATGAAGAAATGACCGCGTGACTTAATACACTAAAGCGTTGACTATAATAAAGAAAGGTCTGCGAAATCGCCTATTCGCAGACCAGCGATAATAGTCAGCAAAATACTAATCGAGAAAACTATTATCTAAATTTACAAAAGTATGAAAAAAACAGTATTCCACAAAATCAGAAGACTGTTTCGATTTACTTTACTTGTTTGTCTGAGCCTCGGCGTATTATCAGCCAAGGCACAGACGGCCCGAGTGACGCTTAAAGTTCAAGACGCATCGCTCGGACAGGTCATGGATGAGATCAAGAACCAGACCAGATATCTTTTCATCAATCAGGATGTCAAGGATCTCAATAACCACAAAGTAAGTCTGAATGTTTCGGATAAAGCTATTGCCGAGGTGTTAGATCAGATTTTTACCCCTTTCAATATCGGTTATCGCATCGAAAAAACAAGCATTATTATTTTCAACCGACCGAAATCCACATCCAGCTCAGTTCTGATCGGAGGTAAGGTCAGCGATGTCGGCGGCGCACCGATTATCGGCGCCACGGTGCTGGTCAAAGGTACGACGAATGGTGTTTCGACCGATGCCGACGGTCGTTTTACGCTAACGATCGCTTCACCTGCCACTGCACAGCTCGAAATAAGCTACTTGGGCTACGAACCTCAAACTTTAGCTGTCGGCAACCGCACCTCTTTTGAGATTACACTGGCGGAATCGGCTTCGGAAATCGAATCGGTAGTCGTTACTGCCTTAGGTATCAAACGTGAAGAGAAGGCGTTGAGTTACAATGTACAACAAGTTGAAGCTGAAGATATCACGACTGTCAAGGACGCCAACTTCATGAACTCGCTGACGGGTAAGGTCGCCGGTGTTACGATCAACGCTTCGTCGTCAGGTGTTGGCGGTGCATCGAAAGTCGTGCTGCGCGGTAATAAATCCATTTCGCAGTCGTCGAATGCCCTCTATGTGATCGACGGTATTCCGATGTATAACTTCGGCGGTGGAGGCGGTACGGAATTCGATTCGAAGGGTGCTACCGAAGCCATCGCGGACATCAATCCCGAGGATATCGAATCCATCTCGGTGCTGACAGGTGCAGCAGCCGCGGCTCTTTACGGCTCGAATGCTGCCAACGGTGCTGTGATGATCACCACGAAAAAGGGACAGGCTGGAGCTTTGAAAGTGACGCTTTCGAGCAATACGGAGTTTCTGAACCCGTTCGTTCAGCCGGAGTTCCAGAACCGCTATGGCACGGGACTAAACGGTCTTCAGTCCGGGTCGGCCATTTACAGCTGGGGCGAGAAATTGGCACCTGCGGCGCGTCTGGGATATACGCCGGATGATTTTTTCGAGACAGGACACGTCTACACCAACGCCGTGACGGTATCGGGCGGTACGGACAAGAACCAGACTTACTTTTCGGCAGCCTCGGTCAATTCGGACGGTATCATTCCCAATAATGAATACGACCGTTACAATTTCACATTTCGTAATACGTCCTATTTCCTGAAAGACAAGCTGCGTCTGGATGCTTCGGCCAGCTATATTTACCAGCAGGATCAGAACATGACCAATCAGGGTGTCTATTCCAACCCGCTGGTTCCTGCTTATCTTTTTCCCCGCGGGACGAACTTCGACTCCTATCGTATTTTCGAGCGTTACAATCCCGCCTCTAAACTTATGGAACAGTTCTGGTCGGACGACCTTGAAGGCGGTGACCTGCGTATGCAAAATCCTTATTGGATTGCCCACCGCAACCTGCGCAACACCGATAAGAAGCGTTACATGCTGTCGTTCTCGGCCTCCTATGACATTCTTCCGTGGTTGAACGTTGCTGGCCGTGTGCGCATCGACAATGCGAACTCGCTCTATACGCAGAAACTTTATGCTTCGTCGAATACGACGATTACCGACGGCGGTAAGAACGGTCACTATACCGAACAGCGCGAATACGATACGCAGACTTATGCTGACATTATGGTGAACATCAACAAGACCTTCGGAGACGATTGGTCGCTGCAAGCCAACGTCGGCGCTTCGATCAACAACGTCAAAATCGACCAATTGTCGTACCGCGGCCCGATTCAGGAAAATGGATTGCCGAACGTGTTCAATGTTTTCGACCTCGACGATTCGAAGAAGCGCGCCGAAAAATACGGCTGGCAGGAACAGACGCAGTCGATATTCGCCTCGGTGGAAGTGGGTTGGAAACAGATGCTCTACCTGACCCTCACGGGCCGTAACGACTGGGCTTCGCAATTGGCCAACTCCCCGCAATCGTCGTTCTTTTACCCGTCGGTGGGTCTTTCGTGGGTGCCGACCTCACTTTGGGATATGGGCAATGCGCTGACTTATCTGAAGATTCGCGGTTCGATCGCTTCGGTAGGTATGCCTTTTCCGCGTCACCTGACCGTTCCGACCTACGAGTACGACGCAACGAATAAAGTTTGGACAGCCAAGACACACTATCCGATCGGCGATCTTTATCCCGAACGCACCCGCACTTATGAGTTGGGCCTCGACGCGCGTCTGTGGAAGCACTTCAGTTTGTCGGCTTCGTGGTATTGGGCCGATACCTACAACCAGACGTTCGACCCGCAGATTTCTGTATCATCGGGTTATTCGACGATCTATCTCCAGACGGGCCACGTCCGCAATACGGGTGTCGAAGCGTCGCTCGGCTATCAGAACCAATGGCGCGATTTCGGTTGGTCTACGAACTTTACCTTCTCGTGGAACAAGAACGAGATCGTGGAACTGGTTCACAACTATGTGCATCCCGAGACCGGCGAACTCATCACCAAAGAGCGACTGGAGATCAAGGGGCTGGGTAAGGCCAAATATATCCTTAAACCGGGCGGAACACTGGGTGACCTCTATACCAATTCCGATTTGGTCTATAACGACGACGGGTATATCGAAGTGGACAAGAACGGCAACGTAGCCGTCAAGGACGACTATATGGATGACATTTATCTCGGTTCGGTATTTCCTAAATACAACCTCGCATGGCGTAATGATTTCAACTATAAGGGTATCAATCTCGGCGTACTGTTCACGGCCCGCATCGGCGGTATCTGTTATTCGGCTACGCAAGCCAATATGGATTTGTACGGCGTGTCGGAGGCCTCGGCCGCAGCCCGCGATGCCGGTGGCGTGATGATTAACGGCCGTGACATGATCGACGCACAGAAATGGTATCAAGTAATCGGTTCGCAATCGGGATTACCGCAGTATTACACTTATTCCGCCACGAATGTCCGCTTACAGGAGCTCTCGCTGGGTTACACGCTCCCTTCGAAATGGTTCCGCGACAAGATGCGTATGACCGTTTCGTTCGTAGGCCGTAACCTGTGGATGATCTACTGCAAGGCCCCGTTCGACCCCGAAGCCGTAGCTTCGACAGGCATGAACTATCAGGGTATCGACTACTTTATGATGCCTTCGATGCGTAATCTGGGCTTCAATGTGAAATTCCAATTCTAAAGAACAGCAAAACCATGAAAAAGACAAACAACAAAATGCAGCTACTGCTGCTTTCGGTGGTGCTGCTCGGTACGACTGCCTGTACGGACGATTTCGCGGACATCAATCGTAATCCGAATGAAGTGACCGACGAACAGTTGCAGGCTAACAACTATAAGATCGGTACGAACCTCAAGACCCTTCAGGGCCTGGTCGTTCCGACGGAAGAGCACCGGTTTCAATTCGTCGAGAGCATCGTCGGATGCCCTTACGCTGGCTACAACGGTAAGACCGTCGATACCTGGCAGGCGACATTCGAAAACTACAATCCCTCGGCTGACTGGCGGAAAGTTCCGTTCGTGGATATGATCTCCGATACCTATCCGGCCTATCGTGCGATTATCAACGGTACGGAGGACGTAGTGGCGCAGGCATTGGCCAAATTGTTCCGCATTGCCATCATGCAGCGCGTCACGGATAGCTACGGCCCGATTCCCTATACGCAGGTCATGGCCAGTAAGACCGAATCGCTGGAGGTAGCCTACGATACACAGGAAGAGGTCTACACGGCGATGTTTACAGAATTAGACGACGTGATCGCTTCGCTTCAGGACAACCTTTCACTACCCTCGGATGCCTTCGGCCGTTACGACGGTGTTTATTCGGGTAATATCTCGCAGTGGCTCAAATTCGCCAATTCGCTCAAGTTACGTATGGCCATGCGTCTAACGGAGGTTAAGCCCGATCTGGCGAAATCGAAAGCTGCCGAAGCCATTGCCGCCGGGGTCATCACGACCAACGCAGACAATGCCATGATGCACACCTCGGACAACCGAACGACGCTCATTTACAACGACTGGGGCGACCATCGTATTGGGGCCGACATCATCAATTACATGAACGGCTACAACGATCCGCGCCGCGAGAAGATGTTTACGACTGTAACCCTTGTGGAGAACGGACAAGAAATACAGGGATATGCGGGTATTCGCATTGGTATCAACGTAACGAGTAAGGCGCAGGCCGTGTCGTCCTACTCGAACATGCGCGTTACGGGTACGGATCCCTATCTGTGGATGAACGCCGCTGAAGCGACGTTCCTACGTGCCGAATATGAACTGCGCTGGGGCTCGGCCGAAACTGCCGGAACACTCTATGAGCAGGCTGTCACGCTCTCGTTCGAGGAGCGTGGTGCCGATAACGTGAAGGGCTATCTTTCCGATGCGACAAGTACTCCGGCAGCCTACAAAGATCCGTTGAACAAGCACTCCATGGCTTCTCCGCAGAGCACGATCACCGTGGCATGGAACGCCGCGGCGGATTTCGAAACCAACCTCGAACGGATCATTACCCAGAAATGGATTGCCATTTTCCCGCTGGGAACCGAGGCGTGGACAGAACACCGCCGTACGGGTTATCCCCGTCTGCTGCCAGCCGTGGTGGATAACAGCGGTGGCGCCGTGAACGTGGCGCTGGGCGCACGCCGTCTGCCTTATCCGGTCGAAGAGTACACCGAGAACCCGACGAACCTGCAAGCCGCCGTTTCCGCACTGAACGGTGAGTCGGTAAACGGAGCGGGCGATACGCAGGGAACCCGAGTATGGTGGGATCGCAAAAACTTAAATTAGTATGGATATGAAACGAAATAAATTGATCGGGCTTCTCTCCTTATGCCTGCTGGCCGCGACGTTCGCTTCGTGTGAAGACTGGAACGAAACGGAAGCCGTCAAACAAAAAGTCGAACGCCCGGAGGATCAAAATCCGGAATTGTGGGCGGAATATACGGCGGCGTTGCGCGACTACAAGCAGTCGGAACATTTTATCGTCTACGCCCGTCTGTTTAACTCTCCCCAACCGGGTACCAGTGAAAAGGATTTCATGCGTTGCCTGCCCGACTCGCTCGATATCGTGTCGCTGACCAATGCCGACAACTTCTCGAAGTACGATGCGGAAGATATGCCGGCTATGCGTGAGAAAGGTACGAAAGTGCTCTATCAGGTCGATTATGCAGGCCGCAGCGGGGAACTGACCGATGAAACAAAACTCGGCGCTTACCTCGATAAAGTTATCGCCGCGGTCGAGAAGAATGGACTGGACGGTTACTCGTTTACGGGTATCCCCAATGCGGGCGACGCAGCGACCGCAACGGCGGCTGCACTTATCGTCGAACGACTTTCCGCGGCAAAGACCGAAGGACAACTGCTCGTTTTCGAAGGTAATCCGCTTTTCTTGACGGAGGACGCTTTGTCGAAGGTCGATTATGTCGTGCTCGACACCGAGGCTACGGAGAATGTGACCGACCTGAAGATGCAGGTACTCAACGCTACGGGGTATGCCGGCGTTCCGGCTACGAAGTTGCTGCTGGCCGCTGCCGCAGGCGCTCCTCTCTATGACGAGAATGTCGAGGAACATGCCGCTATCACGGAAATGGCCGAGCGGGTTGTATCGCTCGGGCCGCTGGCCGGACTGGGAACCTACGACATTTATAATGACTATTATGATCTGGACATGAACTATAAACTTGTTCGCAATGCCATCCAGACGTTGAACCCCTCAAAATAGTGAGCAATGAGAAGAATTAATAAATACTTATGGCTGATCGCTTCGGCCGCTTTCTGCTCCTGTCAGTCCTATAATGCCGACGACCACAAGTTCGGTAATGTGGTCTACCTCGACGTGGCGGAAACGACTGACGTGCAGACGGCAACGATCAAAAACACGCTCGATGAACTCGATCGGACATTCTCCGCAACGCTGGCTTATCCGTCCGGTGGCGACGTCACGGTCTCCATTGCAGTCGATCCATCGCTCGTCGATACCTACAACGCCCGTCACAACACCTCGTGGCCGATGCTCGATGCGAAATACTATTCGCTTTCCGACGAGCGGGTAACCATCCCGGCCGGCAAGACCGCTTCGGATGCCGTGACGCTCCATCTGCAGGAGTTGCTGGGCGAGGGCGAAGACCAGACAGGTGCGCTGACCCTCGATGCTACCTATCTGCTGCCCGTGACGATCACGAATGCGTCCGTTCCGACGCTGGACAGTTCTTCGACCGTCTGGTATGTTATCAAACGATCGTCGAACATCACTACGGCAGCGCAGCTTACCGACAACTGGATCAATTTCCCGACACTCGACAAGGATACGGAGCAGGCGATGGCCCTCAACAACTTGACGGCCGTGACCTACGAGGCGTTGATCTATATCGACAAGTTCGCCACCTCGGCTCTGAACTCGGCCGGTGTCGCCAACCCCGTCAGCATCTCCACCATCATGGGTGTCGAGGACTACCTACTTCTGCGTATCGGCGACACGAATTTCGAGCGCCAGCAGCTGCAGTTCGACGGTTCGGGCAGCGGTTCGGCCTTCGGCAAGTTCCCGGGGCGTGATGCCGGCAAGATCCTGAACGAAGGCGTATGGTACCATATCGCATGCACTTATGACCAGGCGACGCGCACGGTACGGATTTTCGTCAATGGCGAGTTGCAGAGCGAGGGCAAGGATATGGGGCTTGCGTCGATGAGCGACGACACGCGCATCAATCTGGCCATGCGTGCTTTCTACGATCGTTACCTCAATAATCCGACGCCGGAGAACGAAGAAAAATACGGCGGTTGGGCCGATGCCCGCCAGTTCTTCATCAGCTATTCCTACGACGCCTACCGCCCGCTGAACGGCAAAATCGCCGAGGCCCGTGTCTGGTCGGTAGCCCGCACGCAAGAGCAGATTTGGGAGAACATGTACGAAATCGCCGATCCCGAAAGCGACCCGACGCTCGTCGGTTATTGGAAGTTCAACGAGGGAGCCGGCAATACGATCAAGGACTATTCGCGCTACCATAACGACGGAGAAGCCGAGTACGATCTGGTATGGCCCGACGGTGTGGAGATTCCGAAAATTAACGAAACGGAGGAGTAAACTATGAAAACAAGGATAAATAATGTAAAGAAGGGAGTAGTGACGCTTCTTTTCGCGGCGGTCATCGCGGGCCTTACGGCCTGCGAGACCGATCCCGTGAAATCGCAGCGCGGAGAACTTCCCGACAAAGATTTGTTGGAGAATACCTATGTCAAAATCCGCAGCATCAAATCCCCGACTGAATTTGCCGTCGTCAATCTGTCGGAGGGAACAACAGTAACAGAAGATCGAATTTACTGCCGGCTGACCCGCCCGGCAGAGAGAGCGATGACTATCACGGCTGCCGTGGACGAATCGCTGGTCGAAGCCTGTAACGAGGAGTACGGTACGGATTTACTCCCGTTCCCGGCAGGGAATGTTACCATTGCCGGTAACGGTACGATTGCCGTAGCGGCGGGAGAGCGTATCTCCGACAAAATTCAGGTATCGTTCAAGTCGGACGGACTGGCTGCCGGAACATACCTGCTGCCGATTGCGATCTCATCGAATGATGCGGCTCTTACGGACGGAGGCAAGGCGGTCTATTACGGCGTGAAAGTCCGCGGGATTGATATAGGCGACTACGAACTGGATACGGAATACTTGAACGTATTCTATCTGAACACGACCGAATACCAGCCGCTGTTGGCTGATATCTGGATGTTGCAGAAGACCGAAGCCATGCCGCCGTTCAATACGCTCTGGGAGCGGACTTACGGCAATATCGTCAATCTGCGCATCGTGCAGATCGGCTACGACGCTGATACGGAGCGCGCCCTGTTGGTACTGAACTCAGACATACGCTATGTGCTGGAACACGCGGACAAGTATATCCGTCCGTTGCAGGACAAGGGGCGCAAGGTCTGCCTTTCGCTGGAAGGAAATGGCTCGGGACTCGGATTCTGCAACCTGACCGACAGCCAGATCGCCGACTTCACGGCGCAGGTGAAAGCCGTCGTCGATGCGTATGAACTCGACGGCATCAATTTCTTCGACCGCAATGCCGGTTACGGACTGGAGGGTATGCCCGCCATGAACACCACCTCGTATCCCAAACTGATAAAGGCCATGCGCGAAGCCATGCCCGACAAACTGCTGACGCTGGCCGATTACGAAGAGCCGACCGAATATTTCTGGGATACCGAGGCGACGGGCGGCATCGAGGTCGGACAGTATCTCGATTATGCATGGTCGGGCTATATGTCGGAGAGCGAGGATATCCAGTTGCTCGATCCGTGGGAAGTAATCGACCTCACACCGGGCGATGCGGCCGATTTGGGCATGATGCTCCCGACGACGAACCATCCGCGCCGGCCGATCGCCGGACTTTCACCCGAAAATTTCGGATATTTCGCCGTTCCGTGGTATCCGGCGGCAAGCGATTTCCTGATGACGGCACAGGGCTTTATGAATGTGGCCATCTGGGATATGATGGGTTATGCGCCGAACAATACGATCGTATGGGCCGACCTTATCTCCAATCAACAAAATGAGTATGAAATGTCTTGGGGCATGGTTCCGGGTATGTTATGGGCCGTATTCGGCGATGAAGCTATGGATGGAATGTATTCCTACAATGTGATTCCATTAACCCCCTTTGGCGAAATGCCCTATGACTATTTGACCAAAGACTGGTAAAAACGATAAAATACGGATTTGCATCGTGCAATCACAAATTACAATCACCATTTTAAAATTATTAACTATGAAAAAGACTTTATTTATTACGACTCTGCTCCTTTCCGCGGGTGCAATGTTTACATCCTGCAACAAAGACGTGGAAAATCCCGACATGCAGGCACAACCGGAAGAAACGGCTCAGGTAACGCGGGCCTACGGCGACAAAACACCGCTGATCGAGGTGTATTACGAGATCAACGACACCAATCCGCTCAACGCGTTGTCGTATGAGATGAACGGCAAGAAATTCATCGATCTCGTACAGCTTTTCGCTTCGAATATCCAGAAAGACGCGAATGGTGATCCCTGCATTTTCTTCAACGACAAGCTGGCTCCGGTGATGGCTGCGAAGGCGACCTATATCGAGCCGTTGCAGAATGCCGGAATCAAGGTGATTCTGAACGTTCTGGGCGATCACAAAGGGATCGGCATCTCGAACCTGACGGATGACCAGATCGAGAAGTTCGCCGCTATTCTCACCTACATCGTGAAGGAATACGACCTGGACGGAATCGGATTCGACGATGAATATGCCGACTATTCGACTCCCATTGATCCCACTTCGGCCAGCAAACTCGTTCTCAAACTGCGTGAAAAATTCAATGCTGAATTCCCCGGCGAACGCAAAATCATCCAGATGTTCCAGTGGAATTATGCGTCTAACATTTCCGCAGCGGCAGGTGCGGAGATCGATTTGGCCGACCACGGAACGTTTAACCCGAATGTTTTCCAGACTTCCAGCGCATTCGCCGGCGTAACGAACGACCGCTGGTGCCCGCAGGCTATCCAGATGGGACAATCGTACAATGCAATTTACCTGAATCAGATCAAGAACCGCTCCTCGCAGGCTGCCAGCGGCAACTACGGCGGTATTATGATGTTTAACGTCCGTAAGGCATCGAATGTCAATCCGCTGCCTGTATTCCAGAAGATCGCAGAAGGTGCATTTGGCGCAACTGTAACTTATACCGGTACGGAGTATTCTCAAGATTGGACATTCAACCCTGCGGGATACACGATTACTTATGCAGATATTCAGTAGCACTCACTCGATGTAAATCCGTATAGGATAGACGTTAGGCGACGTCATCTGGCCCGTGCATCGACCGAAAGGCGGTGTACGGGCTTTTCTTTAAGTTAAATGGAAAATAAATGGATTTTGCAAAGGTGTACTTTTCAGTGATTTTGTATTATACATTTGCAGCAGAAAGCGACGCATAGTGCATCGCTGCATTCAAAATCCAAACAACATGAAAAACATCCTTTTAGCCGTTGCAGTCTTCGCTGCCGCATCCGTTTCCTGCAACAAGGAGACCGAAGTCGTACCTTCCCCCAATTCTTTCACCGATGGGGCACGTATCGCACTTACGCTTACCGATGATGCCGCCGACACCCGCTCCTTCTTCGATTCGACAGCCTCGGCCGAGGCATGAGAGTCTTCGTTGTCGTCACTGTCGATTTTCGTCTTCGATAATGCCGACAACTTCGTTATTCGCCGGGATTTAACATCCAGCGAGCTGGCCGCGAAATCGGCGACATTCTCCCTACCTAAATCTCTTGCCAGCACCCTCTGCTCATTCTACGCCATAGCGAACTACGACGCCTCTTCGGCCAAGACCCGGGCGGCCCTTACGGCCCTCGTGGAGAAGTCGGCTGCCGATTACAACGGCACCTTCGCCGAGGTGTCCTCCGCAGCCAAACGTTCGGGCGGCTTCGTGATGTCGGGCATGAAATCGCAGACCGTCGGGGCCGTGAACTCCACGACCAATGTCGGCATCACGCTCAAGCGCACTGTCGCTAAAGTAGCCCTCCAGACGACCATCGACCCGTCGTTCGCCGACAAATATGCCGGAACGCTTACCATCCACTCGGTAAAACTCTCCAAAGCCGCCTCGCAGTCGCTCGTCGTGGTCGGAACGCCGACACCCGGGGCCATGACCTTCAGCCACACGCAGACTCCCGCCACGGCTTCGGGAAAATGCAATGCGCTGTTCTACTGTTTCGAGAATGGAGCTTTGCCCGCGGGCAGCCGCGTTCTGCTGGAAATTAACGCCACATACGATTCGGACGGCAGCACCTCGACTACGGACGACCGCTCGGAGGTGACCTATTCGGTCGAGTTGACGGGTAAGGCCGCGGGCGAGATTCTCCGAAACGGCTACTACCGTGTCGCGGCCAATATCACGGGTCTCGTAGGTCAGGAGTGCGCCGTATCGGTCACCGTCGCCGATTGGGAGACGCCCGTTACGCAGAACGTCGAGCTGGGGGCATAGCCCTCTTGTTTTGGCAGCTCCCGTCCCTCGCGGGCGGGAGCTTTTTTCAATCCCTTTTTCAGATTTTTCCGACTATGAAAAAATATCTGTTGATACTCGCTGCCATCCTGTTGCTGTGGGGCTGTATCGCCGAGGACAGGACAGAATGTACAAATCCCCGCGGTGTCTTCGTCAGCCTGACGGTACGGCCCGAAAGGATGTCCTCCGTAACCCGCTCTGCGGATGAAACGGCCATCCGCGACCTGAACCTCTACCTTTACGACGATAACAGCAATGTTGTCCTGCACCGTTACCAGACCTCTGCGACGCTGCGTTTCGAATGCCTGCCGGGCGACTACAGGATACGTATTACAGTTAACATGGGACGCGACTTGGGTGAAAATCCGGCATCGGAAGATTTCACCGTGTCGTATGCCGACGAGTACAATGTATTGCCGATGGCTTATGAGGGCAACGTTACGATCATGCCCTCGACAGACGGTGTGCTGACGCTTCCTGCTGTTGAAGTCCAACGCTGCGTAGCGAAGATTTCCTACAATATCTCCGTCGAGCCCGCGGATATCGAACTGCGCTCCGTGCAGCTTCTTTCCGTACCGCGTTCGGTATCCGTGTTCGATATGGCGGCCGCACCGTCGGATGATCCCGACGACTATACGGATTGTCCGGAGGTGGAACTTTCCGGACAGCAGGCCGCGGACGACTGCTATCTGCTGCCCAATATGCAAGGCGTCGTCGCTACGATTACCGACCAGCGGCAGAAGAACCCGGAAAATGCCCCTGCAAATGCCTCGTATCTGCTGATCCGCGCCGTGCGCGGGTCGAAAGTATTGGCTTATTATATTTATCTCGGAGGAAACAACACTTCGGATTTCAATGTCCGGGCCAACACGCATTACAGGCTCAATATCTCGATCTTGGGCGACAGCGAGGTCGATACCCGCATTAGCAGCTATGCCGTCAATGTGCATGACACCTACGAAGAAAACTCGGTCGGCGGATATTGCACCTACAATCCGTTTCAGATGCTTGCCGTGGAGATCGACGGGAGTCCCGCACCCCTGACGCTTCGGGGACGTATCGGTGTCGCGCAAGGCAACGCCGGAGCGTTCTGTCTGAACGGCTCTCCCGTAGGGGAAGGCCGCGACCTTATGCTTCCGGAACAGCCCGGCCCCAATGTCTTCGGCGTGAACTACGCTCCGGGAATCTATACGACAGTCAATTCGCAGGTGGTCTATACCGTCACGGTCGAGGATGATGCGGGATTTGCACAGTCGTTCGACATCGGACACCGCTTCGCCAACCGCCTCGACGTATATATTCACCCCGCGACGGCTGAAAACGGAAACGGTACGGTAACCGTCGCCGGAGCGTTGTATGACGCTGAAACTTCTTCCCTGACGCACGACCGGGTCGTCCTGTGCCATGAAAAGGGATGCACGCTGACTGCCGTACCCGAAGCCGGATACCGCTTCGAGGGATGGTATTCGGCAGCCGACTACAAGACACGGCTTTCGACCTCGGCTTCGTATGCCTACATTCCGACCTCGCCTGAAGCCGCGATCTTCCCGAAATTCACGGTCAATACCCGGCCGCTCGACGACGGGGGCACGGCCAACTGCTATATCGCGCCGGAATTGAATACCTCCTATTCGTTCGACGCTACGACGATGGGCAACGGCCGTGCGACGACGAACATCCGCCCGGAGCCCCTGCGGGGTGCGGAAGCACGGGTGCTTTGGGAAACGGGCACGACCCGCGGAGCGATCGTCGAAAGTGCGGAGCTGACCGGCGACGGACGTATCGTCTTCCGAACCGGCATGACCTATGGCAACGCCGTAATCGGACTTCTCGACAGCCGCGGGGTATGCATATGGTCGTGGCATATCTGGTCGGTGGATTACGAGATCGAGGCCACGGCCCAGACCTACGCTTCGGGAGCCGTCTTTATGGATCGCAACCTCGGGGCCCTGACTACGGACTGCACGCAGGCCGCTGCCAAAGGACTCTATTACCAATGGGGCCGCAAAGATCCGTTTCCGTATCCGGCGCTGGCCACGGATGCCTACACGCAGGCTCCGACCGTCTATGCTCCGGGATTCGAGTATGCTGAAAGCAATCCCCGAACCTCCGGAACCGAATCGCCTTACGACGTGATGACCCTCGAATGGGCCACGGCACATCCTACGACTTATATGGACGGGGTATTTTACGAGGATTGGGAAGAGTGGGCATCGGTCGCCGACTGGCTCTACGTCCACCACCCGAACCTCTGGGGCAACGTCACGACCGGGAAAAACAATATCAGCCGCACCAGCCATAAATCCATTTACGATCCCTGCCCTCCGGGATGGAAAGTGCCCGGTGCCGAGGATTTTGCGGGAATAGAGCGGATAGGCGTATCGGCACCCTATTACGTTACGATTCGCTGCAACGGCAGCCAAACGGCGAAAATACCTTTGGGCGGAACATTCTACGAAGGACGTTACGACCGCAACGGGTCGCTCGGAAGGCTCTACACGAACGCTCCGTATTACCTTCATTGGGGAGGCTCG
>ULUQ01043115.1_pt1 | contig 15039 bp, 10 predicted proteins | sample 1958661 | NCBI WGS metagenome assembly ULUQ01 (sample SAMEA4835765, study PRJEB28245) | human gut metagenome | biome: gut microbiome; material: fecal sample | place: Denmark | collected 2008 | reverse complement strand
CTATTCTATAAATATTTATATTAAACAAGTTGAACAAAAAGTATTTATTTTTAGGTTATAAGTATTGGATATTAAGTCGATTACAAATGTAATCGGCTTTTTATTATATAAAAAATTATTGCGATTAAGGAGAATGCGACTATGAAAACAAAGAAACCAATTATCATTGCTATTGCAAATCAAAAAGGTGGAGTAGCAAAAACCACAACCGCCATCAACATCGGTGTCGGGCTTGTTATGCACAATAAAAAGGTGCTGCTTGTTGATACCGATAATCAAAGTCACCTCAGCCGTTGGCTTGGTTATGCTCAGGATGGAAAGCCAACTATTTCAGAGCTTATCTGGCAAACAGTTTCAAAGAATAAGCAGCTTATTTTAGAAGCAATCAGACATTCTGAGATTGAAAATATAGATTATATACCATCAAACTTTATGCTTGCTGGTATAATCTCAATCTTAGGCACAGACAGTGACAGCACTGGTGTATTTTCAAGATTATTTGCTGATGAAACCTTTAAGGATTATGACTATATAATCATTGATTGTCCTCCAACGCTCGATTTGCTTGTATCAAATGCACTGAAAGCGTGTGATAAGGTGCTTATTCCGGTGCAGTCTGACTATTGGGCATATGAGGGTGTAGACCAGTTACTTGCAACATTACAGCGTGTAAAGCAGACAACTAATGTTGAAAAGTTTGTGCTTGGTATGTTGGTTACAATGTTTAACAATCGCACAAACTCCGCAAAGGCTATTGTAGAAGCTCTAAAAGATAGCTATGGTAACTTTGTATTTGACACTGCAATCTCATATCGAGATGAAGTCAAGGTTGCATCAATTACTCACAAAAGCCTTGTCGGAAGAAAGAGCAGTGTAACAGGGCAACAATATATGGCAGTAGTCGATGAAATTATAGGCAAGGAGGATAACATCAATGGCTAAACCAAAGCTCAATATACAAAAACAAGGATTTCCAAGTGTTGCGGACGCATACAATGATATTCTTGGTATAAAAAGTGATAACCAATATGTAAATCTTCCACTTTCCTTGCTTGAGGAAATAGATAATCAGCCATTTCCAATAAATGAATCAAAAATAGAACAAATAGCTGACAGCATTGAAAATGTTGGTGTTATCGAACCTATTATAGTTGTTAAAGACGGCGAAAAATACAAAATTTTGTCGGGCAGACATCGTTTCAGAGCTTGCAAAAAGCTTGGTAAAGATGATATTCCTTGTTCTATAAAAAATGTACAAGTTGATGATGATATTGCGAGATATATCATTATTGCAACTAATACGGACCGCAATAATGAATATAAACCGAGCGTATATGCAAAAGCTTATGCAGAGCAGCTGTCATTAATGAAAAAACTTGGTAAGAAATCAACTGTATCAGCAATAGCGGAGCAGAATGGTCTGAGCCGTAAACAGATATATCGCTATATAAGGCTTACAAATCTCATTCCGGAAATGCAAGGCTTAGTTGATGATGGAATTATAAGTATTGAAACAGCAGTTGAATTTTCTTTTCTTTCAATAGAAAAGCAATCCTCGCTATATAAATATATAGGTAATTTTGAAAAATCTTATATATCAAGTTTATTAAACCTATCCATTGCTAAATATATTCGAGGATTGGAATTAAACGATAATAAGTTTAATGAACATATCCAAGATATTGTTACTGGCAGATTTAATAAGCCAGTTGAGCAAATTACTATTGAGCCTGAACAGTTATATTCAGATAAATCTGAAATAGATAGCTCTGATGAAGATACTATTCAGGATATAGAAGTTAAAAAGTCGGATGCACCTAAAAAATCAGAAACAAGCATTTCTGAAAAAAGCTTTGAAAATGAAATAACAGATAATTACGAAGATACTGTTTTTGATGAAACAGACATAGAAACTCAGTCTGATTACCAAGAAGAAGTTATTACACAAGAAGAGTATAAAACCATAGATATTACAGCAGATATGTACAAAAGAAGTCCTGAAGAAATAAATGATATGTGTGATTCGGGAATGTTCAACGAAATAATAGAGGGTTATATTCTTCTTGCCTTTGATGAAGCCGGTAAGGAGCTTGATATAAATATAAGTAATTTCTTAAGTAGATATTCTGCTCAAGACGCACGAAATAGATATACAAAATAAATCCGTCCTGATGTTCAGAACGGATTTTTAATTATTGCGATTATGGAGGTACGGAAAATGACGATTACAGATATAGTGATTGAACCTGAAGAAGTACAAAATGCTAAACCAAAAAGAAGATTAGCTAAAGCTCGTATTGTCATTGATGGAAGCTTGAAAATCAATGATATACAGATTCTCAAAAACAATAAGCGAATGTTTGTTGAGTTTCCTTGCCCTCAAGGAAATTCAACAAATCCATACATTATTCCTCTCAACCGCAGTATAAGAGCTTACATTGAGAGAGAAATCATTGGAAAATATCTGAGCGAAAGGAAATGGCATAATGATATGTCCTGATTTTCAGCGAATGATGGAACGGTAGGAGGAATCAGAATGTACTGTGATAAAAACTGTATAGCAAATCTTGATGGTAAGTGCTGCATTGGTGATTGTAAAGGTCAGCTTGTTGGATTTAGCTTTAGAAATGCAGATAATGAACAGTGTGCAAGACTTTATGAAATGGCAAGAACTATTTTTACAAAGGAGAATAACAAATGAAAAATGAAATTAAAATTAGAGTACGAGATTTAAGAAAGGCAAGAAATATCACACAGGTACAGCTTGCAAAAATACTTTGTGTTTCAAAACAAAGTGTATCAAATTGGGAAAATAATAATATTCTCCCTTCTATCGAAATGCTTGTAAGAATCGCTAAGTATTTTTCGGTCAGTACAGATTATCTGCTTTATTTGGACGATAGAAAATATGTAGAAACTACAAATCTCGATGAAAAACAAATAGCTCACTTCCAACAGCTTATGGATGATGTAGCGAAAAATAATATTTAAGAATGGAGCTGAATATATGAGTGCGGAATACTATGACAGCAGATTTCGAAAAAGTCTTTTAGAACTGCTTTCAAGTTGCAGGAAAATGTTCCAACAGATAGAGCTGTCCTCAACAGATAAAGATTATAATTTTTTCATAACAGATACAATTAAAAAGGTTGACGAGGCTTATAAAATTATAAGCCCTTCACCTTTTGATTTTCTATCTGAAAAAAAACTTGAGAAACTGCAATCAGATGAATTCTTAAAACAGAAAGCTGATGAACTTGACAAAAAACTTAAAAGTGTAAGAAAAGATGTTGCTGATGAGTTGCGTGAAAAAATCGAAAAGGAAATGTTGCAACAATATAAAGAAAAGCTAACCGAAGAAATTCAAGAACAAGTTATCAAGGATTATCGAAAACTGCTTACAGAAGAAATCAGAGCTGAGCTTACTCCTATAATCAAAGAAGAATGCAAGCAAGAGCGTAAACTTAAAAAAGCTCGTAAGAGAGCTAAAACGCTTGAACTTATACAAAATGAAATTTTAAGTATCTCTCAGGAAACTAAAGCTAAGGCTTCTAACGATAACGCAAATGAAAAAAAGCCGACACAAAATATTGAAAACGATACTGATGAAGATGAGTTTGATGTTGCTCCAGAGCCAGATATAGATAATATTGAATAAATAAAGGAAGGTGATATTATGCTAAATAAAGTAATGTTGCAAGGCAGATTGACAAGCTATCCTGAGTTAAAACATACAAAATCAAACAAAGCTGTTGTTGATTTTTCTTTAGCAGTTGAAGAAAATCGAGCTGTTAATGGAGAAAGAAATTCAAATTTCTATCGGTGTGAAGCTTGGGGAAGCACTGCAGAATTTATCTGTAGATACTTTGAAAAGGGACAACAGATTATTGTTGATGGTAGGCTCTCATCAAATACATATACCGATAAGGATAATGTAAAACGCACAAATATATTCATAGTAGTTGAGGGTGTGAATTTTTGCGGAGCTAAAAGTTCAGAAGCTCAACAAAAAGAATTTGAAAATTCTTTTGATACTGATATGGATGTAATAAGTTAAAAATTTATTGAAAGGGAAAGATGATATGAGTAGATATGATGATAAAATAAAAAGTAATTTGGAGAAGATAGCAAAGCTGCAAGATGAGATTGAAAAAAGAAAAGCTAAGATTATTAACTTGCAGACTGAAAACAAACAGCTTCAAGCAGAAAAGGATAACGAATTTAGCCAAACTCTTCTCAAGAAACTTGCAGAGCTTGGAATAAATTCTCCAGAGGACAGAGTAGCACTTATGAGCAAACTTGAAGATTTTGCACTTGAACAAGAAATTGCAAAAACCGAAGCAAAGGCACAAAGTGAAATTTCTTCATTATCTTCTGATTCAGAAACTTCACAGAAAACTGAAAAGTTTTCAACAACTGCTCAATCAAAAGAATATTAAAATCGTGAGATTGCCAGAATGACACTCTTACGATTTTTTTCATTTTTACAGTTTCGGAATTTGGAACAAATTTCAGAAATCTGTAAATTTGGTGAGCGAAAGCGATTTTAGAATTTTGCAAAATGCAAAATTTAGGGTTTTAGGGTTATCCCCTAACAAGAGATTTTGTGTACCAAGTGGTACACAAAATCTCTGCTTGCGACCTTGAATTTTGCAAGCAAAATTCAATCTGTTTTTCTGCGGAAAAACAGACCGCCGGAGGCGGGGTCCGTTTCTCTTTCGTCCACCTTTTTAAAGGTGGCAGAGTTCAAGGGACGGCGTTCCTTGTTGTTCGCAGGGCGAACATTTCTTTCGAAATATCGAAGCCGCTATAAAGGGAGTTGAAAATATATGTCTGAAGAAAAGAAAAATTGTCAGTTACATTTTAGGCTCACTTCATCAGAATTAAAAAAATTACAGAAAAACGCTAAACAAGCACATATGAGTATTTCAAGCTATATCATTCATTTATCAGAAAACAAAAAAATAATCGTTTCTGAAAATATTCCTCGACTTCTTGTGGAGGTAACTCGTATTGGCACGAACATAAATCAGATTGCACATATTGGCAATTCACAGAAATATGTCAACAAACAGCAACTTGACGAAATCGCAAATTTGCTTGAAGATGTAAAATCAATAATGCAAAAAATTCTATCTGAAATATATAATGAAGATGAACATACATTCAGAAGTCTGGAAAAAAAGATAGATAAACTTCTGGAAAAGGTTGATAAAGATGGCAATCTGTAAAGAGGTAGAAAAGAAAATCAAATCTCATCAATATGTTTACGATTCGATTGCCTATGCCCTATCGCCTGAAAATAGTGACGGTGATGAAAAATGTTTTCAAGCAACTTGTTTAAATTGTGATAACAATGGAGCAGATAGCTTATCTGAACAATTCTATGCTGTTAGAAAAATGTTTGATAAAGACAATAAGATTTTAACACATCATTATGTGCAAAGCTTTTCTCCAAATGAAAAAATCACTCCTGAGCTTGCACATAGAATTGGTGTAGAGCTTGCTCAAAAAATTGCTCCGGGATTTCAAGTTATTGTTTCAACTCATATTGATAAAGACCATATACATAATCACTTTTTAATCAATTCTGTAAATATTGATACGGGAATGAAATGGAAAGCTGATAAAGCTACAAGAAAGAATATGCGTAAAGTTAGCGATACAATTTGTAAACAATACGGACTAAGCACTATAAAAAACGAATCTGGACTGAGTGGTATTGACCAAGCGACCCAAAAACTTGCAGAACAGGGTAAGTCTTGGAAAGTAGAATTATGCATGGCTCTTGATGAAGCAACTCAGATATGCAACAGCAAAAAAGAATTTATTGAGTTTATGAAACACAAGAATTTCATTATAACCCGATATGAAAAAGATATAACATTTCAAAAGGTCGGTGAGAAAAAGAAAATCAGAGTTAGCAGGCTTGCAAGACAATTTGGAGATTGTTATACAAAAGAAAATCTTGAAAAGCTGATGGGATTTTATCATTTACCTAAGCAATCGGAGATTTCTAAACCATCTGAAAAGAAAAAAATTCAGACAAATTTCAAAAGCGAATTTGAAAAATATGAGCAAAATTATTTTAGAAAAAATCCACCGCCTGCTAAAGTACAAGAATTGAAAACTTTGAAAAGACTGATTAAAAATTCTCGTAATCCTCTTTTAATGTTGCTCTTTATCATTATGATACTGCTTATAAGACAAAGGAAGCAACGAAACAGGCTCGATAGAAAATACAGTCTGCTTCATATATATAGCAGGCAAGCGAAATATAAAGTAAAGAAAATCTCGTTAGAGGAAAAACTTGATAAGATAGAAAAAATACAAACCACTGCCGGAAACATACCTTATAAAAATCTTATCGAATCACAAGGCGAAAATTATCGTGTCAGGCTTGCACTTTCTGCTGTGCCAAAGCTTTATGCTTATCCGTTTTTCTTTTCCGCAAAACTGTATAAAGATTATGCTCTTGTTACTATTAAAGAAAAAGACAAGAAGTTACTACAGACCGCACTTGAGGTCGAAGATATACAAGTTTTAGAAAAACATAATAAGCACTACACTCCGTTGAATGATTATTATGAGTTAAAAGCACGAGCTGAAAAATTTGGAGTCAAAGTAGAATTTTTGAATATTCAAAAGGAGCAGTTAAGCAAACTTGATGATGAAAAGGATAGATTTGTTGCGATTGAAACAAAAGAAGGAAAAATTCGTTTAGCATTTCTTCCGCAAAATAAAGATTATATATTACATACTCTTTATCCTGAAAAGTATAAAGATAGTAATTTATTTTCTGTTGTAAGAAATTCAAGGGTTAATAAAAGGCTAAAAAGTGAAGCGTTGCTTGAAGGTCAAAAAATGCGTATTCGTGTTTTAACAAAAGAGCAGGTAGAAAAGCTTGCAGAAAGTGGCAATGAAGAACTTTTCGCAGTATTCAATAAAAACGCAAATGGTCAGAGCTTAGGCGAAAACAGTTATAATATTGCATTTAAGGAGAGTGATGGACAAAAAATTGACGAAGCATTAAGCAGAAAAAATAAAAGAAAATTATAACAATAAACATCCGAAAAATTTCCCTGTGAAATGTTGACTTTTACACTTTAAAGTGATAAAATCTTAATTAAGAGGAGGATATTCAAGTGGCGATAAAATATCGTGAAGCAGTAGACTTGAGAATGTCTACAAGACAAGAGCTTACCTCATCACCTGAAAATTGGTTGAAGTTTTTAAGGACAGCTTCAAACACTTACAAATATAATTTTTTTGACCAGCTACTTATATTTGCACAGTTTCCTAATGCAAAAGCTGTTGCGGTATTTGATGTGTGGTCGAAAACATTTGGAAGAAAAATTCGTGAAGGCGAAAAAGGTATAGGCTTAATTGATGATAAAGGAGAATATCCAAGAATTAAATATGTTTTCGATATTTCTCAAAGTTCACCTATACAACCTAAAAAACAGCAGCCATATATATGGGAGCTTACAGAAGAAAATCATCAGGAAGTTGCTTTTCTTCTTTCTTCTGATAAAAACAAGTCTATTGAAAATGCTTTAGCAGATACAGTAGAAGATACTGTTAATGAGATGATTGATGATTATGTCAATAATTCACTTAATGAAGATAACTCTATTAAACCTGAAAAATTCCGTCAGCTTGTTTGTGATAGTGTCAAATATATGGTATTGCAACGCTGTGGACTTGATACATCTTCATATATTGATAGCGATATATTTAGTAGCCTGAATGAATTTTCAAATCCTGATGTTATAGATATACTTGGCGAATCAATAAGCAATATATCAGAACAAGCTTTAAGAAAAGTTGAACAAACAGTTAAAACTATTGAGAGGAGAAATCAGAATGAGCGAAACAATGCCCAAAACAAAAATGATAGACGGGGTGGAACATCTTCTGTGCGAGTCGAACATGACATATTATCCAACGACAACAGTGGACAAGACAACTGGTCTAAGCTACACACTCGACCCGGAAACATTCATATACCTTCCAGCTCTGAGCGTAGAGGAGGATACGAGGGACGTGGGTCGCTGGGGGCGACTTCGCCACAAGTATCTCAGAGAAAACAAGAGAAGAATATTGACAAAGCTAATCGACACACACAAACTGACAGACCACTTGATAGAAGTCAACGAAGCAGCGGAGAAACAGATGGAACAGCTCGAAGCGGAAATGATGGAAGCAGAGGGAGTAACAGAAGACCTCAAAGCAACAGACCAGATGAAGTGGGTACAAATGATGAACTCAATCAGAGCAAGAGCAGAGGAAATAGTTCTGAACAATCTGATATACGCATAAGCATAACACAAGAAAATACGGTAACGAAAACGGCAGAGGATAATTCCCCTGCCGTTTTTTCATTTGAACAGATAGGCTTTTTTGATTTTAAAGTATCAGAACAGCAAAGCGAAATTGACAACTTTGTCAATGCTGTATTGATGAAAGGCACTGGAACTGAGGACGGCAAATTCAGGGTAAATGACTTTTTCTTAGAAAATCATACAGAAAAAGAAAAAATTGATTTTCTTAAAGAGGAATTTGGTTGGTATGGTCGCTACACTTCAAGTGAGAGTCTGGAATCTCAGCCGAGCAAGGGACTGACGCTTACTCGCACAGACAAAGAAAATCCTGAAAATAACTTGAATATTCATCTCTCTTGGAAAGAAGTAGTTGAACATTTAGATAGTATGGTTTCAGGAAAAACATATATTACAGAAAAAGATATTGCCGAAAGACAAAGACACGCTTTATATGTTCTGAAAAACTATTCCAGTGATAATCCAAATGATGTTTATGCTATACAAAAGGCAAAAGAAACTCTTGATAGCTATAATATTGACTATAACGATATTCTTGTTTCTTCCAATTTTAAAAAAATAGACCAAAGTGAATTTATAAATTTCGCCTCAGACATTATAAAAGACAAGCAAAGAGTTATAAATGCACATAAAAATTCTAATGAACAGGAGTATAGACTTGAAATCGAGATTGCCTTAAACGAGCTTGTAACAGAATTGGTAACAGCTTCTATGGCAGATGAAGATTTTGTCATTACTGGGTATACGGCAAAAGAAACTATCAATTTTTTGAATCAGTATCATAATGATACTGAAATGCAAAAATATGTATTAGATACTGTTTCAGAAAATACTGATGTTGTTCTTTCAAAAATTGAAGAAACAAGACAAGCTGCCGCAAAAATAGGTATGGCTTTTTCTGATAAGTTATACGACTCTGAAAATGATTTTGACCCCTTTGTTTATGATGGTAGTATGAGTATTGAAGATTTTCGTAAAGTACAAGACAGTATTCTATCAGAACAAAAAGAAAACGAAAAAACTTTTGCTGAACAAGTTGATGATGTTATTTCTGGAAAATCTAATCATTACAATGATTTTAAAGTATGCATTACTTGCGAATGGAGCGAAAGTCCTGCGTTTGAGGATGGTAAAACATATACTGTTGCTGAATTTGACAGTATAATGAAGCAAGCCGATGATGATTGGGTTAAACGAAGGCAGTATGAAATTGATACTTACGGTGATGATATTGATAAAATCTATGAAGCTTTTGAAAAAGGTGAAATAGAAAACGTACATCAAGGATACGCTAAAACGAAGTTCAATGTGAATATGCCTGATGGAACGGTTCATACATTCCGACAAGATATTGGTGACGGTGATGGTGGAGTTATTGATTTTCTAAAACAGTATCCTCAATATTCCGAAGCTGTTAGAATGCTTGAAGCGGATATATATCTTGAAAATCATAGTGATGAGCTATTGAAGCCTACGCTTGCTTTCGATGAAGAAATTGCAATAACAGATGAGTTTTTCAATTTTGAAAAAGCATGGCATAATGTTGATTCTGGTATACCAGAAATTGCTGAAAGATATAGAGATGGCGAAGATATAAGCATTAACCTTGCAAAGTATTTTATAAATCATTATGTAAATTTAAATAATTTCAATGATTATGGAAAATTTGAGATTCATTCTGATGATAACGAGGTGACAATTCAAAATGGAGAGATTTCTAAAAGCTACTCTTGGAATGAATTAGGTGAACATTACCTTGGCTATCTGAAAGATACCTTTATCAGCATACAAACTGAACGAGTTTCGGAATATCCTGAAACAAAAGATGAAGTAGAAAGACTCATTGCAAGTGTTAAAGCAGAACAAAAGTCAGAAAATAAAGCAGCAAAATCTACTGATAAAACATTTGCCGAACAAGTTGATGAAGCTTTATCTGGTAAAATACCTTTTTATTCGGCTTTAAAGGTGTGTAACACACCTGAAATTCTTGTTGATATAGGCTGTAAACAATTGCCTATGTTATATACACAAAAGCACTTGCGTGATGCACTACACGAAAAATCAAGCAAAAATCCACATTGGCATGGCTTAACTATAGAACAGGTAAAGAATTTGCCTGTTTTTCTTCAAGAACCAGTAATTGTTTTTGATTCATTAACTCGTGATGATAGTGTAATGATGATTCTTTCCGAAACTGATAACGATAATTTGCCTTTAGTAGTCAGCGTAAAACCTAATGGTCAAGGCAGGTATAATTTAGAGCAAATTGACAGTAATTTTATAACAAGTATTTATGGTAAAGATAATTTTTCAAGATATATTGAAAATATAATAAAAAATGATAAATTGTTGTTTATAAATAAAGAAAAAAGCCAAAAGCTTTTTGAAAGATGGGGGCTCCAATTGCCCGAATTAACAAAAAGCTTTGGCTTTGATACTATTATACACCAAAGTCGTAATATTGTCAACGAAAATATTGTTGGGGAAAAATATACCTCTACTCAACCCGAAGAAAAAGAAAATGTCATAATTAAGCCTAAAAATTATCATATTTCAGACCTATCGCTTGGACAGAGAAAACCTCTCGAAAAATATCAAGATAATATAGCAGCCATTAAAACATTAAAACAGCTTGAAACTGAAAACAGGACTGCAACTCCAGAAGAACAGGAAATACTATCAAAATATACTGGTTGGGGCGGTATGGCAAAGGTTTTTGAGCTTGGTAATAGTCACTATGACGAGGTTAAAGGACTGCTTACAAACGATGAGTATGCAGCTGCAAGAAAATCGGCTATGAGTGCCTTTTATACCTCCCCTGTTATCATTAAAGAAATATACTCTAAGCTTTCTGATATGGGATTTTCAAAAGGAAAGTTGCTTGAACCGAGCTGTGGAGTAGGTAATTTTATTGGTATGATTCCTCAAGATATGCAGGCAAAAATTACTGGCATAGAACTTGACAGTCTGACTGGAAGAATCGCTAAAAAGCTATATCCAGAAGCTCAGATACAAATATGTGGTTTTGAAAACTCAAATTTGAAAAGTGAAAGCTTTGATGTTGCAGTTGGTAATGTTCCTTTCGGCGATATAAGAGTTTATGATAAAAAATACAATAAGGAAAATCTGCTTATACACGATTACTTCTTCTCTAAGTCACTTGATATGGTAAAGCCTGGCGGTGTAGTTGCATTTATTACATCAAAAGGCACACTTGATAAACGCAATGACACAGCTCGTCGGTTACTTGCTGAAAAAGCGGATTTTTTAGGGGCTGTAAGGCTGCCTAACAACGCTTTTAAGGCTAATGCAGGCACAGAGGTTACCTCAGATATTATCTTCTTACAGAAGCGTACAGAGCCAATTACGATAACATCAGAAAATGAACCTTTATGGATTAAAACCACAAAAGACGAAAACGGCATTGAAATGAATGCTTATTTCACCCAGAACCCACAACAAATATGCGGAAGTATGGAAATGGTAAGCGGTCAATTTGGTATGGAAAGCACTTGTGTGCCAAACAGAGATACAAAGCTTTCCGTGCAAATACGAAACGCTATGGAAAATATACAAGGCAATATTTCTACAAAAGATACTAAGCTTGACAATGTAGATTTCGTAGATGAACAGGTTGAAATACCTGATTCACTCAGAACCGGAAGTTATTTTCTTTCTTCTGATAAGGTTTATTTCTTTGAGTATGGAACTGCAACAGAAGTAAAATTACCAAAATCGAACAGAAAACAAAATCTTGAAAGAATGGCAGGGCTTATCGCCATTCGTGATACAGTAAGACAAATGCTTGAAATGCAGCTTGACAGTAGGGTGACAGATGATGAAATCAAAGATGTTCAATCTGCTCTATCTTCACTCTATGATGATTTTGCAAGCAAATATGGAAGAATACATGACGATGTAAACAGTTCAATCTTTAAAAACGATTCATCATTGCCATTACTTCGTTCGCTTGAAAAGTTCGATAAAGACAAATACATCGGCAAAGCTGATATATTTACTAAAAGAACAGTTAATGCAAATAAAGAAATAACATCTGTACCAACTGCTGTTGATGCTCTTGCGGTATCCTTGAGTGATACCGCAAAGGTTAATCTTAAGTATATGTCTAAGCTTACCGGTTTAGACAAAGAAAAACTTATTGAAGATTTGCAAGGTTCTATTTATCGTATTCCAAACACTGATAAATATGTAACCGCAGACGAGTATCTTTCTGGAAACATACTGCAAAAACTCGAAGAAGCACAAAATGCTTTTGATAAAGGCGATAGTAGCCTTGCAATCAATATACAAGCACTTAAAAAAGCTATGCCAGAGAAAATACAGGCAAGTGATATTGATGTAAGACTTGGTGCAACTTGGATAAATCCTGAGTATGTGAGAGATTTTGTTTATGAGCTTTTAGACACCCGTAATTATCATAAGAACCCTCTTTTTAAAAAGGACTTTATTGATGTTCAGTATTCAGAGCTTTCCGGAAAATGGTATATAACAAATAAATCATCCGATAAAAATAATGTTAATGCTACTGTTACATACGGAACAAAAGATAGAACGGCGTATGAATTGATAGAGGATATACTCAATCTAAGAGCTACTCAAATTAAAAGTATGCAGGTTGTTGACGGCAAAGAAAAACCTGTTGTTGACAATAAAAAGACTGCACAGGTCAGAGCAAAACAGGAAATTATTCAGCAAAAATTTCAAGAATGGATTTTCTCGGATAAAACAAGGCGTGACGATATTGTAGATACATACAATAAGATATTTAATGTTAATCGTCCGAGAGAATATGACGGTAAATATCTGAATTTTGTCGGAATGAATCCTGAAATACAGCTCAGACCGCACCAGCTTAACGCTGTTGCTCGTTGTTTATATGGCGGTAATACGCTCCTTGCACACGAGGTTGGAGCTGGTAAGACATTTGAAATGATTGCCGCCGCAATGGAGGGAAAGCGTTTAGGTCTACATAACAAAAGCCTTATGTGTGTTCCTAATCATCTCACAGAGCAGATGGGAGAGGATTTCCTGAAGCTTTATCCAAATGCAGATATTCTTGTCGCTAAAAAGAAAGATTTTGTAGGTGACGCTCGCAGGACTTTAATGGCTAAAATTGCTACGGGCAACTATGATGCAGTTATAATCGGTCATAGTCAGCTCGCTAAAATTCCACTGTCAGCCGAAAATCAAGAGCGTTTCATACAAAACCAGATTGATGAGCTTATAAAGAATATAGAGGAAATGAAAGCTCATAACGGACAAAATTTTCAGGTTAAGCAAGCTGAACGAACTAAGGCTAATCTTGAAGCAAAACTGAAAAAGTTACTTGATACTCCAAAGGATGATACAGTAACCTTCGAGGAGCTTGGAGTAGATAAACTATTTTTGGACGAAGCTCATTATTTTAAGAATCTTTTTCTTTCGACAAAAATGACGAATGTTTCAGGTATTGCAACATCAGATAATGTAAGCAAGACAGCAGACTTATATATGAAAACACAATATCTTGATGAAATAACAAATGGCAAAGGCTTAGTATTTGCAACAGGAACACCAGTTTCTAATACCATTTGCGAAATATACAATATGATGAAATATCTGCAATCCGATTTGCTCAAAGAAAAGAATTTATGGCATTTCGATTCTTGGGCAAGCACATTTTGCGAAAGTGTAACACAAATGGAACTTGCACCAGAGGGCAACACCTATCGTGCTAAAACTCGTTTTGCAAAATTTCATAATCTTCCTGAACTTATGAATTTGTTTAAGGAATGTGCCGACATTCAAACAGCCGATACCCTTAATTTACCAAATATACCGGATTGTGAGATACATAACATATCCTGTGAACCTACAGAAATACAAAAGCAGCTTGTCGAAACCTTAGCAAAAAGAGCTGTAAAAATACATAATCATGAGGTTGACCCACACGAAGATAATATGCCTAAGATAACAACTGATGGAAGAAAGATAGGTCTTGACCAAAGGCTTATAAACCCTGATTTGCCTGATGAACCGGGTACAAAGGTTAATGCTTGTGTTGACAATGTTTTTAGAATCTGGAATGAAACTAAGGAAGAAAAATCAACACAGCTTATCTTTTGCGATTATTCAACTCCAAAAAAAGATGGTTCTTTTAATGTATATGACGATATTAAAAAGAAACTGCTTGCAAAAGGTGTGCCTCCTGATGAAATCGCTTTCATACACGACGCAACAACAGAAGCTGCAAAGGAAGAACTTTTTGCAAAGGTAAGAAGTGGTGAGGTCCGTGTGCTTATAGGCTCAACTGCCAAAATGGGTGCAGGAACTAATGTACAGACAAAGCTTGTTGCAAGCCATGACTTAGACGCACCGTTCCGCCCAGCAGATGTAGGACGGATTTTGCGGACATTCAAAATAAAAAAGAATGTGGAGGTAACAGACAATGGCAAAGACAATTTTTGAGGAAATGGGCGGCAAATACGAAAGGCAAGGCGATTATTTAATACCGTGCTTAACTGTACCCGCCGAAGAAGAACAGCCGATAGGCATCTGGGGACAGCGGCATTTGGATTATCTGAAGCATCACTGCAAAGTTACATACACCAATCTTCTTACAAGCGGCAGACTTAACGCTTACCTTGCCGACATTGACAGACAGGCACAGGAACGCTTTGAAAGGCTCATAGAGGGT
>ULUQ01006802.1_pt1 | contig 15087 bp, 9 predicted proteins | sample 1958661 | NCBI WGS metagenome assembly ULUQ01 (sample SAMEA4835765, study PRJEB28245) | human gut metagenome | biome: gut microbiome; material: fecal sample | place: Denmark | collected 2008 | reverse complement strand
CCAACTGGCGGAACTATCCAATCTGGGAATAAACTGCCGTTTCCACTCACTGTTATGCTGCTGATTCCACCCGTCCAAGTATCTGCTTTGTATCCTGTCTTGGTAAGTCCAGTAGGTAAAGCTACTGTCGTTCCAGATTTGATAAATGCCGAATTACTTGTGTAATTTGTAGCACCATCCGCATTTAATGTAAGCTGATAATATACAAAACTTTGTACTCCTGATAAGTTTCCTGCCTTATCTTTGGCTACCACATACCATGCACCGGAATTATTTACCGTTACCGAGGTGGTTGTTCCAAAGGTTACATTGCTTCCTGAAGCGTTCGGTTTTGTCTGTCCGATATAATATCCTGCAATGCCACTACCCTGTTCAGTTGCATTTGTAATCGAGATCGTTCCACTAGAGCCAATTCCTCCTGTCGCAGCATTTACTGTTAGAACAGGAGCTATATCATCTACAAAGCAAGGATAAACGGTCATGCTGTTGTCTACCTTTACCTTCGTAAAGAATGTAGATATATTGGCAATATCCGGATTCTGCACGTTGCTCCATCCTTTAAATGAATATCCTGCTTTTGATGGATTCGGCAATGTCACCTGCTTTCCTTTTTCAATCACGATCGTACTTGGTGATATGGTTTCTCCCGATGCAAGTCCGAACATGACTTTACAGAAATCTTTGCTTGAAACCTGCATATTTCCGGCCGCATCTTTAACTGCAAAATACCAAGTAGAATCGGATGTGATACTACCGGTATATGTTCCTGATGCAGAGTTTGTGAAGTTTACAGAGGTTGTCGCCGGGTTCTGCTTTCCGATATAGTATGCAGCCACTCCAGTTCCAGCATCCGTTGCAGTAATTGTTGCTGTCTGTTTTGATGCAACATTAGCTGTTACCTGTACGCTCAGTGCTGGTTTGATATCGTCAATCCACTGTGCGTAATATGTCTGACTGTCTATGAGATTATCCACCGACAACTCGACACCATTTGCATCTTGCCAGTTTACAAATGACCATCCGTTTCTGGTCGGAGTAAGTAAAATACTGTCTGCCTGATTTTCCAGTTCTATTTCATATGGGCCGCCGCCATAAGATGTGGCAGAACATTGAATATCACTGATCTTAGGCGATGCACAATCATTGGTATTTAACCTTATTGTGCATAATCCAATTTTTTTGAAACTGGATCAGCACCTCCCTTATCGTGAGTTACGTAGAAATGTCCATCTATATATTCTATTGTGCAGCCATTCAACTGGTTATTAATAACATCGATCGATGTCTGCACACTGGTATTCACTGCATCCTGCGCTGCTTTGTTCTGGTTCACGCTGTTTGACAAATCTGTGATTGTTCCGTTTGTCAGATTATTAATTGCATTATTTAAAGCGTCTGTCTGTGAAGTATTTGCTGAAGCTATTGCATTCTGCAGCTCCTTCTTTGCATCTGCAAGGCTGGTCACATTGTCTGACTGTGCAGAATCTATCATGTTGATGATCTGTGTTTTCTGGTCAGCTAACAGATCATCACGCTGATTAATAGACTCTTTTAAATTATCCTTGATCTGCGTAAACTGCTCGTCCGATACTTCCGTGTATTTATCGATCTTTGACTGAAGATCTTTTTTAGCTGCCTCCAGTTCCTTCGAGACGTCCGTGACATCTGAGCTTGAAGAGGACTTATAATCGCCCAGAACCTTTGATAATTTTTCAAGGTCTTTTTTCAGATTTGCAACATCATCATTCGTAGCTCCATTTTTATCCAGCTTTCCAAGTTTCGAACTGATGCTGTCGATCAATGCGTCATACTCTTTCTGATTTCCCTTGTATTTTTCCGAAAGATCCGCAAGCGATTTTTTCAGATCGTCGATGGCTCCCTGATTGATCTGTATCTCCGCTGTAATGTTCGGAACGATCGTTGTCTTAATGTATGACTGCAATTCCTCCGTGATCACTGTCGCATTTGCCCCGGTATTATCGGTAGCCTGATTGTTATTATCGTTTGCTGCTTCAATGACCGCTTTTGATATCATTTCCTTTACTTTCAGTTCCTGCCCGGATGAAAGTGTATCGGTCGGCAGTCGGTTCATGACACCGGTGGAAATCTGTGCAATTATCTGTGCCATTTCATCCTGTGAAATAAATTCTTTCACATTCATGGTCTGGAAGTAATTTGAGATATAATCCTTAACCTGATCCGTGATTACTTCATCTGCTCCACTTGCTGCCAGATACTGGTTGTAATACGTTGCTGTTGTCGCTGTCTCTTTCAGATTAGTGTTATAATAATGCACCCCTCCAATTGAAAACGCCGTGACGCATGCAGCCGCAGCTATTGCCATAATGACTTTTTTTGAAGGCAGCAACTGCTTTGGTGAAAATCTTTTTTTCATTTTCCATACTTACAGATTTATATAAAATATACAATCTGCCTCTCCTTTCCTCAAAATAACTATAAGTTGCCTATTTTGCGTCCAATTATAACAACGAGTTTTATTTTTGCAATAAACGTTAATTTTCTGTTTAAATGTACTGTGATAAGCTTTTCTCTCAATTTCCGGATGTATGTCTTTTCAATAAACAATAAAATAAATAATTTATGTAGTCGCATTATTTTTCATTTAATGCTTTACTTATATGTTGAATTATGTTATAATATACATGACAGAGAAGAGAGGTGATCCATATGGGATATTTAGATACAAAAGAAACCTTCACAATTGATGAGATCTTGGCACATCAGTCAGAGATTGAGCAGGACTTTAAGGAAATGGATAAACGTGTACTTGATTCAACGGATGATCCTGAACTCGTTTCAAAAATCGAACAGATCCAGAAAACAGATTTTGAAGCTGTGGCAAGACACGACATCCGCACGCTGCTTGAAAAAGACGGCGCCAGCATTCCAAATGACAGTAAATTCCAGAAAATGAGAGATACACGTGAGGTGCAGAACATCAGACGCAGATAAGATGAAAAGCGTGAATACTGAACATTTAGAATTTGAAGAGAAATTTGAATTTTTAATGAAAGAATTATACGAGGAGTGATGAATATGAAGACAATTACAATAACGATCGAGGTATATGATGCTTCAACAGTAGAGGATGTTGAAAGAGCCGTCAGTGCCGGCCTAGATAACAATGGAATTGAATGTACTTATAATGTCGAAGAAGTAACCGAATAAACACGACTTTCATTTGGAGAATGGAGGTTTTCATAATTTTTCCCTTATAAATATAAAAAAATACAGTCACCGATATTCTGGTGGCTGTATTTTTTTTGTTTAAATGGCGGCTCTAAGCTCCTCAACTGCTTCATTAAAGCAGTCGTCAAAGTCTGCCATGAGGAGTTCAAGTTCCGTAATGTCCATCTGTGAGAAGCGGATATTGAGGTTATATCTTCTTCTTAAGAATGGAGTTCCGGTTGCCATCTTTACCTCGCTATTTAACGCGAGAATGATTTTGCAAGCGTATAACGCTGCATGGTTACGGTCTGAGATGAGACTATCATCTCTCATCTCTACCAACCGGAAACCTTTCTGCCCGTAGAACTTGTCGTCTGAGGTTGTGTTCAAAGCCTCATTTAAAGCTTCGAACCGGCTTTCAGCGGAGCGGATGAGCTTCACGATTGCCATCTCATTTGCAAATTCTACAGGATTTTCAACGTTAATAGTTGCATTTGTGAAATAATGTGTTAATGATGTCATTTTAATTACCTCCTGCCGTTATCCGGCGAAATATGGAGCGTCCCTTATAAGGCGCTCAATTGATAGTTTAAGCACCTGACGGTGACGCTCTCCATATCGGAGTTCGCGATTTGACACCATTAACATGGTGAGCAATATGTCTTCCTTTTTGCTTTGCCGTGCGAAAGGAGTTGCCGTATCTGCATTATACGGATGTTCGTTTTATTTTGTGCCCGGGTGATCAGTCCTGCACAGAAAACAAATAACTGGGTGCATCTGCAGCTTCGGAAATCAAAGTTTCCCGGTTCCCATCTTAACCGAAATTTTTGTTATCTATGCCGGACATAATCTCCGGTAAATAAAAAACAGGATGGAAACAGTTGTCCGCCCTGTAATTAATAAAAAAAAGCAAACACGTAATTCCATAAAGGAGCCGAGTTTGCCAGTTAATATATTTTTTATTAATTGAATTTTATTTATGATGCCACTTTACCATATGAATTTTATTTTTGCAACAAAATGAATGATTTTTACAATCAATAATTTTTGCTTACGTTTCAGCCAATGGATATTTTTGCATGGATTTGCATATAACTATATATATAAGAGCGGGTGTAAATGTATGTTAGAAAAAGAAAAAGTGGCAAATTCCCTGTGTTTATGGCATTTTAAGCGGATAGTCCGGAAATTTTTATTTCATTTCATTCGTCATTTAAGGCTGTTCATATTACATTTCAAATTTCTTAAAATCTTTTTATTTTCATTTTAACATCTTTCATTTTTCATTTTAATTTTTCGTAAAAAAATAAAAGCACCAATACCTGCTTTTTCTTTGATTTTCCATTCATTTCTATTTCTTCCAAGGAATTTTCTGCCATTTTGTGACACTGCAAAAAGACCGTTATCCACAGCCTTTTTGATTAATCTATCCGTTATTACATAGTATTTTTATTTCGTTCGCTGCATGATAGCAGGAAAGCCAGCCGATAAAACCGCCGTCAGTCTGGAAGGACTGTATCATTTTTTCTTCGATCTGCCGGTATCTAATGTTTGATGATTTCATGAAGGAATAGATGGAACTGAACAGGTAATTCGCATATTCCATAAAGCTTCCTTCCTTTGTGATCGTCATATTCTCGTTTTCCATAAGGTTTTTCAGATGATGTTTAAAATAGCTCATCTGCCTGTCAGAAGGAGAACGCTCCGGCACAAGCATGGTCACACGGGGAGATATGTAAATATTACCGTAGTTTAACCGCTCTCTTTTCGAGGAATGATAAAACCCACTTCCAAGGATCGTCTCCAGTTCTCTCATGTATCCATCAATGAGGCTGCGTTTTTCGAGACCAAGCTCACGGCGCAGGCGGTCATAGGAAACACGCAGTCCGTTTTGCGGATTGTATTTAGTCAAGATCAAAAGGAGAAGGCGGATGGCATATAAAGTAAGTCCATTTAATCTTTTCACATTTGATTCATCGGACATGTCAAAGAATTTATAGAATGTGCTGATATAACGGTGCTTTTTAAAGTTAACGACATTAGAAAAGTCATTCCCGGTAAGTTTTATGTCACGGATGCCGGACCAGTTCTGATCTTTGTAATAGTTTAATCGGATCAGTCCTTTCGTTTCCATGTTCTTTAAAATCTCAAACACAGTCCGAGGATCGCATCCAATGATACCGGAAAGCTGCTTGGTGCGATACTGCTCTACCTTTCCGGTTCTGTCTGCAATCTGACTTAAAAAAACATAGGTCATGATCTCATATTTTGATGCCCCACCGTCTCTTTTTATGAGTTTCGTCACATTTGCTAAAGAAATCTTGCCACATCCCATAATTTCGTCGATATTATCTGCCATCTTTTCGCCTCCTTTCCTTGAAAATTCCTGTGCGGTATAGTATAATACTTATGAACAAAGGGCATTTAATAAGTTCACAAATAAACATGCCGGGATTCCATTCTGGTATCCTGCCATGAACAAAGTATCTTTTATTGCAGCTTTATTGAATCTTTTATTATTGTCCTTTATTTTTAGGTATTTCCGGATTGATCCGGTCGAGCAGAAATCCCGCCAGATTCCTGCTCTTTTTTTATCTGTACCGAATATAGCAGTTTTCAAATACTTTTGCAAATAGACAAAAAGTAGCGTTTCAGAAATTAAAAGGCTGGAAACCGCAGAAATACGGTATTTCTAAAATTGATTAAATCAGGCATGTCAGCCCGAAAGCCCCTGTTTAAGCGGAAATCAAAAAAATAAAATTTTTAAAAAAAATTTTTTAGACAAAAAGCAGTGTTCTGGAGATTAAAATTGAGAAACGCTTTATTTTACGGACATTTTACGGATGTTTTCCACACTTTCCATTCAAAACAGCTGAAATTCCATTGCAAAAAGTAGACAAAATATGTGTCTCTACAGATTAAAATTTAAAAAGTAGACAGAAAATACAGTTTTGGAGATTAAAACGATAAAAAGTAGACAGAAAATCATATTCTGGAGATTAAAATACGGTGTTTGGAAGCAATTTAAGAACGTTTGTTTGAAAACCTGTATGCTACAACAGGATGTAGACAGAAAAACTTGTTTTATAAATGAAAAAGAAAACATCACTATGAGGATCCTGAAACGCCCGAATTTAAAGGGATTGAAGTATTCCCGGATTCTGATTAAACAGAGAATCCAACAAAAGTAGACAAAAAATATCATTTTATAGATTAAAATTTCCAGAAGCAGACAAAATAGTATGTTTTGCAGATTAAAATGAATTAAAATAGACAAAAACATCATTTCTACAGATTAAATAGGCTTAAAGAAGACAAAAACATATGATCTACAGATTAAAATGTAATCTCACAAACTAAAATACACCTTTCCAAATTTCAGAAAGGTGTATCGTCATCATACTTTATAGAATAATTTTTCCTCTTTTGTAAGAGGCAGAAAATCAATATCAATGGTATTCCGGTTGAAATGAAAATCTGCGATCTGGATGTGTGCATCAAGAAGCTCTGTCATTTCTGCTGCTATCTCCTTTTTGATGCGGTCGTTATTCCGACTGGTAACACGTATCTTATCTTTAAAGTACTTGATGGAGATCGTAGTGTGTGTGTCCGGATATATGCGCATGCGCTCCTCCTGAAGAAGCTGGGATACCATTTTGCCTCTTGATGATGTTATTTTTTTGTAAAGGTGTGTGGAGATCTGGTTGTGTACGTTATTCTTCCACATATCCTTTGTATAAAAACTTGGCATGATCGTGATATCAGTATTGATAAACTCATGTATTCCGAGATTTGAAAAATCTCTTAATGATGAGTTTTCACTTACTTTGATGGTCTTTAATGTCTTGCGGTTTCCGGCCTTGTCTGGATCTGAGTTGATCGAGATCACGATATCAAAAAAGGAAATAACGGAATCGGAAAGCAGATTGCCGTTTTCATCCTGCACGGTCGAAGATATCCTCATGTGCGCAAGCTTGTTAAGTCTGTTCAGCAGATCTGAATACATTTTCTTTGTGAGTTGCGCATCATGACCATAAAGATCTCCGGCCAGATCCGGAAGCGTTACTTTCAATGCGTCAGATGTTGCGGACTCGATCGTCATATCATTGAATATGACGGAATAAATAGCAAGGTCTTTCGTATCAAGCGTTTTAACTCTTGTTCCGGCATTGTATTCTTCTTCCAGTTTTAAAATAGCCGTTTCCTTTTTATCTTCCGTCGAACAGTCTGCTGCCACTTCATCTACAATGATGCGCACTGTGGAATCATTTTCTTCTTTTAAGACTTCGAACACCTTGATGCGGTTATCGGCTGCCTCAAACTGCAGCTTCGGAGTGGAGGACTGCCAATTAACGATCGGCAGGTCCGTGATACCGAAGTTTAAGTCAGGTGATTTAGTCATGAACCCGAATTTGTTCCTGTAAAAATCATTACAGATCAGTGTATATACATCGACAGAGAGATCCTGTAAAAAACTGTTCACCCTGCGCTTTGCCGGGAGTGTGTTAAAATACAGAAATTCAAAGAGATAGGATTCTGGATTTTTAAACCATGTCCGGATCTGTTCTTTCCTTGTCTCAAAAAATTCCTCTTTTGAGCCTAGCGTTATCTCTGCATTTTTAGAGGAACGGATATATGGATCGTTCAGCTTCGCCCATTCCGTTTCGATGAACTTCGGATTGTTCGGGGTTGGTTTCAATTCCCCGGTTTCCTGCCGTATCGTGCGGTAAAAATAGTCTTTACGGTTTTTCTTTAATGATTTTACCTGAAGATAGGCTTCTTTTTCCGGTATGGCTGCATACTGATCAAGGATGTACATGATCACACGGTCTAACGTGATCTCATTATCCATGCCATTGTCAAACAGCCATGCGTCAATTATTTCATGTACCGGAAGGCTGTTTTCATTTATAAATAATGGAAAGTACTCTTTTATCGTATTTCCTAAATAATCTTCAATTATTTTGGATGTCTGCTCTAGGCTGTACTGCTGTGTTTCCTGCATTATCTCTCCCTATACCTGTATCAGATGATCACATTTTTTGTTACTCAGCCCATTATACCAAATTATGAGTATAAAATCCATAAAAGGTGTATTTTTCTGCCGTGATTGATTTCATAAAACAAACCGGCAGTAAAAAAACCGCCATGGTGGAACATGACGGTTTAAAGGAATGTTTGGAACTGACGGTACATGTTTTTTCAAGTATTATCAGTTACAGAAGATATATTAACATGATCGCATTAAGTTGACAAGATTGTCAATGTAGGCGAATGTTGCCGGACAGTACTCTGATAATAAGGACGGATTCTGGACGTAGGCACTAAAGCATTCTGCAAAGTATTCCACGGATGTGTCCGTGTTACTATGGTGCGTATTCCATATCGAGCAGAAAGAATCTCTTTCTGTCTGATAAATGCTGAAAAATTCTGCAGAAAAAGAGCATCCCCGGTTTAAGCTGTCTACTGCATGTCCTGTTTCATGGATGATGGCTGACTCTGCCGCCTTGCGGTTGTCGATGTAGATTGTTTTTGTATTCCACACCGTTAGTGCAAGGATAGAGCCATTGATTCCATTTTGCCGTCCAAAATCACTGTCTGTGCAGATATAAGACCACCCGGAATCAATCAGACATTTTCTGACATTTTCCGGTATCTTTTCATAATTTGCCTCTATGTTTCTGATCCGCTCCGCCGGGATATCGCCTTCGGATTTGATGATGCTGCTTTCTTCAAGGGCAGGCTGATAAGAATCTTCTTTTTGAGGCTGCGGCACTTCTGTTTCTGTCGTGCCGGATGTTAAAGGTACTTCCTTTTTCTCAATCGTTGGACGTGCTGCTCCCTGCGCCAGATAAAAGGCATGGTTTCCAATCCTTGTATAGAATAGACAGTTCCCCCAGTCACTGTTGTCGTTTATGTCTCCCGGATTACGGAAATATAAAACATCCGGATCATTCAGAATGGATGTTCTGCCCAATGCAACCATTCGGGTGACTGCAACTGCTGCCGCTGACGGAGTACATGAACTGATCTCTGATGAGTTCTGGAACTGCTCTTTTCCGCCGTCGGATCCCTGATATATGACTTCGCTTATGGTGTCTGGATAAGCTGTACTGTTGACACGGTTTAAAATGACCTCTGCTACTGCAATCCATCCATTCATGCCCTCTCCCCTTGCTTCATGCCATACAGTCTGTGCGAGCAGATAAATGTCCTGCTCACTGTATGTAGATATATCATCCGCTAGCGATGCATAAACAGGAGCGGACATTAAAGAATCATCTATGCCAGCAGTGCGCAGATATACTTTAAAGTCAAACTGGCTTATCGTTACAGTACCTGCGGAACTGCTGCAGTGTATCCAGTAGCCATTGCCAAGATAAATCCCGGCATGATTGATGCGTTCATCACTTCCGTCATGCATGATACCGATATCTCCCGGCATTAATTCTTCTGAACTGATATGTTCCAGAGAAGCTAACATACTGGACGTTGATATCATTGGAACATAAGTATCTTCAGTATATCCGGCACTCATGTATACCCACTGTACAAATCCTGAACAGTCAAGACCTTTCTGTACTCCGGAATCGTCAAACGTCCACCATGTACTGTCATATCCGGCACGAGCTGCTTTTCCTCCCCACTGGTACGGAACCTGTCCTATCAGTGAAGCAGCAACATTTATGATAATGTTCCTGTTTCCGGCAGTTTGAGACAGCGCGGATTCCAGAGCAATTGATTCATCCTCTCCGATAAGCTGTTCTTTAATAAGATTTAAAAATACACTCTGTTCAATACCCTGTTCTGTATAGTCTCCGGTCTGTATGCGCAGCAGCCGGTCTTCATATTCTTCGGTATAGTCACTTAGAGACATTCCACAGGATGAGAGCATGGATGCAGGATCTGTGGAAGAAAATGTAACAGATCCATACGCCACATTTTCGGTATCAAGCATGATTTCTTCTGTACCGGAAACATGGTAATATCCGTCTTCTCCAAGTGTATAGGTATCGTATGTGCCGGATTCCGTGATATAGCGTATGCCGTCCTTTATATATATTCCCGGTTCCTGTGTCTCGCTGTAATTTGTTACTTTATACGGAACTTCCATATTCACGGTATCTTCTTCTACATTCATATCTGCAAAGTTTATATCCGTGATCAGAATATCCCTGTGTGCCATTATCACACATAAGGCAGCAATCGTCTCCTGATAGTTCAGGCAGGAAAAAGGATTACCTGCATTGTCAAATGACTGCATGGTAAACGTCCGGTTCCATCCTTTTTCCGTTATCTGACTGGAAAGATCCGCTTTCATGGAGTCGTATTGGAAGTCCAAAAGTTCCTCCAACAGTGTCGCAGCGTTTAACACATCCTCCGTGAGCGTTGTTTCTTTCGAAGCCGCTGGTGCACCGGCGCATGGCATGGCAGATAGAAAGAGTGTGGCTGTGCATAGAGCTATAGCCACGCTTTTTCTGCACATGAAGAAAAAATAGCGTTTGAATTGCATCTTTTTATGCTTTTGTTTTATGCTTTTCATCTTTTATTCTCCACATGCTTCCGGTTTATCAATTACCGCCCATTTATAATCAGTTTCCAGACCAAATAATAGTTCCTGTCTTTTTGATAATAAACTAAAATCAAAACCGGCCGGCAGTTCCGCAGTGTCTTTTATAAATTTGGCTGTTTCATATGATGGGACACCAAAACAGATGATATTTTCAAAATATCCTGTGATCCCATGCTGTTTGATTTCTTCCCATACATCCGGATACATGCGTTTTATCTGGCTTACGTCCTGATAGATGAAGTCAACACTGATACGACAGATGCCAGCATCTACGCTAAGCAGATCAAAATCGCAATAAGCACTAGCAGCCTCATCAATGATCAGTCGGACGACGTTTATTATAGATCCATCACTGCTGAACAATAGTTTTCTGTACTGGTATACAAATTGGTCAAGAAACATGCTTGAGTATAAATACGAATCCACATCACAGGAACCCACTAACACAACCGCAATATTTCTTACGGTTCTGAGGCTGTTTATAATAGACGTGATTGCAGATACAAACTGTTTATCCGGTTTTACTTGGTCAAGGAGCGTCTGCAATCCAGTCACAACAGCTTCTGTAAATCGGTCGTCCTGCTCTGCAACATCAACAATCTCTTTTAAAATCTGTTCATAAGAGCATGATCCTGTCTCAATACTGTACTGTGCTGCTTTGACAAAAAGATCTTTTTCATCTTCTAAGGCATATGACATATCTACTCTCACGTTGTCTCTGATAACAGATTCAGAAGTTTTATAAAGGATATCAAAAAAACGAGCAGCTTCGTCAGTGTTAGTGATCAAAGAAATATAATCCAATTGGCGCTTGGATATATCAATTTCTATGATCGTATGATACGGAAGCAGTTTTTTGTATTGTTTGGAATCTGCTTTTACTGTGTAGATCAGAAAATTGGAATGATCGTTTGCTTTTTTTAAATTCGAAGCAACATAAGAAAAAGTTTTGCCTGATGCTGGAGGACCTAACACAAGTGTATTACTTGCGGCTGGTTCGATAGGTTTTTTTACATTTTTACCGAGCAGTTTATATGCTCCTTTGTAATTTTTAGGCAGATCATGCTGTACGGCAGGTCTGTTCTCTTGTGTTCCCATTGTTTCTTTAGTTTTTTTAAATAATCTCATGGTTTTCTCCTTTCACTTCTGTGTTTGATCTATTAATGTTTTGTCCTCTGTCTTCTTCATAAGTAATACTCTTTTTCCTTCTGTGAAATGTTCGATAATGCATCTTCCTCTCTTGCAGCTTTCTAAATGCAGGATGCCTTTATCCATAATGCAAAGTATTCCGTTGCCATATCTTAAAAGATCGCCATCCATTGCCTGCCAGTTTACCCTCATATATTTTCTGGAACACAGCGTTTTCAGGTCGTAGGTTGTAATGTCATAGATCCACCCATATGCCTGTATGTCAATGTATTCCACTTCAATAACGTACAGGTTGCTCTGTCTGTCTGATACGAGATAAAGAGTCGTGTCCTGATAGCGGTGAATCTGTTTTAATATCATGTAGTCATTCATCAATAATATTCATCTCCTTCCATGCCTTCATCCATCATCAGGTCATCATCTGAAAATCCAAGGTCATCAAATCCTGAAAAATCGGGTGTTTCAATATCCGGAATGTCTCCAATGTCAGGGAGCAGTTCATTTTCTGTTTCATCGTCTGTTTCTTTTTCTGCTGCTTCTGACTTTGCTTTGATTTGCGCCTCATCCTCGTTCACCCATTTTGACCATTTCCCGGTTTCAGGCTTTTCGGTTTTGGGACTTTCTCCTGCCCGGCTAAGATCATCCCATTCCGTCTCCGGATCCTTCTGTCCTGCATCATCTGATGTATTGACAGTCGCCGGATCTTTTGAAACATCCGGTGTCTTTAATTGGTATCCGTGATTTTTCTGTTGGGACTGCTCTGGCCTATGCTGTACTTTGGAATTTTCCTGCGGTGTGTCTGATGTTGCAGCAGAATGTCGTGTGACACCATAAATGTGTTTAGCATTTGACATGTCCTGCTGCATGCTCACTTCCCTTTCTGCCGGAGCATTTGCCTGCATGCCATTTTTTATCTGCCGGATCTCTTTTCCAATGGCTGTCGTTGTACCCTCTGTGGCAGCGTCCAATGCCAACTCTGCTGACAGATCAGAAATGCGTCTGCCTTTTCCAGAAACCGTGCCATGATCTGGTACTGCCTGTCTATTGTCTGTCTGGATCTGCCCGGAAGTATTTTCTTTTTGAACAGTTACAGATGTATTATTTTTCTTAGGAGTTTCCTTTCCTTTGGCTTCTTTCTTCTTGGCTTCTCTTTTTTTTGCATATTTCTCAATATATTTTTCTAATCTCTCTTGATCTTCCGGCGTCCAAGGATGTTTAAAATCTTCTTCTGTGCAGAGTTCAATATCATCAAAATATTCCCTGCGGTATTTCTCATTGTAGACACCAAATTCAATGCGCTCGCTTTCCGGCATGTCGAGTATCCATTTTGGCGCATGTTTTGTTGCAGGCCATTTTCTTAATTCCTTGCACATCGGGTGGTTGGAATAATCGATTTTCTGCATCTTGATACAGTTTTCACCTGATACAAACACAAGTACGCATTTTTTGTCTAAAGTCCTTATTTCATGTGGCGTATATAACGGTCTTTCACTGTGTGATTCTGTTATCTGGTATTCTGTATGAGCTTTTATGAGCTGCCCTGCTTTTTCTATGTATCGCTTTCCTTTATCCTCAATTGTCTGCGGTCCGGACAGGTCAGAAAAATAATCGGACGTGGTCTTATTGTTTGCCCTTAACACGATCTTAACGTGACAGTCGTTTAAAATAGTATCCCATTCATTATCCGGGTACATTTTCTGCAACTGTCCGAGATCCTGAAGGATTGATATGATGTCTATATGGCGGCCACGGAAGGTCGAGAGTTTTTCCGTATAATCCGGGATGCGCCCAATATTAGCCAGCTCATCGAGCAGTAAAGTGACACGTACAGGAAGATATCCTTCATCTGTGGAATCCGCAAGTGACACCAGTGCGTTACATAATAACGTAATGAACAGTGCTACCAGATAAGACATTGATTTATCCGTATCTGATGAGCCAATGTAGTAGATACATTGCTGTTTTCCCGGAAGTGTCAGGTCAATATCCGGCGTGGAACATAATCTTTGCACGATCGGCATTGCAAGGGAAGATAACCGGATCTGCAATCCGGCAAATGTATTTCCTTTCACAGTCTTATCCCCATTTGCCCATGTGTTAAGGAAAGGTTTCGCCGGATGGATGTCAGGAATACAGGATGCCATTTCTTCAAAGGAATCAACGGTGTTTGTGTTAAGTATGTTATATGCACTTGCAAGGTTCTTTGGCATTCCCATGAACCCATCCCCTGTCGTGATCAGCAGTGACAGCCCGATCAACAGGTTAAATTCGGAATCCGTCCAGAAATCGGAAACCTTTCCGTCATTCGTATTATCAATAACTGTTTTTGAAAACGACTGTGCAACATAGGTTTTACTTCCAATTACGCTCATGTAATCGCATGTGTCGGAATGGAGCATGTTTTCCGGCTTGAAGTTCAATATCTTTACAATACAGCCGTGCGCCATTGCCATTGCTGCTGTCTCCCTGTAAAGTTCCCCTTTTGGATCTGTCACGATACAGGATTCTCCCATTCGGATCTTCTGCATTAAGATTGGGATTCCGTAGCACCTTGATTTGCCGCTGCCGGGAGCCCCAAAGATAATGATGTTCCGGTTGATTCCATACACCGTAGTATCAAGGGAATACATCTTCATGATATTGTCCTTGTCTGCCCCGATGATGATATCCTTCAGTTCAAAATAATCTCCGCTTATGAATACCTCGTCTCTTTCTTCAGGTGTCATTTCACGGGCAGTTCCATAATATCCTTCATGGGATGCGTCATAATTTCTCTCGCTGTCTCTGGCAGTTTCTTTATGAAAAGCTGCTGTCAGCCGATAAACAAGGTAGTTCTGCAATAAGAATAGTATCAGCGTAAATAGAAAAAATTTTGTAAGCGCCCCGGCTATCGCCCCGCTCCAACTGAAATAACGTACTGCTCTTGTAAGGAGCTGCGACTGTTCGTAAACATAACCGGATACAGCAATTGCTATGACTGCCGTTATGATCAGGTCAATATATATTAGCTTCCGGTTTTTCTCCCATACTTCCCGGATCAGCTTTACCGCAAGACCAATCGCGGATTTATCAAGTGAATCTTTTAACGGATTTTTATTTTCATCCATGGTTCTCCTTTCTGTATCATGTGTAATATATCGTATAACAACAAATAAAAAGCTCTTATATATGGCAGG
>ULUQ01051447.1_pt1 | contig 15274 bp, 9 predicted proteins | sample 1958661 | NCBI WGS metagenome assembly ULUQ01 (sample SAMEA4835765, study PRJEB28245) | human gut metagenome | biome: gut microbiome; material: fecal sample | place: Denmark | collected 2008 | reverse complement strand
TTTCTTAATAATAGTGTCCAATATGATTGACAAACCTACACGTTAGCATACGAAGGAATATTTATGCTTCAAAAAAAATTCGCAAAAAAATTTGAAAAAGGGGTTGACAAGACAGATGAACTGTGCTATAATAATTAAGTCGCTGAGAGAGAACGACACAAAAACAAATAATTAATGTGGACAGGTGTCCGAGTGGTTTAAGGAGCTGGTCTTGAAAACCAGTGATACGGCAACGTACCGTGGGTTCGAATCCCACCCTGTCCGCCACATTTTTTATATATACAGGTTTGCGGATTTACCCAAGTGGTGAAGGGGCTCCCCTGCTAAGGGAGTAGGTCTGGAAACGGGCGCGAGAGTTCAAATCTCTCAATCCGCGCCAGCAAAAGTTTAAGCTTTTGCTTGTATCCGCTTTACGTTATGTAGAGCGGATTTTTTTATTGCATAAATACTAAAATACCGCAGAGAAGCTTTTGTCCTCTGCGGCATTTTTTTATTCTGCAAGCCCTGCGGCACTTTTCATTCTGTCTTTGAAGAAATGATCGAATACTGCCACGCACCTTCCCACAAGGAGCATATCCGCCACCGTTCCGATACCGATACCTATTATCCGCTTGTCAAACAGCAGACCTATCACGCAGGCAATGGCAACACACGATGCGTCAAGTATATTCTTGCCAAAGCCCATGTTCTTTCCTAAGGCTTTTCCTATAGCCTGAGCAAGACCGTCGGCTGGGTTCGGCACGAACTTCATGGCTATCATCATTGACATTCCCGCACCCGTGCAGATTATCGCTGCTGCAAGATACAACGTGTTCTGCCACAAATGTCCGAAATTGAAATCAAGCAGCTTTGAAAACATATTCAGCAGCAGGCTGAACACAATGCTGAATGGTATTTGCAGCCAGTCTATAACAGTTCTGTCGCTGCCTTTTATTATCATTTCTATCACAACGAACAGTGCATATGTAGCAAAAGTCACAAGAGAAAAATTCACGTCCCATATACTCGATATGGCAAATGGCACTGATATAATAGTGGATACACCTAGCCCTGTTTTGGTGTTCATCGTTATCCCTGCGGCAAGTATCACAAGCCCCATGGCATATATAGCCGCCCTTGCGGCATAATTCTTCTTTTCCAAACTAAATCCGCCTCCATACCAATTATACCACCTTCATAACACTTTTTCAAGAGCGCAAAAAAGCTGCCGTACCAAAAGGCACAGCAGCTTTTATACTATATAATAGTATCAGAGTTATTGATTATTCCTTTGGACCTGCTGATACAAGAGCCTTACCTGCTGGGTTGCCCTCATACTTAGCAAAGTTCTTAACAAATCTGCTTGCAAGATCCTTAGCCTTTGTCTCCCACTCGGAAGCGTCAGCATATGTGTCACGAGGATCGAGAATTGCAGGATCAACGCCTGGAAGCTCTGTTGGAACTTCAAAGTCAAAGTGTGGTATCTTCTTTGTAGGTGCGTTGAGAATATCGCCGTTAAGAATAGCGTCGATAATTCCACGAGTATCCTTGATAGAGATTCTCTTGCCTGTGCCGTTCCAACCTGTGTTTACCAGGTATGCCTTAGCACCGCTCTTCTGCATCTTCTTAACAAGCTCTTCAGCATACTTTGTTGGGTGAAGCTCAAGGAAAGCCTGACCGAAGCAAGCTGAGAATGTTGGTGTAGGCTCAGTGATTCCACGCTCTGTACCTGCAAGCTTTGCAGTAAAGCCAGAGAGGAAGTAATACTGTGTCTGCTCTGGCGTGAGGATAGATACTGGAGGCAGTACGCCAAATGCGTCTGCTGAAAGGAAGATAACGTTCTTTGCAGCAGGTGCAGAAGAAATAGGTCTTACAATGTTCTGGATATGATCGATAGGATAAGATACACGAGTGTTCTCTGTAACGCTCTTATCAGCAAAGTCAATCTTGCCGTTCTCGTCAAGAGTTACGTTCTCAAGAAGAGCATCTCTTCTGATAGCGTTGTAGATATCAGGCTCAGAATCCTTATCAAGGTTGATGACCTTAGCATAGCAGCCGCCCTCGAAGTTGAATACTCCGTTGTCGTCCCAGCCGTGCTCGTCGTCACCGATAAGAAGTCTCTTAGGATCTGTAGAAAGTGTTGTCTTACCTGTACCGGACAGACCAAAGAAGATAGCTGTGTTCTCACCGTTCTTGTCTGTGTTAGCTGAGCAGTGCATTGAAGCCATGCCCTTGAGTGGAAGGAAGTAGTTCATCATTGAGAACATACCCTTCTTCATCTCTCCACCGTACCAAGTGTTGATGATTACCTGCTCACGGCTTGTGATGTTGAACATAACAGCTGTCTCAGAGTTAAGACCAAGCTCCTTATAGTTCTCTACCTTAGCCTTTGAAGCGTTGTATACAACGAAGTCAGGCTCAAAGTTCTCAAGCTCCTCAGCAGTTGGCTTGATGAACATATTTGTTACAAAGTGAGCCTGCCAAGCAACCTCAACGATGAAACGGATAGCCATTCTTGTATCCTTGTTAGCGCCGCAGAATGCGTCAACTACGAAAAGTCTCTTATTTGAAAGTTCCTTGATAGCGAGTTCCTTAACAGACTTCCAAGCCTCCTGTGAAGCTGGGTGGTTGTCGTTCTTGTACTCGTCAGAAGTCCACCAAACAGTGTCCTTAGAATTTTCGTCCATAACGATGAACTTATCTTTAGGTGAACGGCCTGTATAAACGCCTGTCATAACGTTTACTGCGCCAAGCTCACTCTCCTGACCCTTTTCATAGCCTTCGAGTGTTGGCTTTGTTTCTTCCTCGAACAGCTGCTCGTAAGAAGGGTTGTAAACAACTTCTGTAGTTCCGGTGATACCGTACTTGCTCAAATCGATCTTTGACATGTTGCAATAACTCCTTTTCAAAAAAATATCGTTAATAGGCGCTATAATGAAACAGCACACACCGGCACATTCATTTTCTTTCCTTATTATTAAGCATAAGCTATACAGAAATTCATCTGACAATTGAAAACACACTGCCAGCGTTTCATGCTGTGCTCCTATTACAGCAATATAATTATACCACATATTTTTCTGAATTGCAAGGGTAAACGCAGATTTTGTGAGCTGATTTTTTACATTTCGCTTAAATCTATAACGATTTTTTATGAATAAATGTAATTTCATGGTATAAAATAGATAATAAAAGATATTGACTATTATCAATAGTTAGTCTAAGCTTGCGCAGACGATTTTGCAGTATCAATATAAAATAATTGCATTTTTATGCTTCTTTGCAAAAAAACGCCCCAAATTATGCAGGCAAATTCCGCTTTCCTGCAAACAGAAAAAAGGCAGTCCACAAGGAACTGCCCTTCTCCGAAATATCAACAATAGGGGAGATCTTATTTACTTTTTCTTCTTAGCCATGACCACAGCTGCACCGCTCAGAAGTGCAAGAGCGAATGCTCCTCCAGCAACTCCGGTCGATGGGTTTGTGTTTGAAGCGTTTGAAGCTGCCTTTGAGCTGCTGTCTGACTTGCTGTCAGTTGCCTTGCTGTCAGAAGATGAGCTGTCGGAAGATGAGCTGTCGGAAGCAGAACTGCTCGTATCTGACGAAGCATCAGAACTGCTTACGCTGTCAGGCTGTGAAGAAGCAGGTGTTTTCTTTACAAGGTTTGCCACAGCGTCATTTATAGCCTTTACCATAGCGTCCACGTCAGCCTGCTCTGTGATGTTCTTTGTTCTGTCGATAGCGGCAAGAGCCTTTTCAACTTCTGAGAAGTCCTCATAATCGTCCTTGTTGAGAGCCTTTGCTGCTTCCTCTGCCTTGTCAAGCTCTGTGTAGTCTGCTGACTTGTAAACAAGTGCCTCAACAGCATCGTTTATGTCTTTCGCCATTTTGTCAACATCTGACTGCTGTGTAAGGTTTTTAGTTCTGTCGATAGCTTCAAGTGCCTTTTCTACGGCTGTAAAGTCCACATAGTTGTCCTTATTAAGAGCCTTTGCAGCTTCTTCTGCTTTGTCAAGCTCTGTATAATCTGCCTTTGCATACTCAAATACAGCCGAACTGTCTCTATGAACTGCGAATGGTTTTTCACATTCATCAGTATGGAATGTACCGCCCTTTATCTCGCACTTTTCGCAATCGTTAAGGAAAATTCCTATGTCACCACCGAGTGTGATATCTCCTCCCGAGATAAGACCGTTCTTTATATTGTCTGTACCAAGATAAATATCCGCAAGCTTGGCATTGATATCTACCTTTCCGTCCTTTATAATCAAGCCTGTCTTAGGCTCAGGGGCACCTATACCAACTACTAATATTCCTGCTCTTCCTGCATTGATATTCACATCTCCGCCGTATATCTCAACAGAGCCGTTTGCATACAAACCGTCATTCCAGCCACCATCGGCAACTTCACTTGTGTCAATATTAAGAGTTGCGTCCATTACCTTTATGGAATAAAGTGTTATGACAGCACCGCCCTTTGCGTTGACAGTTCCTGACTCAAAAGTAACATTAGGCTGATCCATTACTGGAAGGTTGCCTGTTTCTTCAAGATTAAGCACACTGTCCTTAGTCTTTCCACTTAGTACTACACCGGTATCTTTTGCGCTTCCTTTTCTCGAAATAACTGTAGTGCCTGAGGTCATCTTGTTATCTCCTGAGAAAACTATATTAGTAACTTTTTCTCCGTCAACAATGACACAAGACTTTTTCGCCGTCGAAAAATCAACATTGTCAAGTGTAAGAGTAGAAGTTGCTGCGTCCCAGCTCCAGCCCTCGTCTTCATTTTTCTGATCGTTCTGAAATCCTGCCACTGTAAGGTCAAGAGTTGTAGTTCTCTGCTGATTTGCCGCAAAAACATTTATTGCAGGCAAAGATGCCATACATATGACCGTTGCGAGCATTGTGCTAAAAATTCTTGTCTTTTTCATATTTATCCTCCCGAAATATAAGACTTCATATCATATTTGCATTGCGATATAAAACCGCCCTGCTTATAATTATGATAGCAGAGCGGTAATAATTTTTCAACTATTTTGACACAAGCGGTCAAAAATCAGCACAAGCGGTATTCATTTAAACAAATAATGTATAAAAGTCCCACTTAATTGCTTTATATATCTATTTAATGGATATATTACTTCTTCTTAGCCATGACCACAGCCGCACCGCTCAGAAGTGCAAGAGCGAATGCTCCGCCAGCAACGCCTGTTGACGGGTTTGTATTTGAAGCGTTTGAAGCCGCCTTTGAGCTGCTGTCTGACTTGCTGTCAGTTGACTTGCTGTCAGAAGCGGAACTGTCAGGCTGTGAAGAAGCAGGTGCTTTCTTTACAAGGTTTGCCACAGCGTCATTTATAGCCTTTACCATAGCGTCAACATCAGCCTGCTCTGTGATGTTCTTCGTTCTGTCGATAGCGGCAAGAGCCTTTTCGACTTCTGAGAAGTCCTCATAATCGTCTTTGTTGAGAGCCTTTGCGGCTTCCTCTGCCTTGTCAAGCTCTGTGTAGTCTGCTGACTTGTAAACAAGTGCCTCAACAGCGTCGTTTATATCATTTGTCATTTTGTCAACATCTGACTGCTGTGCAAGATCTCTATACCCTCTTAAAGCCTCAACTGCACTGTACAAGTTTGCAACGCTTTCGTCTGTGTAGATAGAAAGGTCGGCAGGAATATTACCCAGCACTTCATAAACATTGCTGTAGTCAGCAGGCTCAGCACCGCAGGCAGGAGTATCGTTATCACGCTTAGTCCATACGTTTGATGAGCCGTTGAGCATATTTAAAAAGCTGTCTGTTTTCATATCGTCAATAGTAAGAGAAGCTGCTGATTCCGTATTTTTTGCTGTATTTTGTATGTTGTAGTAGCAATTTTGAATCGTACTTCTCTTCATCGTATCTTGCATTGCAAAAGCATAAGCGAAAGAAGAAATATCAGATACAAGACCTGTTGCATAGCAATTCTTTACAGTGCCATAATAGTTATTGCTTGCAGCGTCAGTACCCAAGAATGACGCACCAACAAAACAGTTGCTTACATCGCCCTTTGCATAGCAGTTGCTGATGTTAAGACCTGAGATGTTTCCAACAAAGCCGCCTGCATATTCTGCACCTGTTATATTGCCTGTGGCATAGCAATTTTCTATCAAAGTTTCATCAATTGTCACCCCATTACCTATTCCAACGAAGCCACCTACTGCGATACCACGACCATTTCCTGTTACCTCAACAGAAACGTCTGCACCGCAATATTTAGCAGATGAGCCTTTTGCGAGCGTACCAACAAAGCCACCAACATTGCCCTTTTTTGTTGATTCCTCTATCTTTCCGGAAACACGGCTGTGGCTCACTGTTGTACCTCCGTCCTGAATGCCTACTAATCCGCCTATGCTGTTAAGAGCAACATAGCTGCCGTCAGAGCCTGCTTTCATGTCAAGACCGATAACAGTACAATTTACTATATCGCCCATAGAATAACCTACAAGCGCACCTCCCATGCGGAAGCCATATCCACTGCTGTGATTTCCGCCAACATAGTTTATAGAAACATTTTCAAGAACTACGTCCTCGATAGTGCCGCTGGTCGCACCGAACAAGCCGCATACATCGCCACTGTATGGCGATGTTTCTGTTCCAATGGTAAGATTTTTGATAGTATAACCATTTCCGTCAAAGTTGCCAGAGAAAACAAAATATTCATGACCACCCATAATAAGATCCGCCACAGTTTCTCCTACTGGAGTCCACTCTTTTCCACCGAGGTCGATATCCTCTGTAAGCTCAAAGTATGTGTCTGCATATTTTTCACCATATTCCTCTGCGTTCACTCTTTTCGCAAAATACGCAAGCTGTGAGCCGGTAGCTATTTGATAAGGGTCATCTTTTGTGCCTTTTCCTCCTGCAAAAGACTCCGCTACAGAGCCGTCCCAGACCTCTGTACCGTCAGCAAAAACAGAAACAGGCACTAAGCTTGCCGCAAGACCCATCGTCACCAAAAGGCTTAAAATCTTCTTTTTCATTCTAATTCCTCCATTATATTTTTCGGGGTTGATATTTTTTTACTCAGAACATAAATTTTTCACGATTATTTTAACACAACCCACACACTTGTCAACAAGTTTGACACAAGCGGTCAAAATCAGCACAAGCGGTATTCGTTTAAACAAATAATGTATGAAAGTCCCACTTAATTGCTTTATATATCTATTTAATGGATATATTACTTTTTCTTCTTAGCCATGACCACAGCCGCACCGCTCAGAAGCGCAAGAGCGAACGCTCCGCCAGCAACGCCTGTTGACGGGTTTGTATTTGAAGCGTTTGAAGCCGCCTTTGAGCTGCTGTCTGCCTTGCTGTCAGTTGACTTGCTGTCAGAAGCGGAACTGTCAGGCTGTGAAGAAGCAGGTGTTTTCTTTACAAGGTTTGCCACAGCGTCATTTATAGCCTTTACCATAGCGTCCACATCAGCCTGCTCTGTGATGTTCTTTGTTCTGTCGATAGCGGCAAGAGCCTTTTCGACTTCTGAGAAATCCTCATAATCGTCCTTGTTGAGAGCCTTTGCGGCTTTCTCTGCCTTGTCAAGCTCTGTATAGTCTGCTGACTTGTAAACAAGTTCAAAAGCCTGTGTATGTGTTGCGATATCTGCTGAAATAGTTATTTCCTTGATGAGAGGCTCGCAATCGTCAGCAGTTACCTCTACTGTGTAAGTGCCTGCTGTAAGCATTGCAGTATTGCTTGTTATCTCTTTTCCGTCTACCTTTATTACAACATCTTTCAGGTCAGCAGGTGTTACTTCAAAATCAACTGCATATTCCTTAGTTGGCAGGACAGGTGTTTTTCCCTCAACATACTGATACTTTGCACCGCCAGCTGTCAACTCGTCATAAAATTCTTTTGTTGTCATATAGTCATATGCTTTAGCCTTGCCTGCTTCTTTATTTGAACCGCAAGCTTCAACATTTTCTGTTTCTGTGAAATAGTTGTTTTTAAAGTCAGTTGTAGACGAGGAATCCTTCCCCACTATTCCGCCGAAACGTGTATATGGCTTTTTGGCTGAGTACTGTGAAAGGTCAATTTCTCCTGCAAAATAGCAATCACTTACAGAACCGCCGGCTACTGAACCAACGATACCGCCTACATCTGTGGTTCCGTTGCCAACCGGCGTGAGTTTTCCTGTAACATAGCTGTTTATAACCTTGGAATCGCCATACAAACGTCCTACGATACCGCCGGCGTCTGGTGCAGCATATACCATATCGCCTGTGCTTGAACAATAGCGGACTTCCGTTCCAATCTGCGCATATCCAACTATACCGCCGACATAAACACTTCCGTTGTCGCCTGAGATAGTTATGTCTGCTGTGTTCTCACAATATTCAAAAGTTGTGCCGTATGCCTGACCTACCATGCCTATGAAGCCATAAACATATTTGCCGTTATTGTTGAACGATACGTTTGACACACAATCAGAAATAGTACAATCACCTGCAAATCCTGCAATAGTGCCATAAACAGTATATTCGTTATCAGTATTTGTCACATCCAGATTTCCCTCTATAGTCAGACCTGATACCTCTGCTTCCTCGATATCGCCAAAGAAACCGACCAACAAATCTTTACCATAAATAGACGTAAAATCAATGTTTGAAATAGTATGACCGTTTCCGTAGAATTTGCCGCTGAAACAATGTTCAATATAGCCGTTTTCATCGAAAACGTTTCCGATAGGCGTCCATACAACACCTGTCAAGTCAAGGTCATTTTCAAGAACAACAACTGCGTCTTTATTCTTGTCATAATCTCCGTTGTTTACCGCTTTTGAAAACGCCAACAGGTCGTCAACAGTTTTTATTACCGTCTTATTATCGTCTGCAAATGCCGTTGTCGGCACAAACAAAAGACAGCCCGTCACCAAAAGACTTAAAATTTTCTTTTTCATTCTAATTCCTCCATAATATTTTTTGTTGCTGATATTTCTTTTTTTACTCAGAACATAATTTTACTCGATTATTTTAACATGGCCTACACACTTTGTCAATAGATTTGGCACAAACGGTCAAAAATCTGCACAAGCGGTAACAAAATAAATGAATAATGCTTGAATTTTGCTTTGATGTGTGTTATTATATATTAAGAAATCATGTATAAGAAAGGATTTTTACAGTATGAGAGTGGCATTGGTAGACGATAATAAAAACGACCTTGCACTTCTTCATGAATATATTTCCGAACAAACCGCTCATAGCTGTCAGATAGATACGTTTTCAAGCGGAGAAAGCTTTTTGTCATGTTGGCAGATGGGAGCTTATGATCTGGTGGTGCTTGATATATTCATGGGGAAAATGACAGGGATAGAGGTCGCAGAAAAGCTTCGTGAAACAGACAAAAACGTGCATATCGCATTCGGCACCTCAAGCAACGAGTTTGCAAGCGAAAGCTACGACCTCAATGCCTGCTACTATCTTTGCAAGCCCTTTCAGGCTGACAAAGTAAAAGCCATGCTTGACCGTATCGGTTCTGATGAAATTGATCGTATGCGTTCCGTTAAGCTTCCCGACGGTCAGAACGTGATACTCAGAAATGTTATCTACATAGACTGTGCGTCACATATCGTGACAATCCATTGCAAAGACGGTGAAAGCATAGTTTCAAGAAATTCTTTCGCTGAGATCGAGAGCATTTTTTGCAGTCATTCATACTTTTACACCTCCACCAAAGGCGTCATCGTGAATTTCTATGAGATAGCCCAGCAAAAAAGCGACCTTTTCATAATGAGCGACGGCACACATATCCCCATAAGTCGCCGAAAATCCAGAGAAACACTAGACGACTTCGCTCAGTTTCGCTTCAGTGATCTGCGAAAAGGCGGTGAGCAGTAATGCCTCCTTTATACCGCCTTGTGGAAGTGGGCATATATTCCCTTCTGAATTTTCTGCCACTTATGGTGCTTGCCCTTTATCCCTTCCGGCATAGGCTTCGCTTTTCCAAAACAGCTACCGTGGGGCTTGTTGTGGCTCTTTCACTGGTGCAGATCTTCTTAGGCTGGCAGGCGGCATTTTTCAGCACAAATGCAGGTCTGCTAAGTGCAGTCAGCACCCTGCTCTATGCGGCTTTTTACTTTTTCGCTGTGAAGGTCAAGGTGGGCAAAACAGGCTTCACACTGCTTTTGCTTTCAAATAACGCAAGCTTTATCGTCATTACCTCAAAATGTCTGGAGGGCATTCTGTTCCCGTCACTTGCCTATGAGTCATACCGCTGGTCGTTTTCCCTTTGTATGCTTATGACAGAAGCCGTGGTATGGGGGCCGCTTTTTATCTACATGAAAAAGGTCTACACACCTGCGGTGGAAAGAGAGCCGTCAGGTCTGGAGTGGCGCTATCTTTGGCTTATCCCATTTACGTTCTATATAATATGGTACTATACTCTCTACGGCAACTCTACGAAAAGCAGCTTAGAGCTTGCTCTGGAGCCAAAGAACACCATAGCTCTGTTCTTTATAAACGCAGGAGCGTTTCTGGTGTATTACATCGTGGCACGGCTGGTCATCGAACAGCAGAAAAATCTGCGGCTTCAGGAAAATAACCACCTGCTTGAAATGCAGAACCTGCAATATGACTATTTGCAGGATAAGATAAAAGAAACAAGACGCTATAAGCATGATGTCAGACACCATATCGCTCTTATGCAGGAGCTTCTGAAAAAGGGCGAATACGATAAGCTTTCGGAATATCTCAATTCTTTCAGGGATTCTATGCCCGATATATCAGAACGCATTTACTGCAAAAACACATCTGTAAGCGCACTTCTTGCATATTTTGCTCAAATAGCAGAAAGCAGCGGCATTGAATACAAGGTGAGCGCTGACATCCCAGATGATATAAAAATAGACATAACCGACCTCTCTGTGCTTTTCGGAAATCTTATCGAAAACGCCATTCACGGCTGCGTGTCTGACAGTGCAAAGAATAAAAAAATAATAATCAGAGCAAAGGCTGACAGCTATTCCCTTTGCCTGGCGGTGGACAACACCTTCACCGGAACTATCCTCACCGACCCAGAAGGCGGTTTCCTTTCCTCAAAACGCAAAGGCAAAGGGATCGGCACAGAGTCTGTCAAGAACATTGCCGCCAAATACAATGGCGTAGCTAAATTTGAATACGGTGACGGAATGTTTTACGCTTCCGTAATGCTGAACATATGAAAAAGGCGGACAGCTCGCAAAGAGCCTCCGCCTTTTTTGTTTTATCGTCCTCCAAGCTTTACATTTTCAAATGTTGCCACAACAAATAATTCACATATCATTTATAAAATGTTTCTTGTATCTTTTGTGCAAAATGCTATAATCTAATTGAAAATACGGAGAGAATTCCGTATAAAGTTAATAAATCAAACAAATCGGAGGTAATTCATTATGATGGGAAGACTCAGAGCAATGCGTGAGCCGCTCAAATATGTTCAGGGCAGAGATGCTACACTTAAGTTTCATGAAGAAATGGGCTATATGGGCAAAAGGTGGCTGTTTGTATGTTCAAACAGTGGCTACAAAGCCTGTCATGACAAGATAGAAAAAAGCTTTGGCGAGCTTGACGATTACAGACGCTATGAAGTATTTGGTGGTATATCAAGCAAGGGCGAGATAGCCAAAATGGAAGAGATAGTAAAGGCTGACAACATCGACACAGTAGTTGCAGTTGGCGGTGGAAGCGCAGTTGATACTGCAAAAGCTACGGCATACTACACAGGCAAGCACATTGTTATCGTGCCTACAGTTGCGGCAACAGATGCGCCATGTACAGGTCTGTCAGTAATATACAATGATGACCACAGCTTTGACAAATATCTTTTCTATCCTACCAATCCAGACGCAGTAATGGTAGACACAACAGTTATCGCAAACGCACCTGTAAAGTTCCTTATTGCAGGCATGGGCGATGCACTTGGTACATATTTTGAGGGCAGAGCTTCCATAAGAACAGAGTCTGCAAGCCTTGAAGGCACAGGCATCACAAGAGCAGGACAGGCACTTGCAAGACTTTGCTATGACACGCTGAAAACATACGGCAAGCAGGCAGTTGAGGCTTGCAAGGTACACGCAGTTACACCTGCCCTTGAAGCTATCTGCGAGGCTAACGTATATCTTTCAGGCGTTGGAGCAGACAACGTAAACTGTGCGGCTGCACACTCGTTCTACAATGGCGTAACATCATTGGGAATCAAGCACGCAGACCACGGCTGTTGTGTAGCCCTTGGTACACTGGTTCAGCTTGTACTTGAGGGTGCGCCAAAGGAAGAGTTTGAAGAGGTACAGAACTTCTGCCTTGAAGTGGGACTTCCTGTCACACTTGAGGAGATAGGTGTAACTACACCTGAGCAGGTAGAAACTATTGCAAAGAACGCTTGTATCCCAGGCGAAACTATCCACAATCTTGCAGGCGACGTACAGCCTATCGAGCTTTATGACGCTATCATGCAGGCTGACGCAATGGGCAAGATAGCATTGAACAAATAAGGGATAGTGTTAATTTAAAATGATATTGCCACCCACGGCTGATTTTGGCTGTGGGTGGTTTTTTGTGCGAAAAAAAACAGAGAAACCCGATCAATGGGTTTCCCTGTTTGGATCAACTTATTAAATCATAATATCTTAGTAAAGTATATCTTCCTGCGAAGCTCAGTTGTCTGCAACGTCCATAAGCTCAACAGCAATATCGTCAGACCCGGTATCATCTGCATCAGCCTGAATATCGTCCGGCTTATCGTCCTCTATGAAAGCTCCTGTAAAATCAATACAAACATTCTCGCTTTTACCAAAACGAGCCATTGTCAGCAGATCGGTGACAGTCGAGCGTGTGACATGAGCGCCTGTGAAATCCATCACCACATTTGCAGAATTATCCTCGCTGTTTTTGCTGTTGATCTCATCACGAAGCTGGTCAAAATTCGTATCCTCAAGGTCTGCATAAGCTGAAAACTCTTTTGGCGCATAAAGCGTTGCAACAGCGTGCATAGCAATGAATACAAACCTGAAATCTTCGCAATCAAAGGTGCTGAAAGGTATCTCAAAAAGCCTCAGCATACCCTCATCGGTCTTTTTGCATAAAACAGGCTTATATCTGTTCTGAGCCAGATCGTAGGTGTATCTGTCTTCGTAAGCTTCATCGGTAAAACTGCCGTCTGGCATAGGCACGATCTCAAAACGAGAAGTTTCATTGCACGTATTGCAATAGCCTCCGACTATCACAAATCTGAAAACATAGTCGGTATTTTTCTCAAGCTTTTTGTCACAGCATATCTGCGTCCAATCCCAATTCCAGTTTCCAATAGAATAGGCAATAACGTTTTCGCCGTCCTTATCGGTCACAAAATATTTAGCTATGACATTGTTTTCGCAGGACTTATCTGCCTTAAAATCTCTAGGATCAAAATCTATTACTTTACCCATATTATTTACCTCCGTAACATCCACGGTCGGCTTATGAGTATCCAACATTCTTATAGTACATTTTTCACAGTCGCTTGCATACTCTGCCCGACCGTTCTTAACAAGCCCCTTAGCCCTTTTGGGATAGGTAGCTCCGATTCGTTTTCCGTTCACGTCTGTAACAATAACGTTTTTTTCTATGGGTATCTCCCCCTTGCACAGCTATATTAAATTAGCACCTGTATTACACAGGCTTGCGTTTAGCTCCGACGCTGTTATTTTCTATGGGTGTCGTCCCCGGTCTTTGCTTAGGATAAGTTTAACAGACGTCCGGTCTTTTGTCAAGACTATATTCACCTTTTCGACATTACATACAATTGCAATCTTGCGGGCTTAGCACATATGCACAAGGGACATGAGTACATAAAATGCCCGTCACGGCGAGCATCAAACCCCTCCCAGCGTATCATACCTATGGGCGGGGGCGAAAAAATCCGCTACCATAAATGATAGCGGATTGGGTGCAGTGGCACGCCCCCTACATTGTAAAGTTTACAAACAAACTTATTGAGCGGGACTAAAGTTTGATAACAAAAAAAGCCATGACGGACAATGCACGTCACGGCGAGTGACTGGCGGAGATGGAGAGATTAAATATACCACTTCACACCACTTTTTATTGCTTTATAAAATTGCTTGTAAACCACGCATTTACAGCATTTAAGCCGTTTCATTTGTTCCGCATTTCACAAGCATATATTTACAATTCAGCTTTATCGTGTATAATTCGTGTACGCAAAATGCACAAACTTACGCAAGTATGCTTGTACATTTTGCATACTTGCGTAAGTGCTTCAAGTATGCTATAATATAGAACAAGGAGGTGCAACTGTGAGTGGTAAAACATCAACAGCCAGTAAAAGACTATATAATGAAAAGGCATATGACAGAATAAGTTTAGTTGTCAAGAAAGGCAGGAGAGAAGAACTAAAAGCCTATGCAGAAAGTAAGGGCATGAGTATCAACGGGTACATTAACAAGTTAATAGATGAAGATATGAAAACAGCCGACAAGGAATAACCCCTGTCGGCTGTCTTACTACCTACTTGATTTTAATTTTCTGCCCTGCGTAAATAATGTTCGGATTCTTGAGACCATTGTCCTTGACAAGCTTCGCAACAGTGGTCTTGTAGCGCTGTGCGATGCCTGAGAGCGTGTCCCCACGCTTCACAGTGTAAGTCAACACCTTCTTGACGGAGCTTGCAGAGGGCTTTGCGGATACCTCCCAGTCAGCGAAATGTCAATGAGAAAAAATATCTTTACACATTTCTAGAAAACGGAGATGTTCCCATAGACAACGACAGGGCAGAAAATGCAATAAGGCCGTTTGCCATCGGCAGAAAAACTGGCTTTTCAGCAACACGGCCAACGGAGCCAAAGCAAGTGCCGCACTATATTCACTTATTTCAACGGCTCAGGCGAATGGACTTGACGCAGAGAAATATCTGACGGAGCTGTTTTCAAAGCCAGCGGGAACAATATTATTGCCTTGGGATGAATAAAGCTGAGATCGAATACAATATGATCAGGTATGTATACAAAAATTTCAAATTCAAAGACAATGAATGAATATGACCCTGCAGGGACGGTGATTCCTTGCAGGGTCATATTTTTTTTGGGGAGGGTGCGGAGGATTTAACGGTTACTATACAGGATGGGTGGTTATGGAAAACAAAGTTTTTAAAATAAGTAAGTAATATAGTTTATGATCAAATAAAGAAATGAACAATTGACAAAAGCAATGATGTTCCAGCAACTATGTATGAAATAATAGTTGCTTTTTTGAGTCTGAATACCCAACCGTGTAAATGACAATAATACC
>ULUQ01028574.1_pt1 | contig 15360 bp, 8 predicted proteins | sample 1958661 | NCBI WGS metagenome assembly ULUQ01 (sample SAMEA4835765, study PRJEB28245) | human gut metagenome | biome: gut microbiome; material: fecal sample | place: Denmark | collected 2008 | reverse complement strand
CACTAATTCGCGTGTCCACTGTTGTGGGTATATTATAATATCACTTAACGGACTTTGTGAAAAGATAGTGTTAAGAAAAGAAGAAAGTAGAAATGTTATTAAGAAAGAGGATAATGTGCTAAAGGCAGTAGTGGTTGATAGAAGTGAAATTAAAGAATATGTACTTGGTGTGATTGAGGAAAACACAGGCTATCCCAAGGATATGTTGGACGATAATCTTGATTTTGAGGCAGACCTTGGAATCGATTCAGTAAAGCAGGGGGAAATCCTTTCAGAGGTTCAGGATAAGTACCAGTATGAAGTAGAAGAAGGAGAAAATGTAAAAGAGTTAAGCAATGTTTCGAAGATAGTTGATTATGTGGTAGGAAAGGTTGAAAGTACAGAATCTATATTAGAATTGTCAGTTGGTGTTGGACTTCCTAGTACTTCAGTAACATCTGAAACAATTAGGGATGATAAAGTTACAGGAACAACTGCAGTGGTGCAGGCTGATGTAGAAAAAATCAAGGAATATGTACTTAGTGTGATTGAGGAAAATACGGGCTATCCCAAAGATATGCTGGATGAAAATCTTGATTTTGAGGCGGACCTTGGAATTGATTCAGTAAAGCAGGGGGAAATCCTTTCAAAGGTTCAGGATAAGTACCAGTATGAAGTAGAAGAAGGAGAAAATGTAAAAGAGTTAAGCAATGTTTCGAAGATAGTTGATTATGTGGTAGGAAAGGTTGAAAGTATAGAATCTACATTGAAACTAGAAGTTGATGTTGAGCTTTCTAATAGTTCAGTAGTATCTGAAATAATTGGAAATGTTGAAGTTATAGGAACAACCGTAGTGGTACCGGCAGATGCAGAAGAAATCAAGGAATATGTACTTAGTATGATTGAGGAAAATACAGGTTATCCAAAGGATATGTTGGAGGATGAGTTGGACTTTGAGGCAGATCTTGGAATTGATTCAGTGAAACAAGGTGAAATTCTCTCGGCAGTTCAGAATAAGTACCAGTATGAAGTAGAAGAAGGAGAAAATGTAAAAGAATTAAATAATATATCAAAGGTTGTTGAGTATGTATTGGAAAAGATTAGAAATATATCTGTTATATCTCATGCGACAGAAGGAGATAGAGTTCATGGTAGTTCAGTAGTGTTTAGACCAGAAAAAACGAAATTAGAAGCTCCAGTAAATACAAGAGAAATTAAGGAATATATTCTGCAGGTAATTGAGGAGAATACAGGCTATCCCCAGGATATGTTAGAAGATGAGTTGGATTTTGAAGCAGATCTTGGAATTGATTCAGTAAAACAAGGTGAGATTCTTTCTGTGCTTCAAGAAAGATATCAGTATGAAGTATATGAGGGAGAGCAGGTTAAGGAGCTTAACACAGTGTTAAAGATACTTGACTATATTGTTGGGAAAATAGATAACGGATATAAAGGTAGCAATGACGTAGAGCCTATTAATCAGTTTACAGATAAGGAAAAATATTTGTACAATGCTGAAGGATTTATTTCAGAAAGGTATGTAGCTATTCCTATGAAAAAAAAGATGGAGAAAGAGGCGAATTTCACTGTTGATAAAAAGAATATTTTGCTTGTAGCAGATGAAGGAGGCATTTTAGCAGGGGAGTTGTATCAAAAATTAAGTAAGACAGCGGCAACAGTTTCTGTAATTTCAGAAAAGGAAATTTTAGGTGTAGCAAAAAAGGATTTAAATATATGTGAATATAGTAATAGCGAGAAGTTAAAGAAGACTACAAAGAATATCAATGATAAATCACTGGTTAATATCGTAATAAATTTGTCAGCAATAAGAAAAGTTTTTGAGTTAGATAATATGTCAGCAGAGGCTTGGAAAAAACAATGTTCTGATGTGTATAATAGTAATTTCTATGTGGCAAAAGAATTATATGTAAATTTTGAAGCTGATAAGGAAAATACAGCTTATTTTGCAGTGACTAATATAGGCGGTATATATGGAATAGAAAAAGGATACAAGGGAAATCCAGTAGGAGCAATAAGTGCAGGATTTGTAAAAGCTTTTGAAAAGGAATTACGTCCTTTTAAGTGTAAAGTAATTGACTTTAGCACAGTGAAAGATGTGGAAAATACCATTTTTACAATAACAGAGGAAATTTCTCGCATCGAAAATTTTGTCGAAGTTGGATATGATGTTGAAGGAAGAAAAGTAGTAGAGGTACTTCCTAAGGAAATTAAAAAAAATACAATTGCTAATAAAGTGACAGATGAGGATGTAATTCTTGTTACTGGTGGAGGAAGAGGAATTGTTTATGAATGTGTAGATGCCTTGTTAGAGCATGTGTCACCAAAGATAATTGTAACGGGAAGAACCCCATTACCTGACAGAAATTCCAAGGAAATGTCTATGACAGATGAGGAGTTTAAAGCCTATAGAGGAGAATTTTTAAAGATACAACATGCATTAGATGCAAAGATTTCTCCGGTGTTAATTCAAAGAAAATATGAAAAGCTTATTAATGCTAGACTACTTTTAGCAAATCTTGCAAAATGGGAAGACAAGGGATATGAAGTAGAATATGTGGTATGTGATGCTGCAAAATCCGAAGATATGGAAGAATTGGTGAATTATGTAAAGAAAAAGTATGGTAAAATTACAGGAATTATTAATGGGGCTGGACTTCCATCTTTTGGGAAAATTCCTAAAAAAGATGAAAAGTTTGCAGAAAAGGTAGTTGAGGTTAAAGCAAATTCGACCTTTGTATTAATGAAAGAATGCATGAATGAACCACTTAAATTTTTTATCAGTATGGGATCTATATCTGGAAGATTTGGAATGGATGGTCAGGTTGACTATTCGGCAGCGGCTGATTTAATTGTAAGAATGACCATGGTTGCAAGTCAGTTTAAGCCAGAGACAAGATTTACTGTAATGGGATGGTCCGCTTGGGATGAAGTGGGAATGGCTTCGCTTGAACAGGTTAAAAGGGTACAGCAGGAAACAAGAGGTCTTGAATATTTATCTGTTAACGAAGGAACAACTCGCTTTTTAAATGAGGTATTTTATGGTGGAAACGACCCAGAGGTTTTAATTTTTGGAGAGTTAGGAGAACAGAATCTTCCATTGGGACAGATGGATGCTTTGGATGCAACTAGAAAAAAAATTGTAAATTTTACAAGTTCAGAAGAGAATATTGTAATGGACAGAATTAAATATCCAATGATTGAGAAGATTGTTTCAATAGATGAGAAAAAAGTTATAGCCTCAAAAAATTTAACAATTGCGAATGATATGCATTTACAGGATCATAGAGTAGAAGGAAAGCATGTATTTGCAGGCGTAATGCATGTGGAAACAGCTTGTGAGATGTTAGAAATATACCTTGATAAAAATGGGTTATCTGATTATAAAATTAGTGATATTTCCAGTTTTAATTTCTATAAGTTTATAAAAGTATTTGAGGAAAACCCTTTAGAGTTAATGATTGAGGGAAGCATAACAGAAAGAAATGCTGATAGTATCAAGATGCATGTGAGATTAAAATCAGACTTTGTAAATAGAAAAGGAATGGTAATAGAAAAGGAACGATTGCATTCTGAAGGGGATGTGATTGCAGTGAAGGGGGCTAGTGTCAATATAAAAGGAAGATATTTTGAGACACAGGGTCAAGCATTGTTCTTAGATAAGTACTATAACCAAGCATCAGGAGCAATTACCTTTGGAGATACTTTTAGATGTATTCATGATGTTAAAATAATTAGTGATAAAGAGATAATTGGAAATATTACAGTGCCAATGGATGGTCGGTATTTTGCATTTACAAGAAATGCTGATACCTGTATTTCTCCTGTGACAATTGATAACATTGGAAGATTGATGTTATTTAGAGAATTTAATTTAAATGGATATACAATTGTACCAACACATATAGATAAGGCAAAGCAGTATAGACAGATGATACCAGGGGAAGAATTGGATGTTTATTGCAGCTTCGAGTGTGAGGATGGAATGGATGTAATATATTCAGCTTATGCGCTAGATCAGGAAGGTAACCTTATATTTGATATTAAGGATATGAAATTAAGGAGAATTAATAAATACAATGGAAATTGTAGCTTGTGTGACGAAAAAGAAAAATATTCAACCGCTGTATAAAACTGATTTGGGAGAAGTTTATTTCTCCCAAGCAATTAAAGAAATGCCAGATAATCTTGACGTGCTTTTTTCAGAAAGAGAGCTTGCTAAGATAAAGCGACTTCATAGAAACAAACACAGAGTGTCTGTCCTTATAAAGGGGCGTCTTATGATCAAGGAGATAATAAGAGCTAAATACAAAAAGCATAACTTGGACTGGCTTGATATAGAAATAGTTAATAAGGAAGATCAAATTAAAGGTGTACCAGAGATATTTATTAAGAATAAAAGAGAAGATATAAATGTATCTATTTCCTATACAGGCAATTATGTATCTGTTGCTTTAAGTAAAAAGGCTGCTGTGGGAGTGGATATTGAGATGATACATGAATATTCAGCTTCGTTTTTAAGGATGTTTTATTCAAAAGAAAAAATGGAAGAAGTAATAAATCTTGATAAAGTTGGACAAACAGAAAGTTGGTGCATTCAGGAGGCAGTGCTAAAGGCAATGGGTACAGGATTTGGCATTGGATTAAAAAAATTAGAAATAACAGAAAATAACAATAGCAATGAGGCACATATTATATGTATAAGGGAAAGGAATATTTGCCAAGTGATTTGTTATATAAAGAAAAAAAGTAGGAGTTTGTAATGTTAGGTATATATTTAAGTGGAACTGGGAATACAAAGCATTGTGTTGAAAGATTTGTACATTTGTTAAATGAAAATGCGAAAGTCATACCTTTAGAAGAAACACATGTACTTGAAAGTATAAAAAAAGAAGAATACATAGTATTAGGATATCCAACACAATTTTCTAACGCACCGATTATGGTAAGGCATTTTATAAAAAATAATAAAGACATTTGGAAGGGAAAAAAGTTTTTTTGCATCAATACTATGGGTGCTTTTAGTGGAGATGGGACAGGCTGTAGTGCAAGACTTTTAAAAAAATATGGCGCAATTATACTTGGTGGTCTTCAGATTAAAATGCCAGATTCTGTTTGTGATAGTAAGCTTTTAAAAAGGAGCTACGAGAAAAACAGGGACATAATTAAAGCAGCAGATAGTAAAATAGAAAAATGGGCGATGCAGATAGAAAAGGGTATCTATCCTAAAGAGGGATTGAAGTTAATAGATCATGTAAAAGGGCTATTTGGACAGAGGCTTTGGTATTATAGGAAAACTGCTACATATTCCTGCGGCATAAAAATAAAGGATAGTTGTATAGGCTGTGGGTTATGCGTAAAGGAATGTCCTATGAGCAATCTTGTACAGAGACAAATTGGAAAAGACAAACCCACACAAGAAGGCAGATGCACTATGTGTTATAGGTGTATAAGCCATTGTCCAAAACAGGCAATTACTCTACTTGGCAAGGACGTTATTGAGCAGACTAGATACGAGAAGTTTGTGTAGAAAGGATGGAGTTTGTATGGATAAAATTGAAGAGGGATTTGTAGATTGGTATGAAGGGGGGAAGAATTATGATAAATTTCAAAAAAAAAGTTTTTGGAAACGTATGGAGATGAGTGTAAATGAATTAAATGCATATTATAGAAAAAAAAGACAATTTGAATATGAAATGGGTTTGCCTATTAAGGTAAAATCTTTCAATAGAAAGATTTATTATTTTTTTCAAAAATCATTGAAGTTTGATCGCTTTCTAAATGGCAGAACTCTTACGATTGTAAGAGATGATAGAATTGATACTGGTAGATCTAGAATATATGCCACAACACACGTAGGACAAAATGATGTGGTATCAGGGTGGGAGGCATTTGGAGAACAGGCATATGCTATAATGGGGGATCCAGGGGATGCATACAGAAGCATGGAAGGCTTTATGATTTATCTTGCTGGGGTAATTTACATGGATACTGGATGGTATACAGACGATGATGGAGTTGTAAAGTATAACCCAGACTGCAAGCTGGATAGAAGAATCTGCATTCAAAACTGTATAGAATATTTAAAACAGGGAGCAAATATTTATATTTTTCCAGAGGGAGCTTGGAATATCACTGCCAATAAACTTGTCCAAAAGCTTTATATGGGAGCAGTTAATATGGCTTATTATGGTAATGCTGATATTATCCCCGTAGCCATAGACCGTGTGGATAAGAAAAATTATACTTTAAGCATGGGAAAAAATATTAAAGTAGATAATAAAGATGATAGAATAAAAACAAATGATTATCTTAGAGATACTTTGTGTACATTAAAATGGGAGTTAATTGAGAGAAAGGGAATTGTAAAAAGATCAACACTTGAAGACTATAAAACAGAGTATCAAAAATTTGTGGATGACATTATGAGTGAGACAGAGCGAGGTTATACCGAGGATATAATTCGAGCATCTTGTTGGCATGATAAATAACTCAAACTTCGCACTTGAATAAGTGCCTACACACCTTGAAAATTCAATAATAACTGGCAAAAAAATAGCATGAAACCATCAGGTTTTGGTATAATTGAGTTGTTCAGAAACAATCAAACCGGAGGCTCATGCTATGAATAAAAGTATAACACAAGCGACTCAAAATGATAAGCAGATTTCAAATTCTATCAAAAAATTTTTTACAAGATTCCGTGTTTCCTCAGCTTTAAAAGCCTCAAATGCCTACAAAAAGAAAGGCGTTCCTGTAATGGGAATCTTCCAGTATCTGTTCCTTCTGATCTTTTCTAACAGAAGCATGTATATGAATCTGATCACAGGACGGAACACTCCTGCTTTTGCAAAGGATACGGTGTATCGTTTTATGAAGATGATCCAGATCAACTGGATACGTTTCACAACAATACTTTCAGCCCAGATCATCAAAGATGCTATTATTCCATTGGATTCAGAAGACCGTGCCAACGTTCTTATCATTGATGATTCCATGTTTGAACGCAACCGTTCAAAAAAGGTGGAACTCCTTGCAAGAGTCTATGATCACGCAAAGCATGCATACCGTTTTGGATTTCGGATGCTTACTCTTGGATGGTCAGATGGAAGTACATTTATGCCGGTAAACAGTGTTCTTCTTTCCACAGAAAACAGGCAAAACCGTATCAACGAAGCTACAGAAGTTGATAAAAGAACTGTTGGTTACAGACGCAGAAAGCTTTCCATGGAAAAAGGAACTCATGCCATGCTTACGCTTCTGGATGCAGCCAAGAAAGCTGCAATTCCTGCAAACTATGTTCTTTTTGACAGCTGGTTTTCATCACCGAGTACTCTTCATGCAGTAAAAAATATAGGTTTCGATGTAATCGGCATGGTCAAGAAAACTCCAAAGATGTTCTTTCGCTGTAACGGCGAAGATATGTCTCTGACTTCCATTTACAACAAGAACAAAAAACGACGCGGAAGATCAAGATATCTGCTCTCTGTTATGGTTGATGTTGTAAAAGATGGTGAAATCATTCCTGCCAAAGTAGTTTATGTTCGCAACCGCAACAAACGCAAGGAATATCTTTGTCTTATTTCCACTGATGTAAATCTAGATGAGAATGAAATCATCCGGATCTATGGAAAGCGTTGGGATATAGAGGTATTCTTCAAGGTGTGCAAAAGTTACCTTAACCTGAGCAAAGAATGTAACTCCCTTTCCTATGATGCAATGACTGCACATACTGCAGTTGTTTTTACACGATACATGATGCTGTCAATAGAAAGCCGGGAATCCAATGATAACCGCTCTCTTGGCGAACTCTTTTTATACTTTTCCGATGAAATGTCTGATATCACATGGATACAGGCTTTTAAAATACTGCTTCAAATGTTCCGGACAATGCTTTCAGATAACACCGAACTTTCAGACGAAAAAATCAACGAATTGGTGGATACATTTATGAATACACTTCCGGCTATGCTGAAAATACGATTGCAAGCTATATAAAGTCTGAGTACTATTGAATCTAAAATGAATTTATTTTGAATTTTATAGCCACAAAGCAGCAAACTAGATAATCAAGTCAAATAACCTAATCAAACATTATAACCAATTAAATATGAAGTGACATTTCCTTATATTAATGCTATACTTAACCTAAATATGTGAATTACAATTAGAACTAATATTTTATTAAAAACGTAACTATTCAGAACCGCAGAGAACAAAAAAGCGGGTGAGACCTATAGTTACTATCAAATTTAAACTTGGATAAACTCAGGAGGCACACAATGGTTAAACACATTATTTTATGGACACTCAAGGATGAGTACACAGAGGCACAGAAGACTGAAATACGCGCTGGTATAAAGGAAGGCCTAGAGGGGCTTAAGGGACAGATTCCGGGCATGATTGATATTTCTGTGCGCACAGATTATCTTCCGACTTCCACTGTGGATGTGATGCTTGATACCACATTTGAGGATGCTGATGCACTTGCAGCGTATGCAAAGAATCCTAAGCATGTTGCAGTGGCAGATACCAAAGTGAGACCATTTACGGCAAATAGGGCATGTATGGATTTCGAGGTGTAATAAGCGGCAAATTAGTGTATTTGACTATAAAATGAACTAAAAATCAGTTGATTTGTCAAAAATGTCGAAAATTGTCAAATTATCGTTGAAATAGTACTATGGTAATGGTATAATAATCTTACTGTATAGAACGAAACCTAAATGAGAAAGGGAGAATTACATATGGGTGAGGAAGCTAAAAGCAAAATAATGGAAATGCCACTTCAGCAGAGATTGAAATATGGCTATAAGAAAGTATTGGATATGCTGCTTGTATCGGGAGGCATATCAATTGTTGCAATTTTGTTGGTTTATTTTGGTGCAAATGCTAATATCTTTGGTGCTGATTCGGGAACAGTTGCTACGTTTTTCCTGATTATTGGACTGGCTAATGTAATAATAGTTGGAATTGTAGCCACAATGATTGCAAAAAAAATCAGTGATCAGGTTATTGATTCTGTGCTTGAGCCATTACAGCAGATTGAGGTAGTGGCAGGAGAGCTTGTTAATGGAAATCTTCACAGCAATCTGGAGTATCATTCAGATGATGAGGTTGGCAAACTTGCACATGACCTTAGAAAGTCTATCAGGACACTTGGCACATATATTGATGATATCGACCAGACTATGAAACAGTTTGCTGATGGTAATTTCAGCTTTAAACCACAGGTGGAGTGGAAAGGCGATTTTGTAGGAATTAAAGAATCAATTGTTGCTTTCGAGGAGAGCATGTCAGATACAGTAAGTGGTATCCAGAGAGCAGCAAATGAGGTTTCAAATGGTGCTGAGCAGGTAGCTGCCAGCTCAGGTGATCTGGCGAAGGGCGCAACAGACCAGGCCGCTGTTGTAGAGGAGCTTACAGCCACACTTGCTTCTGTAGCGGATCAGGTAGCTGAGAATGCCGAGCATGCAAAGGAAATAAGCCAGAAGGTTGACGGACTTGGAACTGAAATTATGGATAGCAACGGACAGATGCATGAGATGGTTACATCCATGAATGAAATCAATGAGGCATCTCAGGAGATTGGTAAAATTATCGCAACAATCAATGAGATTGCATCACAGACAAATCTTCTTGCACTCAATGCTTCTATCGAGGCAGCCAGAGCAGGAGAGGCAGGAAAAGGCTTTGCGGTTGTAGCAGACCAGGTTACTGTGCTTGCAGAGCAGAGTGCAAATGCTGCTAAGGAGTCGGCTGCTCTTATCGAGTCTTCGGTCAAGGCTGTTGAAAAAGGAATGGTTATTGCAGGCAAGACAGCTTCACAGCTTGAGGAGGTTGCCGGTAATTCCAAGACTATCACTGAGGAGGTTAACGGAATTGCTGAGACACTTGATAACCAGACCAGTGCCATCAACCAGATTAATAAGGGTGTTGAGCAGATTAATGATGTCGTACAGACTAACTCAGCTTCTTCACAGGAGTGCGCAGCAGCCAGCCAGGAGATGAGCAGTGAGGCTGAAAATCTTAATAATCTCATTCGTAATTTGCAGGTAGCAGAATAATGTAATTAGATTTGTAGAATAAGTTTTATAGAATAAGCTTTATAGAATAAAGTTAGCAGAATAAGTTTTATAGAATAACCCTTATAGAATAAAGTTAGCAGAATAATTTTAGCAGAATAAGGTCTACAAGATAAAACACAAAAATAAAATGTTACATACTATATCCCCACGTTTATTGTCATGTGTATGGCGAAAAACGTGGGGATATGTTATTATATAGATTATGATACTTAAAGATAGAATACCAAAAGAATTTTATAGTTTATTCCGCACAAAGAATATGGATGCATATGTTCGTATTATTGTTGCGATTTATGAGGAGAATAATGAGGTCTATGCTTCGTTTGGACTGACACGGGAGGAATGCTTTGCGATTATCGAGGATACCATCGAGGCCGCAGGCATTGTGTGGCAGGAGGATGAGACTGAGAATGCAGGTTTTGCCGGTGATGTAGATGATAACGTAGATGTAAATGCAGATGATAACGCAGGCGTAAATGAACATGATAATGCAGATGGAAATGCGGGCGTAAATGCACATGACAACATAGGCAGAAATGCATATGATAATGCAGGTCAGAGCTCGAACGAGAATATACAGCAGAGCTTTATATATAATATGAGCTCATCTGCAATTTTGAACCGCCTGATAAGGTGGGGATGGCTTTTAAGTGATTTTGATGAGAGGCTGAATACATATGTGATTTCATTCCCAGAGTACAGTCAGATGTATGCAGAGCTTTTTAAAAGGCTTTTTACAGATGATGACAGCAGGGAGCGGGAGAGCATTCTGTCTATTTACAGTGCGCTTTTCACATATTACTCGGACCCTGAAAAGAATAATGATATTTTGAAGAGTGCCCTGTATACGTCGAAAAATCTCGGACAGCTATTATCCAATATGCAAAACGGTATGAGGTCTTATTTTGATGAGCTTTCACGCATGAAGGATTTTTTAGGTATACAGCAGGTGCTGATTGAGGAAATAAATAACAGTGACAGCAAAAAGTATGCAATTTTAACTACATCAGACAGCTTTTACAGATATAAGGAGGCTGTAAAGGAGCTTATTTGCAAGATTCTTAATCAAAATGATGATAAGAAGGAGCACCTTGAGGCTGCGCTGCAACGGACCGCCTTGGGCACATTTGACAGAAAACGTCTGGAGTACAGTCTTATGTACTGTGAGAAAGCAGGCAGGCTTGTATACAGGGTGGAGAGAGAGTTTGATCTGATTGAACGCAAATATAATAAGCTGATTGAACAGAAGACGGTTTTCGCAAAGAGAGCGCTTGCAAGAATACATTATATTCTGCAGGAGGGAGCAGACGAGGAGGATAATATTCTCAGGCTTATAAATATTTTTAACAATGATAAAGCAAACCGGGTGCTTGATGAGCTGAGTGACAGAATGTATTTTACAAAGCAGTTTTGCAATGTTACGGATGACAGCTTTCCGGGAAGAAGAGAGCGCTCAGCAGGGGAGTTTGTACCATTTGTCATTGAGGCATCGGGGAATGCGAAGGGTGATATGGCAGATTTTGTTCCGAAACCGCTGTATACCAAAAAGGAGCTGGGCAGTTTCAGGAGTAAGAACACAAAGGATGGCAGATTTGTGGCGGATGAGCACACGGTTCAAAGTATTGAGGATTTGGAAAAGCTTTTATTTTTATGGCAGGAAGAAACCAACGAGCGTCTGGGCGATGATACGGTAAGTCTCGATGGTGAGATAACGAAAGAGGATGGGGTCAGCTATTCTAAGCTTGTTATAAACAGTAATAAGTAATATGTATAGTGAGTTTTTGTAAATGTATATGGGAAGTTTTGAATAGTATCAAAGAAATAACAGAAAGAGAGCACTATGTTCGAATATATGGAAAATGTCTCGCAGAACGAGGCTGAAAATATAAAAAAAACAATACAGGATCTGTTCAGACAGACGTGTATTTTACAGATGAAGTGTGACCCGGTCACGATGATTCAAAGGGACAATCCAAGATATCAGGTATGTCTCAGAAACAGGGAGTTTATTGAGGATTATTTGTCTGTGCTCGGCTGCGAGCTGATTCACGATCCGCAGGAGCATATTTTCAGGATTGCCGGAGACGGTGTGATTCTTGAGAAAATGACACTTATGACGGCAAGGCTTGTCATTATTTTAAAGCTGATATATCGAGACCGGATAATGGGAGAGGGCCTTAGAGCCACTACTACAAATCTGGCAGAAATCAGAGAGTATGGCAGGAATACAAATCTTGTTACAAGAAAGCTCACAAATCAGGAATGGACAGATGCTCTTTTACTCATGAAGACACATCAGATGATAGAGATTCCCGGAGCCATTGCGAATCTGGAGGATGATACACCGATTTATATTTATGGAACAGTCAATATTTTCTGTTCAGCGATGGATATAAATGAGCTTGTGCGAAAGTATGGCGATGAGGAGGCAGCAATTGAGTCAGTCTAAGAAAATTTTTACCGGAATGTGTCTTAATAATTGGGGTGGAATTAACCACCGGATTTTACAATTTAATGAGTATGTTAATCTGTTCAGTGGAAAGAGCGGTTCAGGAAAATCGACAGTCATGGATGCAATACAGGTTATCCTTTACGGCAGCTTCAGTCCATCTTTTTTGAACAAGGCTGCTGACGATGCAAAAAACAGGAGAAGCGTTTTGAGCTATCTGCGTGGAGAGCAGAAGGATGGCTCAGCAAACAGGGAGGGCTGTGATTTCTGTTCTGTTATTGCACTTGAAATCATGGACACAGGAAGCAACACTGCTACCTGTATAGGAATTGCCTTTGAGGTCAGGAAAAACGATTCGGAAATAAAGAAGTTTGTTTATTTCAGCCATTCAGGGAGTATGCCTGAATCCGGCTACGTGACAGAGAATGGATTTTGTTATTCAAATCAGGATATAAGAAAGCTTGTAAAAGAACGGTCACAGAATGATACCGGCAGGGGAAAGGGCGATGTGAACAGGATTTATGCTTCAAAGGAGGCATATCTTGGTGCATTGTATGATGTGATCCTTGGCTACATTGATCCGAATCGCTTTATCACAATGGAAAAAAGTGCTATTGCGCTCAAAATGACAAACGGAACAGCCCAGTTTATACGTGATTATATGTTTCCTAAGAGTGATTCGGGTACCATAGAGACCATCAGTGAACAGCTTGATGCCTACAGACAGATTAAGGACAAAATCGAGGATATGCGCAGGCGTATCGAGCTTTTGAAGGAAATAAAGGCTTCAGGAAGAGAGCTTGTGCGTGTTCAGACGGATATTGTAATGGCACAGGCAATGATAAGATGCATAGATATTGAGGACATGAGAGCGAAGATTGCGGCTGCAGAGGATGACAAGCTGCGCATAGAGACTGAGCAGCTAAAGCTTCAGGAAAAGGCGCAGGAGCTTTCTATTGAACAAAAAAAGCTGCAGAATGAGTATATTCAGGTTAGTGCTGACTTAAAGTCCGGTGATCTCGGAAGTAAAAAGGAACAGCTCAAGGAGTTGAAAAAACGAAGTCTTATGCTCACAGATAACAGCCGTCAGTGGATTAAAATCACGAGTGGTCTCAAGTGCTGGGAAGATGATGAGGTAATCACCGACTACGTCAGCAATAAAGCGCTGAATCTGATTGATGAAATTACTGATGGGAACATTACGGAGGAAAACTGTGAACAGCTTCATCTGAAGCTTGAGTCTGTCAAGCAGACAGTTGAGGATGAGATTGAGGATATCACTTCAAAGAAAAATGAGATTGTAAGAGCACTCAGGGAGAAGGAACGTCTGGTTGATGATATGAAGAACAACCGCAAGTCATACAAAGAAAGTCTGCGTTCAGCACGAGCTGCTTTACAGAGGGCACTTAGTGACAGGTTTGGTGAGACTGTAAGGGTACATATATTTGCGGATATGTTTGATGTGACGGATGAGGAGTGGAAAAATGCAATTGAGGGCAGGATGGGAAGGCTCAAGTTTTCCCTTATCACAGAGCCTCGTTATGCGAATACCGCAGCGTCTGTTTTTAGAGACATGAAGCAGTTTGAGGAGGTTGACTTAATCAATTCAGGTGCTATTTTGGATAGTGTGCCAAAAGCAATGGATAATTCACTTTATGAGGCGGTAAGCACAAATGAAAAATATGTGGATGCATGTCTGAAAAGATATCTCGGACACATAATAAAGTGCCACTCAGTGGATGAGCTTGGTCAGGTGAAGGATGGTGTGACACCGGATTGTTATTCATACAGCAATTTCATATTCAGGCATCTCAAAAAACGCGATTATACGGCAAATGCCTGCATTGGAGGCAAGGTATCAAAGGCACGGCTTGCAGAGTACGAGGCTGATGTGGAGAAGCTTGGAGCTGAACAGGTAGAGCTTATGACTGCAATACAGGAGCTCAAGGCACAGCGTGATTTTGAATGCTTAAAGGGAGAGCCGGAGTATTATATGGGGCTTTCTAAGGCAAGTGATGAGCTTGAGCTTGTGAATGCGCAAAAGCGGGAGCTTGACGAGGTTATCAGGACTCTTGAGGAAGGCCAGTACAAAGAGCTGAAGGCAAAGAAGGAGCTTCTTGAGAAGCGCAAGGAAGAGCTTGAGCGGGCCCAGAAAGAAAATCGCAGGCAGATGGATGAAATGATTCGACAGCATGAAAAAATAAGTGGCGTGAATGAGCAACGAGGTATTCAGCTTGAGGAGCTGCTTAACGGATATGTGTCAAATGCAAAGCTTGAGTCACAGGTGCATGAGCAGATGAAGAATGCATCGGGTCAGTCTGTAAAAAATAAACAGAGGCAGGAGCTTGTCAGCTTACAGGGGGCTGACGGAACCGGCGGTATGCAGCAGGCATGTGTTGAGTCACTGCAGGCAGCGCGATATAAGTATTTGAAGGAATTTCCGTCGGGACAGTTTAGTGGAGTTGAAAAATCAAATGAGGCATATGAGGCACTTTTGGACAAATATGAGACTGATTATGAGCCGGAATATGAGAAGGAATTTGATAAGCAGTGTGATTTTATTTATCGAAGCCTAAGAGAAAATGTGATAGCTACAATCCACGGTGATATCAAGGCTGCAAAGCGCCATGCCTATGAGATAAACAGGCTTCTCAGGGAGACTAATTTCTCTGACAGCACGTATCAGATTAAGATTGAGCCGGCAAAGAATGAAAACGGCCAGTTCTATGATATGCTTATGGCGGAGGAGCTGGACAGCAAAAATCTGGATAATGGCGGAATAGACGGACAGATAAGCTTTGGTGAGGATGATTTTTATAAGAAATA
>ULUQ01054028.1_pt1 | contig 15469 bp, 7 predicted proteins | sample 1958661 | NCBI WGS metagenome assembly ULUQ01 (sample SAMEA4835765, study PRJEB28245) | human gut metagenome | biome: gut microbiome; material: fecal sample | place: Denmark | collected 2008 | reverse complement strand
GATGAAAATTCATACAGGAAGTCAATTCACATTCAGAATCACTCTTTTATAAGACTTTAGATTAGGCGTTCCATTATCTGTAAGTTCAAGTATCAAATGTAACTGTTTGCCCGGATTATCCGGTACAATTATCTCCGCCCTCTTCTCATCGGCGTGCTTTATAGCCACCTTTGTTTGCACACTGCCTGCTTCCCGATATTGCCACCATTGGTAAGACAATGAATTTTTATCAGGGTCAAATGAAGGAGAGGCATCCAGTATTATTTTTTCTCCCGGCCGGACTGTGCGTACACTTTCTCCCAATATCCGGGCAACAGGTTGATGATTTGCCTTTGAATATTCATCAGCCACGCACCAGTCGGCACGAGCCGCCCAGTCATTTTGTATAGCAGGCAACCAACGCTGGAAAGTATAATGCGAATCCGGCACACCGTTTTTCAAATCATTCCCATCTTGCATGTGATTGCCATTTTTATACTCCGGGCGTCCTCCCCATCCTCCTAATGTATAGTCTGTATGCTGTTCAAGTCCATTACGTATAAGAGGCATAAAAGAAGGAGTATCCCCCTCACTGGTATATTCCTGAGGATAGGCGGCACACAGTGGTCCGTGCCCATTCTTAATATGGTCAGCCAACCAAGGTTTATCCATGATCTGTTGCAACTCTTTTGAATTTTTACTAAGTCTGTTCTTAAAATAATAATCCACACTCATGTAATCCCATACATATCTCCATCCTCCATCATGATCCGGTGCGCCCGATTCATAAATAATGATTTCAGGAAGATTCTGTTCTATCCATTTTCCACCGCCGTCCTGATACCAAATACAATATAATCTGGCTTTTGATACCGCTTTTGCCCATTCTGCAGCAGAATATTTCTGCTTGATCTGCCATAAGGCATTGGCCTGGGTGTTGGCTCCACCCCATGCTAAAATATGAACAGGCCTCGGATCAGAATCAAGCAATGTCCTTATGATGAGCTGTGCCCCCTCGCTATCAGACAGTAAAGGAGGCAATTTATGCAAGTCCTCTCTGTTCTCATTACCAACCGCCAAGACACTTAGCAAATATTCAGCATCGGGATAATCGGGATTATGTTTCCTCAAATTAGGCAGACATTCCGCATATTTGGCAATTTGTGATTCGATCCATTTATCTTTACTATGTCCGTCTTTCTGTACCCCATTGACTTGAACAATGCCTGCGACATCATAATCAGAAGAATACATAAGAAAACGAATCATAGAACTTTGATCGTCAATCTCACCATCCGTAGTGACAATAACCCGGGGCTTCTCCTGCTGTCGGGCAACAGCAGATAACATTGACACAAACAAAAAAACAATACAGCATAAAACAGGGGGCATTTTCATATTACAAACTGTTAAATTAGTAGGCCAACACATTCCAAAGATCTCTGATACGTTGTTCGGGGTCCCATTTGCCATTGAATGTCCACTTGGCGGTAACGCCATAAAACTCCGGAGCATTCTCCGCCTCCTTTAAATTATCGTTTAACCAGCCACTATGCCCTCCTTCACGGGTACAACCATAATAATAGGTACGTAGCCCCCACGGACAGGGATCAAGCACTTTATCCGAATAAGCATAATGAATATTCCCGTCAAGCACATTCTTCGACATTTTACATTTGATGAGATAAAACTGGGAATCATGATGATAGCGTCCTAAAAGTGTCGGTGTCTTAGCATCAAATGAAGAATTGGTAATAACCAGTTTCTTGTTCTTGTCACCTCGTCCGTCATGCCAAATCATGGCACGGCTATCACCATAAAAATGGCAGCGTGTGGCATAGCACCATCCGCGAGGACAAAGAAAATCCACACCCGGACAACGAAGATAGAGATCGGCATGATAATACATACCATTGCTTCCGGGCGCCCACAAGGAAAGGGCATCGTTTCCATCGGCCCATACATTACTGTTGATGATAATGGTACGAGTGGCACGTCCAAAAATCGCCATCTGATGGATGGTCGTATTTTCAATGGCAGTTCCGTAATTGTTGTAAACAGTCAGTCCGCTAATAACACAATCATCCGCACCTTCCTGCAACACAATGACACCATTGCCTACCGGACGTCCATGATATTCCGTGATGGCACGTGTCTGGGCTGTTTCAGCCAAGACAATCCGCGTACTGTCACGGTTTTCCCCCACCAAAACAATATTAGGCCTGTCAATAATCACTTTTTGATGATACGTTCCGTTCAACAATAAGATTTTAAAAGGTACTGTCGGAATTTCCGGAGCCTTTTCAATAGCTGCCTGAATACTCTCTCCCGGCTTTACCACCACATCAAAAGCCGTACGCTCTGCCATGGGACGACGATACATTTCAATAAGCCCGTTTTCATTCGCTCCTTTGGTTGCCAGACTGATTGCCACCTTATGCTTCGGATCATATTTGTCCGCCCATGCATTGTATATGGCAAAAAGCTCAGCCGGTCTGCTATTGTACCAACTATATCCGTTACGACGTTCTGTTCCTATTTCTTCCAAATGGCGACGTGGCAGCCCATCACGGTCACATACATACGGTTCACAATATTTCAAATCATAATAACGCGCCCAAATAGGCTTGGCTTGAGGATCTTCCACAAGACGAGTATCCCGCTCACCATTTGCCAGCACGATACGCTCGCATTTCAAACCGGTAAGTTTATACCTGTCAAACCATTTCATGGCTCCGTGAACCGCCCGCTTCACGCGTGCGTCGGGTGCAGGTAATTCCATGAGCAGACGCACAATTCCGGCACTCTCCGCCGAACAATAAGACGGCAACTCATACGCACGTGCCGGTGCAGGCTTCAATGTTTCCCTATCATTCTGCTGACACCACACAGAAGGTTCTCCATCCTTTATAATTTGTGTAGCCAGTATACACTCTATTCCTTTATTAAAGGCTTTTCCCAAACGTACACACAAAGCCTTGTCTATCAAATCATCCTCATAAGGCGCTTTGTGATTCATCATATCACGTATCATATTCAATGTATTGACAATGGCATCGTCATTAAAAGTAATATGTACCTGATAACCACGCGGACCGGGCCAGAATTGCGGCCATCCTCCGTTTTCGTATTGACCACTCAGCAAATATTCCACTCCCTGGAGGAAAGCATCCCGATAACGTATATCCTTAGTCTGCCTATAAAGACGGGCTAAAAAAATCATCTGGGCAGTTGTGGCATTATTATCTATCGTAGAATCATCACGACGTGATTTATCCTTTATCACTTTAGCCAGCTCTTTATCATTCATGCGGCGGGCCATATCTATATTCTTCGGCCAACCGCCCGTACAGCGTTGAAAAGCCAATACATTTTCAGCAATCCGCCGAGCTTCATCTGTCAGAAAGAAAGAATCCTGCTCCATACGTGCTATTTGTTTCCATTCCTTAGGATACGACTCATTATCCTTTTTATGAGCTCTTTGCTGCGCAAAGGAGCCGGTTACCATGGCAAAAGCCATAAAGCCAATAAACACTTTTTTGAATGTATTTTTCATTATTCCTATATGTTTTGATAAAAACCAGCAAACAAAATTATGCGTTTTCCAATCTGAATACAGAGAATATTTGGTCTTTTTCAGGCAGATTTTGCACAGACATCATCAAACCTATACAATTTTTGATACTCTGCCCCTTTACCTATACATAAAAAAGCCTATCTATCACAGATCGGCTTTTCTATCAAATATCTGTCTTTCAAAATCCAAAGATTCTCAGAAGACATTCACATTATAATAACTATAAAACTTATCAAACCCCATTCTGCTATCTAACAGAACCATTACGCCATTTAGCCGCACCAATGTTCAACTGATAAATTTTTGACTCCATAACTTTACCTGTCTGATTGTAATACAAGTTTACACCATGCTCTCCAGCCGTACCATCAAGTGCATCTGCACGATGCATATATTGATCGTTATCAGCAGTAGCCTTATGTGGTGGATTTGGACTTACCATCAGTTCTAATGGAGAAATATCATCTACAAGAACTTCCAATGTTCCATTTAAAGTAGCAGAACCATTGTTGACCAAGGTGCCAAAATTATTTTTAGTCGCAGTCCATGGATTATTGCTAAAAATTTGTCCGTTGGATAAAAAAGTATTTGTAGAATAATTATTGTCAAAATTCAATGTCACATGTCCGGCTGTACCGTCTGCCATAGTCATTGTCTTACGGATATCAGCTCCTGCCATAGTCATCTTTCGGACATCACCGTCCTGCTTGGTCAAAACAATCAGGTTATTTTTCACCGTATAAGTACTTCCATCTGGAATATTACGCATATTGAAAATATTTCCTGCTGCACGAGTGTTCCAGTTAACCAAAGTATTGTTTTCAAACGTTATATTCCATGCCCCTCCCTTCCATGCACTCTGCTTGGTTTCACTGAAAAATGAAGGGAACGGACAATCATAGAAAGTGTTTCCACGAACCACAAAGTCCTTATATAAATTAGAATTCGCATTATTCCCGGAACCGGCAATCCATGGATAACCTCCGGCACCATTACTATAATAGCCACAGTCAAAGAACTGGTTATCCTCTATCAAGACATGATCCCAAATTTTGTAATTAGGCCCCTGCTCACGAATGAACCCACGTACCAGACGCTTGAAAGTACAATTTTTCACCACAAAACTTTCCAAATGTACAGCCATACCATTAGAAAACATATTAATGAAATAATTACCTGTAGCCGAACCCAAACCGGCAACATTATCACCATAAGTAAGAGCCATTGGACAATCGAAATCAATATCATAAAATTCGAGCATCTTCATATAAATTTCTCCTCCTTCTCCAGCTTGTGGCTGGCGCCCGAACATCAAATTCATAGAATTAACATTAGTACCTGTCATATGCATACCACCTAACAATACTTTAGCACGTTTACCTGCTGCTACATCCTCAGGACGAGTACGAAGAACAAAACCTTTGCAGGTAGTTAAATTATCAAACATACAATAAGTCTTTCCACCTTCCAAATAATAAGTCTGTCCTTCGGCTAAATTTACATCGGAAATGAAGTCTGTTAAAAGGAAATCAATACGCATTGCATTGTATTTCAGAGCAGCCTCGTGCTGTATCAAAGCATTTTGATAAGCTTCATCTGAATCAAACCGGTCACGACTTGGAGCACTTAAGTCATGAGTTACTAAAATAGGCTCTCCCGGTTCTCCGTCTGAGCGGGCAGAACAAGTATTGTAATATGCGTCCCATTTTACCTTCACATTCTCGTTGCGAACATTAATCACATAAACAGAGTTTTTCTGAAGTCCGTCAATATCTACATATCCCTTTTCAAAATCCTCATCGGTTAATTTATATTTTCTCCATTTTTCATTCACTGTTGATTCAGGATTATTAGGAGACGGATCTACTTCCAACCACTGATAAACAAAATTATCGTTAGCATCAAGCTGAAATTTTTCACGATAAATAGCCTTATCATCGTCTGATACCCCTTCTGTTACAGTTTTGAAAGCACGATTCAACATCACACGCATAGTAGTCTGTGTAGTCTTAGAAGCATCTACATAGACACAGAATGGAGTTGCATATCGATCAGAAGTGGTAATGCCCATCCATTCTGCCCACTGTCTGCCATCACCATGTCCATACCATTTGGATGCATGTGAAAAATCAGTCACATTATCATCTTTTGTTGATAACACGCGAATAGCAAAACGATAATCAGTGGAATACTGTTGATCTTTAATAACTAAATCAAGGACCTCCGGTCCTACAATGGTATCTAGTAACAAAAGACCGTTTTCGGCAGATGTACCCCAAGCATCTGCACCACCCGAAACATTTGGCTGTAGTGCCTGACGAATCTGGTAGCCCGCACAGTTATTCACTCCATACCAATAAAGATGAATATCATTGCCATTCGGTCCCTCTGCTTTACAATTATAAGCATAGTCATCCCCTTTTCCTCTATTATTATCACAAATGAACATAGTCATCCATTCTCTATCTATATTTGCCATTCCTTTCTCATCATCATCAGAACACGAAATACATGAGAAACCTGAAAATAACATTAATGCATATAAAAATATTTTTTTCATCATTCTGTCCTTTTATAAATTATTTATAGCCATAATAGTTCTTGTATACACCTGCTGAGCGTTGGATAGCCGCATTAGGATAAGGTAAAATATAACGTACAGGAGGTAAATCATTCACCTCAGGAACAGAATTACCATCCAGTGGTGATTCTGTTCCATCTTTGACCAACACAATCATTCCTTGTTCTGTATGACGAATATATCCATAGAATGAATATTTACATTGGTTAGTAGGCTCCGAATCATTGCTCCACTGATAAAATTCCGCCATCTTCCAAGTTGCTCCATCAACAGCTACCAAAGCTGTCGCTGGTTGATTAGCTGATTTGTAAGGATTATAAATATAGAGCATATCCAATATCTTATTGGGATAAGGATAGCCATAAACTTGATTTACATCCACACGCCATTCAACCGTTTGTGGAAGAACATGGTAATACATAGATTCGGGAAGATCATCCAAATAAGCACTACCATCATGTTCAGCTATATCATCTTCGAAGCCAGTAGAAGAACCGGCATTAGACATTCCTACAGAAAGATAGCGCAAAAAACTATAAACAATTTCCTGTCCATAAAGATTATTACGGACAAGATCTCTCCAGCGCATATTCTCACCCGCAAACTCCCATTTACGTTCATCAAGCACGGCTTTCAAAAAAGTTTCTTTAGAAGAAGTCACCTGAGCAATATAGGCAGAAACAACACTTTGGTCATCGAATGCCCGTGCATGGACTTGACGAAGTGACTCCTGAGCAGTGGCAGTAGGTCCTTCCAACTCATTAACAGCTTCGGCATTCATCAACAAAACATCCGTATAACGCATATAAGGGAAGTTAATACCTGTATTACTGGCACTCAAATTGGTAAACTGTCCCGCATTCGCCCATAATTTAGACCATTTATTATTATGGACAGTATAATCCGCACGAATCATACAAGAATCCTGAGTAGCATTATTAGCACTGTTACCATAATACCAAAGTCCATTAATAAAATCTCGACGCTTATCATTCTCATCGAATGAATAACGGTAAAAAGCACTCAAACGTATATCACCTTTAGATTCTCCCCATACATTCTTACCCAATGTCTTTCCTTCATTAACGGTTGATGTAGGTCCTTGAGAATACCCTGTATTACCTGTAGACTCCTTAGCAAAAGGAATCTCAAAAATAGGATCACCTTTAGCAATAATTTCAAAATTGCTTTCCTTGGTAAAAATATCTTGATAAGAAGTGCCTACAGAGTGTGTCCCCGAAGCAATAACCAGGCTAGTATATTCTTTTACGATTTGATAATACTTCTGATAATCTTCCGGACGTTTCATCACACCATAACTATTTGCATTATTTTTATCCGGATGAAGTGAATAACCTCCGGCAGTCAATGCAATACGTGCAATTAATGCCCAAGCAAACTCCTTAGACGCACGTTCTACTGTTGTTGTTGTAGTAGAAGACATCTTAGGAGCAATATCCTGCAAATCTTCAATAAGTTTATTTTGGATTTCTTCGCGATTCATTACAGGAATCACATAATTATCACCTAATTGTGAGGCTGGCAGGAAAGTGAAAGGAACATCCCCGAACATCACTACCAGATCATGATAAACCATAGCACGAAGACACTTGGCTTCGCCCAACATCTGCATAACAGCGGTATTCTCTTCATTATAAAGCGGACCAGTTTCTACACCCCGGATAAAACGGTTAGCATCTTCAATAGCTTTATAAGAAGCTCTCCAATATTTATCAATTTCGCCACCTTGATCGTCACAATCAAAACGTGCATAGCTATTATGGGTTGCTACATTACCTGTATACATCTGCATATCAACATCACTGTTCAAATTAAAAGTTTTCTGATAGGCACTGCCATAAAGATCACCTACCAAGATAGAAGCATAAACACCGTTCAACGCACGGCTAATTTCTGTTTCTTGGCTGAACACAAAGTCCTCATTGTAACTTGATGGAGAATCCACGTCAAGGAAATCATTGCATGATATTAGAGTCAAAGTTGCTAATCCTATTATTAAAGTATTTTTAAATTTCATGTGCTTTCAAATTTAGAATGTAATATTAGTACCTAGTACAAAACTGCGACTACGTGGGTAACGGTTATAGTCCATACCACAAGTTAATCCTGTCTGAATATCCACTTCAGGATCATAACCCGAATACCCAGTAATAATAAACAAATTAGAGGCTGACACATAAAAACGAGCTTTCGAAATCCCCCATTTAGAAGTCAGATTTCCAGGTAACGTATAGCCAACAGTCAAATCCTGACAACGCAGAAACGATCCATCCTCGATAAAATAGGAATGAGTTATTTTTTTTGTCACATCCGTCGGATTCCAAAGTGTCCTACCTTCGTTTAATTCACGGTACATATCCAACGAACCATCAATATAGTAACATTTGTACAAGCATTCGCCATCACCATCACGGGTATAACGCCAACCTTTGTCGGCAAATGTGGAAAGCACATTGTAGAACTTATTCTTATTGCTTTCGGATGAGGAAAGCTGGTAAGCTGTCGCATTATTCACATCAAAATCAAGCATAAAGTTGAAGTTCATGGCAAAATCAAAACCCTTCCATTGTCCGCTCAATCCAAAACCTCCCTGCACTTTTGGATTGGTATTACCTATAACAGTACGGTCATCTTCTGTGATATATCCGTCACCATTCAAATCCTTGAACTTGACTTTGCCCGGCAGAGTAGCTATGCCTGAATTAGAATCTCCTGAAATCTGATTGATTATTGTTTTTGGATGTTCCACACCGTCTGCATCCATAATAGGTGCATCTTTCGAAGTTCCGTTTTCAGCGGCCGTTGATCCCCAAGGTACTGCTTGCAAGTTATTAGTGGGATCAAAATAGAATTCATCCATTGAATATAAACCATCATATACAAAACCATAAATAAGTCCTACTTGGTCACCCACCTTCAAACAATAATCATTGTAACTTGATTTCCAACGGTTATTCTGATCCCAAATCACATTGTCTGTACCATTTAATTTATCAACTTTCATTTTATTCATACCTAAAGAAAGATTTGCGGAAAGCACATAATCCCTGCCACTGAGAATATCTCCTGATATAGTTAATTCAACCCCTTTATTAGTTACTTGTCCAATATTTTGCATCTGACTTACATAACCAGTTGCTGAAGGAATGTCCGATTTATAAAGTAAATCTTTCGTCGTATTCCAATAAATCTCCGGAGTAACAGTGAGACGACCATTAAAAAGCGTGATATCAGCAGCAAGATTACGAGTTAATGTAGTTTCCCATTTAATATTTTTATTGGCAAAAGTAGTACCCCCTTGATTACCATACCATTGCTCTCCAAACTGAGTTGCTTCTCCAAATCCAGGTCCGCCGGTAGAATTAACAGTATATAAATAACGCCACATATCATCACTGATACGATTATTTCCTGCCAACCCTATAGCTGCACGAAGTTTTAACTGATCAATCCATTTTATATCTTCCATAAACTTTTCTTCTGAAAGCACCCAAGCACCTGATACTGAAGGGAAATATCCCCATTGATTACCTGGAGCAAATTTAGTGGAACCATCAGCACGCATAGTTACAGAGAGTAAGTATTTGTAGTTATAGTTATAACTTGCCTGCCCAAAGAAAGAAGCAGTGCGATCTGGAGTCGAAAGTGATGAAGTTGACTCCTGCGGTGTACCGAATCCCATATTATCCCAAGCCTGTCCAGCCTCAAATGCACGTGGGAAATAACGATTCTTTTGGAAGTTCTTCTTATTTTGGCTATGATAAATTTCTTGCCCCAATAACATGGAAAAATTATGCTTATCTTTAATAGAAAAGCCATAAGATGCCGTGTTAGTCCAAATATATTTAAAAGACTGATCTTTCTGAATACTTGCTACAGGCAACGAATTATTTTTTGTACCTTCACCTGTCAAGGCACCCCAAAAACGATATTGATCTTTCCAGTTTAAACTAAGAGTGGCTTCTGTACGAAGCACCAATCCTTTAACAGGCTTCCATTCCAATGAAATAGCATTAGTATAGTTATAAGCATACTTATTCTGTTGATTAATGGCAATATCACTTTTCGGATTAGTATAAGTAAACAATGCTTCTTCATCAGGGTCAGCATAAGAAGGATCTATATATCCGAATTCACGTAATCCGTTAGTGGGTCTATAACGGAGTACATCAATAATACCGCCTGTACCAATATTATCACCTCCAGCTCCTTGATCACGGCGAAACGTAAATTTAGGATTGATATGCAATGTCAAATTTTTAGTTATATCAATAGCTGTCTTGATATTCAAATTGGTACGGCGCACACCCGACCCCATAATAATACCTTTATCTTCGCTTTGAGTAAGAGAAGCAGTGAAGCGCATCTTATCTGTACCTCCACCAATAGTTACATTAGTAGAATAATTGATAGGATTCTCTCCCATTACCTCATCCTGCCAGTCATGAGTAGGCAAAGAATAATACATATCCAAATCTTGCGGATTGCCAAAATTAGCACGGAAAAATTTGGCATTGCTAGAACGGCTACCATTACACGCCGACCATTCATATTGATAACGTGCAAACTCTGCTGAATTCATTAAATCTAATTTTTTAGACAAATGACTAGTAGACAAATGGGCATTGAAACTTACCTGTATTTTTCCAGCTTTGGCCGATTTAGTAGTAACAACCACTACACCATTACCGCCCTTAGCTCCATAGATTGCCGTGATAGAAGCATCTTTCAATACATCAATAGAAGCAATGTCTGTAGGAGGAATATCATTGATGTTATCCACCTGAAAACCATCGACAATGTAAAGAGGATCATTGCTCTGGGTCACAGACGTACCTCCACGAACACGAATGTTAATATCTGCCCCTGGAGCACCATCGACCGTAGTTACTTGCACACCAGCTATTTTTCCCTGCAAAGCCACAGCGGCTGAAGTAACTGGTACAGCAGCAATCTTCACACCAGACACGGAACCTACTGAGCCAGTCAGATCTTTACGAGCCCTGCTACTGTAACCCAGCACTACTACCTCTTCAAGCGCTTGTGAATCATCTTGCAGCGTAATTGTCAGTTCTTTTCCGGTAACCGCATCCACTTCTTGCGTTTCGTAACCTACAAAAGAAATAACAATTCTTTTTCCTTTAGACACGGCCAAAGTAAACTTTCCGTCAAAATCAGTTATGGTTCCGTTGGAAGGATTTCCCTTCTCCACAACGGAAGCTCCAATAACGGCTTCACCTGCCGAATCAAGTACAGTACCTTTTACGGTAATGCTCTGAGCAAACATCATCACCGGTATCAGTAACAGCACTGAAAACAGAAGAAGTCTGCTTTTCACTCCTCTTAATTCATTTGTAAATTTCATAATAAAATATTAAGTTAAACAAAAATTTAAAGTCCATTTTTTCCGTGAATGTGAAATAATATAAATCACTATTGTTATTTATATTCTATTCTAAAAGGAAACAATTATAATTTTTATGAGAATAATAGATACTTATTAAAATAGCACACGCATTCTTATAATTTCCGTGTACGCACACAAAACGAGTGAAAAATATTAGATATACAAATTCCCATGCTAAATAAAGCACATCATCAAATACATTAACAGTAATGTTTTCCATTATAATTTAATGTTAGTATTAGAAAATTGGTTTATTTTTATACTATATACGCCGCAAATAAAAATAATATTGTTGACTGAACCTAATTTTTGTATTGAAAAAAATTAGTTCAACCAATAATTACAACATAATGAACAAAAAAGACACATTCATCAATGAAAACACGGAATTACATAAAAAAGCAGTGCTATGGACTTGTCCTCCATAACACTGCCACCTCTATTTATCATAACTGACAAACTCCTACAGCTACAAACCTCACTCCTCCTATTTTATCTCATCCCACTTCGGTGGATTCACCTGCATCAAATGACGGACAAAGAAATCATACCGCTTATGTTCGCCAAAATCTTCCCCCATTGTATGATGCGCTCCGGGAATCACGACCAATTCAAAATCTTTATTCGCCTTTATCAATGCATTGACCACCTGCATGGTAGAGGCAGGATCTACATTATCATCCAGTTCTCCCACCACTAACATCAAAGGACGACTCAACAGATGTGCATTTTCCACATTAGACCCTTCCTTATATTGATCTCCTACCGGATAGCCCAACCAAAGTTCATTCCACCAAATCTTATCCATACGGTTATCATGACAACCACAAGCCGAATAAGCCGCTTTATAGAAATCAGGATAAAGCAAAACTGCATTTGTAGATTCCTGACCACCGGCAGAACAACCGTAAATACCTACCCTGTCCACATCCATATAAGGATATTTCCGTGCAGCCGCCTTAATCCAAGCAATATGGTCCGGCAGACCGGCATCTTTCAAATTCTTATAACATACATTCTCAAAAGCACGCGAACGGAAAGAAGTTCCCATTCCATCGACCATTACAACGATAAAACCAAGTTCGGCCAAGGAAGTCATATTCCAGTCATAAGGACGGAAAGTCTTCGGAACATACTGGTCTCCGGGACCCTGATAAATGTATTCGATAACCGGATATTTCTTGTTCGGGTCAAAGTTGGTGGGACGGGCAATCAATCCCCACATATCCGTCTTGCCGTCCCGCCCTTTGGCAACAAACACCTCCGGAGCTTTCCAGCCTTCGGCCTCCAAAAGAGTTATATCGGCTGTTTCCAACGGCATCACCACTTTGCCATCCCTGGCACTACGTAACACAGCGACGGGAACCTTGTCCACCATAGAATAAACATCTACCAAATACTTCATATCTCCCGAAAACCAGGCACGGTGCATCCCTTCTTCGGGAGTAAGACAGGTAAGACCTTTGCCATCAAAACCGATGCGGTAATAACGGATGAGATAGGGGTCTTCACCGGCTTCCATACCATTTGCCGAGAAATAGATCTGACGGTTATCCTCATCTACCCGAAGCACTTCGCGTACATACCACTCTCCTTTAGTAATTTGATAATCGGGCTGTGCGGTAATACGGTTGTACATATAAAGATGATTCCAATTGTCACGCTCACTCATCCATATCATCTGCTTGCCGTCTTTTAAGTCATGACGGAAATGACGGGTATAATTCACATATGTATCGCTGGTTTCTTCTACCAACGGGCGCACTTTTCCCGTTTCGGCAGAAAGTTCAAGTACTCTGTACACCTGATGTCCGCGCTGGTTATATTCAAAAGTCACGGCACGGCTGTCGGGATTCCATTCGGGACCATATACTTCATATTGCCGGTCGAACAATTCGGTAGAAGGAATAATGCTTCGTCCGCTTTCCACTTCATAGATGCAGGGCACTTTAAAAGGAAGTTCGTCTCCCGGCTTCGCATACTCCTGTTTGTGAAGCTTGGGCTGAAGCTGGTCAGCCGGAGAAGATTCCACATAATAAACATAGCGCTTTTCCACCGGACGGATCTTGCAGGAAGCCACCTTCTTACTGTCCGGTGACCAGCGGATGTAGGCTGAATAATAATTACCCAGTGTCCCGTCCAAGCTCAGTTGCTTTTCTTTTCCGGTAGCCACCTCCTTTACATAGATATTCTGATTTTTAATAAATGCGATCCATTTACCATCAGGAGACGGAACCGGTGATGCCGTCTTCTCATCATCCACCTCCATCCAATGCTTTTGCCTGATAAGGAGGGGAACCGCACCTTCATTGACCAGCTGATTTTTCCGGGACGCATACATCCAACGTTGATTATTAAACACAAAGCGCAGCGTATCCAATCCCTTACTGACCGACAAACGCCCCAATGCAAGAGCTTCCGGCTTGACCTCTTTTCCGGATGCAGCACCCAACGCCTTTGCCAAACGATGAGAATCAAACAATTCTTTTCTAGCTTTCTTATCCGCATCCACAGATACATACAGGCGGCCGTCCGGCGTATTCCGCACATACCAGAATTGATGCGTACCCTCTATCCATTGCGGATTGACATTGGAATAGAAAACTTTGTCCGCACTGAATTTCTCTTTCAATGCATAAGCACGCCGATAATCATCGACCGTACCTTGAGCGACAGCCATGCCCCCACTAAGGAACATGGCTACCAGCCAACCTAACTTACCAACCTTCATTTTGAATTATTCTATTTCACTTCCCATTCAAACAAACCCGATGAATTATCGGCCGGCTGAACAACCTCCAGTTTTACCGCTTTTGTCTTTACCGGGTCAAAATTGACTGTATTCCCCGTACCTTTTTCCACTCCATACTTATCCGCTCCACTCACCGGTTGCCACTGGCCTTGTGCATCTTTATAGTACACCTTCCAACTTTGTGGTATGCGGCATCCTCCCCAAGGAGCATCATCATACCAATATACGGTAGCACTGGAAACAGTCGCTTCGGATGGGAACTCGTAGGATATCCATTCGGTAGTTCCCTGTTTGGGCCACCAATGGTAATAGGGTACGGAACGGTCATTCTCATCTTTCGGTACTAGACGGTCATTAATGGCGGAAATGGATTTCACCTTATGCGAAGCATCCACTTTGCTTTCCGATGCCAGCGTAGCAGGCATAGTCGGACGGGAAGCACTTAATTCCTGAGGCAACCACACTGCCATAGCACCTGCACCGCGGTGTGCCCAAGCATAGTAAGGGATCAACGTCAGCTTCACATCAGTAGCCGTCAGACGACCTCTGTCGTCATAGCCCAGAATCTGCGCATCCGTCTTCAACTGGTTAATGCCATAGAGCAAATCCGGTTTTTCAACCACCTCGAATTGAGGAGTGCGGTTCATAAACACGCTCAGCACATCAAAATCATTATCCGGCCATTCCGCACAATAAACGATCGGGCCACGCTCCACGGCTATACGTCCACGATCTGCCTCCACTTTATTATTGGCTTTCACCGTACGAGGTTCCATATCGAAATGGACAGCTACTTTATCTCCTTTTTTCCAACGGCGGTCTATGCAGAAATAACCGTCCTTCAGTTCACTCTGTACCGGTTCTCCATTTACTTTCACTGTATAGCTCAAACGCTTTCCATCCGAATAAGTGTACAGGTCACTGGGAACTACCTGATTACGCACCCATCCCGGAATACGGATTTTCATTGTAAACTGTCCGGCATTGTTCTTGTTGACACCGATAGTGACATCACCGTTCCAAGGATAATGAGTAGCCTGCTCCAAAGAAACAGCCTTGCCCTCTACCTTCAAGTTCGAAGTATTGGACATGAACAGATTAACATACACGTCCTTACCTTTCACCGCATACACATATCCCGGCAAGGAAGGA
>ULUQ01024700.1_pt1 | contig 15652 bp, 12 predicted proteins | sample 1958661 | NCBI WGS metagenome assembly ULUQ01 (sample SAMEA4835765, study PRJEB28245) | human gut metagenome | biome: gut microbiome; material: fecal sample | place: Denmark | collected 2008 | reverse complement strand
GCATAAATGCATTCTTCTCACTTGCGCTCATTATATCATGATATTCCATATGCTATCAGACACGATTGGTTTCAGAAACATGGAAATCAAAAGCGTAACTGCCAGAATCAGGACAGGTTCATATCGTACCAAAATTCCTTTCGAATCCACTGATTTTAAAGAGAACGGAAAAGAAAATCTTCTGCTTATTTCATATCCCAGCACGGTTCCTGCCGTATTGGTGATCAGATCATCAATATCCGTAAGCCGGAATGTAAATATCTGTAATAGTTCAATCCCCAGTGATACAGCGAGTCCCATGAAAAACATAGTTTTGAAAGACCGGAAATTCTTCCAGACCGCAGGTACAAAAAATCCCATCGGTATAAATAAAATGATATTCAAAATCGTATTTTTCATATATGCAAACGGACTATTTACAATGTCTGCAAACGGTATCAGATTCAGACCAAAATCCATCTGAAATATCCCAACCGCAGGGACACCCACAACCGAAAACAGAGCAATCGCATAAAATGCAAATATCAGTTTTACACAAAATGGTTTAAATTCCCATTTCCTGTAGATTGTACACTGCAAAATAGCCAAAGCAGGAATCACAAAAATAGCAGACGAGACACAGTCTATCCCGATCGATAATAAACGCATCATTTACGTTTCCCCCTAAATATCCTGATCCTGCATATAAATTTATCATATTCCTGCCCGCAATCCCATTGATATTCTATTAAGATTGATGAAGAATTGATGAACTTTTTCTGACATTTTTTCACTACGGAACAAGCAGAAAATCATATAATTTTTCTGCCGCTGCCGACATCGGCGCACGCTCGTTTGAGACAATGCAAAACTCACGTTCCGGTATCGCCCTGTCAAATTTCAATACGAATAATTCCCCATTTTCAATGTATTTTTCTGCGAAATCCGACACGACACTGGCAACACCGAGGTTGCGCACTGCAAACTGGATGAGCATATCACTTGTCGCAAGTTCAAATTCCGGTCGGACAAATGTGCCGCGCTCTGCCAGATAATCCTCCACATATTTTCTTGTGGAAGTACTGCCCTCTAAGCACATGACCGGAAGATTTTCAAGCTCTTTATAGCTTAATTTTCCGCCTTTTAAATACTCAAACTTTTTTCCCGCCACAAAGACATCCTGAATTTTGCGGACAGGTGTCATTTTAAAATCATATTTATTGTTCACCGGGGTACTGATAATTCCAAAATCAATTTTTCCGTCCTGTAAATGTTTCAACGTCTCCGGTGTCGGGGCATTCGTCACGGTCACCTTGATCTGTGGAAATGCATCATGGAACGCTTCTAAATAAGGAAGCAGATAAAACTGCAATGTCATGTCACTAGCCCCCACACAGATTTCTCCGGCATCTAAGTTTAACATCTCTGAGAGTTTTTTCTCCCCAGTAAGGATTGTCTCATATCCTTTTCTCACATATTCTGCAAGCAGTCCGCCTTCTTTTGTTAAGCGCACGCCTTTGGATGTACGCACAAAGAGAGCACAGGAAAGATCACTTTCCAGATGCTTGACTGCCTGGCTGACTGCCGGCTGTGAGATGGAAAGCGCCTCTGCTGCGAGGGAGATACTGTTGTATTTGGATACATAATAAAAAATTTTGTAGTATTCGAGGTTTGTCTGCATTATTTTACTCCGTGATTTTCTTGTAACTTGCAAATAATTGCTTTCTTATTATAACAGTTTCCCACGAAAAAATCTTTTCTTTTGCGAAAACAAAAAAATTATATTTTTGCGCAAAAATAAACATTGTCTTTTTGCGGTCCATGCCTTATACTAAGTTGCTGAAACGTAAAGAATATGCGTGTTGAGGCTAAAAAACACGGACAGGTTTTTAACTATTTTATAAATCAAGGAGTACAGATTATGACAAAAGACATGACAATGGGAAGCCCGCTCAGAATGATCTTACTTTTTTCCGTTCCGGTTTTACTGGGAAATATTTTTCAGCAGTTTTATAACATGGTGGATACGATCATTGTCGGGCAGTATCTTGGTGAGGATGCTCTGGCTGCGGTAGGCTCTACCGGATGTCTGATGTTCCTTGTATTAGGATTTGCAAATGGTATTGCGCAGGGATTTGGCGTTATGGTCTCCCACGCCTTCGGTGCAAAAGATTTCAAGCTGTTAAAGCATTATGTCGCACTCTCCCTGATACTGACTGCCATTGTATCGTTACTTCTGACCATCCCTACGGTGGCAGCTTCCAGACAGTTTCTTATTTTAATGAAAACACCGGACAATATCTTAGGACTCGCAGACTCTTATATTAAAGTCATTTTCGCAGGTATCCTGCTCACGATGTCCTACAACGTTGCCGCCGGTATTTTAAGAGGGATCGGCGACAGCAAAACACCGCTGTATTTCCTGATTCTCTCTTCCTTTTTAAATATTGTGCTCGACCTGTTTTTGATCGTCGTCGTAAAACTTGGAACCGCAGGCGCTGCCTATGCAACGATCATTGCGCAGGGTGTCTCCGCACTGCTTTGCTTTATTTATATGTTCCGCAAATTCGACATTTTAAAAACCAGCCGGGAAGATTACTATCTCGACGGATACGGTGTGTTCAATATGCTTTCCATCGGTATTCCGATGGCGCTCAACTATTCCATCACCGCTATCGGAACCATGATCCTGCAGGGTGCAGTCAATATTTTCGGTTCCAGTGTTGTGGCTGCCTTCACTGCCGCCTCCAAAGTGGAAAACCTCTCCACCCAGACCATGCCGACACTCGGCACTGCGATTGCCACCTACTGCGGTCAGAACCTCGGCGCAGGAAAATACAAACGTATCTACGAGGGAATGCGTAAAGGATTTTTCATCTGCATTTTTATCTCGCTTGCTGCCTCTGCCATCTGCGTATTCGGCGGACGTTTTATTGTGAGCTGGTTTGTGAGCAATCCTTCTGAAGAAATTTTCGACTATGCCATGCAGTATCTGAACACCATCAGTTTCTTCATGCTGCCGCTCGCATGGATTTTCCTTTACCGGAACGCCCTGCAGGGCTTAAACCGCGGACTTGTTCCAATGTTAAGCGGTGTTGTGGAAATGGTGTGCCGTATTATCGTGATCGCCGTCACCTTAAATCCGTTCGGTTACTGGGCAGTCCGTCTGGCAAGCCCGATCACATGGCTGTTCACCGGAATCCTTCTGATCGTAACGTATTTTATCTGGGAAAAACAGAGCCGGAAAAAACATTCCGGTTCATCGGACTAAAATTTTAGTTTTCCACCCCACTTCTGAACAGTCTCCACAAGCTGTATCAGATACCGGAACACTGGCTCCGTGATGACTGCGAACACAATCATGAGCATTGCACATTTTCCTGTGACCGCCGTGATCGCAAACAGTTCACTGAAAAACAGCATACAAAATAACCAGCCGATGACCATCGCTGCGATCAGGATCGCATGCGGTGTTGTCATCGGTTTTGCTATATGATAAAGGATCATGAAGCCGACAACTGCGATCAGGATCGTGCACGACGTGGAAACGCACTCTTTTTCCACTCCGAACTCCCTGCAGAAAATCACCAGACCGCTCACCACGATAAAATCTGTAATCCCAGCCGGAAGCGCCTGGATCAGGACATTGGTAAGAAAATGCCCATGGATCTGATTCCGGTTCTGCTCCAGCGCCAGAAAAAATGACGGAATCCCGATCGTAAAAACACTGATGAGCGACACCTGCGATGGCTCCAGCGGATAATCAATCAGAAACAGCATGGAAAATACGGCTAAGAGCATGGAGAAAATGTTCTTGACCAGATAAAGGCTGGCAGTGCGCCCGATGTTGTTCACCACCCGCCGCCCTTCCATGACAACCGCCGGCATTTTATTGAAATCGTTATCGAGCAGCACAAGCTGTGCCACATGCGAAGCCGCCTCACTGCCTGATGCCATCGCAATGCTGCAGTCTGCATCTTTTAACGCAAGAATATCGTTCACGCCGTCTCCGGTCATTGCCACGGTCTTTCCCTGCTCTTTTAATGCCTGCACCAGAAGACGTTTCTGCTCCGGTGTCACCCTGCCGAACACCGTGTATTTTTTTGCTGCCTTCCGCACTGCCTCCGCTGTTTTCAACGTTGCTGCGTCCACCTGTTTTTCCGCATGGCGGATTCCCGCTTTCTTTGCAATCTCCGATACCGTGACCGGATTGTCCCCGGAGATCACTTTCACTTCCACTCCCCGCTTGGAAAAGTAACGGAATGTATCCATTGCCCCCTCACGAATTGCATTGTTGAGCAGGATAAATGCAATGGGAGTTGCATTTTCTGTCAGTTCTTTTCCATCCAGATTCCCCTCATACTCTGCAAATACAAGCACACGATATCCCTTTTCCAGAAATACTTCGATTGTTCCCTGAACAGCCGCATAATCCTGCCGCAGCACAAATTCCGGTGCGCCGACCACATAAGCTTTTCCTGCCAGAACCACTCCGCTGTATTTTGTGGCAGACGAAAACGGGACGATTTTTTCTGCACTGTTTTCCATCGGCTCCGTAAAATACTGCTGCAATGCCTCCATCGTTGCATTGTCGCACGGCAGGGCACGCACACAGTCAGAGATCGTTTTTGCGACTTTATTTTTTTCCTCTTCGGCCGCAAGGTTCTGGTCTTTTGCAAGGATAAACTGTGCCACTTCCATTTCCGGCACGGTAATGGTTCCGGTCTTATCCACGCACAGCACATTTACCCGCGCCAGTGTCTCGATACATTTCATGTCATGGATCAGTACCTTTTGTTTTCCAAGCCTCATCACCGACACCACCATCGCCACACTTGCAAGAAGGTACAGACCTTCCGGGATCATTCCGAGAATGGCCGCCACCATGCCCGTCACACTATCTTTCATCGTTGCCCCGGAAAAAAAGTATTGCTGTAAAAACAGGATCGCCCCGATCGGCAAAATGATCACGCCCACGGTCTGCACAAGGCGGTTCAACGCCCGGATCATCTCCGACTGCTCGCCCTCTTTTGTCTGCGTTGCCTGTAACATCAGTCCTGAAATATAAGAATCTTTTCCCACTTTTTCGAGTTTTGCCAGGCACTCTCCCGATATCACAAAACTCCCCGAGAAAAGCGGATCTCCCTCTTTTTTTATAATCTCATCGGCCTCCCCTGTGATCAAAGCCTCATTGACCGTGATATTGCCGGATAACACCAGCGCGTCCGCTGGAATCTGTCCACCCGCTGAAAGCGTTATCACATCATCCTGCACCAGTTCATCCGCCAAAACCTCCTGATCACTTCCGTTGCGCCGGACTGTGATTTTCGGTGTGTTTAATATCGTAAGATCATCCAGGATTTTTTTGGAACGCAGCTCCTGGATGATTCCGATCAACATATTTGCAATAATTATAGGTAAAAAAGTAAGATCCCGAAAGGACCCCACCACGATCAGAAGAATCGTAATGATCAAAAAAATAAGATTATAATAAGTTACAACATTTGAGCGGATGATCTGTGCCACTGTCTTTGTGGAAGAATCTACGCTTTCATTCGACAACCCTGCCTTTTTCCGAAATTCCACTTCAGCAGTGGACAGTCCACTCATATTCTGGCACATTCTGCATCTCTCCATCTCACTTTATGATGCTTTAGTATGCCCTGTTTTTTATTAAACTATTTGAACAATCGCTAATTGTTCTTTATTTTGCTTTTAATGCCCAGACAGCTTTGATCTGACTTCTGATTTTTCCATAGTCCCATTTCTGACCACTGCGGTATAAAGAAAACGGATCGTTAATGGAAAATCCTTCATCATCATAATCATAGAGCAGGATAAAATGTCCCCCTGTAGTGAAATCTCCCTGCCGCACGGAGCAGATCACGATGTCTCCCTGATCTAAGTGCTGTTTGATCTCAATCTGGCTGATATTGATCTGCTCGGAGCGGACACCATAAGCTGCCGCCCCTTCTGTCATAAGCGACCACATCGTTCCTGTGCCGGACATATAGTAACCTTCCTGCATGGCAAATTTTGCGATTGCAGCCGGAGTTGCCTCCTCGTTTCCAGTCAGCGCAACTACTGCCATCGCCAGTGTTGTCGGACCGCATCCGCTGATCGCGACATTGCTGTCATCCCCATATGCAAGGTAGCCCCAGCGTTTATCCCACTGTAAAAAGAGCGGATATTCTTCCTGTAACTCTTTCTCTGTCAGTTCTGCTTTATCATAATCCCTTGTATTCCCTTTGTAATCAGCTACAAATGCGATCATTTCCGGATTATTTGCCAGATTGATCAGTAATTTTTCCGGATATTTCTCTGCATTTTCCACGATCTGCGCGTAGCGTTCATCTGACGCTTCCATCTGTTCTAACTGTCTGATTGCCTGATTTAAGGAATAATCTACCGGTTTTGATAACACAACCTGTGGAATCTCCGCAAACGGATCATTCGTTTCTTCGCTGTCTGCCGGTTCTTCGACAGTTTCTGTAGCAGACTGTTCCTCTTTTTCCGTTCCATCTGCTGTTGTTCCATCATCTACGTCATTTGTAATTTGATTTTCTTTTTTCTCTTCACCGGAGTTATCCTGCGCTGATGCCAGCACTTCTTCTGTTTTTCCAAGTTTGATCTCAGGAAAATATCTTCCACAGACACATCCCAGTAAAAAAGATGTCAAAAGCATTACACTCAAAACGATTTTTCTTTTCCGTACAAGCTTTTTCTGTCTCAGTCTTCTTTCGTCTAATTCTGTCTGATTCTGTATCTGGCGCTGATTCTGCTCCTTCATCTATCGGTAACCTCTCTCGTATTTCTTTCTTGCGTAGCGTGTTCTATTATATACATAAACCCTGTAATTTTGCTACCCTCTTCATAAAAAATTAATAAAACTTTGGGGTTTCTTTGGAATACTTACAGAAAAAAACAGGTGCCAAATGTATGACCCATTCAGCACCTGCCCTGTCCTGTCTGTTTTTATTTGTTGCTGAGATATTCGTGAATACCCTTAGCTGCTGCTTTACCGGCACCCATCGCAAGGATAACAGTTGCTGCACCTGTCACAGCGTCACCACCGGCATAAACACCTTCTTTGGAAGTTGCACCGGTCTCTTCTTCCGCAATAATACATTTTCTGCGGTTAATATCAAGACCTTTTGTAGTGGATGAGATCAGAGGATTTGGAGAAGTACCAAGTGACATGATCACAGTATCTGCCTCAATCTCATATTCAGAGTCCGGAATTTCAACCGGACTTCTTCTTCCGGAAGCATCCGGTTCGCCAAGTTCCATTCTGATCACTTTTGCACCCTTTACACAACCGTTTTCATCCACTAATAATTCGGTTGGATTCTGGAGAAGATCAAAGATGATACCTTCTTCTTTTGCGTGATGTACTTCCTCTTTACGGGCCGGAAGTTCTTCCTCACCACGACGATATACGATATGTACCTCTGCACCCAGTCTTCTTGCTGTTCTGGCAGCGTCCATTGCCACATTACCACCACCTACTACGATGACTTTCTTACCTGCTTTGATCGGTGTGTCGTAATTGTCCAGAAAAGCTTTCATAAGGTTATTTCTTGTTAAATACTCATTGGCTGAGAATACACCCATTGCCTGTTCGCCCGGAATACCCATAAATCTTGGGAGTCCTGCACCGGATCCAATGAAGACTGCCTCAAAGCCCTCGTTGTCCATCAACTCGTCGATTGTTACGGATTTACCGATGACAACGTTGGTCTCGATCTTTACGCCCAGTGCCTTTACATTCTCCACTTCAGCGGCAACCACTTTCTGCTTTGGAAGACGGAATTCAGGGATACCGTAAACCAAAACACCGCCTGCCTGATGCAATGCCTCGAAAATCGTCACATCATAACCAAGCTTCGCAAGATCTCCTGCACAGGTAAGACCTGCCGGACCTGAGCCGATCACTGCTACTTTATGTCCATTTAACTTTTCTGCCTTTTTCGGTTTAATGCCATGTTCTCTTGCCCAGTCCGCAACAAAACGCTCTAATTTACCGATTGCTACAGGCTCTCCTTTGATTCCACGGATACATTTTCCCTCGCACTGTGTCTCCTGTGGACATACACGGCCACAGACTGCCGGAAGTGCGGAAGACTCGCTGATCACATGGTAAGCAGCCTCAAAATTACCTTCTTTGACTTCTGCGATAAATCCCGGAATATTGATGGATACCGGACATCCTTTCATACACTGTGCATTTTTACAGTTTAAGCAGCGGGCAGCTTCTGCCATTGCCTCTTCTTCGTTATATCCCAAACATACTTCTTCAAAGTTCGCTGCACGAACGGCTGGCTCCTGCTCACGAACCGGAACTCTAGTTAATACGTCCATTTTTTCCTCCTGATTCTATGTAACTGACCAGACAGCTTTCTCTCTGATCTGCAAAATTTCTGATTTTTAACTGTTACAATTGCCGCATCCACCGTGATGTGTTGCACCTTCCTGTAATTTCAGCATGGCTCTTCCCTCTTCGGTCTTATACTGAGCCTGTCTTCTCATTGCCTGATCAAAATCAACCAGATGTCCGTCGAACTCCGGTCCGTCTACACATGCAAATTTTACCTCATCGCCTACAACCAGACGGCAGGCACCACACATTCCGGTTCCGTCTACCATGATCGGATTCATGGAAACAATGGTTGGAATCCCTAATTCTTTTGTCAGTTTGCAGACAAATTTCATCATGATCATTGGTCCGATCGCCACACAGTGGTCATAACGCTTTCCATTATCCCAGAGTTCCTGCAGCTGTGCAGTACCGGTTCCCTTGAAACCATACGAACCATCATCTGTTGTCACATAAAGATTTGTGGCAACTTTTTTCATCTCATCCTCTAAGATCAGTAAATCTTTGTTACGTGAACCCATGATGACATCACAGTCAACACCATGCTCATGCAGCCATTTTACCTGAGGATAAACCGGAGCTGTACCGACACCGCCTGCAACAAATAAAATTTTCTTTTTCTTTAATTCTTCGATATCTTCATGGATCAGATCCGATGGGCATCCCAGAGGTCCAACGAAATCTTCAAAAGCATCCCCTTCCTGCAAGCTTACCATACGCTCTGTGGAAGCTCCTACGGTCTGGAATACGATCGTGATCGTTCCCTCTTCCCTGTCGTAATCACAGATGGTAAGCGGAATACGTTCACCTTCCTCATCAATTTTTACAATCACAAACTGTCCCGGTTCGCAATACTGCGCAACACGGGGAGCCTTGACATCCATAAGATAGATCTTGTCTGCCAGTTTTTCTCTTCTAACGATTGGATACATGTTTTTCCTCCTTGTATATACTCACTGCCTTTTTCATCTCTGTAATCGTTTTCCTTAATCACGAATCTCCTATGAAAATATACATTTTTTTAGCATTACTTTATATAATAAAGGAAAAGCCGTTAGATTTCAACGGCTTTTCCCTTGTTTTATTGCTTTTTCATATAATTGAAACATACTAATTATTTATAGCTTCTATTCTTACTACACCACTATTATGCCTCCACTTTGGAAAACAGAATTCTGTCATTATCCAATGCCTTTCCGGCACGGACTGCAAACTGCTCTAACAGATCATCCACTGACATCTTTTCCCGTTCTTCCCCGGAAACATCCAGCACAATATTTCCCGAATCCATCATGAGGGTACGGTTTCCAAGTTCAAGCGCCTGATGCATGTTGTGCGTGACCATAAGGCAGGTGATGTTCTGCTCTGACACTATCTTTTTTGTGAGGTTCAGTACTTTCTCTGCGGTGGCAGGGTCTAAAGCTGCGGTATGCTCATCCAGCAGCAAAATCTTAGGAGTCACCATCGTTGCCATCAAAAGTGTGAGTGCCTGACGCTGTCCACCGGACAAAAGTCCGACCGGCTGCTTCATACGGTCTTCTAACCCCATGTCAAGCAGTGCGAGCTGCTCTCTGAATTTTTTCTTGTCCGCTGCCTTGATCCGGCTGAAATAGGCATTCTTTGAAGTAGTCGTGCGCAGGTAGGCAAGCGCCATATTCTCCTCGATCGTCATATGTGGTGCGGTTCCCTTCAATGGATCCTGAAACAAATGACCAATCACTTTACTGCGGACATGCTCTTTCTGATAGGTAATGTCCTCACCATCCAGCATGATCAGTCCTTTGTCTGCAAAAAAGGCTCCTGTTATCGCATTAAACAGCGTTGATTTTCCGGCTCCGTTGCTTCCTACGATCGTTGCAAAATCCCCCTGCTTTAAGGTGAGATTCAGATTTTTTAATGCACATTTTTCATTGACAGTTCCCGGATTAAAAGTTTTGCTGACATCGCGCATCACAAGCATTGCGTTCTTCTCTGCCATTATCTTTCTCCTCCTTCGCTGTCATTTTTCATAATCTCCTGAACGTATATCTGGTTCTGAGCCTTTGCGGCACGTTTCTGCCGGTAAAAATTCATCTGCTTTTTCAGATATGGGAATGCGATCGCCACGGCTACAATGATTGCAGAAACAAGTTTTAAACACTCTGCCGGTACATTTAATCTCAGGGCAACTGCCACGATAAAACGATACAGGCAGCTTCCTAAAATAACGCCGGTCACACGCTGTAACATACCGCCTTTTCCAATGATAGATTCCCCAATGATCAGGCTGGCGAGTGCGATTGTTACCATTCCGGTTCCAAGATTGATATCACAGGATTTCTGATACTGCGCAAGCAGTCCGCCGGAGAGACCGGTCAGGGCATTGGCAACACAAAGTCCGATCGTGATCATGGCACTTGTATTAATGCTGGAAGCTCTTACCATATCCGGATTATCTCCGGTTGCGCGGATGGAAAGTCCAAGCCTTGTATTTAAAAAGAAAGAGATCAGCACTCCTACAATGATAACGATCAGTGCAGCCACGATCAGTTTATACCACGTTCCACCGATCGCTGTTTTTGCCCAGGTAAAAACGGATTCACAGTTGAATAAGTTCATGTTGGAAGCGAATCCCATTACTGCAATATTAATTGTATACAATCCGGTATTTACGATGATTCCCGCCAAAATGGACTGAATCCCCATTTTTGTCTGTAAGAAAGCGGTCACAAAACCGGAGCAGACACCAGCTGCCATCGCTGCAAATAATCCAAATATCGGATGACCTGCAAGTGTCACCGATGCACAGACGGCACATCCCAATGTAAAACATCCATCGGTCGAAAGATCCGCAATGTTTAAAATACTGAAGGATATAAATAATGCCAGTGCGACCAGTGCATAGATAAAACCAAGTTCTAATGCACTCTGTACAATTGATAATGTAATAATGGAACCCATACCTTAATTAAACTCCTCTGCTGTTACTGTCTCGATCAATTCGGAACACATATCTTTAAAGATAGAATAATCGATTCCGACTTTTTCTGCAATCTCTGTATTTACGGTTACGATACCGCTGTCTAATGTTTCTACCGGTGTTGTGGCCGGATCTGCTCCGTTTGCAAGAATGTCTGCAACCATGTCTGCTGTCTTTGTTCCGAGTGTCTCATAGTTGACGCCGTATCCTAAGAATGCTCCGTTTAAAGCAAAGGAATCTGCACTTGTGTAGTGAGGGATACCTGCGTCTGCAAATTTTTCAAAAATCGCAAGTTCTGCTGTCATAACAGTGTTGTCCTGTGGTGTAAAAATAGCGTCTACTTTTTCTGCCACCAGGGAATCTGCTGCTGCCTGGATCTCACCGGTTGTTGTACCTGTTTTTTCTACATAGGAAATCCCATGTTCATCGCAGTAATCTTTTGCCGCCTGAATAGCACTTGTGGAAGAATCCTGGCTCTTATCATACAGAAATCCGATTTTTGCAGCATCCGGATCCGCTGCCAAAATGAAATCCATGATCTGTGCCACATCAATTGCATCGGATGTTCCTGTAATATTGGCACCCGGAGCATCTGCACTTGCTACAAGTCCTGCTCCGACCGGATCTGATACTGCGGAAAATACAATCGGGATCTGATTATCTTCCGTTGCGTTCTGCATGATCATTGCTGCCGGCGTTGCGATCGGAATGATCACATCGACACCCTCTGCCACAAGATCTGCTGCGATCTGGTTCAGGGTAGAGGAATCTGCCTGACCATTATAGGTGTAATCTGCATAATCAAATGTCACACCAAGTTCTGCTCCTTTTGCATCCAGCTCTGCTTCAATTGCTTTCTCAATCTGGTTTAAGGATGCATCATCTACATACTGTACGATTCCAACTTTGTACACGGTTTTGTCTGCAGTATTCTGTGCAGTGTCCTTTGCGGTATCGGCTGCGTCTGCACTGCTCTCTGTTGTGTTCGTGCTGTTTCCTGCATTGGATGTGTCTGTGCTGTTTCCGCATCCACCGATCATTGCTGCTGCCATTGCCATTGTCAATACTGCTGCCATCATTTTTCTCTTCATCATTTTTTCCTCCAAATTTTAAGAATGTTTTTTTGAAAGAAATCCGTTTTGAAAGTTATAAGAATCATGTATTGCGGTTTTGTTTGCAAGTAAACAAAAACCGTCTCAAGCTGTTGCTTGAGACGGTAATAAAATCTTATTATCGCGGTACCACTCATCTTGACCATCCGGTCCACTCTCTCATGTACTATCATACACGCCTGATTGATAACGGGTTCGGTTCCCGGTGACTCCTACTGCTGATACATGGCTCTGTATGCTTTATGTATGTTGTTCAGGTCACCCTCGAAAGTCCATTCAGTAAAATGATCCATACTGCAATCCCACCACCTGCAGCTCTCTGTAATATCAACAGATTACTTACTACTCTTTCTCAACGGTTTTTCTTTATGGTGTTACTTTAATACATTAACGTATCTTTGTCAACACCTTTTTTTATTTTTATGAGAAGTATACGAGTTCATCTTCCGGCTTCTCGGCTGGAGTTATGGAAATTGGATACAATACAGGACCTTTTCCCTTGTACTCTTTTGCGAATTCTACGTGTACTTCTGCTGTGATATTGATCCAGGATTTGTGCGGAATTTCATCCTCCCTATCGTATTTCGTTTTGAAGCCGATGAAGGTAACATCCTCCACACAGCAGGTCATTGCAAAACGTCCCGGAACCATAATTCCTTTTTTCAGTTTGTCCGGATTGTATACAAGTGCTAAGAAAGAAACTTTCTTACCCTCATACTTTTTCGGATTGTCCTGACAATCCATATACCAGATCGCATAATCTGCATCGGAAATTTCAATCTCATCCGCAGTAATGTCAAACGGTAACTCCTCCGGTCTCTCGTCAAGTGTTCCGTCCGCACGCTCATAGACAAGCTGTGCTTTCCGGTTTAATGCCTTGACATTTCTGCGGTATTTTCCTTTGTCTGTACTGTCATCACAGCGATTGAAGATCACGACATCTGCGGAAAAAAGCTGTTCCATGATCATTGTACGCATATTTGCAAGATACATATCGAAAGTCGTTGCATCTACCGTGGCAAGCTGCTGTACGATCATCCAGTACTTTGGAAGTTCCATATCCATGAGTGTTCCCATCTGCCAGGTTCCGTTGTACTCTAAGAATACCTGCTCCGGCTGGTACTCGGTATTTACTTTTTTCAAAAAGTCCTCTGTAAAATCTGCCTCACTGTCTACCATGACAAGTTTTACATTATTTTTTTCAAGTTCTTCATCCGTAAACTCTGCATCGCCGTCTTCACAGCAGATGACAAGGCTTTTTCCCTCTTTTGCAAAACCCTGCTCAAATAAGGTGTCTTTGATGAGGGAGGTCTTTCCACTGTCCATAAAACCGGTAAATAAATATACTGGTATTTCGTTCATATATATTCTCCCTTATTAAATTCCGAATAACTCTTCTAATCTGTGTTCGTCAATGTTGCAGCCGATCACACAAAGTCTTCCTGTATAGTCAGGCTCGCCGTCACGAAGCTCATATTCACCCGGAACCATGTCAAAATAAATCCATGTGCCATTCTCATCTTCTACCATTCCCTTGGCACGGAGGATTGTTCCGTAATCATCTGTCTCGCAGAGAGTCTTTAATACATCCTCGATCTTTTCCTTCGTGAATTTGTGAGGCGTCTCTTTGCCCCAGCTTGTAAACACTTCATCTGCATGATGGTGATGATGATGCTCATGGTCATGGCATCCGCAGGTGCAGTTTTCGTCATGTTCATGATGGTGCTCATGGTCGTGGTCATGGTCTTCATGATCGTGATGATGTTCATGTTCGTGGTCGTGGTCTTCATGATCGTGATGGTGTTCATGGTCGTGGTCGTGATCATGCTCATGTTCTTCGTGATCGTGGCATCCGCAGGTGCAGTTCTCGTCATGTTCATGATGATGTTCGTGATCATGCTCATGATCGTGGTCTTCATGATCGTGGTCATGATGGTGATGTTCATGCTCATGCTCCTCTGCCTCTTCTTTGGCATGCTGCTCAGCCATCAGTTTCATCTCAAGAGAATCTGCTCCCTCGATCACTTTTAAGATCTGCTCGCCTTTGATTGCATCCCATGCTGTTGTGATGATTGCAGCCTTAGGATTCAGTGACTGGATCTGTTTTACACAAAGTTCTAACTGCTCAGGTGTTGCATTCTGGCTTCTGCTCAGTACAACAACTGTAGCATATTCAATCTGATTATTAAAAAATTCACCGAATGCTTTCATCTGCTTGCTCGCTTTTAAAGCATTTACGACAGTTACGAGTCCGTTTAATTTAACGTCTTCCTCTTTCTCGATATCGATCACAGACTTCATAACATCGGATAACTTACCGACACCGGATGGCTCGATCAGAATGCGGTCCGGATGATATTTGTCAATCACTTCGTGAAGATTCTTTCCGAAATCACCTACTAATGAGCAGCAGATACAGCCGGAATTCATCTCGGTGATCTGGATTCCTGCATCTTTTAAGAAACCGCCGTCGATTCCGACTTCACCGAACTCATTCTCGATCAGAACGATCTTCTCGCCCTTAAATACCTCATCGATCATTTTTTTAATAAATGTGGTTTTTCCTGCTCCTAAGAAACCGGAAATAATATCAATTTTTGTCATAATAAATCCACTCCTTTTTATGTCTTGATAATATGCAAAATGCAGATTATCATGGTTACATTGTATTATCTTTGTCTGCCCGGATCACACTTTCTGCCCGAACATTCCTATTTTACTCGATTATTTTATAAAATGCAAATTTTGTGCAATTTTTAATAATTATTTTATACCCTGTTTATTTTTATCCATTATATCCGAAAACACTTCTGCATATCCTTGTATGTACCGAGAACCAAAAGGGTATCTTCACTGCTTAGTTCCATATCCGGACCAATCGCCATATTCATCTTTCCGTCTGTTTTGATCGCCAGAATACTGATGCTGTACTTTTTACGGATATCCAGTTCACCGATCGTTTTTCCGATCCAGTCTCCCGGCACCTCCACCTCAAAAATAGCATGTGAATCATCCACTTCGATATAATCATGGATATGATCTGCCGTATAGCGGATCGCTGCCCAGTTGGCGATCTGTTTTTCCGGATAAATGACCTCGTCTGCTCCGTTGCGAAGCAGGAACTTTGCCTGTACATCCCGCTCTGCACGCGATATGACCATTTTAGCGCCAAGTTCTTTCAAAAGAGAAGTTGTCTCCAGGGAATTCTGGAAATTGCCTCCGATC
>ULUQ01002482.1_pt1 | contig 15950 bp, 9 predicted proteins | sample 1958661 | NCBI WGS metagenome assembly ULUQ01 (sample SAMEA4835765, study PRJEB28245) | human gut metagenome | biome: gut microbiome; material: fecal sample | place: Denmark | collected 2008 | reverse complement strand
TCTCTCCCGATCCGCTGCTGGCTGAGCTGCAGGCCATCGTCAACCCCTTGGAGGTCAAGGAAGGCGAGCAGGACTTCAGCTGCCTGAAAGCTCTGTACAGCCGTGCCGACGTGTTCGGCGTGGATCTGTATGCCGTCGGTCTGGGCGAAAAGATCGAGGGCATGGTCAAGGAGCTGTACGCTGGTAACGGCGCAGTGCGCAAGACCCTGCACAAGTACACTCTGGCCCGCTAAAACTTTATAACGCTATTTCCGTGACCCACGCTGCGCTTTTGCTTTGCCGCAGCGTGGGTTTTTGTTTTGTGAAAATTGTTATGTAAAAACAGACTCCCGGAGCGTCCGCAGACGCTCCGGGAGTTCGAAAGAAAAATAGATTTTCCGCTGCCCTTATTTCCGGCAGTCGTGCAGGCTGGCAGCGGGCAGGGCGCTGCCCAGCAGGCTCCATGCGGCATCCATGCTCTCGTTCAGCAGATAGGCCTGATTCTTCTGGACGTAGATGTACACCGCCTCTTTGGTGCGGTAGGCGCAGTACACGGTGTTCCAGGTGTAGCGGTTGGTGGGCTCGGTCTTGTTCTGCTCACCGGCCATCCAGACCGAAAGCCCGGCGGCGTCCAGTTCCAGCCGGTAGAAGGGACGGGGCAGACCCAGCTTTTTGATCTGCTTGGAGAGGTTGGCAAAGAAGGTACCGAAGTATACGGCGGGCAGACCGATGGCTACGATGGCCAGCACGGCGGTCAGCAGCCCGGCACCCTCCCGCTTGCCGATCTGGCTCAGGCAGATGCCGGCACACACCAGCAGAATGGCGGTGAACACCGCCGGACGCTGCCAGCCCTTGTTGTGGCGCAGCAGGTCAAAAGATGCAAAATCGTGAAAGCTTTTTTCGTCCATCTGAACGGAAACGCAAACATTCTGGGTCATAAAGTTACCCTCCTTTTTGGGCATAGTACCACATTTACCGGCAAGAAGCAAGCAAAAGATGCACCGGCGGCGGTGCATCCGGCTTGCAAACCGCCCGCAAGGCGTGGTAAAATAAGATATTATCTGGGGTGTATCTGAAAAGTCGAAAATTTAGTCTATTTCTACAAGCACAGCTGGATTTTGCGTGAAACAGCCTTGAAATCCACAAAGGATTCCTGCGGCTATTTGCCTTAAATCCCGCTTGTGCTTGCGAAATATTCGTCATTTTCTTTGTTTTCAGATACACCTTACGAAAAAGGGGGAAGCCTTGCATGGAAAAGCGCAACTGGAAGCACAGCGTTACGCTCAAGCAGCGCATGGTGCTGTGCTTGGCAGCCTTTTTTGCGGCCTTTGCGTTGCAGCTTGCCCTGAACGGCTATCAGGCACGGGCGGTGCAGCAGGTGCAGGACGACCAGATGGGCAACTTTAACGCCATCAGCCGCTTTCAGGGCGGCGTGGAAAGCTCCATCAGCATTCTGGAAGCGTACCGCTGGGAGAACGGCGAGACTGAGGAAATGCTGGAAAAGCTTCAGGCAGCCTGCTCCACCAGCAACGCATGGCTGTGGCGCATTCGATCCAATATGGACGGCTTGCAGAACGTCAGCGATGAGCAGTGGGTGCTGTACGGTGCGGTGGAAACCACCTACGGCAGCTACAACACCCTGCTGGAAGAGCTGGAGAGCTATCTTTCCAGTGGGCAGGAAGCAAAGGCATCCCAGTTGTACTACAACAAGGTCTCGGTCTGCGGCGGGTATCTGAGCCAGTACACCATGCAGCTGCTGAAAGCCTCGATCCTGGATGCCCAGACTACTTACACCGAGATCTCGGAGCTGGGCGAACGGATCGCCCTGATGCAGATCGTGGTGGTAGCACTGTGCGTGGCGCTGGGCTGCGCCTCCGGTCTGATGGTCATGCAGCTGCTGACTCCGGTGTCTCAGATGATCGAGGCCTCCCGCGCTATCAGCCGCAGCCAGTTCGATACCCCGGACATCCCGCTGCCCAAGCAGCCGGAGATCGGCCAGCTGGCGGAGTCCTTCAACCGCATGAAGCACTCTATGGCGCAGCAGGTGAGCACCTTACAGGAGAAAAACGAGATCGAGCGGGAGTTGCACCGCCAAAAGACCGAGGCGCTGGAACTGCAGAACCGCATGGAGCGCAGTCGGTTACAGCAGCTGCGCAGCCAGATCGACCCGCATTTTTTGTTCAACACCCTGAACGTTATCCAGCAGATGGCGGGCACAGAGTCTGCCTACCGCACGCAGGCGCTCATCATGGCGCTTTCCCATCTGCTGCGTTACAGCCTGATGAGCAACGATGAGCAGGTGCCCCTCTCCCGGGAGGTGCGCGTTGTGGACGAGTACTACTCCATCTACCATGTGCGCTTTGGCGACCGGGTGCAGATGGAGTGGGCGTTCTCGGATTCGCTGGACCTGACCGAGACGATGGTGCCGTCCTTTATCTTGCAGCCTATCGTGGAAAACGCCTTCAAGCATGGCATCTGCCCCAAGGAAGAGGGCGGCGTGGTGCGCATCCGCATGGTACCCCTGCGGGAAAAAGGTCTGCTGTGCATCCGGGTACTGGACAACGGCATGGGCATTGAGCCGGAGCAGCTGCAGCAGCTGCGCACGGCACTGGAGCAGCCCGCGCCCCGCTGGGAGCATATCGGTATTTATAATGTGGCTGCCCGTCTGCGGCTGCTGGATGCCCGCTGCCGGGTGGTGGTGCGCTCCCGGCCGGGGCGGGGAACTGCGGTGATCCTGTATCTGCCGCTGGTGGAGAATGAGGAGGAATTTGAGGAATGATTCGTCTGTTGATCGCGGATGATGAGAGGATGGAGCGGGAGGCGCTGGCGGATATCGTCATGCGCCGGTTCGAGCATGAGGTGACGGTGGAGATGGCGGAAAATGGCCGCAAAGCCGCCGACACCGCTGTGCTCTGGGAAGCAGACCTGATTTTGATGGACATCGAGATGCCGGGCATGAACGGCCTGGATGCCGCCCGCGCGGTGCTGGAACAGCGCCCGGAGTGCAAGGTGATCTTTATCACGGCATACAGCCTGTTCCAGTACGCCCACGAGGCGGTGCATCTGGGTGCCTGCGACTATCTGCTGAAGCCGGTGGACCCGGACGAGACCGAGGCCGCCATCCGCCGCGCTATCCGGCAGATCGAGGCCGGCCGCCGCTTGGCCGAGCTGGCTGCGGAAGCCCCGGAGCCGGAAACCGCCCCGGAGCAGGAGACCGAGCCCGCCGGGGAAGGGGAGAGCGACCGCAACGCACTGGTGATGGACCATGTGCGCAAGTATATGGAAGATAACTATATGGCCGACCTCTCGCTGGACAGCGTGAGCGAAATTTTGCACATCAGCCCGGCGTACCTTTCGGCGCAGTTCAAAAAATACCAGAAGATGAATTTTCTGGACTGTCTGACCGAGCTGCGCATCAACGCAGCTAAAGAACTGCTGGCCGACCCCTTCCGCTCCGCAGCGGAGGTGGCCTCCATGGTGGGCTACGAGGACGCCAGTTACTTTGCCCGCGCCTTTAAAAAGCGCACCGGCATGACCCCCACCCAGTACCGGAAGGAAGCGGCAAAGGCAGCCCGGGAGGCGCGGCTGTGACCCGCCGTCAGCTGCTGCGTCTGCTTGCGGCAGCCCCCGCACTGGCAGTTACAGGCTGCACGGCGCAGTCTGCTTCTTCGCAGCAGGAGAAGCCGCTCATCCTGCGCTATGCGGAGAACCAGCCGGAGGACTACCCCACCAGCAAGGCGGCAAAGGCCTTTGCCGAGCTTGTGGCGCAGCGCACGGGCGGCCGGGTGAAGGTGCTGGTTTACAGCGGGGCAGAACTGGGCGCAGAGCAGAGCGTCATCCAGCAGATGCAGTTCGGCGGGGTGGATTTTTCCCGCGTGTCCCTGAGCCAGCTGGCAGAGTACGAGCCGGAGCTCAGCGTGTTGCAGCTGCCTTACCTGTACAGCGATGCCCAGCAGATGTGGCGGGTGCTGGACGGCGGCATCGGCGATGAGTTTCTGGCCATGCTGGACGGGATGGATTTAGTAGGGCTTTCGTGGTTCGACGCCGGTGTGCGCAGCTTTTACACCCGGGAAAAGGTGACCGGGCTGGATGATTTGCAGGGGCTGACCATCCGGGTGCAGGAGTCGGACATGATGAGCGACATGATCACCGCGTTGGGCGCAAAGCCGGCGCAGGTGGTGTACAGCAAGGTGTATGCCGCCCTGCATAACGCCGAGATCGATGGGGCAGAGAACAACTGGCCCAGCTACGAAGTGATGGGACACTACGAGGTAGCGCCCTTTTTCCTGAAGGACGAGCACACCCGGGTGCCGGAGGTGCAACTGGCCAGCCCGGCGGTGATGGAAAAGCTTGCCGCATTGGACGAGAGCTTTCCGGAGGTGATCCGTGCCTGCGCCCGGGAGAGCGCACAGACAGAGCGCGAGCTCTGGGCGCGGCGGGAGGCGAACGCAGAGCAGAATATGCGCAAGCGGGGCATCTGCGTCACCGAGCTGGACGATGCCGAAAAAGCCCGCTTCCGCGCAGCGGTACAGCCCATGTACGACCGGTTCCGCAGCCACGCCAAACTCATCCAGCGGATCCGGGAGAGCTGAAGAACAAGATATACGAAATAACTCGTCTCTATGTGATATATCAGTTTAGGGACGAGTTTTTTTGCGAACATTTTTCGGCAAGCTCGACAATATCCCCCAGGCGAACTTGTTGAATATGCACAGATACGTTTTCACTTTTTTGCAAAAAACAGGACATTTTATCAATCCTCTTGATGGCTAAAATCTTTTGCGTTAGAATGAGGCCACCGAGCAATCAGGCCATGCAAAAACGCCTAAATGTACCCTATCAAGATTCAGATCGTGCAATGCAAAAAAGGAGGAAATTTGGTTATGTTTTCCAAAAAGATCTCGCGCCGCAGCTTTCTGAAGGTCAGTGCTGTGACCACCGCCATGGCCGCTATGGGCCTGCCTTTGCCGCAGAGGACACGGCAGAGGAGAACTGCTTCCAGACCCTGAACATCCCCCGGGCCACCGGCAGCACCGTGGACAAAAGCGTCCTGCTGGACGAGAGCCGCCTGTACCTCATCACGGATTTTGGGGCTGTGTCGGAGGGAGACCCCGTCCAGAACACTAAAGCCATCAACGCCGCCATCCAGGCTGCCAGTGAGGCCGGCGGCGGCACCGTGGTGGTGCCGGCAGGTGACTTTAAGAGCTACACCATCCGTCTCCAGAGCGGCGTCAACCTTCGCATCGACGCCAACGGCATCATCCGGGCTGCCCGGGCAGACCTGTACGACTGGTATGGCAACCAGACCATGGTGGGCGAGGGCGGAAACTACGATGAGCCGGAAGTGAACCTCTACGCCGGTCTCCAGGACCACGGCCACACCTACTTTGCCAACAGCCTGTTCTACGCCGCCGACAAGCACGACATCATGATCTACGGCGAGGGCCTCATCGACGGCAGCTACATGGACGACACCGGCACCCTCATCAATGTGCTGTCTGGCAACGACCCCTCCAACCCCAAAAACCGCACCGACCGGGGCTACAGCTCCACCTGGTACGGCAACAAGGCCATTGCACTGGTGCGCTGCGAGAATGTGGTGCTGGACGGCATCCGCATCCTGAACGGCGGCCACTTTGCCATCATCGCTGAGGGCACCCGGAACATGACTGTCAACGACCTGATCGTGGACACCAACCGGGATGCCTACAATATCGACTGCAGCCAGGACGTTACCGTCAGCAACAGCCACTTCAACTCCCTTACGGACGACGCCATCGTCATGAAGGCTTCCTACGGTGCCGGCGTGTTCATGCCCACCCAGAACGTCCTGATCGAGGACTGTGTGGTCAGCGGCTACGATGCCGGTTCTGTGATTACCGGAGCCTGCACTACCGATAAGATCGTGGCCACCGACGCCTGCGGTCCCACCGCCCGTGTCAAGTTTGGCACCGAGTCCACCTGCGGCTACCACACCGTCACCATCACCCGGGTCCGGTTCGAGCGTTCCCGTGGCTTCTGCATGGAGGCCGTGGACGGCAGCTCCCTCACCAACATCGTGATGACCGACTGCACCATGGACACCGTTTCCTCCTCTCCCATCTTTATTCGGGTAGGCGATCGTGCCCGGTACCCCGTCACCGGCCACACCACTGAGCAGGCTATCAACGCCGCCAACGATGTGCGTCTGGACAATTCCGGCTGGGTGCTGCCCAACCGTGCCGAGTATCAGCTGTACCCCGTGGCCCGCTACAGCCCCTCTTATAATAAGAGCAAGACCGTCTCCATCGATGGCGTCTCCTCCTTTAAGGTGGTAGACCCTGCCAACCCCACCCGGATCAACAACGCCAACCTAGCAGAGATCGACGGCAAGCTGTACCTCTACCGCTGGGATGATGCCCAGCACCAGTATGTGCCGGATATGACCCGGGAGATCAGTCGGAAAGACGCTGTCTACTACGCCAACGCCACCGCTGCCAAGGACTTGGCCAGCGTCAGCAATGTGGAAATCAGCAACATCCGCATCACCAACGTAGATCCCCGGTACCCCATCCTGCTGGAGGGCCTGGTGGACAGCAAGGTGAAGAACGTGATCCTGCGGAACATCTCGGTGCAGTACCGGGGCGGCCTGTCTCTCCAGGAGGCTGTGGAACAGCGGCAGCTGGGCACCTACTGGGTCTACTCCCAGAGCGGCTCTGCCCCCACCGTGCAGAAACTGCCTTGGCTGGTGAACACCTTCTTCAGCAAGTGCGAGGGCCTGCTGCCCCGTGTGGCCTGGAAGAACGGCACCTGGGTAGACGACCCCTACAACGTACCGGAGATGGTAGCCGAGTACCCGGAGCCCTCCATCCTGGGCATCCTGCCGGCCTACGGCATCTACGCTCGTCACGTAGAGGGTCTGGTGCTGCAGAATGTGGCCCTGAACTATGTGATCCAGGATAAGCGTCCGGCTATCGTGCTGGATGACGTTTCCAACGCCGACCTGCGTACCGTGGCCGCCAAGACCGCTCTGGGCGTCAAGGCTGTAGTCACCGTGACCAACCACTACAAGCGTCATGTGGGCAACGAGTATGTGCCTGAGGAGCCCTATTTCACCACCACCTGCGAGAACTTGAAGCTGGGCCTGCTGAGCCGTGAACAGGTCACCGTGGATACCCCGGCACCCGGCACCCCGGCGGACAGCCTCTATGGCGACATCCGCCTGCCCATCCCGGAAAATGGCTATCAGTTCGCCACTAAGACCCAGGACTATCCCCTGCCTCTGACGGTGCACCGCCCCTACTTCAGCCACATCGGGGACCAGACCCTCCAGTTGGGCCAGACCCTGACCCTGACTGTCTCGGGCCGGAACCCGGCCAACGGCGTCCGCACCACTCAGCCCCAGCCTGCTGCCGTCATCGAGGCTCTGGACGGCGGCCTGACCTACGGCACCGCCGGTCTGCTGCCTCTGGGCGCATCCTTTGACGCCGGTTCTCACACCCTCACCTTTACCCCCAAGGCCAAGGGCACCTATAAGGTCACCTTTACCCTGGACGACGATGTCATCCCCGTAAGCAAGACCGTTAAGATCACCGTAGTGTGATCCTGTCGGTTTTCTGCCTGCTCATAGGCCCCGGCTGGTTTCTCCCACAGCAGACCGGCCGGGGCCAGAGCAGTTTCGGAGCTACTTGAACCGTAAGTTGTATCCAACGTGTCGGTAGTGTTGCACAAACAAGATAAAAAACGATTGTGCAATATGACAAAAACAATCTTGACATTCTTTCGAAAAACAGGACATTTTTCGAAAGCCCTTGTTTCATTTCGGAAAATTTGCTAAAGTGTGTACAGTCAATGAACGAAAGCTCCGGCACCTGTGCGCCCGGAGAATTTCACAATTATTTAAGGAGGACGATTCCTATGAAAATGATCTCTCGTCGTAGCTTTATGGCCGTTGCCGGTGCAGCTACCGCTGCTGTTGCTCTGACCGCCTGCGGTGGTTCCAAGAGCGGCTCCACTTCTACCGCTGCTTCCACCTCTACCGCAGCTTCTTCTGCTGCTGCCGGTGATGCAGCTGCTGCTGCCAGCGATCCCAAGGTGACTCTGGTCTACGCCGAGGTCAACCCGCTGGATACCATCGTTGGTCAGACCGGTTCTCACTTCAAGGAGAAGGTCGAGGAGCTGAGCGGCGGTTCTGTGGTCGTCGATGTGCAGGCTTCCGGTGTTCTGGGCTCTGAGAACGACGTTCTGGACGCTATTCTGGGCGGCTCTACCTCCATTGATATCAGCCGTATCTCTGCTTTCGCTCTGACCAGCTACGGCTGCAATAAGTCCAAGCTGCTGTCCATCCCCTTCACCTTCAACAACCGCGCTCACTTCTGGAACTTTGCCAACAGCGATCTGGCTCCTGAGTTCCTGAACGAGCCTCAGGAACTGGGCCTGCCCGTTCGCGGCCTGTTCTACGGCGAGGAGGGCTTCCGTCACTTCTTCACCGTCAAGCCCGTTGCAACCATCGATGATCTGAAGGGCATGAAGCTGCGTGTGTCCAACGACCCTGTTATGAACGGCATGGTCGAGGGTCTGGGCGCTAACCCCACCGTCGTTGCTTTCGGCGAGCTGTACAGCGCACTGCAGACCGGCGTTGTGGATGGCGCTGAGCAGCCCATCGCAAACTACAAGTCCAACGCCTTCCCCGAGGTTGCTAACAACCTGATCCTGGACGGCCACACTCTGGGCGCTGTGCAGGCTGTTATCACCGACAACGCATGGGGCAAGCTGACTGCTAACCAGCAGGCTGCTGTTATGGCTGCTGCTGCCGACACCCAGAAGTTCAACGCTGATCTGTCTGAGACCGCTGAGAACAAGGTTCTGGAAGAGCTGCGCTCCTCCGGCTGCAACGTTGTGGATGTGGACGACAAGACTCCCTGGCAGGAAGCTTGCGCCAAGGTCATCAAGGACAACACCTCTGATCAGGCTGAGCTGTACCAGAAGCTGCTGGACATGAAGGCATAAGCTGGCTTTCCATCCAATCTAAGTAGTACATTGCCCGGCGGGGGCCCACGGGAATACGCCCGCAGGCTTCGCCGGGTTTTTATATGGAGGAATTTCTATGCCGAAAATCTTTACCACTCTGGATAAGATCAGACCGGCGTACGACTTTACCTACAAGGTGGTTCTGTTCATCTGCAAGATCCTGCTGATCGCAGATATCCTCATTACCACGATGTCGGTCATTGGCCGTTACGTCCCCTTTATTCCGGACCCCTCCTGGTCTGAGGAGGTCGTTCTGACCTGCATGAGCTACATGGCTGTGCTGAGCGCTGCGCTGGCCATCCGCCGCGGCGCACACATCCGCATGACTGCCTTTGATATGTACCTGCCCAAGAAAGTGGTCAAGGCGCTGGACATCCTGTCTGACGTGGCCGTGATGATCCTTGGTGTGGTGATGATGGCGGTCGGCTGGAACTACGCCACCACGCTGGGCGGCCGTGGCTTCTATGTTTCCATGCCTTGGCTGAGCCGCTTCTGGATGTACTTCCCGGTGCCGCTGGCCGGTGTTGCCATGATCATCTTCGAGATCGAGGCACTGTACAACCACATCAAGAGCATTTTTGTAAAGGAGGAAGTGTAATATGACAGTTCAGACACTGGCAATCATTGTCCTTCTTGTCAGCTTCTTTGTTATGATCTTCCTGCGCTTCCCCATTGCATACGCCGTTGGTCTGTCCAGCGTGCTGTGCATGCTGGTGCAGGGTCAGGCACTGACCGACGTCTGCCGCCTGATGGTCAAGGGCATTTCTTCCTTCAGCCTGATGGCTGTGCCGTTCTTCATCACCATGGGTGTGCTCATGGGCTCCGGCGGCATTTCTGAAAAGCTGATCGCACTGGCTGACGCCTGCGTGGGCTGGATGCGCGGCGGTATGGCCATGGTCAACATCGTGGCTTCCTACTTCTTCGGCGGCATTTCCGGTTCCGCTTCCGCCGATACCGCTTCCATCGGCTCTATCATGATCCCCATGATGGTGGATCAGGGCTACGGCGCAGACTTCTCCACCGCTGTTACCATCACCTCCTCCTGCGAGGGTCTGCTGGTTCCCCCCAGCCATAACATGGTCATCTACGCTACCACCGCCGGTGGTATCTCCGTGGGCAGCCTGTTCCTGGCCGGCTACCTGCCCGGCGCTCTGCTGGCTATCGTGCTGATGATCGGCTCCTACATCATCTCGGTCAAGCGCAACTACCCCAAGGGTGATCCCTTCAGCATCAAGGCTTTTGTCAAGCAGCTGGGCACTTCCATCTGGGCACTGGCCGCTGTCATCATCGTGGTGTTCGGCGTTGTCGGCGGTGTGTTTACCGCTACCGAGTCCGCTGCTATCGCCGTTATCTACTCTCTGCTCGTTTCCGTGTTCGTCTATAAGGGTTTGGACTGGAAGGGCGTGTGGCACGCTCTGGACGAGTGCGTCAACACCCTGTCCATCGTGCTGATCTTGATCGCTACCTCTGCAGTGTTCGGCAACTGCCTGACCATGCTGCATGTGCCTGATCTGGCAGCAACCGCCATCACCGACCTCACCGATAACCCCTACATCATTGCATTGCTCATCGACCTGATCCTGCTGGTGCTGGGCATGATCATGGATATGGCTCCCATCATCCTGATCGCTACCCCCATCCTGCTGCCCATCGCCACCTCCATCGGCATCTGTCCCATCCAGTTCGGTATCATCGTGGTTCTGAACTGCGGCATCGGTCTGCTGACTCCTCCCGTTGGCTCCGTTCTGTTCATCGGCTCTGCCGTTGCAAAGCGTCCCATGGAGAAGGTAGTCAAGGCAACCCTGCCGTTCTACCTGTGCATGTTCATTGCACTGCTGCTGCTGACCTACATCCCCGACATCAGCCTTGCTATCCCCAAGCTGCTGGGCGGCTATGTAAGTCCCATTGCAAACCCGCTGGGCCCTGTGTTCATCCACTAAGCGCAGTATAAGGGAAACCCCTTGCATCTTTAAGACCGGAGCCTGTCAGCCCTTTGGGCTGCGGGCCCCGGTCTTTTTTTGCTTTTGCACCAAAATGCGGACAGCTTGCACGGCGGGGAACACTATGATACAATAAAGTGTATAGAAGCTTGGAAGGGGAGAGAACACTATGGAGCAAAAACGCCTGTGTCCGTTCTGCATGGGGGAACTGCCGCCTGCGGCGACCGTCTGTCCCCATTGCGGGAAGATCTTAGAGGGATGCAACCCGGCGGGCTGCCTGCCGGTGGGTACGGTGCTGGCCGGGCGCTACACCGTGGGCGAGATGCGCAGTCTGGACGGCGAAGGCGTGCTGTACAGCGGCGTGGAGAATCTGGGCGCTTTCCGGGTGACCATCAAAGAGTACCTGCCTGTCACCCTTTCTGCGGAGCGGGGTGCGGACTGCATCCTGCGCCCCAAGCAGGGCAGCGAAGTGCTGTTCAAGACCACCCGCATGGACTTTGCAGACCTGTACCGCGCCATCCAACGCATTACCCCCGCCAGCGGTCTGGAGGCTGTGCTGGATGTGGTGGAAGCCAACAACACCGTGTATGCGGTGCTGGAAAACTTAGGCGGCACCCCGCTGGAGCAATGGCTGGAAAATCGTCCCGCCCCGGTGCAGGCAGAGGAGGCCTGCGCCATGCTGCGCCCGGTGTTTGAGGGCGTGGCGGCCATGCACAAGGCAGGGCTGGTGCACCGCGGCATCTGCCCGGAGAATATCCGGGTGATGGCGGATGGCCGCTGCCGTCTGGCCGGGTACGCCACCGTGGGTCTGCGCACCGCAGGCAGCGGTCTGCACGAGCAGCTGTACGAGGGCTACTCCGCGCCGGAGCAGTATACCACCGCCGAGTTTGAGGGGCGCTACACCGACGAATACAGCCTTGCCGCCGTCTTTTACCGTATGGTGTGCGGGCAGGCGCCCATGCCCGCTGCCCAGCGCGTGGTGTCGGACTCTAACCCCCGGGCACGCACCGTAGAGCCTGCCGTACCGGCCTATGTTTCCGATGTATTGCAGCTGGGGCTGCGGCTCAAGGTCATGGAGCGCATCCAGACCGTGCCGCAGCTGTATCAGGCGCTTTCTTCCAAGGAATATACCGCCGAGCTGACCCGCACCATGAAGCCGGAGACCCCGATGCATCTGGCGCGGACAGAGCAGAGCGGGCAGGGCAGGGAACACCTGCTCAGTTTGAAAGGGCTGCTGGCGGGCATTCTGATCCTGCTTTCCGTTTTGATCTTGCTCACCCTGTGGGGCATCGTGAGCAGCAAGGAGGAACAAACTCCCTCTTCGGAGCCGAGCTCGGAAGCTGCCAGCAGCGAGGAAATGAAGCCCCAGAACCTTGTGCCCAACTTTGTGGGCATCGATTACGAGCAGATCAAGAATAACCGCGAGTACACCAGTATGTACCTGTTCCGGGCGGTGCTGGAGTACAGCGATACCGTGCCTTCCGGGCAGATCATCCGGCAGGAGCCGGAGGCCGGCGAGGTGATGGAGAACGGCGAGGTGATCCAGATCGTGGTCAGTCAGGGCCCGGAGAAGGTGGAGATGCCCAAGATCGTCGGTGCATCGCAGGATAAGGCTATTGAGATCCTGAGCAGCCGGGGGCTTGTGGCCAGCTGCTTTATGGTGGTGAATGATGGCTCCTACGCTACGGGCTGTGTGGTCTCTGCCAGCGAGGAAGAGGGCGCTATGGTCACGGTGGGTACGGTGATCACTGTGTATATCGCCGCAGACCCCAGTGTGCAGATCACTGCCACCCCGGAGGAGCCTGCCGCTACCGAGCCTACCACCCCGGAAACGCCCCCGGAGGGCAGTACAGAGCCGGAATACGATACCAATTAAACAGCATACAACAAAAGCAGAAGCGGGAGCCTTGCAACGGGCTCCCGCTTCTGCTTGTTTAGGATAGGAAAGAGAATGGCAAATTAAAGGTTCGAGTAGCCCATCAGGCAGCGGTCCACCTCGGCGGCGCAATCGCGGCCTTCGCGCAGACCCCACACCACAAGGCTCTGGCCGCGGCGCATATCGCCACAGACGAAAACCTTGTCCACGTTGGTCTTAAAGCTGTGGTCGGCTACATTGCCCCGGGCGGTCAGCTCCACCCCAAAGGCATCGGCTGTGTAGTTTTCGCAGCCGGTAAAGCCTGCGGCGATAAACGCCAGCTGGCAGTCGTAGGTAAATTCCTTACCGGTGGGCACCATGCTGGTGCGGCCGGTCTCGGGGTCGCGCTCCGGTTTCAGGCAGCTGATGACGGCACCGGTCAGGTTGCCGGCCTCGTCCTTCAAAAACTCCTTGACGGTGGTCTGGTACACGCGCGGGTCCTTGCCGAACTTGGCAATGCACTCGGTCTGGCCGTAGTCCACCTTCAGCACCCGGGGCCACTCCGGCCACGGGTTTGCGGCGGTGCGCTCGACAGGGGGCTGCGGCATCATTTCCAGCGCCATCAGGTCGGTGCAGCCCTGCCGCAGAGCAGTGCCCTGACAGTCGTTGCCGGTGTCGCCGCCGCCGATGACCAGCACATTTTTGCCGGCTGCGTTGATGGCCTTGCCGTCTGCAAAACCCGAGTCCAGCAGGCTCTTGGTCACGCTGGTCAGGTAGTCCACGGCAAAGTGCACGCCCTTGGCGTCCCGGCCGGGCACGTTCAGGTCGCGGGGCTTTTTTGCGCCGCAGCACAGCACTACGGCATCAAAATCTGCCAGTAACTGCTCGGCGGGCACGGTACCGCCCACATCCATGCCGGTGCGGAACACAACACCTTCGGCCTGCATCAGCTTGACCCGGCGCTCGATGACCGCCTTATCCAGCTTCATGTTGGGGATGCCGTACATCAGCAGACCGCCCACACGGTCGGCGCGCTCAAACACCGTAACGGCGTGGCCGCGCTTGTTCAGATACTCTGCCACCGAAAGCCCCGCAGGGCCGCTGCCCACCACGGCAACGCTTTTGCCGGTACGGGTCGGCGGCGGGGTGGCAGTCAGCCAATTTTTGGCGTAGGCCGTCTCAATGATGGCGTGCTCGTTTTCGCGCACGGTGACGCTGCTGCCGGTCACATCCCCGCAGGTGCAGGCGGCCTCGCACAGGGCGGGACACACCCGGCTGGTAAACTCCGGGAAGCGGTTGGTGGCCATCAGGCGGTGGAGCGCCAGCTCCCACTTGCCGTGGTACACCAGATCGTTCCACTCCGGGATGAGATTGTTCAGCGGACAGCCGGAGGCCATGCCGCCGATCATCATGCCCGCCTGACAGAAGGGCACGCCGCAGTCCATGCAGCGGGCGGCCTGCGTCTGCTGTTGCTCCCGCGAGAGCCAGATGTGGAACTCGTTAAAATTTTCAAGGCGCTCCAGCGGCGCAACGTCCGTGCTGGTTTTGCGCGCATAATCCATAAATCCTGTTGTCTTACCCATGCTGCTGCCCCTCCTTACTTATGCTTCTGCACTGCATAGAATGCTTCGATCTGTGCCTGCTCGCCGTCCAGACCACGCTCCTCTACCGAGGCGATGACCCGCAGCATGCGGTCGTAATCGTAAGGCAGCACCTTTTTGAATTTGGGCAGGAACGCACTGAAATTATCCAAGATCTCCTTGCCGCGCGGAGAGCCGGTGGCCTCCACATGGGCGCGGATCAGCTCCTTCAGGGTGGCAACATCGTACTTGTGCTCCACCGGCTCAAGGCTGACGGTCTCCTTGTTCACCCGCTGGTAGAAATCCCAGTTTTCGTCCAGCACATAGGCAATGCCGCCGGTCATACCGGCTGCAAAGTTCTTGCCGGTCTGGCCCAGCACCACCACGGTGCCGCCGGTCATGTACTCGCAGCCGTGGTCGCCCACGCCCTCCACAACGGCGGTCGCGCCGCTGTTGCGCACGCAGAAGCGCTCGCCGGCCACACCGGAGATGAACGCCTTGCCGCTGGTAGCGCCGTACAGCGCCACGTTGCCGGTGATGATGTTCTCCTCGGGCTTGAAGTCGATGCCTTGCGGCGGGCGCACGATGATCTTGCCGCCGGAAAGACCCTTGCCCATATAGTCGTTGCAGTCACCCACCAGTTCCAGCGTCAGGCCATTGGGGATAAAGGCACCAAAGCTCTGGCCGCCTGCACCGTTGCAGTGCACGGTGTACACATCATCCGGCAGATCGTTGCCGTATTTGCGGGTGATCTCGCTGCCAAAGATGGCACCAAAGGCGCGATCCACGTTGGAAACATTCAGGCTGACGCTCTGGGGAGCCTTGCTGCCCAGCTTGAACTTCTTCATCAGCACCTTCATGTCCAGCGTGTTTTCCAGATGGAAGTCGTAGCTGTCCTCCTTGATAAAGTGGACGTTGCTGTTTGCAATGGCGGGGTTGTGCAGGATGCAGTCCAGATCCAACTCCGCTGCGCGGCTGCCCGGGGCGGCGGGCTTGACCCGCAGTAGGTCGGTGCGGCCCACCAGCTCGTCCACGGTGCGCACGCCCAGCTTTGCCATGTACTCTCGCAGCTCCTCTGCCACAAAGGTGAGGTAGTTGATGATGTACTCCGGCTTGCCCTTGAAGTTCTTGCGCAGCTCGGGGTTCTGGGTGCAGATGCCCATGGGGCAGGTGTCCAGATTGCACACGCGCATCATCACGCAGCCCTCGGCCATCAGCAGGGTAGTGCCGAAGCCGAACTCCTCTGCGCCCAGCATGCAGCTGATGGCCACATCCCGGCCGGACAGCAGCTTGGAGTCGCTCTCAATGCGCACGCGGGTGCGCAGACCGTTCAGGATCAGGGTCTGGTGGGTCTCGGCGATGCCCAGCTCCCAAGGCAGACCTGCGTGCTTGATGGAGGTGCGGGGCGCAGCACCGGTGCCGCCGTCATAGCCGGACACCAGAATGACCTGTGCGCCGCCCTTGGCAACACCGGCGGCAATGGTGCCCACACCGGCTTCGCTGACCAGCTTGACGTTGATGTTGGCGCTGCGGTTGGCGTTTTTCAGATCGTAGATCAGCTCTGCCAGATCCTCGATGGAGTAGATA
>ULUQ01018299.1_pt1 | contig 16030 bp, 17 predicted proteins | sample 1958661 | NCBI WGS metagenome assembly ULUQ01 (sample SAMEA4835765, study PRJEB28245) | human gut metagenome | biome: gut microbiome; material: fecal sample | place: Denmark | collected 2008 | reverse complement strand
GTGCAGGCTGCGGCAGCACTGGCCCGCACCGAGCAGCGCGCAGCGCAGGACAAGCCCGCCGCCGTCAAGGCGCTATGCCAAGTGGCAGAGCCCGTGCAAACGGCAGTGCTTGCCAGCCTTGCCACGCTGCCAGTGCTGGTGGCCCACGGCATGGCGGCCAGCCTGGTCGGGGTGCTCTGCAATCTGCTGGTCGTCTGGATGGTCCAGCCCGCCCTGCAGCTGGGCATCCTGCTGCTGGTGTGCAGCGCTGTGCCGTTTTTGGCGGCAATCACGAACCTGACCGCTCTCATGCTGAGTCTCTGGCTCAAGGGGCTGCTCTGGCTGGTACGGTGCTGCGCCGCACTGCCGTTTGCGTCGATTTGTCTGCCACAGCGGTACACGCTGTTTGTGCTGGCTGCGCTGGGCGCGCTGGCGGTCTGCTTCTGGCATGCTAGGCGGCTGCGGCTCTATCTGCCCGCGGCGGCACTCTGCACAGTGCTGGCCGTGGGGCTGGGTGTCTGGATGCAGCGAGATGTTGTGCAGATCAATCTGGTCGGCGCGTCCAACAATCCCTGTGTCGTCTGCGTGCAGAACGGGCAGGCTGTGGTGTTCTTCCGCGGAGGGGAGAGCAACTGGAGCGCCGTGCAGAACTATCTGGCCGGGCGCAGCAGACAGGAGCCCGCGCTGGTCGTTGACCTGCGCGCCAGGCCGACGCAGATGGAATTTTCCGCGGCAGAGGTCGTGACGGTGCAGGAGCTTGCCGACTTTACGACCCGTCCGGTGCTTGACGGATTGACGCTGGACCTGTATCATAATAAAAGCGCGAACCTCGCTGTGCTGGGCGTGGGGGAACGGCACATTGCCGTGGGTGCAGGCAGGCTCGAGCTGGCAGAGCCGGTGCGGGTGGATGTCCTCTGCGCACCGGGCACGCTGTCCGATTCCGTGCGGCCCGACGCAATTTTGTACACCGCTGCCGCACCGCGCTGGCTGGACGACGCCGCAGGCTGCACCCTGCGCTATGGCGAGGACACACCCGGACTGACCCTGCGCCCGGGCCGCAGCATGATTTGGGAGGAGGCACAGACGATTGCTGTACAGTGAAAAGGAGCTGGAAAAATGCCTGAAGGCAGGCTGCGCGCTCTACTATTTCTACGCATCGGACGAGGCGCTCGTCCACACGGCGGCGCAGAAGACACTGAAATATCTGAACCGCGACGACCCCGAGACGACGGTGCTGGACGGGCCGACCCCCTCGGTGGAGGAGATCGTGCTAGCTGCCGGTACGATTTCATTCTTCGGCGGCAAACGCCTGGTACTCATGCCGCTGATCCGTCCGTCAACCTATTCCGACAAGGACTTGCAGGAGCTTTGCGACACGCTGGCCGACACCGAGAACGCCATCTTTGTGCTGACAAGCATCATCGAGGAAAGCTACGGCAAACTGCGCCCCGGCAAGCGGGAGCAAAAGCTCATTGCCAGCTGCGAGAAGCTCGGCTACTGTGTGCAGCTCAACCGCCCCACGGGCGCGGCTTTACAGGCCATGGCCCGCGATTGGGCGAAGGAGGCCGGTGCGGACTTTGCCCCCGGCGCCGAAGCTGCGCTGCTGGCCCGCTGCGGCGAGGATCAGTTCCTGCTTAAAAATGAGGTGGAAAAGCTGGCCGCGCTGGCCAACTACAGCACAATTACAAAAGAAATGGTCAGCCGGCTCGGTACGGTCACGCTCGACGCGGACACGTTCGATATGGTCAAGCTGCTGACAAACGGCCAGGCCGATAAGGCCCAGCAAAAGCTGAAAACGCTGCTGGCGCTGCAAAACGAGCCGATCATGATTACCGGCGCACTCATCAGCAACTATCTGGATCTGTACCGCGTGCTGCTGGGCCGCCGCAGCCGCCGGGGCCTCGGTGATGTGGCCAAGGACTTTGGCTACAAGGGCAATTGGAATTACCGCCTCAATTCTACCGAAAAAACCGCGTTGCGCTTCAAGCGTGCCCAGCTGGAGGACTGCCTGCACATCCTGCAAAGACTGGACACCGACCTGAAAAGCAGCAAGCTGGACGCCGACCTTTTAATGCAGAAGGCGCTGTGTGAGTTGGCGCTGGCCGGGAGGGCATAAATGCTGAAATTGGAACAAGCCCTGCTGGTGGAGGGCAAATACGACGCCGCACGCCTTAGCAATATCGTGGACGGCACGATCCTGACGACGGACGGCTTCCGGGTGTTCAAGGACGGCGCGCTGCAAAGGCTGCTCAAGCGCATTGCTGCAGCGCAGGGGCTTATCATTTTGACAGACTCCGACGCCGCCGGGTTCAAGATTCGCCACTTTGTCACGGGTCTTGTCGGCGCAGAGCATGTCCTGCAGGCCTACGTCCCGGCGATTGCGGGCAAGGAGTCACGCAAGGCCGAGCCCGGCAAGGAGGGACTGCTCGGCGTCGAGGGCGTATCCGACGATTTGATTGTACAGGGCCTTGAAACCGCCCTGGCAAGTAAAACTGCTTGCCAGCAGAAAACGACCCAGTCGCGCTCCATCACGTACACCGATTTGTACGACTGGGGCATCTCCGGCACGGCCAACAGCGCCGAGAACCGCCGGGTGTTTTTGCGCCGCCTCGGTCTGCCGCCGCGGTTGAGCAAAAAGGAGCTGCTGCAGGTGCTCAACACACTCTACACCTACGACGCACTGAACGCCGAAATCAAAAAGCTATAAAAATTGCCCGGAACCGTGCAAGTGGTTCCGGGCATTTTTATACGCGCGTAACGCGATCAGACTTCCAGTTTTTCTAATTCTGCCATCCACAGCGTATTGCAGGCGTCGCTGGGCATGCGCCAGTCGCCGCGGGGGGACAGCGTGACCGAGCCGACCTTCGGGCCGTCGGGCAGACAGCTGCGCTTGAACTGCTGGGCAAAGAAGCGGCGGTAGAAATTTTTCAGCCACGCCAGCAGGACCTCCGGCTCATACCGGCCGTCAAAGGCTGTGCGGGCCAGATGGTAGATTTTTGTCGGACTGAACCCAAAGCGCAGCACATAGTAGAGATAGAAGTCGTGCAGCTCATACGGGCCGACGAGTTTTTCGGTCTGCTGGGCAATCGTGCCGTCTGCGGCGGTGGGCAGCAGCTCGGGGCTGACGGGGGTGTCCAGAATATCCACCAGCACCTCCCGTAGCGTGTCATTGCCGCAGGTGTCGGCCACGTACTGCACAATATGGCGCACCAGTGTTTTCGGCACGCCGGTGTTGACGCCGTACATGCTCATGTGGTCGCCGTTGTAGGTGGCCCAGCCCAGCGCCAGCTCGCTTAAGTAGCCGGTGCCGATGACAAAGCCGCCGTTCTTGTTGGCATAGTCCATCAGCTCCAGCGTGCGCACGCGGGCCTGGCAGTTTTCAAACGTGACATCGTACTTGTCGGCGGGCTGGCCGATGTCCGCAAAGTGGCTCTTGACGGTCTCGGTGATGTTGATCTCGCCGAACGTCACGCCCAAAGCCTCGCACAGAATCTCGGCGTTGGAGCGGGTGCGCTTCGTCGTGCCGAAGCAGGGCATCGTCAGGGCCACAATATCCTTCGCGTCGCGGCCCAGCACCTTACAGGCGCGCACGGCCACCAGCAGGGCCAGGCAGCTGTCCAGCCCGCCGGAGATACCCAGCACGCCGCACTTGGCGTGGGTGTGCTCCATGCGCTTGGCAAGGCCCTCGGCCTGGATGCGCAGAATCAACTCGCACCGCTCGGCGCGGGTCGCGGCGTCCTGCGGCACAAACGGCGTGCAGGAGACAGGGCGGGTCAGCGCCAGCTCCACTGGCGGCAGCTCAAATTCCACAGTGGTGTAGCCGTTCGTTTCCGGCATAAACGTCGTGTTGCGCTGGCGCTCCTGCACCATGCGACCCAGGTCCAGCTCGGTCACGGCATCCTCGCCCGCAAACGGTGCGGCGTCGGCCAGCAGACTGCCGTTCTCGGCAATCAGGTTGTGGCCTGCAAACGTCATGTCGGTGGTGCTTTCGCCATGGCCTGCGTCGGCGTAGAGGTACGCACACAGCAGACGTGCGCTCTGCCCGCAGACCAGCTCACGGCGGTAGGCTGCCTTGCCGACGGTTTCATCGCTGGCGGACAGGTTTGCCACAACGGTAGCCCCGGCCAGTGCGTGGGCACAGCTTGGCGGGATGGGAGACCACAGGTCCTCGCAGACCTCGGCTGCCAGCACAAAGGCGGGCAGCTGTTTGCAGGCAAACAGAAGGTTCGTGCCGATCAGCGTCTCCTGCCCGGCCAGCTCGATGCACTCGGGCTCACGCATACCGGGGATAAAGTGGCGCTTCTCGTAAAACTCGCCGTAGTTGGGCAGGTGTACTTTCGGCACCAGACCCAGCAACTCACCGTTGCAGAGCACCGCCGCACAGTTGTACAGCTTGCCGTTATGGCGCACAGGCAGGCCGACGAGGACAACGACGTTCAGTCCCTCGCTGGCCTTCAAAATCGCGGCAAGGCCGTCCTCGGCCCCACGCAGCAGGGTATCCTGCAAGAACAGGTCACTGCAGGTGTAGCCGGTCAGCGCAAACTCCGGCAGGCAGAGCAGCTGCACATTTTTTTCGGCGTACTCGCGCATGACGCCGATGATCTGGTCGGCGTTGTAGGTGCAGTCGGCCACGCGCAGGGCGGGGCTGGCCGCAGCAGCGCGGATAAAGCCGTTTTCAAAAGCGGGAAAGCTGTACTTCATAGCCAAACTTCCTTTATCATAATCTATAAAAACTATCATAGCACAGTGGGCGAATTGCCGCAAGTGTGGGTTTTGCAGGGAAAATTTATTTTTCAAAAAGTAATATATACTTGACATAATGTAAGGCACGTGCTATAGTAAAGTCACAGCAAGAGGAAAGGAAACGAAGGCAATGGCAAAGAATCTGAAGCTGAAGGCCGCCCGCGCTGCGCTGGATATGACCCAGGCGGATCTGGCGGCGGTGGTGGGCGTGTCCCGCCAGACCATCAATGCAATCGAAAAAGGGGAGTATAACCCTACGATCAACCTCTGCCGCAGCATCTGCAGGGTGCTGGGCAAGACATTGGACGAGCTGTTCTGGGAGGAATGAGCGATGAACATAAAAGAATTTTTTAAGCACGATAATCTGGACGAAATGCAAAAACAGACCCTTTTAAAAATCGAGTCACGCGGCTTCTGGGTGCTGTGGGTGCTGCTGCTGGCGGCGCTGATCATCGAAAGTCTGCTGGGCTTTGCCCCGCGGGAGATGGCGGCAGAATGGTTTATCTTTATGCTGGGGGCCGCCTATTCGGTCCTGAGTGATCTGCGTGCCGGTATCTGGGACCGCCGCTTGAAGCCGAATACGAAAACCAATGTCGTTGTGTCCGTTGCGGGCGGTGTTGCCGTGTTTGTGTGGGGGCTTATCAAATTTGCAGCGCTTGGCGCGGGCATTGCGGTGCTGCAGGCGGTCATCATGGGGGTCTGTACCTGGGTGCTGTGCTTTGCATTGCTGCAGCTCAGCATGAAGGCTTACAAAAAACGCCACGCTGAGTTGGAAAACCCAAAGGAGGACGACGATGAAAACGAATAAAAAAGAGCTGACTGTCTTTGCGCTCTGTGCTTACGCAATTCCGTTTCTGATGATGCCGCTTTTGTACATCTGCCTGCAAAACGGGCGGGATACCTCGGTTTTTGCCAACGCCCAGATGTTCTACCCGGCGGCGGGCGTTATGCTGGCGTTTTTGCTGGCAAAACGGCCAGATATGCCCATGCGGTTTTACATCCTGCATATCACGGCCACTGCACTGATGCTCGCCATGAGCGTTCTGTCTGCGTTCCTGCCGCAGGAGGGCTGGCTGAATATTGCAAACTTTGTCATCATTATCGCGTCGGTGCTTGGCTGGATCTTCCTGCTGACCGAAAAAAAGACAAAGCGCGAAGACTACGGTCTGCGCCTGCACGGCAAGCTGCTGACGGCTCTTGTCATCTGCGTCTATTTCCTTGCGGTCAAGACCGCTATGGTCTTTCTTTCGATGGCGATGCAGGGCGGTGATAGCTGGGCTGAATATCTGGCCTACTGGCGCACATCTGCACCGTGGGTTATGGCAGTGGTGCTTGTACCGAACTTCTTTTTGAGCTTTCTGCCGTTTTTTGGCGAGGAATACGGTTGGCGCTACTACCTGACGCCAGCCCTGCAAGGCCGCTTCGGCGCACGGCGCGGCGCACTGGCGGTAGGCGTGCTGTGGGGGCTGTGGCATCTGCCGCTGAATCTTTTCTTCTACAGCCCCGACACCTCACTGCAGAGCATTGCCGCACAGCTTGTTGTCTGCGTGACGCTCGGTGTATTTTTCACCTTTGCTTATGAGAAGTGCGGCAAAAATATATGGGTGCCCGTACTGCTGCATTATCTCAACAACAATATGATTCTGGTCTGGAGCGGTACGGCGGATATTTCCAATCAAATCATCGGCTGGGGCGATGTGGCCGCTGCCGCCGTGCAGTACGCCATTGTGTTCCTGCCGTTTCTGGCGGCAAAATGCTTTAAAAAGGCAGAATAAAAAACGAAGGTGCAGCTCTGCACCTTCATTTTTTGTTTAAGGGGGATAGCTCAGACCTCAAACGCCTTATGCAGGGCATCGAGGGCGGTGTCCTCGTCCTGCTGGCGGATCAGCAGGGAGATGTCAAGGTCGCTCGTTGTGATGAGCACGATTTCAATACCTGCACCGGCCAGCGCGGCCAGCGCACGGGCGGCGACGCCGCAGCTGGTGACCATCTCCTCACCAAAGAGGTTGATCTTGCTGTAGCCGCCGGAGACCAGCGGGGGATTGGCCTTGGCTGCGGCGGGCAGAGCCTTCATAACGGCGGCAAAGTTGTCATAGCTCGTCGTAAAGCTGAAATCCACCGCGGAGCCGCGGGGCGCGCTCTGGCAGATCATATCGACCACAATACCGGCCTTGGCAAAAACGTCCAGATGCTCGGCCAGGCTCTGTGCGCTGTACTGGGCACCGGGAAAGGTGGTGAGCATAATATTCTGCTCGCTGCTGATCTTGCTGACACCGTACATAAAAATCATCCTTTCATTCAATCTAACGTGAGGAACTCCTCGTCAATCGTGCTGCGGAGCATGCTCTCTATGTATTCGCGGGAGAGGGTGAACTCTCCGTGTGCTGCACCCAGTTCGTCTGTGTACTGGCTGTAGGGGATGACCCGGATATTCTTGTACCCGGCCTCATACTGGCTGATAACGCAGTGCAGCTTCGGGTCGCGGATGGCAATGCTCACACTGCCGTCAGGCTGGGTCGTCTTATCAAAATACACGTCCAGAATCGCGCCGATGACATTATCGCGCGAGGACTGCGCGTTGATGAAGTTGCCCAGGCTGTAGACGATGAAGGTCGTGTTGCCGTTTGCGCCGGTCAGCCATGCGGCGTTCTGTACTACATGCGGGTGGGTGCCGATGATGACATCGACGCCCTGGTCGGCCAGCCACTGAGCAGTCTCCCTTTGAAAGTCGTTGACCTCGTGCGTGCCCTCGGTGCCCATGTGGGCGCTGACGATAAGAACATCGCAGTTCGGGCGCATATCGGCGATCTGTTTGGCAATCGTTTCATGGTCGTCCAGATACACAACGCCATAGTCTGTGCCGGACGGCGTGGGCAGGCCGTTGGTGTGCTCCGTATAGGAGAGATAGCCGAACGTGATGCCGTTGACGGTCTGGTAGGCGTAGTTGTCATAGGTCTCCAGATTGTAAAAGCCCATTGTGACCACATCGTCCGGCATGGCAGCCCAGTGTGCCATGGATGCCTCAATGCCCGCCGCCCCCTTGTCGTAGCTGTGATTGTTGGAGAGACTGAACACGCGGAAGCCCAAATTATACAGCGTGTCGGTAATCTCGCCGGGGGTGGAGAACATCGGGTAGCCGCTGGCGGCGAACTCGTCGTTGACGAGCGTCTCCTGATTGAGCCAGTTCACATCAAACTGGTCGTAGTAGCCCTGCATGGCTGCGTAGGCGGCGTCAAAATCGTAGTGGTCGCCGCCGCGCTCCTTAGCCTGCAAAAAGATACCGTCGTGGATCAGGTCGTCGCCCGTGGCGGAAAAGTGCACGGTCTCGACGGTTGGCGTCGGCTCGGGGGTCGGCTCCGGTGTAGCGGTTGGTTCCGGCTCTGCCGGCATATCCACGACTACGGGCTGCGGATTGACCGCGGGCAGGGTCACAGCCTGATTGCCGACGCCCAGCAGAGAGCCGACAACTACGCCGCCGACGCCCAGTGCGATGACCGCGCAGGCGGCAAGGTCGTTGCCGTTCATTCGCATATCAGTTTACCTCGCAGCAGGTCGGTCATCGTGTAATAGCCGGGGGCCAGCGCAGCAATATAGAGCGCTGCCTGTACGGCACCGTCGGCAAAGACGCCGCGGCTGCCCGCGCTGTGGCTCAGCGTCACGACCTCGTCGGGGCCGCAGAACAGCACATCGTGCTCGCCCACAATGCCGCCGCCGCGGATGGAGCTGATGCCCAGCTCCTGTGCGCCGCGCTTCTGGCGAACCTGCGTGCGGTCATAGACGTACTCATATTTGCCGTTCGCCTCGGTGTTGATGGCGTCGGCAATCATCAGCGCTGTGCCGCTGGGCGCGTCCAGCTTGTTATGATGGTGCTTCTCGATGATCTCAATGTCAAACTCGCCGCCCAGGATCTTCGTAGCCTGGCGGACCAGCTCGATCAGCACGTTGACACCCACCGACATGTTTGCGCTGCGGAAGATCGGCGTCCTGGTGCTGGCAGCCTCCAGTGCAGCCTCATCCTCCCTGGAAAGGCCGGTGGAGCAGATGACGCAGGGCAGACCGTTGGCGGCACCGTACTGCGCTGCTGCAACCGCCCCGGCGGGTGAGGAAAAGTCGATGATGACGCCCTTGCAGGGCAGTGCGTCAAACCCGGCGTAAACGGGGATTTCGCCGATCCGCCCGGCTTCGCGATCCACACCGGCTACGATGCGGCAATCCTCGCGCGCACCGATCTTCTCGACCAGTGCGCGGCCCATACGGCCATAGATGCCCTGAATGATAATATCCGTCATGTGTTATTGTTCCTTTCATGCAAAAGTCGTGCAAAAGCAAAAAGCCGACCCGCGGCATGGCAGTGGGTCGGCTGTGAAATTATTTCAGCAGGCCGAACTCCTGCATGGCAGTCTCCAGCTGTGCCTGCACTGCGGCGGAGGGCGCAACGAGCGGCAGACGGCAGTCGCCGGCATTCCAGCCAAGGCGGTTCATGGCCCACTTGACCGGGATGGGGTTGACGTCGGCAAACAGTGCCTTGATAAGCGGCACCGCCTTGAGCTGCATGGACAAGCTCTCGGCAGTCTCACCGGCGAACCATTTGGCGCAGATGTCATGGGTGTACTGCGGGGCTACGTTGGACAGCACGCTGATCACGCCCTTGCCGCCCAGAGCCAGCAGCGGCACGATCTGGTCATCGTTGCCGGAGTAGATGTTCAGGCTGTCACCGCAGGCCGCTGCGATCTCGGCCACGTGGCTGATGTTGCCGCTGGCCTCCTTGACGGCGTTGATGTTCGGGTGCTTCGCAAGCTCGGCCAGCGTGGCGGGCGTCAGGTTGCAGCCCGTGCGGCTGGGCACATTATACAGGATGCAGGGGATATGCACGGCGTCCGCAATGGCTGTGTAGTGGGCCAGCAGGCCCGCCTGGCTCGTCTTGTTGTAGTAGGGCGTGACCAGCAGCAGTGCGTCGGCACCGTCGGCCTCAGCCTGCTGGGACAGCCAGATGGCGTACTTCGTGTCGTTGGAGCCGGTACCCGCAATCACCGGGACGCGGCCTGCCGCCTTTTTGACGGTATAGCGGATGCACTCGGTGTGCTCATCGTCGGTCAGCGTCGGGGACTCACCCGTTGTGCCGCAGATGACAATGGCATCCGTGCTGTGGGCAATCTGGTCGTCGATGATGCGGCCAAGCTCGTCATAGTTGACGCTGCCGTCGGTGTTCATCGGGGTGATGATCGCCACGGCGGCACCGGTAAATACGGGTCTCTTCATACGAATTCTCCTTACACCAAGGCTGCCATGCGCAGCCGATCAGTCAAAATAGCCCTTGGCAGCCAGCAGCTCGGCCAGCAGCACCGCACCGCCGGCAGCGCCGCGCAGCGTGTTGTGGGACAGGCAGACGAACTTGTAGTCGTACTGGTTATCCTCACGCAGACGGCCAATGCTGACAGCCATGCCGTTTTCCAGCATACGGTCCAGCTTGGGCTGCGGGCGGTCATTTTCCTCAAAGTAATGCAGGAACTGCTTCGGGGCGCTGGGCAGCTCCAGATCCTGTGCGGGACCGTGGAATTCCTTCCAGGCCTGCAGAATTTCTTCCTTAGAAGGCTTATTCTCAAAGCGCACGAACACCGCACCCATGTGGCCGTCAGAGACAGGCACGCGCAGGCACTGGGCCGTAAAGCGGGGAGACTCGGCCGAGACGATCTTGTCGCCCTCGATATGGCCCCACAGCTTCAGCGGCTCCTGCTCGCTCTTTTCCTCCTCGCCGCCGATGTAGGGGATGACGTTGTCGAGGATGTCGGGGAAGGTCTCAAACGTCTTGCCTGCACCGGAAATGGCCTGATAGGTGCAGACGAGCACGTCAGAGATGCCGTATTTGCGCAGGGGATGCAGGGCAGGCACATAGCTCTGCAGGCTGCAGTTGGACTTGACGGCCACAAAGCCGCGCTTGGTGCCCAGGCGCTTGCGCTGGGCAGGGATGATGTCGATGTGGTCGGCGTTGATCTCGGGTACGACCATCGGCACGTCAGGGGTAAAGCGGTGCGCGCTGTTGTTGGACACGACCGGGCACTCGGCCTTGGCGTAGGCCTCCTCCAGTGCCTTGATCTCGTCCTTCTTCATGTTGACGGCGCAAAAGACAAAATCGACCTTGGCGGCGACCTCCGCCACATTGGCGGCGTCCAGCACGACCATCTTTTTAACGCTCTCGGGCATGGGGGTCTTCATCAACCAGCGGCTGCCGACGGCCTCCTCATAGGTTTTGCCAGCGCTGCGTGCGCTGGCCGCAAGGGCAACCAGATTAAACCAGGGGTGATTTTCCAGCAGCGTAATAAAGCGCTGGCCGACCATACCGGTTGCACCGATAACACCAACATTGTACTGTTTCATCCTGACTAAGACCTTCCTTTCACGATACCCTTCCTTAAATCTATGCGGCTCCCACGGAAATTTGCACAGATAATAAAAAAACCGGCTTGAAAACCGGCACAAAATGCAATATAATATCATATTGCATATAACACAGCGCAACACACTGTTTTACAGCGTGACAGTCCCGCACCTGTTCGGCTGCGGACCCAGAAAATGCGTGCCGCGCATTTTCTTCGGCGAAGAACCCTTTCCCGGCTCTCGCCCCTGGCAGGGCATGATGAAAACCGGTACTGATGCGCTTCGCGCCTCTGTGTTTGGATTCATTATAATATTCCCACATAAGAATGTCAAGACAATAACGCTTTAAAGTAAAAAAGGATGATACAAAAATGCTCAAAAAAGATTTCTGGTACGACCTGCCGAAGGAGCTGATCGCGCAGGAGCCTGCCGACCCCCGCGATGCCGCCCGTTTGATGGTGCTGGACCGCAAAAATGATAAGATCCTGCACTCGGTATTCCATGAGCTGCCGCATTATCTTGAAAAGGGCGATCTGCTCGTTGTCAATAACTCCAAGGTTCTGCCTGCCCGCCTGATGGGCACCAAGGTGCCCACAGGCGCTGTCTGCGAGCTGCTGCTGCTCCGCCAAGTCAAGGGCGATACCTGGGAGTGTCTGGCCCGCCCCGGCAAGCGGATGCAGCCGGGCACGAAGGTGGAGTTCGGCGACGGCAGCCTGACCGCCGTGGTGGACGAGACGCTGCCTGACGGCAATAAGTATGTGACCTTTACCTACGACACCGAGACACTGTACGAGAAGCTGGACGAGTTCGGCAAGATGCCGCTGCCGCCCTACATCACGAAGCAGCTCGAGGATCAGAGCCAGTACCAGACCGTCTACGCCAAGGAACTGGGCAGCGCCGCCGCGCCCACCGCGGGCCTGCACTTTACCCCGCAGCTGATGGATACGATCCGCTCCCGCGGCGTCAACATTGCCGAGGTTACGCTGCATGTCGGCCTGGGCACCTTCCGTCCCGTGAATGAGGAATCCATTGAGGACCACCAGATGCACAGCGAGTGGTACTCCGTCAGCGAGGAAACGGCGAAGCTCATCAACGAGACCCGCGCCGCGGGCCACCGTGTCATTGCCGTGGGCACAACAAGCTGCCGCACGCTGGAATCTGTCTGGGCTAAGTACGGCAAGATCGTGCCATGCAGCGGGAATACCAGCATCTTCATCTATCCCGGCATCGAGCTGAAAGCCATCGACGGCCTGATCACGAACTTCCACCTGCCGGAGAGCACCCTTATCATGCTGATTGCCGCCTTCTACGGCTACGACAAGACGATGGCCGCCTACAAGGTCGCCGTTGAGGAAAAGTACCGCTTCTTCAGCTTTGGTGATGCGATGTTCATTCGGTAACAGAAAATATCTTTTGCGAAAGCGCCGGGGCAGATCTTCGGCGCTTTTGTTGTGATGCGAGGGGGCACTGTATGGAGCAGGGCAGACTGTTCAAAATCGTGTATCATCTGTTGGACAAGGGCAGAGCCACGGCCCCCGAGCTGGCAGAAAAATTTGAAGTATCGGTAAGAACGATTTACCGCGACCTGGATGCCATCAGTGCTGCCGAGATACCGATTTATACTGTGCAGGGAAAGGGCGGTGGTATTTTTATTCTGCCGGAGTTTGTGCTGGAGAAATCGCTGCTGACGCCGCAGGAAAAAGAGCAAATTTTGATGGCACTGCAGGGCCTTGCCGCCGTGGAAGACAGCCGGACCGATGAACTGCTTACCAAATTGGGCGGGCTTTTCCGGGTGCAGGGCGCAAATTGGATCGAGGTCGATTTTTCCGACTGGCACAAAAATACGGCGGGTGCGGAGCTGTTCGACGAGCTCAAAAGGGCTGTTTTCAGCTGCCGCAGGGTCAGCTTTTCGTATTTTGCGGGCGAAGGCGGCGGCACTGTCCGCACGGTGGAACCGGTCAAGCTGATTTTCAAGAGCAAGGACTGGTATTTGTACGGCTTCTGCCTTTTGCGAAACGACTACCGCTTTTTCAAGCTGACCCGCATCAAGAATTTGACGCTTCTGCCGGAGACCTTCCTGCGCAGGAAGGCGGATGTCCCGGAGCTAAAACCGACGATACAGCAGGAGCGGTTGATTTCGGTAAGGCTGAAATTCTCCCCGGCGGCTGCCTTCCGCGTCTATGACGAATTTACCGATACCGTGGAGAAGGATGCGCAGGGAAGCCTGTATGTGACCGTTGATATGCCAGAAAGAACGCTGTATAGCTATATTTTGTCCTATGGCGACGCAGTTGAAATCCTGGAACCCGACGAATTGCGGCGCAGCATGAAAGAAAAGCTGACCCGCATGGCAGAAAAATATAAAACATGACAGAGGGTGTCATGCTTTCTGCGGTATTCTGAAAAGCGCAAGGAGGCGCTTTTTATGAAATACGAATGGAGAAGGCAGGAAAAGCAGCTTTACGGTGCAAAAACAACCCCGGTCTTGGTGACGGTTCCGACACAAAGCTGCATCATGATAAACGGTGAAGGAAACCCGAATGACACGGATTTTTCAAACCGCGTATCGGCATTGTATTCCGTGGCCTATGCGGTCAAAATGGCTTACAAAAAGACTGCAAAGGGCGAGTATGACGACTTTGCCGTGTACCCACTGGAGGGCGTCTGGCAGAAAATTGAGAACTGCGAGCTCATCAAGGAAAAGCTGCGCTACACTCTCGTGATCCGCCAGCCGGATTTTGTCGGAGAGGACGGCGTGTGCGCTGCGCTGGAACGTACAAAACACCGAAAACCAAACCCGCTCTTGGAAGAAGTCCGCTTCGGCACCGTGCCGGGCGAAACCTGTGTGCAGCTTTTGCATGTCGGCGCGTATGACGATGAGCCGGTTTCTTTCACAAAAATGGACAAATTTGTACACGCCCACAGCCTGACGCGCACGGAGGAAGGCCACCGGGAAATCTACCTGAGCAATGCCACCCGCACAGAAAAAAACAGGCTCAAAACCATTTTGCGCTATAGGGTAAAATAATTTTCCCGGCGGGGGTGGTGATCCTGCCGATTTACAGTTGACGAACCACGGATTTTCTTTTATAATAATCTATTAGGCGGTGCAGGGAAAAAAGCCCCCTGCGCCGCCTTTTTCGATGAAATATTTTTAAAACGGAGATAGAAAGCTATGCCTTACCGCCTTATCAAACAGGAAGGGGCTGCCCGCCGCGGCGAATTTACCACGGTACACGGCACGGTCCAGACCCCTGCGTTCCAGAATGTCGCCACGGCTGCCGCCATCAAGGGCGGTCTGTCGGCGCTGGACCTCAAGGACATCCGCGCACAGGTCATGCTGTGCAACACCTATCATCTGCACCTGCGCCCGGGCGACAAGCTCGTGGCTGAGATGGGCGGTCTGCACAAGTTTACCAAGTGGGACGGCCCCATCCTGACCGACAGCGGCGGCTTTCAGGTGTTCAGTCTGGCCAAGCTGCGCCATATTACGGAGGAGGGCGTGACCTTCAACTCCCACCTCGACGGCCATCGTATCTTTATGGGGCCGGAGCAGAGCATGCAGATTCAGGCAAACCTTGGCTCTACGATTGCCATGGCCTTTGACGAGTGCGTCGAAAACCCGGCTACCTACGAGTACGCCAAGAACAGCTGCGCCCGCACGGCCCGTTGGCTGCTGCGCTGTAAGGACGAGATGAACCGCCTGAAGCATGAGGAAAAGGCCGTCAATCCCGACCAGCTGCTGTTTGGCATCAACCAGGGCTGCACGTTCGCCGACCTGCGCGTTGAGCACATGAAGCAGATTGCCGAGTATGATCTGGACGGCTACGCCATCGGCGGTCTGGCCGTCGGTGAGCCCGCCGAGGTCATGTATGACATCATCTCTGCCGTAGAGCCGTTTGCGCCGAAAAACAAAATCCGCTATCTGATGGGCGTCGGCACGCCTGGCAACATCATTGAGGGCGTCTACCGCGGCGTTGATCTGTTCGACTGCGTCATGCCCAGTCGCAACGCGCGCCACGGGCATCTGTTCACCTGGGACGGCATCATCAATATCAAGAACCTGAAATACGAGCGCGACGAGTCGCCCATCGACCCGCACTGTGACTGCCCGGTCTGCCGCAATTTCTCCCGCGCGTATATCCGCCATTTGCAGAAAGCAGACGAGCTGCTGGGCATGCGCCTGGCTGTCATGCACAACCTGTACTTCTACAATCACCTGATGGAGCGCATCCGCGAGGCGCTAGACAACGGCACCTTCCAGCAGTTCCACGACACCTATGTGCATAAACTTGATACCCGCATCTGATTTTTCCGGCAAAACGCTTGCACAATGCGCATTTATCCGATATAATAGAAGAAATCGTTATTTTTAAGGAGTATACTTGCTATGATCCAGTTTCTGAATGCCGCCACCGGCACGGCTACCACGGCTGAAATGCTGCTGAGCTTCCTGCCGATGATCCTTATCATTGTGTTCATGATCGTCCTGATCTACCTGCCGCAGAAGCGCCAGGACAAGAAGGATGCTGCCATGCGCAGCTCCATCGAGATCGGCGACAAAGTCACCACCATCGGCGGTATCGTCGGCATCGTCTGCGCCATTGCGGACAAGGATGACACCATCGTCATCGAGACCGGCAGTGACCGCACGAAGATTCGCTTCCGCCGCTCCGCAATCTCCTCTGTGGAGAAGCTGGATACCGGTAAGGACAGCAAGTCCACCCCCGTCAAGAAGTAATTGACATAAAACACACGCCCCCTTGCATAGTGTTGACTGTGCAAGGGGGCGTTTTGTTATGGCTAAAAATCTGCGCAAACCAAAAATCGGTGTTAAAAATCCGGCCGCGGCGGCGCTGCTGCTGTCCTTTGGCTGCGGTGTGGGCGTGTGCATATTATTGCTGGCGCTGGCGGCGTTTCTGCTGACGCATAC
>ULUQ01023376.1_pt1 | contig 16415 bp, 14 predicted proteins | sample 1958661 | NCBI WGS metagenome assembly ULUQ01 (sample SAMEA4835765, study PRJEB28245) | human gut metagenome | biome: gut microbiome; material: fecal sample | place: Denmark | collected 2008 | reverse complement strand
CCTGCCGATTTTAGCGGCGGGCATTTCTCTGCGTTCAATCCAGTCAAGAACGGTGTCACGGCTGACGCCCAAATATTCCATTATTTCTTTCATCGAATACCAGCGCTCAAGGTTGTTATCCATAGCGGAATCCTCCGTTTTCACGAAAATACAATACTACAAACTATATTATATCATATTTTTGAAATTTCGCAAGGCTTAACAGGGGTTTATTCGGGGTTTTCAAGAAAAAGTCATGAATTACACGGCATATCAAACAAACGACGGACCTAAGCGTGGGTGTGTGATTCTGTTATAGTCTTTGTTGTAAACGGTAAGGTAACGGTGTTTTGCTCCATTTTTACTCGGCAGCAACGGAAAAAGCGGAAAGTTATCGAATAATATTCGAAGTTTGACGGAAAAGCGTCGAATTATCTTGTAAAAAGGTTTTATTATGGTATAATACAAATTGTTAAACTGTAGTTATCTTTCAAAGGTGAGGTTTCAAATGATGAAAGCAAGTTATAAAAAGCTGTGGAAACTCCTTGTTGACAAAGAAATGAGTAAATCAGATCTGCATAAAGCCACAGGGCTTTCCTCCAGCACCATGACTAAACTCCGCCGCAGCGAGGATGTTTCGATGGAAGCTCTTCGAAAAATCTGCATTGTTCTCGACTGTAATATCGCTGATATCGTTGAGTTTGAAAAAGAAAACAATTGACGAAGTAATAATGAGAATATTGAAAAGCGGTCTACACTTTAAAGAATTACATAGGAACATCTGCTCGAATCGCGAAAAGAAATATGCCTGCGTACAAGGTGGGCAGGCTGTGGAAGTTCAAACTGTCAGAGCCAGACGAGTGGATTCGCTCCGGCGGCGCAGCTGACGATAAAGCAGAGAATGCCGACTAAGACCGTTTTATTGTGCAACGAATTTGATATGATAATAGTGGCTCACTATAGAGTGAAAGGAAACGAAGAAATATGGACAATCAGGTGCATAATCAAATAGTTAGTTTTATATGGGGCATCGCAGACGATTGCCTGCGAGATGTGTATGTGCGCGGTAAATACCGTGATGTGATTCTGCCGATGACGGTCATCCGTCGTTTGGATGCTCTTTTGGAGGACAGTAAAGAGGCTGTCCTGGATATGAAGAAAAAGTTGGACGCGGCAGGTATCGATAACCAGTGGCCTGCGCTGTGCAACGTGGCGGGACAGGCTTTTTGCAATGCATCGCCGTTCCGTCTGCGTGACCTTACCAGCCGTGCGAAGAAGCAGACATTGAAAACGGACTTTGAAGCATATCTTGACGGCTTTTCTCCGAATGTGCAGGAGATTCTGGAGAAGTTCAAGTTCCGTAATCAGATCGATACCATGATCGAGGCAGACATTCTCGGCGCAGTTATTGAAAAATTTATATCCTCGGATATTAACCTCAGCCCAAACCCGGTATACAAGGATGAAAAAAGGACCATCCTCAAGCATCCCGGTCTGGACAACCACGGCATGGGTACGATTTTCGAGGAACTGATCCGTAAGTTCAACGAGGAAAACAATGAGGAAGCCGGCGAACACTGGACGCCCCGTGATGTTGTTGAACTGATGGCTGACCTTATCTTTATGCCGATTGCGGATCAAATCAAGGACGCTACTTACTCCTGCTATGATGGGGCCTGCGGAACGGGTGGTATGCTCACCGTTGCACAGGATCGGCTTATGACACTGGCGGCATGGCGCGGCAAAAATGTTTCTATCCACCTTTTTGGGCAGGAGATCAACCCGGAAACCTATGCCATTTGCAAGGCGGATATGCTGCTCAAGGGTGACGGCGACCAGGCAGAACATATCAGCTACGGCTCAACGCTGTCTTTGGACGGCAATGCTACACGGCAGTTTGACTTTATGCTCTCGAATCCGCCGTACGGAAAGAGCTGGAAAACCGATGCAGAAAAGATGGGTGGCAAGAAGGAAATCCTCGACAGCCGTTTCAACACTTATCTGGACGGCGGTGAGCAGCTTACAATGATCCCGCGCACGAGCGACGGTCAGCTTCTCTTCCTGCTGAACAATGTAGCGAAGATGAAGAAAGATACGCCCCTCGGCAGCCGCATTGCAGAGGTACATAACGGTTCGTCCATCTTCACGGGCGATGCAGGAAGCGGCGAGAGTAATGCCCGACGTTATATGATCGAGAACGATCTGGTGGAAGCTATTATCGCCGTGCCGGAGAATATGTTTTACAACACGGGCATCGGCACATTCATTTGGGTGCTTTCCAATAAGAAAGAAGAACGCCGCAAGGGCAAGATTCAGCTCATCGACGCAACGGCGATGAAGTCGGCACTGCGTAAGAACATGGGCAAGAAAAACTGCGAATTTACCGAAGAAATCCGCAAGGAGATCGTTCGCATGTTCCTTGCAATGGAGGAAAGCGAAGTCAGCATAATTCTGAACAACGAGGACTTCGGTTATTGGAATGTGACGGTGGAGCGGCCGCTGCGTTTGCGCATATACCCCGACAGACCGATTCCGGCAGACACATTCAAGAAGTCGGATGAATACAACAGCGTGATTGCAGCTATTGAAAAAGCTGCGAAAACCGCACCGTTGGATGATTGGACCGCTTTTGCCAAGGCTACCAAGCTGAAAGCCGCCGCGTTGAAAAAGGTACGCCCCTTTATCACGGAGAAAGATCCGACTGCACAGCCCATCGAGGGCGAGCCGGATGTTGACCTGCGCGACACGGAGAACATACCGTTCAGCTATGAGGGCGGCATTGACGCCTTTATGAAAAATGAGGTGCTGACCTACGCACCGGACGCTTGGGTGGATGAGAAGAAAACACAGATTGGCTATGAAATCAGCTTTACGAAGTATTTTTACAAGCCTGTGGAACTGCGGGACATGAGTGATATTTTGAGTAGTTTGTCTACCCTTGAGCAGGAAGCCGACGGATTGCTGGCGGGTATCATGGAGGGCGTGCAATGAGCGGATATGTGGAATATCGTGAAGTAAATCTTCCGTGGTTGAAAGCTGTTCCGGCTCATTGGGAGATACGAAGAAACAAAAATATATTCACAGAGCAGAAAGAGCTTGTTGGTGAAAGGTCAGCAGATTACACACTACTCTCATTGACGCTCAATGGTATTATTCCCCGTGACATGGATGGAGGGGGTAAATTCCCTGAGTCATTTGACAAATACAAAATCGTAAAAAACGGGGACATGGCATTTTGCCTTTTTGATATTGACGAAACGCCACGCACAGTTGGTCTGTCTGGTTACAATGGAATGCTTACTGGCGCATACACAATTATGCGCGTTAGCAACATTAACGCCCAATTCATCTATTATTACTATCTTGCCTTGGACAACGGTAAGATGCTAAGACCACTGTATACTGGGCTTAGAAAAACAATAAACATTAACACATTCCAAAGCACAAAAGTTCCGGTCCCGCCTCGTGACGAGCAGGATCAGATTGTGCGCTTTCTGGACTGGAAGGTTTCGAGCATCAATAAGCTGATTGCTGTTAAACAAAAGCAGATTGCTACGCTTAAGGAGTTTATGCAGACTGAAATTGAGAAACAGTTATATGCTTATCCTGTGGTTAGCGTGGTTCGGCTCAAGCAACTCGGTACCTTTTTCAAAGGTGGCGGTTTCTCAAGAGACAATCTCGTAGAGGATGAAGAATATCCAGCTATTCTTTATGGAGATATTTATACGCAGTACGAATACAAAACGTCTATAATCACGCATCACATTGATAGAACGGCTTATTCAGCATCAAGAAAAATATTGAAGGGCGATATTGTGATGGCGGGAACGGGAGAAACCAAGGATGAAATTGGTAAATCAATTTTGTATATGGGTGAACAGATTGTTGCCGTTGGCGGAGATGTTATCGTTTTCCATCCTAATGAAGGAACAAATGTGGAGTACCTTCTTTATCAGCTCTATAGTCAGGCTTCATTAAAGCATAGATACATTAACGGCAAGGGCGACATCATTGTTCACATTTACCCGACAGCATTGGGGAACACAATCATCACTCTTCCTGGGGAAGCTGAACAAAACAAGGCTGTAGCAAGAATAAATAAAATCATTGATCAGGTTAACAAGGCCATTACTGTTTTGACGGACGAAATTTCTGTGCTACGAGAATACCGAGTGCGCCTTGTCGCTGATACCGTAACCGGCAAGATTGATGTCCGTGGCATTGAGATTCCCGAATACGAATTTGTGGATGAAGATAACGATAATGTAGATGAAAATTTGGAACAAGGTGCGGACGAGCCTCCTGAGGAGGAATAAGTATGATAGAAATAAAAGAATGGACGTGGGAGCCAATTCGAAAAAGGGATATGGCTTCAAAAACAATAACCTGTCCATATTGCGGTGTGCGTGTGCAGGCGAGTTCCACCACCAGAATTGTTGATACAGTTACCGGAGCCATCAAATATCAAATCCATAAATGCCCGGAGTGCTTCATGCCGGTCATCATTGGTCTTGACGGAAAAATCATACCGCAGTCACAGTTGCTGCCCTACGAGGATGTACGCTTTCTCCCTGCAAATGTAGAAAAACTGTATAACGAATGTCGAAAGTGCTTTTTGAACGAATGCTATCACTCTGTCATTATGGTCTCGCGGACATTGTTGATGTACATTGCAGTGGACAAAGGTGCCGATGCTGGGAAAACATTTGCCGAGTACATAAACTATCTAGAAACCAACGGCTTTATCGGAAGTCAAAATAAAGCATGGGTTGATAAAATAAGAAAGATCGGAAACAAATATACACACGAAATGGGAATGGCAACCCAAGAAGATGCCGATAAAGTTATCGTATTTATAAAACAGCTATTGGGCAACTTATATGAGATGCCTCATTTAGCAGAAGAGGAGGAAGCGTAATGCCGACCAATACCAAGGAAAGCGGATTCGAAGCTCTCATTGTAAACTGGCTTGTTGAGCACAACGGATATGAAGAAGGCTCCAACACCGACTACAACAAAGAATACGCCATAGATGAGACTCGGCTTTTTCGGTTCCTGCAGGATACGCAACCGGAGCAATTAGAGAAGCTGGGCATCCGGAAAAGTCATCAAAAATACGCACAGTTTCTCAACCGTTTACAGGGCGAGATTTCTAAGCGCGGCATAGTTGACGTGCTGCGAAATGGGATCAAAGTGTACCCTGCCGATCTGATCATGTTTTACCTGACCCCCTCTGAGGGCAACGCAAAAGCTAAAGAGCTGTTCCAAAAGAATATTTTCAGCGTCACCCGACAACTCCGCTATTCACAGGATGCAGCCAAACTGGCACTGGATTTGTGTGTATTTATCAATGGCCTCCCGGTTATTACATTTGAACTAAAGAATCAGATCACAAAGCAAAATGTTGATGATGCCGTTCAGCAGTACAAGGATGACCGTGATTCCAGAGAGATGTTGTTCCAGTTCAAACGCTGCATGGTGCATTTTGCCGTAGACGATGCCCGCATCAAGTTCTGCACGAAGCTTGCAGGGAAAGACAGCTGGTTTTTGCCCTTTGATAAGGGCTATAACGATGGAGCAGGAAATCCACCAAATCCCAATGGCATCATGACTGACTACCTTTGGAAGGATATTCTTACAAAGGAAAAGCTGACGCTGATTATAGAAAACTACGCGCAGGTCGTTGTTGAGGTGGACGAGGACACCAAAAAGAAAAAGGAAAAGCAGATTTTCCCCCGCTACCATCAGCTCGATGTTGTAGCGAAGCTGCTTGCCGATGTGAAAACAAACGGTGTCGGGAAAAAGTATCTTATTCAGCACAGCGCAGGCAGCGGCAAATCCAACTCTATCGCTTGGCTTGCTCATCAACTGATTGGGCTTGAACAGGACGGTCGTCCGATGCTGGATTCCGTTATTGTAGTCACCGACCGCCGGATTCTCGACAAGCAGATTCGGGATACGATCAAGCAGTTCATGCAGGTCGGCAACACGGTCGCATGGGCGGAGCACTCCGGCGATCTTACGAAAGCCATCACCGATGGGAAGCGTATTATCGTGACCACGATTGAGAAGTTCCCGTACATCGTTCCACAGATTGGAGCAGAACACAAGGATAACCATTTCGCCATTATCATCGATGAGGCTCATTCCGGACAGAGCGGAAGAAACTCTGCGCAGATGAACCTTGCACTTTCAGGGCTTGCTTCTGATGACGAGATGGATAACGAGGATAAGATCAACGCCATGATGGAAGGGCGTAAACTGCTGAACAATGCCAGCTACTTTGCGTTTACCGCAACCCCGAAGAATAAAACGCTGGAAACCTTCGGCGTTCCGTATCAGGACGGCGACGATATCAAGCACAGACCTTTCCATGTTTATACGATGAAACAGGCAATCCAAGAAGGGTTCATTCTGGATGTGCTGCAATACTACACGCCTATCGACAGCTTCTATAAGCTGATGAAGACCGTCGAGGATGACCCGATGTTCGATAAGAAGCGGGCACAGAAGAAGCTGCGCAGCTTTGTGGAAAGCGACAGCTATACCATTGCCAAGAAAGCGGCTATGATGGTAGATCATTTTCACGAACAAGTCATTGCCAAAGGAAAAATCGGCGGGCAGGCTCGCGCTATGGTCGTGACCTCCAGCATTCCTCGCTGTATCGAATATTATTACGCCATCAATAAATGCCTTGCGGATAGGCGCAGTCCATATAAAACGATTATCGCCTTTTCCGGCGAGAACAAGTATCAAGGTCAGGAACCGCCGCTTACCTCTGCCGGATTGAACGGTTTCCCGGACGCTAAGATACCGAAGGAGTTCAAAAAAGACCCGTATCGCATTCTCATTGTTGCGGATATGTTCCAGACGGGCTTTGATGAACCGCTGCTCCACACCATGTATGTGGACAAGGTGCTTTATGACATCAAGGCGGTACAGACGCTCTCCCGCTTGAACCGCTGCTGCCCGAAAAAGTACGATACCTTCGTATTGGACTTTGCAAACAAGCCGGAGATGATTCAGGAATCATTTTCGCGATATTACCGCACCACGATTCTGTCCGGCGAAACCGATCCGAACAAGCTATACGACCTGGTTGCAACAATGGAGGAATACCAGGTGTTCTCCAACGAAGATGTCGAGCGGCTGGTCAATTTGTACCTGGATGGAGCGGATCGCGACAAACTTGATCCCACATTAGATGCCTGTACTGCCGTTTACAAGCAGTTTGACACGGATGATCAGATTAGATTTAAGAGCGCAGCAAAGGCGTTCGTGCGTACATATGGCTTTCTCGGAGCGATTTTGCCGTATGGTAACGCAGACTGGGAACGGTTGTCCATCTTTCTTAATTTGCTGATACCAAAGCTGCCGTCTCCGCGAGAGGACGATCTTTCGCAGGGGATTCTTGAAACGATCGACCTCGAAAGTTACCGCAACGAGGCGCGTGAGGTCATGTCCATTCGCCTGGAAGATACCGATACGGAGGTGGCTCCCGTACCGGCGGGAAAAGTCGGGCACATTGTTGAACCGGAAATGGATTTGCTGTCTGTTATTCTCTCCAATTTCAATGATATGTTTGGTAACATCAATTGGAATGATGCGGATAACGTGCGGAGGCAGATTCTTGAGATACCGGCCATGGTGTCTAAGGATGAAAAATATCAGAATGCCATGAGAAACTCTGATGAGCAGAGTGCGCGCTTGGAAAGCGAACGTGCGTTGCAGCAGGTCATCTTTTCGATTATGGCGGACAATATGGAGCTGTTCAAGCAGTTTCAGGACAATCCATCATTTAAGAAATGGCTGTCCGACCTTGTATTTAACTTGACCTACAACAAGGACGGAAAGCCTTATGAAGCGCCCAACTCAAATATAGTCCCAAGAGAAAACTAACGTATGTATTGTGAATCGAAAGAATAAGCCTATTTCATCAATTTATGGAGTTGTTCAGAATGTGATGACATAACGTGAGCTTTGGACAGATAACAGCAATATGGTGAGGCAATACAACCTTTCAATCACATAAAACCCCATCGTATATATGGCACAGTTTAGCTCCGCGCCATAGCATTCGGTGGGGTTTTAAGTTTTACATTTGCTGCCGCTTGCTTTATCTTAACTACCTCTTGTTCAACACAACTATCCCTTTCCGTCTGTACTGAGCGGGTGATAAAACGGCATCCTTGGTTTTGCGTTGTGGCTATTGACGCGGGGCAGGCTTTCGAGCGGGATAGCGTAGAACAGTTCTTTGATGAAATTTCCGTTCATGCTGTCGATGATTTTTGCGACCTGTTCAGCATAAGCACCGGTTACATCAAATTCCGCAAGGCGAATGATCTGAAAGCGGCGCTTACCGTTGGTGGTATACAGAATCTCACCGGCTTTTCCGTCACCGTAAGGTGTATAGGCGTAGGCGGCTGACTGCACTGTTTTCTTGTCTTTTTCTTTTATAACCGTTATATCCGTTTGTTTTAACAAAACGCCGTCGCAAAAGCCCGTTTCGCACAGTTCTTTGGCAAACTTTTCGACTGCCGCTTTGCGCTTTTTCTCAATGCTTTTCTCACCCGACGCACCTTGTTTCAATGCAATTTCCGCATAGGTATTGGGCTTGAAAACGCCGAAACAGTCAAAGCATACGCCGAGGGAAAGAGATAAAATCTGCTTATCCTTAGGTGTGATTTTATCGGCAGCAGTGCGAAAATTGTCACGGTAAATACTGCACAGCACTTCCTCAAACAGGGATACGGACGGGTCTTCAATCAGCTCGTCCGCAACGGTGCCGTCCGCCGCGCTTTCGTTTTCTTCTGCCGGGACAATGCCGATGGGATATTCGCAAGCCTTGCCGACAGCGACAAACTCGGTAACTTTTTTCTCGGCAAAGCCGGTTTCTTTTACGGCAAGCGCAATACGCTCGTCGGCGGAAAGCTCGGGAGCGCTGTTATAAATGCGCATAACCTTACGCAGCTCGGCATACCCGTTTTGCGTCGGCACGGTGCAGGCGTTTTTCGTTGTGCGGATATAATCCAGTTGTCGCATTACCGCCGCTTTTTTCACATACTGCAAAAGCGGAATGGGATCGGCGGCATCATAGCCGAGGAACGCAAACCACAGGGTCTCCCAAAAGATCTGCTTAATATCTTCGGTATTGTCCGCAGACAGATTATAATGGGCAACAAATCGTTCGGCACGGCTTTGCAGTACCGGCTCATACGCACGGATGAATGCTTCAAAATATCCTTTATCTTGGCTCTTGATTGCCTCAACAAAATATGCGTTCAGATCATCGAACCGCACGCTGCTTTTATCGCTTTCGGTAAAGGCAGATGCACGTTCGATTTTTTCTTTGCAGAAATATTTGATACGCAGAATTTCATCGTTGATTTCCCAAAGCCACAGCTTACCGGAACGGACAGAAGAAAGAATATCGTTCCATATCGCCGGCTCGTGAAGCCGCTTATCAGTAATGCCGCAAAGCAGTTTCTCGGCAGCCTTTTTGTATTCGGCGTCCATACGCGCACCCCTTTCCCAAAGAAAAATGAATTTATTTTTTGCCCAGTGCCGCTTTTGCCTCGTTGATCAGGTTCAGCAAAACCATATCCTGCTCATACTGATTTTGCGCGTAATCAAAATCAATCTGTGCTTCTTCATAGTGCCGTTTGGCAAACTCGATAGCCTTATCGCACACATCTATATCGTATTTGGCGGATGGAAGATTTTTATTGGTTTTGTGCTTTTCATTGCGCAGAGAATCGTATCTCTTTTTCCAAATCGCATAGCCGAAACCGTCCTTTTTCTTTTGCTTCGGCATATTCAGTTTGTTTTTTGCAACGTATGCGCAGGGGACGCCGTACTCCGGATTGACGGTGCTGCAATACAGCTGCTTATGCGCGGTTTCCATAAAGAAAAATCGGTGACAGATTCCGCACTGTCGGGAATAATGTCCGGCAGAAAGCCCCTCGAACAGATCGGTGACATAAAAATTGAGCATACGGTTAAACACCATGCGCCTGCCGAGGATGTTGCCGCTTTCGGTTTCTATGATTACGGGGGCGACTTCTGCAGTCGGGTGCAGGGTGAAATTGTTGAAAGCGCCGGTATGGTTGCTTTGCATTATTTTTTCGGTGATTTCGGGATCACCGAACACTGTCCGCGCAAACTCCGCCAGTTCCGATTTGGTTCGTTTATCGTTTTCCGTGAGATTGACAAAGAACATATTTGCCACGCTTAAAAAATTGAGCGTGTCTCCGGTGAGATAGATATAAGACGAAACGATCCAAGAAAACGCCGTCATGTGGGCGCGCAGCTTATTTTTATACGGCAGCTGCTCATAAAAGAACGTGCCGTGTTTTCGGAAATTCTCTTCGTAGTGTTGCAGCGCATCTTGATAGAAAAAATTGTTCAGCGCCGTATACTCTCCGTCTATGTCAAAATAGCAAAACGGCGGAACAGCTTTGATGTAGTCCAATATGTCAAAAAGGCTGTTTTTTATTTCGGAAAACAACTCCGTGGAATATCCCTCGTCGGTCCAGCGGCAGCAAAGCGCATATAAGGCATCACCCTTGTAAAAAAGTGCTTTTACCCATTCGGGAGAAAGGCAAAGAATATCGTGTGTGACCTTGCCGGTGGGATATTGCTTTCCGTTAAGCCGAATATTAGCATCGCCGAAATCAACGGCAAAATGGCTCAAATGTGTTTCGCCCACAGGTTTTGTTTCAATCAGATTCATGCGCGCCACCTCGTTTCTGTAATCAGTATACCATAAAACCGTTTCGCTGTCACCGGAAATTACAAAAAATCAGAAACGAATTTTTATATTCACAGCATTTTATGTGATTTTTCTGTTTTCAGCCATTAGATAGATAGGAGAGCGAAAGCATCGGTTCCGCCGCTGCTTTTGCTCTTACTTTTTTGCAAGGAGATTTCAGTATGGCTGACGAAAAAACAAAACTTGCCGTTATTGATGGCGAAACCTTAATGGACATGAAACTTCCGCCGACAAAGTTTTGTGTTGATACGCTGCTGCCGCAGGGATTATGCATCCTCGGCGGCGCGTCAAAGATCGGCAAGTCGTGGTGGGTGCTGGATCTGTGTGTGCGTATTGCAAAGGGCGAACCGATGTGGGAGTTGAAAACGACCGGAGGAACAACACTGTACCTTTGCTTGGAGGACACGCTGCGCCGCGTGCAGAACCGTCTGCTTTGTATCACCGACGAAGTGCCGCCCAATGCGTTTTTTGCTACCTCCGCCGGAACGCTGTCCGACGGTCTGTGCGAACAGATACGGGATTTTGTGAAAGAGCATCCCGACACGGTTTTTGTTGCGGTGGATACCTTTCAGATTGTGCGCAACAACAGCATCGACACCTCTTACGCAAACGATTATGAGGAAATACGGATATTAAAACGGCTGGCGGATGAACTTGATATCTGTCTTCTGCTGGTGCATCACCTGCGCAAACAGGGCGACAGCGATCCGTTCAACAAACTGACCGGCACCACCGGAATCGTAGGCGCAGTAGATACCGCTTTCGTGTTGGACAAGAGCCGCCGCAATGCCGACAGCGCCACCCTCTACTGCACCGGCCGTGATGTGGAAGACCGCCAGCTTGAATTGCGGTTTTCCAAAGAGGAATTTGTTTGGAAAATGCTCGGCGACAGCATGGAGAATCGGGAAATGCTGCTGCCGAAGGAGATGGAACAGTTGGTCGAATTTATGAAAGTGCAGAAAAAATACAGCGGCAGCAATACGGAATTTTGCGAACGGTATAACGAATACGCAGGACAGGCGGTATCGGCAAGAGGACTGAAACGGCTGATGAATCTTTGGGAATATCGCCTTGCCGATTTCGGCTTGCGCTTTCGCAGCCACCGCAGCAACGGCGCCCGACTGCTGGAAATCGAATATTCCTTTTCTGCCGGTGACGAAAGTGCCGTTGGTGACGGTTAAATCGGTGTACCCCAATCGGTTCGTCCCAAGCGTTCCTTTCGTCCCTGTCGGCGGTTTACAGGCGATTTGTGCCGCTTTCGGCGGGGAGTAGGGATAAACCGCCGATGTGCCGGAAACAACGCGAATTCGGGGAGTTTGCGGGAGTGTCGGTTTTACCGATTTCCCGGACTTCGTCCGGGGCAAGCAGAGCGCCCGGCTGTCCGCTCGGCGCAACTCGCCCTTTTTGCTCGTTTTGCCGCAGGCGGCAAAAGCTTCGCTTTTCGGGCGGCAGCCCGAACCCACTGAATTTAGAAACGGAGAGTGATATTTATGAGTAAACAAAGACGGCGTGACACCACGCTGACGATTCGGCTGACCAAAGCCGAAAAAGAACGCATCGAACGCAACGCAAAACGCGCCGAGCGCAGCATCACCGACTATCTTGTTTTGCTGTCGCTTCAAACGCCAATTCACGTTGCGGAAGATGTAAAGCCCCTGCTGATCGAACTCAAACGCATCGGCAACAACCTAAATCAAATCACGGCGAAGATCAATGCCGGCGCGTTTCGGTCATACAATTTTGAAGATATGATCGACGGGCAGAAAATGATCTACGAGCAGTTGCTCAGCATTGCGAGGAAAGGATAATGGCAACGGTAAGTTTTATTCCCGAATCGAGGCAAAGCATCAGCGCAATGAAAGCGGTGATCGAATACTGTTTGCAGCAGAAAAAGGTTGCGGACGAGGACAGCGGCCGCCGCTTGGTGAGCGGTGTAAACTGCAACGGCGAAAATGCGTTCACGGAATTTATGGCGACCAAGACTGCGCATCACAAAAAAGGCGGAATGAATTTTTATCATTATGTGCAGTCTTTTTCACCGAGCGAAAGCGTGACCGCCGAGCAGGTGCACAAAATCGGATTGGCGTTTGTGAAAAAGGCGTGGCCGGGGCATGAGGTGCTGGTGACCACCCACACCGACGCCGCGCACCTGCACAACCACTTTGTCATCAACTCCGTGCATTACGAAAACGGAAGCAAGCTCCGCCAAAACCCCGGCACGCTGACAAAGCTGCGCGCACTCAGCGACGGCATCTGTCAGCAGCATGGGCTGAGCGTTCTCGAACCGTATAAAAAAGACGGCGCAAACATTTCAAGCCGCGAGTACCGCGCCGCGGCAAAGGGTGACAGCTGGAAGTTCAAGCTGATGTCCGATATTGATTTTGTGATGAATCGCAGCGGCAGCCGCACGGATTTTATGAGGGAGATGCAGCGGCTCGGCTACAAGGTCACATGGACGGACGAGCGAAAATATATTACTTTCACCTGTCCGAACGGAATGAAGTGCAGGGACATCCGCCTGCACGATGAAAAATATTTGAAAGAGGTATTGGAACATGAATTCACAATCAGAAAACAACACACAGCAGAACTCGGCAATGGATATGCTGAGGAAGAAAAACACGCGGACGCTGTCCGAACTGGAACAGATTCCGTATCAGCCGCAGGTGTATGCGATCCCGATAGAACAACGGAAGCGGGAGAGCAAACTGCTGGCGGACGCGGTGGAGTTTCAGCCGAGACTGTATCAGATGATCGAACGGCTGGCGACAGCGGAGGAGCTGAGCGGCCACTGCATCAATATACAGAATATCGAGGCGGAGTATATGGAAAAGACAGTGCGGGAAGTGGTAACGGAGAACCGCAAAACGGCGGCGCAGATGCAGAACCTCGTCGAACAGGCTGGGAAGAATCAAGAGCAGTTTATTTTAAATTGCTCCGAAACTCTTTCCAAGAGTACCGAGACGCTGGACAGCACGATAGAGAAACTGCACCGAAAAATACTGAAAATTATGATAGCCACGGCGGTATCGGCAGTGGCGTTGTCGCTGCTGGTCTGCACGGTATTCTGGAAGCTGGCGGTATAATTGACAGTACTGCCGAGGACCCGGAGGAACGCCGAAAACGCATTGAGGCGCAGGAAAACGCCGCCAACCTCGGTGCCGTTATCGGGCTTGCGGTCGGTATCCTCACCGCAGCAGCCGACAGCGAGGAAGATATGACTGCCGAGGAAAACGACGAGCCTACTATAATGATGTAGGAGAAAGGAATTGCCTATGACGAAAAAAGAACACGAAAAGGAGTTGCGCTGCTATCTGGCGGCGCTGACCGCCGCCGAGGTTGCCGAGATCCTGCGGGTCAGCACCAAGACCGTATACAAGCTGATAAAAGAAAAATCTCTTCTGGCGGTGAAGGTCGGCAGAGAAAACCGCATTGCCAAATCGCAGCTCATTGACTATCTGCGGCAAAGAGAAGTCTCAAGTTCGAACCCAAAGGTCTGTTTTCTTGAGAAAACTTCCGAAAAAGTCTGGACTTGTGCGGTGAGTTGTGATATTGTTCGTGTCGGTAAAAACAAAAAAGGAGTGAACGCAAATGAATGCCACGACCACACTTGCAGCCAGCGTACAGGCTAAGAAAGGCCGCCTTTATGCCGTGATACAGGTCAGAGAGAACGGCAGGACAAAGCCTGTATGGCGTGCGCTGGGACTGCCCGAAAGCGCCAACAAATCAAAGGTGAACAAAACCTACCGAGAGGTGATGCAAGCCTTTGAGCAGTCCTACGCCGAGCAGATCGCCCAAAACAAAAAGCCTGCCTCGGATATCCCGATCTACGATTATATGTGCGCCTACTATAAAAAGATTGAGAAAAACATTCAAAAGAGTACCGCCGAAAGCTACCGCGGAATGATAAACGGTAGAATTCGGCGGTATTTTACTGCCCGAAAGGAACTGACGGTCGGCAGCATCACCGCAAAAGACATTGAGGTTTTTTATGATTGGATGTTCGAATCACACGTTGTCGCCAACACCGTTATCCACTACCACACCGTCTTGCACAGCGCTTTCAAGCGGGCTTTCAAGGATGGGCTCATTAACTCGAACCCCTTTGACCGCATCGACCGCCCGAAGAAAAACAAGTTTACGGGTGAAAACTATTCCGAGGAAGAACTGATTGCTATGCTGGGGCTTATCCGCGGGGATATTATCTATCCGGCTGTCATGCTGGCGGGCGGCTTGGGGCTGCGCCGCAGCGAAGCATTGGGCGCACGGTGGTCGAGGGTAGACTGGGAAAAGAAAACCATACTGCTCGACACCAAAATCATTGAGTACAAGGAAAACGGCAGGGTCATCGTCGAACCCGTGGAGGAAATGAAAAACAAATCCAGCCGCCGCACACTGCCGCTGCCGGACCCGGTGTATGAAATGCTGTGCGAGGAACGGGAAAAGTAGGACCTGTACCGCCGTATGTTCAAGGGCAGCTACAATCGCAAATACGACGATTATATCTGCGTCGATCAGCTCGGCGGGCTGATACGCCCGAATCGGGTCACGCAGCGGTTCGCCGACCTGATCAGGCAATACGGTCTGCGCAAAATTCGGTTCCACGATCTGCGCCACACCTTCGCCAGCATCCTCATCAATCAGGATGTGCCGCTGCTGAATGTATCGACCTTTCTCGGTCACTCCGACCCTGTCCACAACGGCAAATATCTATGCCCATCTGGATAAGTCCAAGAAACAGGAAAACGCCGATGTAATCAGCAGTATCTTTAATAAAGCAAAAGAATAATGCGCTCCACCTGGGGCGCATTTTTGCTGACGGAAAGGATGATTTTATATATGACCCAAAATGAATTTATGAGCGGGAGCGAGCTTCGCCAGTACCTGCACATCTCCACGCGGAAAATGAAATATCTGATGGACAACAACTATATCCCGCACGAAAACACGGGACACACAACCCATAAATATCGGGTGCGGACAGAGGATGCGGTGCGGTTCAAGACCCGTATGGATACCGAGCCGGGCTTTTTATCGGAACTGAGTGGCATGTTCTCCAACCGCACCGAATGGCATCCGCTCCCGATGTTTGAAGCCACCCCGGAAAACTGCGAAGCCTTTCGGCGGTGGCTGCCCACGCAGACGGCGGCGGAACTTGTCGGCCACAGCCCGCAGCGCATTCACGAATGGATACGGGAAGAAACCTTAACCGGCATCAAGCTCGGCGCCATACAGTACTGTGCCAAAGCGGAATTCGTGAACTTTATGGCATCACCGCAAAGGCTGGCGCGCCCGCGCACGGAAAAATACAAAGAACTCATTCGGGAATTCAAATACAACCGGCGCCGTGAGCGTGAAAACGAACAGCGGCGGCAGAAAAGAAAAATGATGAAAGAGAGTACATAACCTATGCCTCACCGGAAACGGTGGGGCAGCATTTTTTGTTTCTGACGGGTCGAACTATGAGAACAGCAAAATAAGATTCCCTTATTTTGCACCGTATTTTAGGGGAAACGGAATGAAAATAAGGGAAAGCCTTTATTGGGGTGGGTTTTTGCAGTGTCAAAACCGCAGCTCCGCACATTTTAAATAAAGTGGTTAGTATTTTAAGTTCAATTTACGCCGCGCAAGCTCCGCCTGAACTTTCTCGAACTCTTCCGGCGTA
>ULUQ01021517.1_pt1 | contig 16576 bp, 10 predicted proteins | sample 1958661 | NCBI WGS metagenome assembly ULUQ01 (sample SAMEA4835765, study PRJEB28245) | human gut metagenome | biome: gut microbiome; material: fecal sample | place: Denmark | collected 2008 | reverse complement strand
CTGCCACAGGCTCCTCAATTATGGACACATCCCTGGCACCGGCCGCATAAGTTGCATCCTCAACTGCCTTCTTCTCAACCTCTGTAACCTGAGAAGGTACACATACGCTGATCCTAGGTCGTCTTCCAAAATAACTCCTTCCGACAGCCTTCTGTATGAAATACTTGAGCATCTTCTCTGTTATCGTATAATCAGAGATTACGCCCTGCCTGAGAGGTCTGATGGCCACTATATTACCCGGAGTTCTTCCAAGCATAAGTCTCGCCTCTTCACCAATAGCCACTATCTTATTAGTATCCCTGTCGTATGCAACTACTGAAGGCTCCTTGAGTACGACTCCTTTGCCTTTCACATACACCAGTATACTGGCTGTACCTAAATCTATACCAATATCTGCGCTTGCCATCACAAGTCTCCCTTCTATTCGTTCACGTCCCTTAATATTACAAGAGATGCATTGCTGCCGTCAAGCCATTTCATGCTAACTTCAGTCAAATCCATGATCTTGTCGAGACTTCTTATATAGCTTCTCCAGTTGACCTCCTTGCTGTCCGTAGCCAGATGCTGATCCGAACCTCCCATGAGCTTGTACTTATCTCTGAGATTCTCTATAAGGAGCTTACTGTCCTTGTCTGTAAAATCATATCCAAGCATATCGTTCAGAGTCCTGTTCGAGAACAGCACTCTTCCAGTATCAACTTCTCTAATAAATATACCCTCATCAATATAGTTATATGTATCGAGGAGAACACTGTTTATGCGTTTAACACTGTCATCGCTCTCTATCTTCTCAAGGGCACTTCTGAGTACATCACCTGTCTGCTTTACAAATTCAATCTCCTCTGTGGTCCACAATTTGTTGATAGAGGTATTCGCCAGCACAAATACCGCTCCATAATTGCCATTGACATACACAGGAACTGCGGTAAAGCTCTTAACAGGCCCCCCTGACATGATCTTCTTAGCTGCTTCATCCATATGCTTTGCATCTATCACAAGGTATCCCTTGTCCACCAGCTTGCCCGAGCCCTGACCATTCTGCCATGATCTGAACTTCATGTAGGCGCGCTGCCACTCTGTCACATACTCCTCCGCAGACATGCTCTGATTCTTGGACCAGATATACTGGCAATCCAGATCTCCCTGCTTGTCCTTCACATACAGGGCTGCCACGTCAGCATTTAAGACCTCGCCCACCTGTGCTATCACGTCATTGATAACCTGCTGGGAGCTCTTATCTGAAGTGTTCAGGGCATCAAGCAGAATCTTCTGCCACTGCAGCTTGTTCTCCATTATGACCTCCTCTGATTTGGCACGGATCGCCTCCTTTGCCAGGATCTGAGAGCTGAATGCGTATTCGGAGAAAATGCGTCCAAGCTGCCACTGCACCTTGTATACGCTCTCCATTTTCTTTGCATCCTCGTCATCATATGAACAGCATATCCATGTTGCCACATGCTTGCCATCTATCATGATCGGTGCACCACAGATCATACTTCCCGTGATGTCATCGTCCATTTCCATCATAACCGGAACATTGTTCCTGAGAACTACCTCATTTAACTTCATATATATCTGCTTATACTGAGGCTTCTCAAACATATCATAGAAATAACCCATATGCTTCTGAGGGCCGGCCGGCTCAACCATCTTCTTGCCCACAGGGTCTATGATAGTTGTATAAAGCCCTGTGAGTGCAGAAAACGCCTTCGTTATCAGAGTCCACTTCTCGGTATCTATCTGATTCCTTTCCTCATCCGACTGGGTATTTGTCTTCATAATGTATGAGAGCTTGTCATCGAACTCCTTCTTAGCGCGCTCAACACTGTTCTCAAGAGCCTTCTTGTCCGTAATATCAGATATAAAATACTCAACCGTGTATGTGTTATCAGCCGCCTGTGTCACAGAGCTCTGGGCCTTCACCCAGATAACCTCGCCTCTGTCGTTGACTATCCTGAACTCTTCCTCGTAGTCCTTGTCCTCGCGCTTCGTGGCGTTTCTGACATTCGCCATAACCCTGCTTCTGTCCTTCGGATGGATATAATCCTCTATGAGTCTGTCACCAAGCTTGATGGCATCCACATTTATTCCCATCTGCTTGGCGTTCGGGGTTATATACTTGAAGATCGGTCTGCCATTCTCGTACTGCTGTACCATGACAAAGCTCTTGATCTTAGACATGGCAGATAATATATACGCCGCCTGATCCTCATTGTATCCGGTCTCCTTGTCCTTTATGAACAGGAGCTCTATTCCATCCATGTCGCCATCTGTGGTTCTCACGATGTGACACTTAAGTCTCATCTTATTTATATCTCTGTGAGCAGATACGATCCTAGTCTCCATCTCAAAATCATCCACTCCGGTATTCTGAACCTTGTAGAGCTGTCCGATCAGAAGATCATAATCACTCTTAGGGAGCAGGTCGCTGAGTCCCACCAGCCCACTGTAGAAATTGCCATCTGTATATCCATACTCAGATATGTTCTTAGATACGTATCTCGTTCTCCATACACCCTCCGGCTTATACAGATACAGAGCTATAACACCTATATGGTTTATGATCCTCTCAAGACTCACGCTTCCTATCGTAACGTCTGATCGAAGCTCAAACAATACCATATACGCCTTCTTGTCACCATATTCAAACTGGTTGACAAATCCACTGACTACATATCTGTCCTTGTCGTTAACTATAAGTCCAAGTCTGTGCCATATGATAGCCTTCTTGTCGTCAAGTGTCGGCCAGAACTCATCGCTGACCATAAACTTATCCGGCTCCATGGCAATGGATTCAACATCCGAACCCACGATCTTAACTGCGGCATTGTTTATGCTGAGGACTTCACCATCCTCGCAGAACACAACCGCAGGATATTCAACTATTCCCAGAAAATCTGAATAACCACTAAGTCTGTTTATCTCCATAAATATCTCTCCATATATCCACTGCACAAGTGCAGTTTTATCCCATTATTATACACCCCGTATATTATTTACCCCTTAATGCACATAAAACTTTCCTATGTCCCATCACATAGAAAAGTTTCATGTTACCATATATCATATATTACTACTGTGCATCCTCAGCATCACTAACCATAGCAGTTGCCTCGCTCTTCAGTCCGGTAAATGCCTTGTCGGCAACATCCTTTGTTGAAGCACATGCAGAAATAACATTGTCCAGTGATGACAGAAGATCTGACATATATCTGCTTACGCTCTCGCACTCCTTCTTCACATTGTTGCGAAGTCTGGTTGCATCATCTGTGGCTGCATTTCTTGTATTGGCAGCATCCTTCTGAGCTTCCTCTCTCATAACCTTGCACTCGTAATCTGTCTTTGCCGACAGAGCCTCTGCATCTGCGTGAGATTTATTTCTTGTCTTCTCTGCCTCTGAGTATGCCTCATCCTTCATGCTGTTGCACTTTGCCTCGGTCTGATCATACATCTGCTGGCACTGTATCTCTGTATCTGTCTGGAGCTTTGTGCATCTCTCCTTGACATCTGTCTCGTATGCCTCGAGCTCTGCAGTTATAGTATTCTTCTTGTCTGTGCACTCCTTCTCAGTCTGTGCGATCAGTGCGTCTGCGCTCTCACGGGCCTCAAGAAGTGTTCTTGATATTGACTCGTATCTTCCTGCATTCTCAAGCTCTCTCTGCTTGTATGCATTGATCTGCTCCTTGAGTGACTCTATCTCGCTCTCCTGCTCTGAATTGGTCTTCTTGAGAGTCTCTATGGTCTTGGAAGACTCTGTCATATTGACCTCTCTCATGGTCTTGAGACTCAGAACAGCCTCGCTGAGCTTGTTGACGTTCGCCTTAAGCTCCTCTACTTCTTTATTGTGCTTTTCCTTAAGTTCATCAATATAGTAATCAACGGATGCCTTATCATATCCACCAAACTTCACTGTCTTCAGTGATTCTACTCTATCGTCAGTTACAACATCTTCTACCTGTTTTGCCATGACCTTACCTCCGAAAAACTAATCCTATTGTAGATACTCCGTAATTATAGCACACATAATTCTGTAAGCAAAGTATTTTTACCTTTTATGATTACAAACCACTTTTTTTATGCTATATTGTAACTGCTCATTGAATTTAAATTTTACGGAGGATCATATAGATGAAACACCATTCAAAACTTGTCATATTAGGTCTCGCGGCAACCCTCGTGATGACATCACTCACAGGCTGTCTTCACCGCAAGAAGACCGCCTATCAGACATACATGCAGAACGTTCTCGACGTCAACTACAAAGGAAGCTTTGACGGATACGTGAAGGACAACGACGGCTCCGAGGAGGACGCCTCAGCCATATACAGCGACAGCATAGATTATCTGGCCGGCCAGCTCATCAATCATTACTCACTGAACAACGCAGAGACAGACGAGGTGGATGCTATATTTGACGAGACCGCAAAGGTCATCTACTCCAAGGCCAAATACGAGGTGTCAAGAGCCTATAAGAGCGGAAGCGACTACTATGTGGACGTGACCGTGTATCCTATGGACATTCTCAATCAGGCATTTGACGATGTGTTCGCATATATCGACGACTATAACAAGAAGATCAGCGCCGGCGATTTCAACAACACCACAAAGGAAGATTACGAGAAAGAATTTGCCCAGGGCGTGTCGGATATCCTTCAGAATAAAGCCGCAGACATGGATTACCGCAGTCCTGTTGTGGTCTCTGTGAAGATAACCGATGACGGCGACTATTACTGTGCTGACCCGGCGGGGCTGTCCCAGGTTGATGCATCCATGCTTGCAATAGAAGGTTCCCAGCAGAGCTCAGGCTCTGACAGCTCTGACAGCTCAAGCGAGGACAGTTCAGACGAAGGCGATATCTCCTCGGGTGGCGAGACCGCCGAGTAACTATATGCATTAAGAATGTGTCTTAAGAATATACATTAAGAAAAGCTCAGCCTGTGTGATTTCTACTGAATCCATCACACAGGCTGAGCTTTATATATATGTTATCTCCGGCTACTTTCTCACCCTGACTGACTTTGTCTTGCTCCATGCTGAGTAGCATCTTGTGCCAAACTTGTTCGAAAAGCTTCTAACCCTTACATAATATGTTTTTCCGCCTTTAATCCGCTGCTTTGCTCCAAGACTCGCAGTCGTCTTGCTTCCACCGCTTAACACCGTGAATGCATATGTACCCTTTTTAAAGTTTGATGTTGTTGAATACTGGATCTGATAGCCATCTGCGCAACTTATCTTTCCCCACTTTAATCTTACAGACGCAGCCGATGGGCTCTTTATCTGGCTTATACCTGGTATCTTCGGGCTGACAGTAACAGGTATTATCTTCTTCACCTTCACATGATTCGAATCTCCAGCATATACGGTGATGTTTGCCTTGCCTATATACCGGGCTGCGATCGTTATTGTTCCAGCAGAGTCTACCTTTACAGCTTTTTTATCCGAGCTGTAGCTGAGCTTTCCGGCACGTGCGCTCACGCTCTGTGAAATAGATATTCTCTTCGAGCTGGTTGACATCTCTATTCTGTAGCTGCGCTTTTTCAGCGTTATGCTGTTCGGCGCCTTTTTGATCGTAAAATTGATCGTCTTCTGTCCCTGATATGTGCCAGCGCCTATAATTACAGCCTCTGCTGTTCCGGCTGCTTTGTTCTTATTGTATGAAACCGTATAATCTGTATCCTTCTCCAGCGTTTTGTCGCCAAGCTTTACTGTTACAGCCGGCTTCTTCGAATTACCATCATATGTATATTCTGTCTTGTTAAGTGTAACCTTTGCTGACGATATGCTCTTACGCGTGAGCTTTGAGCCATACGCATAGCTAGTCTCACCCTTTTCTCCACAGTATACACATGCATAGTAATACTCTGCCGGAGAATCATAATCTGCTGCCTTCTTCAGATATCGTGCAGTTGTTTTCTTTGCTGTGTAGCTGTGATCGACTGGGTCTGTTGCTGTACCGGTTTCAAAAATCTCACCACACATGCTGCAGACAACATCTCCTGTATATCCGCCGCCCATACAGGTAGCTTTCTTCTCTCCTACAAGCGTTCTATCATGGTCTGTCTTTGGAAGAATCTCAGTAGTCCTGCTGAGTTCTGCCTTGCACACGGTGCAGTATATAACCTTGTCCCGGCTGCCTTCAGCCTGACATGTAGCCAGATTTACATTCTCATACACAGCCTTTCCCTGGGTATGTCCGAGTGGCTCTGTCTTCTCATCCTTTGTCTTTTGGCATCGCTCACATGTGTATCTGATCAGACCTTCTGCTGCACACAAAGCTTTTTTCTTAACCACGCCTGAATCCCATCTATGTCCCAATGCACCAATGGCTATCTTCTTGGTACTCTGATAACTCTTGCCATTCAGCGTGCATTTTGCTGTACACACCTTTGCACCATCGTTCTCGCAGGATGCCTGCGTTATCTTGCTTGTTACAGTCATCGGTTCACTGATCACATGACTCGAATCTCTGGTACAGGTGAGAACCAGCTTGCAAGTGTTGCCATTTGCTGACCACTCATACTTTGGGGCGTAATCATGTCCCAGGCTATCCCCGTGTGTAAATGTCTTTTTGCGATTCACTCTTCCACAGTTATCACAGGAATAATAATATTTCGCAGCAGTTGTACAGGTCGCAGCCTGTGCAAGAGTTTCATCATTTACTATTTCCGCAGTGTATGAATGTCCGCCTATCTCTGTTATATCAAGTTCATACTCAGCCTTCACCCACGGATTATATTTACTGGCAACCGTAATCGTTACAACGCCGTTGCCGATTGCCGAAAGTGATGCCACAGTCCTAGACACTTCATTCACCTTTACAACAGTCTCATCCGACGATGTAACCGCATACTCATGTATGTCCGCTCTCGTTGGCCAATCCATTATATTTATACTCAGTTCCGCTCCAATTTCATACTCACTTGGTGAAGTAGTCCTGTTATCGCTGTCCTTCTCCTGCCAATACACATATCTGATACTGGTAGGAAGTGACACGATCTTCTCATATCCGCACTTTGAACACGTCTCTACTGTCTGGCTTTCACCCTCATCTGCCTCTGATATGACATACTCATGTCCCCCCTGATCTGCCACATTGAACGTGTATTCCTGACAAATTGAGCTGTCATATTTATGAACTATTCTTATGGTTACATCACCTGTTCCGACCGCCGTAAGCTTAGCATCATATCTTCTATAAGAAGATTCCGGATCACTCACTTTTACAATACCTTCATCCGATGATGTAACTATAAACTCAGAGTTGTCGACCTTCGTTGGTGCATAATCTACTTCCAGATTGATCTCATCACCTACTTCCACATCAGCAGGCTTGTAATATCCATTACTATCACTCCACCATACAGTACGTGTTATTGCCGTCGGGATTGTCACCGTTTTTGTCGTCCCGCACTTTGAACAAATTTTTTCTGTCTCTCCAGATCCCGGTTCTGCCTGACTTATTACATAGTCATGACCACCCACATCTGTTACCGACACAGTGATTACCCTCTTCATATCCGGATTCACGACCGGATATACAGTAACCGTCGTCTCACCTATCTTATTCATATGGAATGTTCCAGCATAGTTAGACGAAGGGGTATACGAAATAATAGACGGGTCTGCTATATCAAACACGAATTTGTCATCGGATTTGCTATCTGATGCCGTCGAGAAAGATATGTATGTCTCTATATCCTTTCCTACTTCGAACTCCTGATCATATGTGGCTGATGAAGCAGTTTCCGATAATCTCCAGTACACGTACATCGTCTTTGGTCCTGTTACTTTACATCTCGTACATACGCCATCTGTAAAGCTATGCCCAAGAGCCGGAACCTCATCCTCTATCTTTTTGTAGCCACATTTAGCGCATGTGTATACTGTTCCACCTGTCTCTGTACATGTGGCCTCTTTTTTCACACCTTCACCATACACATGCTCCGTGCATGCATCATACCGCTGTCCAAGCAGCTTATCCAGCTTGGCCTGCGCTGCATCCACCTTTTTCTGCCACTTCTCCGGATCTACAGTCTCATAATATTCATCAAACAGCTTCTCAAATTCAGCTATTGTGTACACCTCATATTTGCTAGTATAGTTTGAAAGCTTGCTTGCATTGAAGCATGAAGTATTGCCATACCTGCCATAGAGTGTGAATCCGACTCCCATCACCTGATCTGCTGCCCAGAACATATTGGTATAATGTCCAACCGTGACTCCCTCCGAATCCGCCTTTTGTTCAACAGCTGTAAGCTGACTCTGCGAAGTTATGGATGAATATCCCAGCTCATCCCTTATCTTGTTAAAAGATGCCTTCTCACTGTTCCATCCTGCCGCCGGATCAGTATATCCAAACGCCAGATTCTCACATGACACCTGAAGAAGTGAATGATTTGTGAGTCCTGCACCTCTGTCCGCGCCTGACTGTGCCACCGCCATGAAATAGAAATTAGTCTTAGCCGCATTCCTCTTCATTGCCCCGACATAGTTTTCGTCTGTGTCCCTTAACGAATTAATTTTATTCAATACCGCAAATGTCGCCTTTGTGTTTTCAAGCGATATGGCGTCTTTCTTATCTCCGGTAACAACAACCTTGTTATTTCTCGATTCCGGAAGACCTGTATTATTTCCACCAGCCCACTTGGAGAAATCTTCCTCACATGCATTCTGCAGAACAGTCTTGGCCCGATTCAGATCATATTTCTGTTTTGTTGTCAGGTTGCTTTTCGCAAGCATCCAGTCTACAAAGCCTATAGAGCCCTGATCATATACAGCCTGCACTTCACTCTGATCTTTCTTCACCTGTTCCAGCTCACTCTGAGCCTCTTCTATCTGCTGGTCAAGGGTACTGGCCTTAACAGTCTGAATACCTGTCGTCTGAATACCTGCCGTCAGCATCAGCACTGCACACATTACCACTGTTGCTGCTTTTTTACACAGTGTCCTTCCCGATAAGCTTCCTTTTCTTTTCATAATCTTTGATACTCCCCCTTTTTTCACATTATATTTATATTACCCCTTTACCCACATGTACTCCGGCGCGCCCATGCAGGGGATTTATTATAAAATAAGGAGACTCATTATAATAATAAACAAGTCTCCTTATCCAGTATAATATACTATTTTATTTCTCCTTGAAGGTGAACTCCTCGTTCGCAAGCTTGAATCTGATACCATCTATGAGCATCATATCCGTTCCGCTGCTTATGATCTTGCCACCAAGGTAAGTGTGGTTTGTCGACTTGTTATCTCTCAGATAGTACACGCCGTTGACATTGATAATGTAAGCATGGCGGCGGCTGACTGAATTGTTGTCAGTTACCTGATAGTCAACTCCCTGTGTAGACTTACCGATACAGAATATCGGCTTGTCGATCCTTATTCTCTCACCTGTTCTGGTTCTTATGATGACAGGGCCGCTCTTGCCACGGTTGTTGGCTGTGAGAACTGTTGTCGAACCGTCATCGTTGTCATCAAATCCAATATCATTTGATGAGAAATCCTTAACTTCCTTTGCAAGCTTGAATGAAGAAGTTGTAACATGAGGAGTCTCAGGAACCTCTACCTTAGCCACATTGACCGGGCTGACTCCCGCTGACTTCATAAGCTCCTGCTCATCCTCAGGATGTGCTATATTGTCATTCTTCAGGTCTGTTATAAACTTATAAAATTCTGACAGATAAAATGTAGGATTGTGATCAAAGTATTTGATAAGCTCATATCCGGCATCGGATGCCTTCTTATTCGCAAACTTCATATTGCCCATAAGATCCCTTATAAACTTCTCCATATTACATCTGTCCATAGGCTTATCTATAGGCAGGAATATGAGCTGAACAGCCATATTCTGGAAGTCTATATACATATATCCCTTATTCAGTATAACCTTTCCAATGGACAGATCATTCGCCTTGAGATACATGAGCTGATCTGCAATACTGAATATCAGATCAACCAGCTCATCCTTGTGTATCTTCTTCTCAAGGAACTGATTCATGGTAGTCATGGCTGGAATAGAATATGTCAGAGCTCTCTGACCATCTATATATTCCTCATGGCAGAACGCATTATTGCCCACAAACTGAGCATTGTACAGCTCTACCTCATTGTGAAGAACCTCTACATCGTCTTCAATCTTAAAGTACAATTTGTACTCATCACACAAATACATCTTATCACTCATATAAAACCCTCCGATATTTATCGCACGATATCCATGTAAGTCCCGGAGTCAATTATTCTACTGTAACTGACTTTGCCAGATTACGTGGCTTATCTACGTCCAACCCCTTTGCATCGGACGTGTAATACGCTATAAGCTGCAGGATGACAGCAGCCGAAAATACCGTGAACAATCCATCCTGCTTTGGTATGGATATGTGTTTGTCACATACATCTTTATCATTGTACTCTTCATCCATGCTGACAAGAATGACGTATGCGCCTCTTGCCTTAACCTCGCGTATATTGGAAATCATCTTTCCGTATACAGATTCCTGTGTAGCCAAAGCTATGACCGGAACGTTCTCAGTTATGAGTGCTATCGTTCCATGTTTTAACTCCCCTGCCGCATAAGCCTCAGCGTGAACATAAGAAATCTCTTTCAGCTTCAGTGCACCTTCCAGTGACAGTGTATAATCCAGTCCTCTTCCTATGAAGAATGCATCCGGAGCCATCTTTATATAGTTTGCAACTGTCTTTACTTCATCTGCCTGCTTGAGTGTCTCCTCTATCACCGGGATAACGCCCTGAAGCTGTCTGATGAATGCCTTTGCCCTGTCCTCAGAGTATATACCCTTGACATAGCCAAGTCTGCATCCAATGAGATACATTGCAGCCATCTGTACCGAATATGCCTTGGTACTTGCAACTGCGATCTCAGGACCGGCATGTGTATAAAGGACGTAATCGCTCTCTCTGGCGATGGTCGATCCCTTTACATTGACTATGGACAGAACCTTTGATCCACATCTCTTGGCAAGTCTGAGTGCCTCGAGTGTGTCAATAGTCTCTCCTGACTGTGATGTAACTATTACGAGAGTCTTTTCATTTATGAGTGGTTCCTTGTATCTGAATTCTGATGCTATCTCAACATTAACAGGAATCTTTAACTCCTTCTCAATCATGGCCTTGCCGACTATTCCGGCGTGCATAGCTGTTCCGCATGCAACCACTGTGATGTTCTCAAGATTCTTAAACACCTCATCATCGATGCCGTCCTCAGTGAAATCAGGAAGCTCATTCACTATACGAGGAGTTATCGTGTTTCTCAGTGCCTCTGGCTGCTCATAGATCTCCTTCAGCATAAAGTGCGGATATCCACCCTTCTGAGCTGCCGTTATGTCCCATGTTATCTTGAGCATCTCCGGCTCTACCATGTTCCCCTTCATGTCTTCTACTCTGATGCCTGTGCTTGAGAGTGTCAGTATATGATACTCCGGCACAACAAAGTATTCCTTTGAAAATGATATTATCGCTGTGAGGTCTGATGCAATGATCGATCCCTCATCTGTGTATGAAGCGATCATCGGACTTACATTTCTCACTGCGTATATCTTGCCCGGTCTGTCTGCAAACATAATGCAGAGTGCAAATGAACCGGCTATAGCCTTAACAGCCTTTCTGATAGTCTCGATGGGATTGCCATCGTACAGTGTGTCCAGAAGTGCTGCTACTACCTCTGTGTCCGTCTCAGATACCAGCCTGTCGGCCAGTCCGTATTCTCTCACAATGTCGTTATAGTTCTCTATAATTCCATTATGTATAAGTGCCACATCTCCGCACCTATGTGGATGTGCATTCACATCCGTAACTCCGCCGTGAGTAGCCCATCTCGTATGGCCTATTCCACAGGTTGATCTGTACACAGGACTGTCGTCGCTGCACATCTCCCTGAGGTCTTCCACTCTGCCGGCTTTCTTCTTGATCGTCAGTGTATCATCATCATTAAGCAGTGCTATTCCCGCACTGTCATATCCCCTGTACTCGAGCTTTGCCAGTCCGTCAATAAGAATGTCCTTGGCTGGTTTCTTTCCTACATATCCTATGATTCCACACATATTAAATTAATCTCCTTTCGGCTTATAACCACGCTGTATACTGATAATATTATAATATGGCGCACTTAAAAAAGGTGAAGCCACCATACATAACAGCTATGGGTGTCTAGTCATGATTCTTTGTTTTGGAGTTACCCCCATATTTGGATATCATGTGCGCATCCAGACTCTGCGTGAAGGCATCCGCCGAATATTCGATAACCTTCAACCTCGTTATCCCTGAAAGCCAAAGCCCAGGGGTCATGGCGCTAAGATTTCTAAATCTTTCCAAAGGCACACTCCTCCTGTCCGTGCACCTAGCAAAATTCTATCATGAAACATCTAATAAATCAATGCAGAAAGGCCTCTGCGTATAATCTTTGTAACATAAAATTTACTTCAGCTTTATAAATAAAAACAGGGAAACACCACGGATCCCGGCCGTGTGCCCAGCCTGTGATGCTTCCCTCATTATATCCACTATTTTATATCTTAGCTTATAAAGCATCCACCTGGGAAGTCCTTCTCGGTGGTCAGGAGTGACAGATTACCCTCAGGATCCTCTGCGCACAGAAGCATACCCTCTGATACGACTCCGGCAAGCTTGCATGGCTTGAGGTTTACTATAGCCACAACCTTCTTGCCAACCATATCCTCAGCGGAATATGTACCCTTGATTCCGGACACAATCTGCTTCACATTGTTCTTGCCAAAGCTTACCTGTGAGCAGAGAAGCTTTCTTGAATTAGGAACCTCCTCACATGCAACAATCTCGCCGATCATGAGCTGCATCTTCTGGAACTCCTCAATGCTTATCTCCTGCTTGTCAACTACATCAGGATTGGCCTTGAGTGCCTGGACCTTCGCCTCAGCTATCTTGATCTTCTTGGTCTCAGCAGAATTCTCCTTCTCTTCCTTCTGCTTCTTGGCCTGCTCGTACATGGACTCCTTCTCCACTGGAGCGAACTCGGCAACCTTAGCCATAACTTCCTTCACGTCAAGACGTGCGAATAGGATCTCAGGCTGCTCTGTTACCTTTGTTCCTGACTTGTACAGACCAAACTTTCCAAGCTCTGTGACCTTTCTCTTCTCGGTATTGAGCTGTGCCATGATCTTCTCAGTTGTCTCAGGCATATATGGCTCAAGGAGTGTTGCACCTATAACGATGCTCTCGACAAGGTTGTACAGAACTGTGTTCAGTCTGTCCTTCTTGTCCTCCTCCTTTGCGAGTGCCCAAGGCATTGTCTCATCTATGTACTTGTTGCATCTCTTGAACAGTGCAAATATCTCTGTGATCGCATCTGCAACCTTGAGCTTATCCATGCACTCTGCAACCTTGTATCTGCAGTCCATAACGACCTTCTTAAGATCCTCATCGACAGGCTCTGTGACGTTGGTATTTGTCACAATGCCACCGAAATACTTGTTTGACATCGATATGGTTCTATTGACCAGATTTCCAAGTGTATTTGCAAGCTCTGAGTTGAGTCTCTCAACCATGAGCTCCCATGAGATAACTCCATCATTCTCAAATGGCATCTCGTGAAGAACAAAGAATCTGACAGCATCCACGCCAAATATATTGACCATATCGTCAGCGTACATTACGTTGCCCTTCGACTTACTCATCTTGCCATCACTCTGGAGGAGCCAAGGATGACCGAATACCTGCTTTGGAAGCGGAAGTCCGAGTGCCATCAGCATGATAGGCCAGTAAATGGTATGGAATCTCAGGATATCCTTGCCAATCAAGTGAAGATCTGCCGGCCAGTATTTATAAAACTTCTCATCGCTCTTTCCATCTACGTCATATCCAAGTCCAGTTATGTAGTTTGAAAGCGCATCAACCCATACATATACAACATGTTTTGGATCAAAGTCTACCGGAATTCCCCACTTGAATGATGTTCTTGAAACACACAGATCCTGAAGTCCCGGCTTTAAGAAGTTGTTGACCATCTCGTTACGCCTTGACTCAGGCTGTATAAACTCAGGATGCTGCTCTATATGCTTCATGAGCTTGTCCTGATACTTGCTCATCTTGAAGAAGTATGCCTCCTCCTTGGCCTCCTGAACAGGTCTTCCACAGTCCGGGCACTTGCCATCTATGAGCTGTCCATCTGTAAAGAACGACTCACATGGTGTACAGTATTTTCCTACATAATGTCCCTTATATATATCACCCTGATCGTACAGCTTCTTAAATATCTTCTGTACCTGCTTCTCATGGTAATCGTCTGTTGTACGGATAAACTTGTCATATGAAGTATTCATGAGATCCCATATTCTCTTGATCTCACCTGATGTCTCATCAACGAATTCCTTTGGGGTCTGCATGTTCTCAAAAGCCTTGTTCTCGATCTTCTGTCCATGCTCATCTGTTCCTGTCATGAATCTTACATCATAACCTGCGAATCTCTTGTACCTTGCAATGCTGTCAGCCAACACGATCTCGTAGGTGTTGCCTATATGAGGTTTACCTGATGCATATGCAATGGCGGTTGTAATATAATACGGTTTTTTTGCCATTTCAAAAACCCTCCCTGAAAAAATACTACAAGCACAAATGAAATGCTTGTGCAACTTTACCGAAAAACTCCTCGGTAATTGTAAATTATATGCCTTTTTATTATTTATTGTCAAGAAGATGGGATATTAAATAAGTCTGTTACGATGGTCATTCTATAACGCTGCCAATAAACTTGTCATCGTCTCTCTCTCAAAAGCGCATCACATTCCTGAGAACGGCAAACATCACCGCCCCGGCAATACATATAAATATAAGTATATTGTCAAATCGCGATAACTTTCTGTTTCCATATTTTACGAATACATAATCGTTTTTTACAATTATGTATGCCAACGCCGGAAGAGCTATAAACATAAATTGATTATAAGCAAATGCCTTTGCAAGATCCAGCCTTACGGCCGCAAGGATAGCCCGTGTTATCCCGCATCCTGGGCATAAAAATCCGGTTATCTTTCTGAATATACATGGTATGGCAAGTCCTGTCACTCTTATGAATATATAATAGAGGATGCCTATCCCCACGAGGATGGCATCCCTTTTAATTATCGCATTTCTTCTTGATTTCTGTATCTGATCCATGCTCTGTATTTCTTTGTCTCCGCCGACTACTGCTGGCTGTTATCACTGCCTGAAGCATCTGCTGATGTGTTAATATTCTGATCTGACTGCTGGCCAAATGTATTCTGGTCTAAACCGGCCTGCTGACCATATCCCTGCTGATTGTATGTATTCTGATCATATCCCTGCTGGCTGTATGGCTGCTGTCCGTATGCCTGCTGGTTATATGCATTCTGGTCATATCCCTGCTGACCATATGGCTGCTGTCCGTATGGCTGCTGTCCGTATGCATTCTGATTATACTGCTGCTGACCATACGCATTCTGGTTGTATGCGTTCTGATCATATCCCTGCTGACCATACGCATTCTGGTTATACTGCTGCTGGCCGTATGCATTCTGATCATATCCCTGCTGCTGACCATACGCATTCTGGTTGTATGTGTTCTGATTATAACCCTGCTGACCATATCCTGTATTCATCTGAGGTATAGCCTCTGCATATTTGTTTGCAGTGTCCTGCATAAGCGCATATGCAATAATTCCAAGTCCAAATACCTGAAGAAGGACGTATAATATGCCTGAGTTGCTTGATGGTACACCGTTCTTATTCTTTATGATATCAACTTTCTCGCCCATCTTATATGCCCAGAACCATCCATAGATGTTACATGTAACGATAGTGAGCAAAAGCGACATTCCACCACTTGTTGCATCTGTCTCTCCTGACTCCTGATTGATATCGTCTGTCAGCACAACAAACCAATACAATCCATATATTCCGCATGTCACAATTGAAAGCAGAATACATATTCCAATATTCCTCTGTTTGATCATAATTGATAATCCTCCTTAAACTTAAATCCTTAATTGAATTATGTAGGACTTGTGTATGACTGCAATTATTCCACTCATATGTAAACCACTGCATAACTGCAATAAAAATAACAGAATAGCCCCGCAGACACAACTCAGTCTACGGGACTATTTTCTCATACATTTTGTCTGTATGCAACTGCATCTATACATTTTTCAATGTATATTTGTATGCAATTTGATTCATTACGCATTTTTATTGATGGTATCCTGCATAATAGCATATGATACAATTCCAAGTCCACATAACTGGAGCAGAAGGAAAAGTATGCTTGAATTTCCTGCTGACTGACCATTCTTTGTCTTTATTGCGTCAATCTTCTCGCCCATCTTGTATGCCCAGAACCATCCATAGATATTACATGTAACGATAGTAAGCAACAATGCTACCCCACCGCTTGTTGCATCTGTCTGTCCAGATTCCTGATTAGCATCGTTTGTAAGGCAAACGAACCAATACAGTGCATAAATTCCAAATGTAATGATTGAAAATACTATGCACAAAGCAATGTTCCTCTGTTTGATCATAAAATGTCCTCCCTTGATTTAATTATAAATTTTTTATAAAAATT
>ULUQ01035513.1_pt1 | contig 16672 bp, 17 predicted proteins | sample 1958661 | NCBI WGS metagenome assembly ULUQ01 (sample SAMEA4835765, study PRJEB28245) | human gut metagenome | biome: gut microbiome; material: fecal sample | place: Denmark | collected 2008 | reverse complement strand
TAAAATAATCTTATAAAACAGCTAAGTATCATTTTTAATATTGAGACTTAGTAGGATTTATATTCAAGGAGATTTCAAATGGTTAAAACAATAGCAATTACATCTGCAAAAGGCGGTGTTGGAAAGAGTACCTGCACCGTAGAAATTGCGAACGCATTAAGAAATATTACAAACAAGAGAGTACTGGTAATCGATTTAGACGAAAACAGTACCTTAAGCGACAACATAGGAGCTGATATTTCCGCTCCAAATACAATATATGAGGTATTAACAGGAGCTTGCTCCATAAACGATGCCGTGCAGCACCACAAGCTTTTTGACATCATTCCGGGGTCTAAATCACTATCAAAGGCATCTGTTGAGTTTACAGAACGTGAGGACGTATATTTACTCTCAGACGTGATTGAGTTTATCAAAGATGATTATGACTTCATTTTCGTAGACAATGCGCCTTCCAGATCAGTATTACTGACTATGACCATCATTGCCGCTGATTACATTATCATCCCGACAATGTCTGATGAGGGATCCATGAAGATGGTTGATGAGATGGAAAAGGATATTAGCAAGCTCGTAAACAGCCGAAATCACGAAAGCCATGCTGAGGTTATAGGATATATATTAAATTTCTACAAAAGGTCAAATATGTACGATTTAGCGCTTAACAGACTGCAGGAACACATTAATGACCATGATGAGCCAAAACCATTTATAGCAATAGTTAAAGAACTGATTATAGCCAGTGAGGTAAAGACATTCAAAACCGCAATATGTGAAGATTACAAATCATCACCTCTTGGCAGGAGCTTTTACGATATAGCAAATACAATTGTAAAAAGGATAGGTGAATAATATGGCATCAAGAAGAGAAATGTTGCTGGCAGCACAGCGAAAAAACGAGAAAAAAGAGCAGGAGAATACCAAAAAAGAGGAGACCTTAGTAGATGTGTATGCTAACTCTACAGAGAAAAGTATCATAGTTAATAATGATACTTCATCAGAAAATGAAATTAATCCTGCAAAAGCACAGGCGAATGACAGCGAAAATGCAGAAAATACTCCAAAAAACAGCGCTGAATATGATAAAAATCAAGATTTAACACCAGAGACAGAAGAAGATCATAAACCTGAATCAATGAAAAATAGTATAAAAAGTGAAGAAATTAAATCACAAAATAATTATTCTGAAATAAAAAACAATACTGTAAAGGAATTAATTAAAATTCAAAAAGAAAAGGACCTTAAGAAAAACAGGATTGGATTTCTTGTCACCGATAAAGCATTGGACAATCTTAATAGATACGTAGAAATGACGGGATATAAATCAAAAAATGAATTTATGAATATCATTCTTGAAAATCTGGATGACTTTTTAAAATAATAAATATTTTTTTACCTCTCAAAAAAGAGAAAAGTATAATATGGTATAGATAATGTATATATGTATAACAGGAACGTCGAAAACCCTTAAATAACAAGGGCTTTCGGCGTTTTTTAGTGACACTTAATCCAGTAAAAGGTGACATAAATTACAAATTTATGAGACATACAATCCAGATAAAGGTGATAAAAAGTCCAATAGAAGTGACGTAGACTCCAGGTTAAAGTGACAAAAGAGTATTGAAAAGCACTTTTTCGACAAAATAGTACGTAAAAAATATTAATGTGACATTTAGTCCAAGTAATAGTTGTACTAAACGTCACTATTAGATTGAAATGATGATGAAATAATGATTTAGTTGCTTGTTAAATAAAAAAAATAAGCAGATGACTGAAAAAGTATTGTACTAAATGTCACATTTGCAAGAAATCTAAAAGGAAATAATATCTGAAAACTGCATAATTAGCGGTTTTGCGAGGGATGACAGTTAAAAAGTGACGTTTAGTACAACAAAAAAGAGGGATGACAACAGAATAGAAGAGCAGTAACAGCATAAGAAATATAGGGTGACATCCAGTCCAACAAATATAGTATAATATGTATAAAAAGTGACACGAAGTACAACAAAAAAGAGTTGCAGTAAAAGTAAATGTCACTTATAATTGTAAATGTGCAAAGAGGAGAAGAGAGTGCACTTTTGAAAGGAAAGCAGAAATGGGAACATATAAAAGAAGCAGTAAAGGGATAGTTGATGAAAAAGGTAATATTGTAAAATCTTTTATGATTCCGTCTAATGATGTTCAGGGACAGGTATCAATGGAGTTTAATTCAGAAAATGATGTTTCCATTATTTCTTCTGAGGCTGAGAAGGAGCCTATATTAGAAGAAAGTGGATTGCCGGCATCTATTGAAAAAAATGAAATGACACTATGGGATGAGGCTGGATTTTACGATAATTTTGAGGATAATGCAAAAGAAGCTTTGCAGATGCTTCTTTCTGTTCAGAGTAATGAAAATCCGAATAAAAAAGGCGGAGAGGACATCGGATTCAGATGTGACAGTATTATTTTCAAAAACAGACAGCAGTATTCAGTTACCGAGAATACCATTTTTGATATAATTACAGGATACATTTCTTCATATCCTGATAATAAATCATATAAGATTTATATTAAGGATATTGCAAAATACATCGGATATAATGATAAGAATTACATATATCGCGTTTTTAAAAAGGATTTTGACAAGCTGAAGAAAAAACCTCTTCTTATTGAAATACCCGGAAAAGAAGAGGGCGCTGATCCAATGGAGATTCAGTGGTGGCTTTTGTTTGATTATAACAGTGCTGAGGATTGTAAAAAGAAGGGGATGAATGATAATGCACATATCGTAATTGTTCCGACTCCTTTTTTTAAGATACTGACATTGTCATCAACGATTATGCATGGAGCACATTATTCTATAGAAATAAGTAGTAGCATAAAAGGAAAATATGCCCGTAACTTGTATTACATACTTGAAAGCCGCAAGAATTATAAGGCTTATCCCAATGCATTGCCGGGAGTTTTTACTCTAACGCTTGATGAGCTGAGAGAGCTGGTAGATTATCCTACGACATACAGACCAACAGATGTTAGAAGAAGAATACTGGACGAAGCGAGAGATGAGATTAACAATATACCAAACACAGATATACAGTTTGATTATGAGCTTCTAAAAACAGGAAAGTCATTTACAGGCGTAAGGTTCATGATTAAGAATATCCTTAAACTCAAGGAGCAGGAGATTAATGCCATAGAAGAGAAGGACAGCAGGGATACTGTTGTTGTAGGTATTTTGAAGGGCTTTGGTTTTTCGGATAAGGATATTGATCAGATATATGAGGATTATGTGAAGACAGATTGTAACATCCAGCAGCTTACTACATTTTTAAGTAAAACATTTTCAAACGAAAAGGTAAAGCATAAGGCATCATATCTGTGTAAGCTTATGGAGAATGGCTTATATTCTGAGAATGATGAGTCAGCTTCCGTTCCATCGAAAAAAAATGTGTTTGTTAATTTTGAACAAAGAGAAAATGATTATGATGAGATGGAGAGAGCACTGCTGGGAAAATCAATATAGCATAAATGAATACAATATAAATAAATATATATGAGTAAAGTATCGGCAATAAAAGGTAATCGCTTTTATTGCCGATTTTTTGTAATTAATATACACATTTCATTCGAAGAGTTTTTGAGTTAAGACAAAAAATGTTAACCCAAAATGGCTTGCCTTTATTATGAAAAACAACGAAAAGATGGCATATTGCGACACCTCGTACTGCGTTTATGTATCGAGTGTATTATTTCCGGTTTCATATCCCCAATACTCATTGATGAGGAGAAAGTACTGGATATCAGCAGTGACAAATGCGTAGGAGCGTTGTCCCTTGTGATTGCACAGTATGCAGACCGGATAGTAGTTGTTGACAAGGGAAGTATCGTTTTTTACAATACCGGATAAATTTTATATGTTAATGTCTAATCAGTAAATGAGTTAGACAAAGGCGTCAGCGATACAATCGTTGGCGCCTTTTTTAATCGCTTACTTAAGCGGTTTGAAAGTACACTAGGAGGATTGAGATTATGGATAGAATTGAAAATCACCCAATATTGGGAGAAACACCAAAGAGAAAAAAGGTTACCTTCAGTTATGATGGAAAGCTTCTGGAGGGCTATGAAGGAGAACCGATTGCAACAGCCTTAAAGGCAGCCGGTGTTATGGCTCATAGATACACAGCGAAGACACATGAGCCGAGAGGAATATTTTGTGCAATAGGAAGATGTACTGATTGTGTGATGATTGTAGACGGAAAGCCAAATATCAGAACCTGCATTACACCGCTTGAAGCCGGAATGGTTGTTCAGACACAGTACGGCGTATCTGCGAAAGCACAGGAATAATATTTGAAAGCATAAAATATATGGAATGGAGACATAAATTATGAAGATTGAACGATATGACATGATAGTAATTGGTGCCGGACCTGCCGGTTTGTCTGCAGCAATAGAGGCAGCAAAAAAAGGATTAAAGCCGATAGTATTTGATGAAAATGCCAGACCGGGCGGACAGCTTTTTAAACAGATTCATAAATTCTTTGGTTCAAAGGAGCATAAAGCTAAAGAAAGAGGCTTTAAAATTGGTGAAGAGCTTCTCAAAGAAGCACAGGAATACGGAGTTGAGGTCATTTTAAATGCTACGGTAGTAGGCCTTTATCCGGAAAAGGAGATAACAGTAAAGGTTGGAGAAAGCGTAAAGCACTATAAAGGAGATGCTGTTCTTGTCGCCACAGGAGCCAGTGAGAATATGGTAAATTTCGAGGGATGGACAAAGCCAGGAGTAATTGGAGCCGGAGCAGCCCAGACCATGATGAACCTCCATCACGTAAAACCCGGCAACAGAATACTGATGCTAGGCTCAGGAAACGTTGGACTTGTAGTAAGCTATCAGCTTTTGCAGGCAGGCTGTGAGGTTGTTGCACTGGCTGATGCAGCACCAAGGGTTGGTGGATACGGCGTACATGCCGCCAAGGTAGCCCGATGCGGGGTTCCGTTCTATCTCTCACATACAATAGTAAGAGTAGAGGGCGATGATTATGTGACAGGCGTTGTGATAGGACAGGTCGGACCTGATTGGAAAATAATACCGGGCACGGAAAAGCATTTTGATGTAGACACGGTATGTCTGGCAGTTGGATTATCACCTATGTCGCAGCTTTTAAAACAGGCAGAGGTACAGATGAGCGATACAAAGGGTGGAAATGTTCCGGTAATTGATAAATTCGGAGCCACAAGTGTTCCCGGAATCTATGCGGCAGGCGATGTCTCAGGTATAGAGGAAGCAAGCTCAGCCATGATAGAAGGCAGAATGTCAGGAGCATCCATTGCATGTTATCTGGGATACATGACTGAGGAGGAAAGAGATGCAAGGATTGACGAGCTTGAAGGACAGTTAGACACTCTCAGACAGGGAATGTTTGCACCAAAGAACAGAGGAAAGCTTGTTGAAATGACAGAAGAGGGAATTGCTGTTTCAAAGAATCTTTTGAATAAAGGATATGTGGCGGATGAAGAGATAGAAAGATTCCCCGGTGTCACACACCAGAAGGGCATACATCCTGTAATCGAGTGTACACAGAATATTCCGTGTAACCCATGTCAGGATGCATGTAAGATAGGCTGCATCAGAATCGGCAGAAATATCACCTCACTTCCGGCAATTGATCCGGATAAAAAATGTGTAGGCTGCGGAATGTGCGTGGCTTCATGCTCAGGACAGTCTATCTTCCTTGTAGAAGAAGATGTAGAGGAAGGTTATGGTGAGGTGACAATGCCATATGAGTTCCTTCCGCTTCCAAAGGTCGGTGACAGGGGCGTTGCACTTGGCAGAAACGGTAAATATGTATGTGATGCAGAGGTTACAAAAATCAGGACAGCCCCGGTATTTGACCATACATATCTGCTTACAATAAAGGTTCCAAATGACATGGTAATGAAGGCGAGATTCTATAAAAAAGAAATGGCAAAGGAAGCATAGGAGGTTTTATTATGATTGATATTCAGGCAAAGTTAAAGGAAATAGGACCTTTTGTAAAAGGTGAGGATGATGATCTCCTTGTCTGCAGATGTGAAGAGGTAACAAAGGGGCAGATTAGAAAAGCTGTGCATGAAGGCATTTTTACAATGGAAGAAATGCGCAGGTATTTGAGAAGCGGCATGGGATTGTGTCAGGGACAGACCTGCGGAAAGCTGGTAAAAGGAATAATAGCAAGTGAGTTAAAGGTATCTCCGGCAGAGATTGTTCCGGCAAGCTCGAGAGCACCGATGAGACCAATTGAGATGTGTATACTTGCAGAAGACGGAGGTGACTGTGATGAGTAATGTGGCAGATGTAGTAATTATCGGAGGCGGAGTAAACGGATGTGCGGCAGCATATTATCTGGCAAAGAGCGGTACCAGATCAGTGATAGTATTAGAGGCAACTAACAGCATAGGGCATGGTGGTTCATCCAGAAATGGAGGAGGTGTCCGTCAGTCAGGACGAGATGTAAGAGAGTTGCCATATGCCATGTATGGCATAAGAAATCTGTGGCCAACACTTTCAGAGGAGCTTGGAGTGGACACAGAGTATACACAGAAGGGCAATCTGCGTATGGGAAAAACCCCGGAGCATATGAAGAAGCTGGAGAGTCTTGCAAACTCAGCACAATCTGTAGGTCTTGATGTCAGAATGATAGACAAGAAGGAGGTAAAAGAAATCTGCCCATATCTGTCTGATGAGGTAATCGGAGCAAGCTGGTGCCCTACAGACGGACACGCAAATCCGCTTACCACAACACTGGGATATTATAAAAGGGCACTTGAGCTTGGGGTCAGATTCTACACGGATGCACCGGTAAAGAGTCTTCAAAAGGTGAAAGGAAAGGTAAGAAAGGTCATATTAAATGATGGTACAGTGTTTGAGGGCGAGACAATAATACTTGTTGCAGGCTATGAGAGCAGAGCTATAGCAAGGACAATCGGAGTTGATGTTCCGATGAACAGACTGATAGATGAGTGTCTTGTAACAGAAATGCAGCCACATATGATAGATGTTATGTTTGGATGTGCATCTGCTGATTTCTATGGTCATCAGACAAAGCATGGTTCCTTTGTATTCGGCTCGGATTCAGGCTGGGAAACAGTGGATGAGATGGTAGATCCGTCAACAAACCTGGCTGATCCGTCAAGGATGATTACAAATTCAGTGACTCTGTCAGCTAGCTGCAGAGCTATTGAGGGCTATATTCCGGCACTTCGAGATGCAAAGATAGTCAGAAGCTGGTGTGGATGGCTGGATAATTCATTTGATGGGGTACCTTTTTTAAGCAGGGTTGATGAAGCACCGGGACTTATATTGGCATGTGGCTTTACAGGTCATGGCTTTGGTACAGCTCCTGCAGTCGGACTTATGCTGAGCCAGATGGTGCATGGTGAAAAGACGGTAGTTGATATCAGTCCGCTCAGATATGACAGATTCAAGCCTTGCAGATAAAATGTTATATGGAAAACTAATATGGGTTGTATCGTTTTATACAATACAGGCTGTGAACAATAATATATAATCAGGTTATAAAGCAAATAAAAAAGAAATATGCTTTTATTTGTAAAGTACATAGACTTGAAATGTTAAATATGTTAATATACATACATGACGAAGGTGTCAACAGCAGAAGCTGTTGGCGCCTTTTTTGATTTTTGAGATTCATCATAAGCAGATTTCTCTGACATGTATATAAACATATTTGTACCTGACAGTTGTAACATGACACAGGAAACGGAGGAAAATAAGATGAGTGCAAAAATTGATTTTCTTTACTTAAGTGAACCAGATATGATTAAGGCCGGGGTAAAGGATATGGCAAAATGCGTTGAGGTCATGGAGGATATGATGGTCACACTGAAAAAGGGTGACTATGTGATGGGTGGTGAAAATCACAATTCACATGGATGTATGGTTACCTTCCCTGATAATCCTGAATTTGAGGGGATGCCAAAGAATGGCGAGGACAGACGTTTCATGGCAATGCCGGCATATCTGGGAGGCAATTTTCAGATGGCAGGCATGAAGTGGTATGGCTCAAACACTGAAAATAAAAAAGCAGGACTTCCGCGTTCCATTCTCATGATGATGTTAAATGACAAGGATACAGGAGCACCTTTAGCGCTTATGTCAGCAAATCTTTTAAGTGCTTACAGAACGGGAGCAATTCCCGGAGTTGGAGCCAAGTATCTTGCCAGAAAGGACTCAAAGGTAGTAGCAATTGTTGGCCCCGGAGTAATGGGAAAGACATCTCTTGCAGCATTTATCAGTGTATGTCCAAAGCTCGACACAGTTAAAATCAAAGGCCGTGGACAAAAATCAATCGATTCATTTGTAGAATATGTAAAGAAGGAATTTTCTCAGATTAAGACAATTAAAGTCTGTGAGACAATGGAGGAAGCCATAAAAGGCAGTGATATCATCAGTACAACCACATGTGTCGGCGACAAGGAATCGCTATTCCCATACATTGATGAGGCCTGGATAAAGGAAGGAGCTCTCATATGTATGCCTTCAGCCGCCAGATTTGATGAGAAATTCTATCTGGATAAAAACACAAAGCTTGTCGTAGATAATTATAAGCTCTACGAAGCATGGGCGGAGGAATATCCATATCCAAGCTACGATCCGGTACAGATTGTAGGCTGTAAATTTATGGACCTCATGCATGACAAAAAAATAACAAGAGATGAAATAATAGATGTAACCGATGTCATAACCGGTAAGCTGACAGGCAGAGACAATGATAAGCAACGAATCATATACTCAGTCGGTGGAATGCCTGTAGAGGACATTGCCTGGGGAGAGACAGTATACAAAAGGGCTCTTGAGCTTGGAATTGGAGTCAGACTCAACCTTTGGGAGGAACCGGAGCTTCATTAGTTATGACTTTTGAAAAGAGGTCAGATTATGCAAAAAGAGAATATTATCATTAATCCGTGTCAGCCATACGTTGAACTGGGGGTTGACAATGTATCAAGGCTTGATATGCCAAAGCTTGGAATTTCACATTTCTATGAATTTTCATTAGGAAACAAATTACTGCATGAGCTGAAAGCAGTTCCCGATGGAAGCATAGATTTGCTGTTTAATATAGGAAGAAACAGGGTTATTACTTTTATAAGCGGAACTGTATTCGGAGTAAAGAAATGGGAGCTGGGCGATGTTGGCTTATGCTTTGGCGTCAGATTTCAGCCGGGACAGGGAATACTGCCACGGGAGCTTTCCATGGACATGCTTGTAAATGACGATTTGGAAATAGATGGCAATCTCTTTGGCAAAAATCTCACTGAAAGGATAGCTATGGCAACTGATATAAAAAGCCGTAGTGTGATTTTTATGGAGGCTTACAGGGATTTTGTATATGGACGTCCCAATTTGTCAGACAAAGATATGATTAATGAATATCTGGTAAACCGCATTACGCGTGCAAACGGACATATAAGCATTAGTGAGCTGCAGGAGGAAACAAATTATTCAGCCTGTTATCTAAGAAGGGTATTTAAGAATTATAATAGTATTTCACCAAAGCAATTTGCACGTTATATACGTTTTCAGACACTTTTGGATAAATTAAACACAAACAATACACGTTATGATGAGCTTGCACTTGATTGTGGATATTTTGATGAGGCACACATGATGAAGGAATTTAAAAGCTATGCAGGCTTAACATTGGAGCAGTACAGGAAAATGCAAAGGAGGATATAGGCATGAGCAGAATATCAAAGATTGAAGTTATCACAGGAATGTCAAAGCTTACAGACCTGATACAGCAGCTAAGCAAGGTTGGAGTACGCGGAGTCACGGTTATGCAGGTGTTAGGCTGCGGAGTGGAAATGGGTACGCAGGAATATGAGGTGGAGATAAATGAAGTTATGGAGCTGCTTCCAAAGCAGCAGATAAATATTGTTGTAGAGACATCAAAGGTAGATAAAATCCTGGACATTATCAAAAAAGAGCTATATACAGGGCATATTGGCGATGGAAAGATTTTTGTATACAGCATCGACAATGTAATAAGAGTCCGTACCGGAGACGAGGGACTGGAAGCGATTTAATTAAAAGTATCAGTTTGTAAATATATGAATGAAAGAGGGCGTTGATTATGGATGAAAAGAAATTAGGCTTAGGAAATGTAGTATCAATTTCTGTTGGGCTCGTAGTCGCAACGAGCTGTCTCGTATCACTCGGAAATGGTGCAGGTACACTTGGAATCACATTTATATTTGCAATGTTCATTGCAATGCTCTTAAACATGACAACGGTTGCATCGCTGTCAGAACTGAATGCACTTATGCCCAATACAACAGGTGGTCTCGCGCAGTATACACTGGCGGCACTTGGACCGTTTCCGACACTTATCTCAATGGTTGGAGGCTACTTAATCTGTAACACAATGTCATGTGGAGTGGAGGCTTCTATATTCTCTTTCTCGCTTGCAGATGTTATAGGACCCGGCATACCAAGCTTTGTATATACTGTCATTATGACGGTTATTATTCTGTTGGCAAATCTAAGAGGGGTGGATATGTTTGCAAAAATACAGGATATTGTTGCATTTCTGCTTGTCGGCTCGCTGGTTGCTATGGGCTTCATCGGTATGATAGGTATAGGAACAGGAGTAAAAATACAACAGCAATATGTCCTCAATGCCGATTTTAAGGATGTTGCAGCAATGACGGCAGTGGCTTTCTGGCTTTTTATAGGGGCCGAATATGCAATCCCAGTATCAAAGCAGGTGAAAAATGCGAAACGAAATGTGCCGCTTGGCATGATGATAGGACTTTTCCTCATATTTATTATGCAGTCAGTCATGATTTTTGGATTTCACAATTATGTGGAGTGGGGAGCACTCGCAGACTCCGCAGCTCCTCACCTGGTATATGGCTATGCAGTTCTCGGAAAAGCCGGAAAAATATGGATGATGCTGGTCGGAGCTCTGGCTGTTATAAGTACACAGAATTCAACAGTCAATTCACTTGCTGTTATCTGTCAGGGAATGGCAAAAATGAATATGCTTCCAAAGATTTTTGCAAAGACAAACAGACACAATGTGCCGTGGTTTGGTCAGGTCTTTGTGAGTGCGCTTATCCTGATATTTGGATATTTCAGTGACAGCTCCGCAGATATGATTTCATTTTTGATTCTGGTAGGCTCAGTATTCTGGATGATTTCATACATATTGGCACATATTGATCTACTGATTTTCAGAAAAAGGCTTCCAAAAGCACCAAGAAACTTTAAAGTGCCGTGTGGCCCATTATTTCCAATAATCGGAATTGTCGGTACAGCGTATATGATTTTAAATATTTCAAGTGACCCACATGAAAAGCTTATGATATGGCTTGTTACCGGAGTCTGCTTTATAGTGCTCGGAATATATTCAGCTTTGTGGATCAGGTTTAAGATGAAGATTTTTAAGAGTATTCTGCTCGACAAGGTGCTTGCTATGGAAAATGACCTATATTATTATGTCAGAAAAAGTAAGGGAATATGGAAATAATTCAATTGATTAATTTGTCCTTTTTTTGGCTATTTATGTGTGATAAAATATATGAAATTATACGATGAAATATAAACAGCTAAAAATCAGAATTGAAAGAAAAGGTAAATAAATATGAGTCAGATAATATTAGCGTCGGCATCACCTCGTCGAAAGGAATTATTAGAGCAGATTGGGGCAGAGTTTGTTGTCTGTCCTGCAAAGGGAGAAGAGATAATCACAGAGGAGGAGCCATCTGCGGTTGTCATGGAGCTATCCCGTCAAAAGGCAGAGGAGGTAGCGTCAGGAGTGCTTACCTACAATGAACAGCACGCAGAGCTTGTGACACCACAGGATATTCTTGTGATCGGAGCAGATACGGTAGTGGCTTATGAGAATCAGATTCTTGGAAAGCCAAAGAATGAAGAAGATGCAAGGCGTATGCTTTCGATGCTTTCGGGAAAAACGCACAGCGTCTATACAGGTGTAACGTTTGTGTTTATTGACAAAGATGGAAGAACCGGAGAACACCGCTTTTATGAGAAGACGGATGTCAGCATGTATACGTTAACAGAAGATGAGATTGACCGCTATATTTCAAGTGGTGATCCTATGGATAAAGCGGGAAGCTATGGGATACAGGGACGCTTTGCCATACACATTAAGGGAATACAAGGTGATTACAATAATGTGGTAGGACTTCCGGTAGCGCGCCTGTATCAGGAGCTTAAGAAGCTTGGAGTCAGTATCTGGGAGTATTAATAAATTCGGAATTTGAGTGTCTTAAGCCATAAGAAGCTTTCCTGAGTTTTGTGACGGTTTTCTTTATAAATGTGTTTTTTAACTCGTTCTGTTATTTCTGGCTCCATTATTTGGTAAATTATAGATTGCTATTTGATGCTATGTGTATATATCTGAAAGTATAGGGACGATTGAAATACCCCATTCTTTGCCACAAATTCAGTGTCTCCGCCATATTTTTGGGCAACGGATTGGATGGATGACAGTCCGATACCAAAGTCGTTTCTCTTTGAAGAGAGGTATTTTCCGTCGCGGATTTTAAAATGACCGTCAAAGCTGTTGTCCATCGTTATGATGAGTGTCTTGTAACGGATATCAGCGCTCAGGCGGATGAAGCAGTCGTCATTGTCCAGCCGTCTGCATGCCTCAATGGCATTTTCAATCAGATTGCCAAATACCAGACACAGGTCGTTGTCGAGAACAGAATCCTCGCTTTCAGGGACATTAAGCTTTGTCTCAAGAGCGATGGATTCATTCGCACAGATAGCACCATAATGGGATATAATGGAATTTACAGCCTTGTTTTCACAGTATTTTTTTGGAGCGTGAGGTATACTGTGAATCAGCGAATCCAGATATTCTGTCAGTGTAGGATTTGTGTCTCCGGCCAGCTCCTTTATCACGACAAGCTGGTGGCGCAGGTCGTGGCGCTGCTTTCTGGTTATTTCCTCATTTCTTGTAATCATTGTATTGTACTTTTTTTGTTCGGCAAGAGAATTTTCAAGAAGATTCACGTCAAAGACAAGCTTTTCGTTCTCCTTTTTCATCTTAACCATATCGCTTATATTCAGTCCCATGATATTTCCCATTATCACAATAAAAATAATGGTTCCAATCTGTGACAACAGAGATAGCGAAGACATGATTTTTGTTAAATAGTTGATAATCTCAGCACATGAGGCAACTGCCAGTATGCCGACAGGAATCATCAGTCTCTTTGCCCTGTTATTTTGGTTGTGCACAAACTCATAGGCGATGTAGGCTGTGAGAAAGCACAGTGTAATAGGTAAAATGATGTGAAATACATACATGCTCTGTGAGAATGCCAATGTGCCGCTAAGCTGTAAAATACACGCAAGAATATCGAGTATGGTTATAATTTCTGCCACAATGATAATCGGTCTTGGGTTCTTAAAGCCGACTGCACTTTTGCAGAAATGTAAGAGAGGAATCATCTGAGAGAAAAGCCCGATAAATGCACATAGATATAGCAAAGTAGGGTTTTTAATTATAACTCCTGTGTAGTTACACTCACCTATAGACCATATGCCGACCATGAATGAGAAAAATCCAAAATGAAATATCATTTTACACACATCCTTGTCATAGTACAGCAGCAGAATGGAGATAAACACAAATAAAATGCCGGCACAAAGCTCCAGTAGTGCGATAAGAAATGACCATTTGTAGGTATTCAATAAGGTAAAAAACAGGGACTTGTATGCTCCATAGATAGGTGGATATATGGTCAGGGAACTTCTGGTGACCGGTGAGAGATACTCTATGCGCAGCTCTGTATCACCTGTATAGCCATCAGTGCTTATCATATACAGCTCAGTGGCAGGATCCTTCATAAAGGCAGGATAGTTTTCGGCTTTGCCAAACTCATATATGAGGTCCCCGTCCAGATAGACCTTTGCCGGTGAATACACGGTTTTTATGAAAATCTGGTCATCTGCCTTCAGTGACACATGTGTGGTCACGGTGACAGGCGTTCTCGCGTCTAAGTGTTTGAAGGTGTGAGGGAGTGAGATTTCCTCATTATAAGTCTTCGAATCTGACACATCAGATGCGCTTACAACAGCATTTGCAGAGGTGATTTTTGTGGCATACGGATAGCTTGCGCTGCTCATAATCATGTTTTTCGATGACATGAGCAGTACGCTGATAAGTATGAGCAGTATTATGGCTGAAAATGGAATTTTTTTTATTTTATCTGTATTTTTTATCATAGGAGACTCCTTGTATGCTCAAAAAAATATCTTTCCAGGGCTTTCCTTGCCTTCACAGTCAGCTCTCTTTTAATCGGAATATTTGAATTATCGGCCATCACAAAGCACTTTAAATCCGTGTCAATCTGCATGGCATATGACAGGTTTACGGCGTAGCTCTTGTGCGGAAGAAAAAACAGCCCGGCAGGAAGCTGACCGGAAAGCTCGGAGAGCTTTTCATAGCAGACAATTTCCGTATTATCCTTCATATGTATGAAAATCTGTCTGGCTCGCTGCTCTATATACATAATGTCTGAAAGGGCAAGCTTTTCCATGCTGCCATTTCTTTTTACGTAGAGAGATGGTGCGTCGGCTTTCTTTAGCATGGCAAGATGAAGTACATTGTTTAGTTCCGTCTCAGAAACAGGCTTCTCGATGTAACCGATGGCTGACAGGCGGTAGCTCTCTAAAGCATGGTCCTTGCTGGTGGTGATGAAAGCGACAGGGATGTCAGCATCTTTTTCACGTATTAAAGAAATCGCCTCAATGCCCGTCATGGAATCCTTCATGTATATATCCATGAGCAGTAGGTCGTATTTATCACGTTCGTAGGAGGCGAGAAGGGCGTCTGCGCATGTAAAGACAGTATAGGAGTTTTTAATATCGCTGTGGTCGAGAATATCGCACAACAGCTTTGTTTCTGCGACTTCATCCTCGCAGATAGCTATATTAAGTGATTGTGGCATAGGCAATACTCCTTTGTAGAATAGATACGAATAAATATAGCTAATCGTAACACATGGACGAATAAATATCAATTTGTCAAGTACTAATTTTTACATTTTATGTGTAAATTGTCGTGGATACACAAGGATATGAAGCCGGTATATAATATTAGTGGGAGATTAAACCCCCAATATTATTTGAACGACTTGCTGAATAAGCGAGTTTAATGCTAATATAATACGTAAACAGGAAGAGAGGCGCCTATGACGCATACGATTAAGGTTCAGATGTTTGGAAATTTCAGAATGGACTACAACGGAGCACCATTTGTTGCTGACAAAATGCATAAAGAGAGCCAGTTTAACCGTCTGATGCAGGCGATGATGCATTATTCCACCTGTGGAATAGCAAAGGATAAGCTGGAAGAGATTGTAATCGGGGAGCGGGATATAGATGCACCGCACACTGCACTGAGAGTCATTGTATACAAGACAAAGCAGAAGCTTGCGCAGCTTGGTCTGCCGGGAAAAGACCTCATATATTTAGAGAATGGCATATATTACTGGACACCGGATATAGAGGTCGATGAGGATGCGGCGAGCTTTGAGCGGTATTTTAAAGAGGCGCAGGAGCTCGATATGCAGTTATCGGAAATATATCAGAGCATAGATAGCGTAGAATGTAAGGATACGGACGATGAGACTGCCACAAACAAAGCTGCCGAAAATAAGGCCATCGAAATAGAGGATAGGAAGCTTGAGCTTTACATGAAGGCCTTTTACCTGTACAAGGGTGAGTTTCTCGCATCATATACGGGTGAGACGTGGATAGCGCAGGAGGCAAGACGTTATCACACAATATTTGTTAAATGTGTCAATGAAGCTGCCCATATACTGAGAAGGAAAAAGCACTTTAAGGAGCTTGAAAAGCTTGGTACATATGCGGCCAAGGCAGACCCGTTTAACGAGTGGGAGACGCTGGTGATGGAAGCGATGGTTGAGACAAGACGCTATGATGAGGCAAGCTTGTATTACAGCGAGGTGGTGGATTATTATCTGAAGGAGTGTGGTATTTATCCATCCGCCAGTCTCATGGAGATACTTGAAAGATACAGCAACCAGATGAACCATACATATGAGATACTCGAAAACATCCAGGAAGGCATGAACGAGCACAATGAGGAAGGGGACAAGGGAGGATATTTCTGCAGTTATCCGGTATTCAGAGGCATATACCAGTCATCGGCCCGTATCATGAAACGCACAGGCGTATCAGTATATCTGATGCTTTGCACGCTTGTGGATAAGGATGGAAAGCAGATACAGAGCGAGATGGAGATGGACAAATACTCCAGACAGCTCAAGGAATGCATAGGGGAATCAATCCGCAAAAGTGATATATATGCCAAATATGGAAAGCTTCAGCTTCTCATACTGCTTGTTGGAACCAGTCGCGAGAATTGTGAGATAGTGCAAAAGAGAATTAATCGTCAGTTCAAAAAGAGAAACCCGAGAGCAAGCGTGAAATATCATGTGAACAGTGTGATATGTGAACTGTGATATAGTAACTGAAAGAGGGTTACTGGTGTTACTAATTTTAAGATGGAGGCATTTAATGGCATGGAATGTGATGGTCGATATTGCCTTGCCGTACCAAATCGTGAAATCAGAAATATCATTACAGAGCGCGTGATGAGGTTATTTGGCAATGAAGTCAAGCAGG
>ULUQ01045964.1_pt1 | contig 16895 bp, 18 predicted proteins | sample 1958661 | NCBI WGS metagenome assembly ULUQ01 (sample SAMEA4835765, study PRJEB28245) | human gut metagenome | biome: gut microbiome; material: fecal sample | place: Denmark | collected 2008 | reverse complement strand
TGACCGCCGTATTTTCATTTGAATGCATGGGTCGCTCTGCTGTCTGTTGGCAGCATCTTACATTGCCCTGAATGGCAGAGCGGCCCTCGCCGTTTCTGAAATTTGTCTTTGCTCAGTCCTATTCGACACTACTTCCCGGACTGTCGGGCGGCTGAACGAACCGGCGCTTGGCAGCACCCATCGGGAATCTCACCCCTCCGAGGATCTCTCCGAGCTGCCCCCATTGCTTGAGACTGTGGCTGGACAGGATGTACCATTATAGGCTGACGGGATCATTGCAAGACAGGCTGCCACGCCTGCTTTTGGCTGGGTGAGTTTCGCTTGGCACCTTAAAAGGCCGTTCATTGACATCGGAAGTTTGTCCGATGCAGGTGGTCTTGGCGCACCCGCCGCATCGCTGTTCCCCTTCGTCAGGGGACCGTCAGCTGACGTTATTCGTCACCGGATATAGCCGCTGTTGTATCGGCATTTTTCAAAGGACAAAACCTGCCGCTTCGTCCAGCAGGGAGAAGAGTATTTGATCCCTTCACTTAAGTACCCGCCACGGACGCATTTCTACAAAAAGAATTTTCAATTTTTCAGAAGTTTTTTTAATTTCCTCAGAATGCACCGCTCCTGATAGCTGACGTTCTGCTGCGTTGTACCGAGCTGCTGAGCGATCTCCACCTGACTGAGCTCGCACCAATAACGCAGATGGAGGAGAAATTTCTCGTCATCCGACAGCTGCTCCACCGTGCATCGCAGATTTTCCAGCTCTATTTCATGGAGCAGAGCTTCCTCCGGGGAGGGGGCCTGCTGGGAGAATTGCTGATGCTCCTCCAAGAGCCGTTCATAGGAGTCCTCTTTCTGCGGCATGACCACGGTTTCCATCGTCCGCTTGCTCTTGCGTATGCGATTCACTTTTAAATCGTATTCGAGATACTCCTGCTTTCGGTCGCACTGTCTCAAGAATTTCAAAATATCCGGACGGTCCTTCAGACAGGGGTATATTTTCAAATAGTCGGGATGATAAGCATCTCGTTTTTTCATATTTGAGTCCTCCGTGTTCTGAAAATTTTGAAATGGACAAAATTTCAGAAACGGTGGATCTCGGCAGCGGCAGTCGGGACGTGATCGCCGTTGGATGAGAAAAGTGCAAGCGTACAGCCGCAGCTGTACGCTTGCACTTTTATCAATATAATTACAGGAGAAGCTCGGCTCCACAAAACAGAAGCCCGCTTCTAATTTTTGGCCGTATTCCTGTGTGCTATCCGGCGTGTTCTTCCAGCCTGAGGACCTATATGGAAGTTCAAACGCCGGAATCTTTTATTACAGGACCTCCCGCAGATTCTCCCTGTTCATAAAATACCTCGCTATTTCTGCAAGTAATTAGAACCGTGCTTCTAATGCCTTGAAGCCAAACAGCGTTCATTAGAAGCGAAGTTCAAATTAGAATGAAAGCAATAGGAAAGGGTGAAGGTATGCACGATATTTGCAATCTTTTTGGAGCTGCCCTGAGCAGGGCGCGGCGCGAACTGGGCCTGACACAAATCGAATTGGCCGAAAAGCTCGGGACGACGGACCGCAGCATTTCCGACTTAGAGCGCGGAAAGACTAATCCAAAGCTGGATACGGTCGCACATTTTTCACGCTCTTTAGGAATCAGCATCGATGCTCTGGTTGGGATCGTGCCAAAAGGCGATGTCCCATCCTGCGTCAGGACGTTCTTTGCCGGAATGAGCGCCGAGGAAGCGGCTAAATACATACGGCTCTGTAAGGACGCCGACGAGCTCACAAAGAAATAATAGCGGCATAAATTAGGCGGCGGTAAGCAATCGTGCTTATCGCCGCCTTTGATACTACAGAGACGGCAAATGGTCGTTACTTGTGGTATCTGCAATAAGGATTTATTTCACATTTGTTCCGCCTAATTGTTGTAATACTGCGAACTGAAAGGGCTTACTGGAACCGGTAGCCTTGCGTGGTCAGCACATGTAAATACTGTCATATTGCCTGGAACGACCGGATAAGCCAGCCGTTTCCGTTTTTCTGCAGTGTCAAAACGGCTGGACCTTCGTTACAGGACGATGCTCCCCACAATGTGACAATGGCACCGCTCTTTTCACCGTAGCTCGGATTAAATGCTCCAGGGCCAAAGTCGCTTGTAAAGGTGTAGAAACAGTCCGTTTCTGGAACATAGCACAGATTAGATTTCCAGTCCGAGTGCATATCCTCTATGGTGATACCGGCGTACTGCATTAGGATGTCGTTGATGTAGCTTCGCGGTAAGCGATGACATGGTGTGGGCATTTCTTCAAGTGTTAGCAGGTGGCCATCCGTCGCTCGGAAGTTTATCTTCTTCTGTACGAGCCGAAATTCATCTTCGTCATCCGAATCAAGGACTTTCAGGCTCGGGCAGTAGGTGATAAATGTGTTTGCGTCCATGTCGCGGGGATCATCATATAGCGAGGTGAAGAAGCAGCTAATGGGCGTGGGGGAGACCGTATATCCGCCCCATTCCTCAATGTAAGTGCTTACCTGGCAGGCTGTGTAAGCCTCAAGCTCATCCAACTCATCTGCGGTGAGAGGGGGACACGTGCTGCGGTAAAGGTCAGCAGTCCGAGCTTCACTATACCATTTTCCAAAAGTGTCATAAACCATCCAACCAAACTGCTGCGCTGAATTGTCTTGTTCTGCGGGAATATCAGATAGTCTGAACCAGCCATCACCAGTATCGGTAGTCACATGGAACGGCTGAAGGCCAGTAAAACCGCTTTGATAGGAGATAAGCGATATACCATCGCCGTGGAACTTATAATAATATTCACCGCTGGGATTCCAGCTCTCAGGCGGTTGGCAAGTCTCCCATACATCGTAATCTTGCAATTCCTTTATGTACTTTTTTGTACGGATGGCAGCATTTGCAGGATGGGTTTCCTCATTTTCACCATTGCAGTAGGTCAGAGTTGAATTCGATGCATCCAGTGCTGATAAAATCTCTTTGAGATCAGCGATTGTCAGCGTCGTTGGTGCTGTGTCTGACCGATTTGTCTGCGTCGGTTCTTTCCCGCTGCATCCGACCATTGAAAGCAGTAAGGTGAGAGTAAGTAGAAGATGCGAAAATCCCTGTGTTGTTCGCTTCATAAGATCATCTCCATGTCATAGTAGATTAGTGGCGACTAATTGCTGATGTTGTAAGCTCTTTTGGAGAAAAGAAAATACTTTTGAACTGGGACAATCCAAGTTAGCAGCAGTGCCTATATAAAATAAATATGATTATCCCTGTGACCTGTATTATTTCGCCTTGCGGCTGCGCACAAGGCTGACAAAATAGCATCCCACGACGGCCAGATAGACGAGGAACGAGCCGAGGCCGCGCCCCTCCTGCAGATAAGAGCCCCAGAGCATGGGAGCGCAGTATTGCCCTACTCCCTGGCTGATGATGCTGTCGCCCATAGTGGCTAAGAAAATGAGCGCGGACATAAGTGCATAGGCGACCGTAAACGGCGCGAGATAGGACTTTTTGCAGTACAATGTTGACCAGAGCAGAAGAAGCGTGATCACGACGCAGGCGAGACTCTGGAAAATCAGCAGCACCCCGATTTGGTATTTCGGTGAAGAGAGCAAATGGCCGTAAAAGGTGCCTTCTCCAATCATGTTCATCCAGAAACCGGACGTCATGCACTCATGTACATATGCGATCAGAGGCGAGTCGCCGGACGGAGAGACGAGAGACGGCTGCGAGCGGATCGAGAGGGTGAAGAAAAGAGGGACGAGAATTGCGAGAAATGGCGCGGCGAACAAAAGCCTTTTGCTCGACTGTATGATACGTGACGATTGCATGTTCGGGATTCTCCTCTCTGTAAAGTCATTTTGCTTCATCAAATAAGTTAATATCCGCTTGCTCGTTTGGCAAGATCACGGCCTGACCGGTTGCATAGATATGAGAGATAATAAAGCCTTGCTATGCAATAAGATCCTGATAGGCTTTTGCAAGCATAGAGTCTGATTTGCTATATTCGGGATTACTCGGTGTTCTGAACAGATAGGTGTAGTTTCCTGTTTGTGCGACGACAACGTCATGTTCTGCAATGATCAGAGGCGTTTCCTCTTAGTCCATTCGTTGAATTGATTTTGCTGCTTTATAAATGCATCAGGCGGTTGATTTCTTACACAGTTTTCACTTTTTGACGATTCAACCAATTAGAGTGCTGCCTCTTTGTGCAAAGTTTCAACTTGAGTTCTGGGACTTGTTTTATCTGCCAAACGATGCTTATAATCATTTCGCGGGGTATTTCACCTCGTGAGGAGGTTGTCCATGCTATCGTACTTACTCGCTGCGCTGGAAAGCGAAGAAGATAAGCGCAGATTTACAGAATTATACGAAGAAAATCATGTGCGTGCTGAGCAGACGGCGCTCCGTATTTTGAGAGATCCTCACGATGCCGAAGATGCCGTGCAGAACGCTTTTTTGCAGGTGATCAATCATTTTGATGAGATTTCCGAAATTCCTTGTAAGAAATTAGGCTTCTGGATCATCTCTATAGTGAAAAACGAAGCACTTATGATTCTGAGGCGCAAACAGAAGGAGCTGCCGCAAGAGGATTGGGATACTTTTTCGGCAGATGTCAGCGATCCAACAAGCTATAACGAGCTTGTCCGGCTGTTCTCTCAGCTTCCACCGACCTACCGGGCGGCGCTGGAAATGCGGCTGATCAACGGCTACTCCGGCAAGGAAATTGCACAGCATCTTGGGATCTCAGAGTCCGCGGTCAATACGCGCATTTCTCGTGGTCGCGCGCTGCTTCGTGAAATTGCAGTCGAGGAGGGATTTCACATATGACAGAGCAGGAACTTGACCTTTTCATGCGTAATGTGCTGTTGGATGCCATTGCACTGGACGAAGAAACGAATACAGAGACGATCCCGTATACGCCGTCGCTACATCATCAAAAGCAGATCAAGGCAATGCTCAAGAACCCTCCGCGCTGGGCGCGTGATCGAAAGCAACCTGTTTGGAAAAGAGCCTTAAAGCGGGTCGCTGTCATACTGCTGGTGATCTCGCTTGCATTCGGCAGTTTGATGGTCGTTAGTCCAACTGCTCGCGCGACATTTATTCGCTGGGTCACAGAATGGTATGAGACGCATGTGACGTACCGTTATGCGGGTGATGATATGGTCGGAGATATTCCGGAGTATACCATTACTGAATTGCCGGAGGGATACGCTGAAGACCATGATCAGCGAATTGAGTTTGGGACACAGGCTTTCATTTCTTATCAGAATGGTGATATTGATTCTGCCATTACACTTCACTACTGTTATATGCAACAAGGCGCTGCAACTATATTTGTTTTGGAAAATGCAGATAGCATTCCCGTCATAGTGAATGGTTGCGAGGGTCAAATCTTCTTGTCTAAAAATTTGGAAACAACCAGAAATGCTATCACTTGGATTGATGTTGAACAAAACATTCAGTTTACTATTCAGGCTCGATTAAGTACTGGCGACCTTTTGCACATAGCCGAAAGCGTTTCTTTGGATAATTTGCCGGAAATTGAATGATTGTTTCTTTTTTGTAAGAAAGGCACCTTCTTTTTCATCTATTTGTCAGAAAGTGCGGATTCTTGACAAATAGTAATTGCCGTTTTTCATAGGTCCTGTAAAGAACATTGCGCAAATTGTAAAAAGTGGTGGCGAAAATGCGATTGAATTCTTCAAAAAAATTTTTAGAATCTACTACTGTTCAAGTTTTGACTATTACCCTATGTGTGTTTGCAATTGTTGCTCTGCTTCTTCGCCTGAGATTGCATCAGACAATGCTCAGCGTAGTTACAACATCGTACGCTTCCATAGATGAAACCAGAGCACACATAGAAGGGCAAATATGGTTGCCAGACTTGCGGCAACGCGATGTCGAGAATTATTGCGCGGGTTTTGTCTATACGGATGAGAGTAAAACAACATTAGACCATATTTCTGCGCGGTACGAACTTCAGGGTGGCTGTGTATTGCGTTTCCTTGCAGATTATGACCGTACGATAGACTTGATTATAGACGATAGCAATGATTTGCAATTTTTGGAATGTGATAATCGTTGCATTTATTACAGGCAGGATAGTAGCTCACGGACTGATTTCTATTTCGCATACTTCAGCGAGAATGACATTTACTATGAACTTATGCTGTCAGTGCCAATTGGTACTTTATCTTCTGATGATGCGATGGGAATGTTGTTTCGAATAGCGTCTCCCTGACCTTTTAAGGAGAGTAGGTCCAAAACGAGTCGTATTCGAGCAAGTGGATGGCTGTTTAATTAAGATTAATTAAGAGGCTTATATTGGTAAAAATGCAAGTGTTGCTGATACTTCGCAAAGGAAAAAAGTACACTAAATATCATTACAACACTTTCTGCAGAGGATAATAAAATGGTAAAATGAATGATATAGAGGGTTGAGATGGGCTTAAAGATTCATGATTTTTGTGCGGTGCGGATACGCTGTCTTGTGATTGTGGAGATAATCTGCCTGATATTTTTTGCCGCAGGTTGTACAGGAAAGACTGTGGAGGGAGTCAAGGAAGATTTTCCGTTTGAAACCGTCCAGCTTGCGTCAGAATATGGTACGCTGTATATACAAGCGTCCTCATACTCCGAGGAGATTGGCAAAGAGATTCTTCAGCAGTTTGACACCGATGTGGAAACTGCCGTGCAGCGGACTGGCTGCGGTGGAGCAGATGTCTTGCTTTGCATTGCGGATTCAGCGACCGCAAGCTATTACGCGGATGCGGACGAGTGGTATTGTTCTGCTCAGCAGATACAAAGCGGCGCTTACCGCAAGAGGCTTTTGGAAGAGCTTTACGATTTGCATGATTACGGCACGCTTGTCGGACTGGCCCGTGCTGTTTATGATCCTGAAAGCACGGATGCCGATTTCAAAGCGTACTACGCAGATGAGGACCACCTATCTGTGCTTTCTCTGTTTGCGGCATATTTTATAGACGACTTCACCGATAGAGAAACTGTGGAGATGGCTGAGTGTACAGCGGGAGAGTTTGTCGGATATTTGCTGGAAAATGGCGGTTTAGAGCGTGTGATTGCTTCGCCATTTTCCGAGATTGACCGCAATGAATGGCTACGTACGATCGATGTTGCAACCGAATACCGTAACCTCTACGGTGCGGAATTCCTCGAAGATGCGATTTATCGGAAAAACTATCGGTATCCGCTAATTATGCGTCACGGCGTGCATCAGTATAACTTTCTCCCCCTGCGCAGCTTTGCAACGCCTGTGGAAGTCTGGAAAGCATTGTCGCAGTATGCGGAGGGAATGCAAACATTGTGGGATCATCTTGCTGAATATGCACCGTCCGCTTGTGAGCGCATTCGCACACAATGGGCGCTGCCGATGACGACGAGTTTTACCGCTGTAGGGGAAAGTCAGGAAAAGCATGGCGGCATTGTGACGGTTGCCCGCCCAATGGACTGGTTGCACGAAACTATACATTTTCTTCTGGAGCGCGAGACGGGAAAGGACCCTGCATGGACGCAGGAGGGAATGACAACATATCTCTCTTGCTTGACTGGACAGACATTTGATGGCGACAATTATTACGCGCTGCTAACGCTGGACTACAGCAAAATAGCGGATAGTCCGAGTAAGACCATCGCACTCCAGTTGGTCGAGTATTATCACACGCACTGGCTTCAGGAGAGCTATAATCCGTTGACATATTACCGCGCGCTGGGATTATTCCGCGAGGCGGCGGAGGAAGCTGGAGCGGAGGATTTCCGCCCCATCGTTGTCTCTTGTGGCGAGCGGCGGAATGAACTTTCCGGAGGAAACTTCACCGAAGAGAACGGCAATGAACTATCCTATTATCAGGCGATGCTCGTCGTTGACTATCTAGTTGAGCAGCATGGACTTGATGCTGTGCTTGAAGCCTTTTTTGAGGATGAAGATTTTCCTGAAAGCTTTGGCCTAACATATCAAGAGGCTCTGTATGCGGCTGAAACGTCTTTTAGTTAAAAATAGGAAAATAAAAATGCCTACAATAAGTAGGGTGCACTTATCTCAGATGCTAATGCCGCTTGTATTGACTGCTAAATGCAGAAGATATTAGCGCCTAATTGCTCACTGAAAGTGAAAACGCGCGTTGGTGAAAGATCTCAATCTTTATGAATTCTTCCATATTCGGTCAGATCAAATTATAGGCGGGAACATCCTTGCAAGATGTTCCCGCCCTCTTATACCCATTTCCGCTGCACGACATTATACCTCAATTTTACTGTCGTGCCGACTGGCAGCCATTCGCTGCAGCCGATGCCGACAGGCTCTCTTTCAAGATCGGTCGGCTGCGCTTAGCTTCACAGGCGTTCGAGGGAAAGATTATTTGATTAGCAAGGGGCGTCCTTACCGTCCGGGTATTTTGGTGTGTACGAAGTGTCAAAGATTTCCTGCTCCGGAGCGAGGGGAAATGTATCGATACTGCCAGCCTCACCGCGGAAGCAAAAATAGAAGCTGAGTGCGTGATAGAAAAGCACCTGCTGCTCTTCGGTCAAAAAGTCGGGTGCGGCGTAATTTGTACGAAGCTATTTGGAGACGGGCAGTTCGGCAGCGGAAAGAGAAGTACGTGCGTTATAGAAGTTAGTTTCCTCTACACCGTCCCACTCGCCGATGAGCTGCATATCTGCCTGATTCGGCGTGGTGAACGCATCAAAACGCCAGCCTGCGTCAGTATAGATCAGAGTGACCGGATAGGTGCGCGTGTACTCATAGCTTGTTTCCAGCCGCTTGTCGCGCTCATCATCGGTTTCGTCCCAGCGAGGATAGGGATAAGAGTAGTGCGCCGTCACCGTGAAGACGATCCGATCATCCGTCCGTGCAGTCAGAGTAAATTCGTCGGGAATGTTGCTGTTGTAATATTGGTCGCCATATGCGCAGTCGAGGATAAAAAGCCGGCCGTCATGTTCAATGTAGATCGGCGCGTTGCCGTCGTCATTGCAGGCAGACCAGAACGTATCGGTGAACAGCGCGTGGATAACGCGGTCAAAGTCAGCCCAGGACTGCCAACGGCTGTGGGAGCTGATGTAGGTATATCCAATGTCTTGCTTCCATTGTTCCAGTCAGCGCCTACACCCATGAATCGGCTGAGATGATATGTCATGGGAAAGTAAGTGATGTTGCTGTAAATCAGAAGCGGATACTTGGCCGTTTTATTATCAATGAACTGACCGTTGAGCGTTACCTTACCGGTAACAACACTTGCGCGCATTGCTGCCTCAGCGGTTGGAATGGCATTCAAGGCCACCATAACGCAGCACGCTATTGCAAGTAAAGACTGAATGATCCTCTTTTTCATGATTGAACCTCCTTGTTGTATAGCTGTATTTTGACAATTGATCCTCTTGACATATTTCCTGTAATACTGTTCGTAACTTGCTTCTTAGTACTTAACAAGTTTTCGATGAAGAAACGAATACAGAGACGATCCCGTATACGCCGTCGCTGCATCATCAAAAGCAGATCAAGGCAATGCTCAAGAACCCTCTGCGCTGGGCACGTGATCGAAAGCGACCTGTTTGGAAAAGAGCCTTAAAGCGGGTCGCTGTCATATTGCTGGTGATCTCGCTTGCATTCGGCAGTTTGATGGTCGTTAGTCCAACTGCTCGCGCAACATTTATCCGCTGGTTACAGAATGGTATGAGACACATGTGACGTACCGTTATGCGGGTGACGATATGGTCGGAGATCTTCCGGAGTATACCATTACTGAATTACCGGAGGGATATGTTGAAAACCAAGAAGAACGAATAGCTACCCCAATACAGGTGTCGATTTTATACCAGAGTGACACCGGCTATCCGATTACGCTTCATTATATTTATCTTCAACAGGGTGCAGCTTCGCAATTTGTTTTAGATAGCACAGCTGATGTTGTGATAGATACTGTAAATGGATATGAAGCTTATATTTTTGTTGCTGCAGACCAGGAAAATGATAGCAATGCTATTACATGGATCGACACGCAGAGCAACATTCAGTTTACTGTTCAAGCGCAGATGAGCACAGATGACCTTGTGCACATGGCTGAGAGCGTTTCTTTGGTCGAAACAACGAAGTAAAAATGCTTTCTAAAAAAGGAGAACTATGTAAAGATCTGCAGCTTCTATAGTTGCTTTGAAAATCGGTCGAATCAGATTACAGGCGGGAACATCCTTGCAAGATGTTCCCGCCCTCTTGTACCCATTTCCGCTGCACGACATTACACCTCAATTTTACAGTCGTGCTGACTGACATCCATTCGCTGCAGCCGACATTGACAGGATTTCTTTCAAGATTGGTCGGCTGCATTAAGCCTTGCGGGCACGGGAGGGAAAGGCTATTTAATTATTTGGCAAATAGAAATCAGTTTCCTCTACACCGTCCCACTCGCCGAGGAGCTGCATATCTGCCTGATTCGGCGTGGTAAAGGCATCAAAACGCCAGCCTGCGTCAGTATAGATCAGAGTGACCGGATAGGTGCGCGTGTACTCATAGCTTGTTTCCAGCCGCTTGTCGCGCTCATCATCGGTTTCGTCCCAGCGTGGATAGGGATAAGAGTAGTGCGCCGTCACCGTGAAGTCGATACGATCATCCGTCTGTGCAGTCAGAGTAAATTCGTCGGGAATGTTGCTGTTGTAATATTGGTCGCCGTAGGCGCAGTCGAGGATAAAAAGCCGACCGTCGTGTTCAATGTAGATTGGTGCGTTGCCGTCGTCATTGCAGGTAGACCAGAACGTATCGGTGAACAGCGCGTGGATAACGCGGTCAAAGTCAGCCCAGGACTGCCAACGGCTGTGGGAGCTGATATAGGTATAGTCGGAGCCATCCGGCGTGTACTCGTCGTACTCGGTTTGGCCGCCTGCGGCGGGGAAGGCGTCGTCGATGCCGGTCGTTTCACCGTCAAACATCGCGCTATAGAGCGCAAACGCCTGCCTGTAAAGTGTTTGCTGTTCCGCCGTCAGGAAATCCGGCGCGGCGCGAAGCCGCGCAGCATCATCCAGCGGAAGGTCGGTATCGGTCAAATAATACTCCGCGGGCTTTGATTGATTGGATGTATCTGGCTTTGCTGTACAGCCTGCAAGCAGCAGGAGCAATACCGCAAGCGCGGTGGGAAATAGACGTTTCATCATGGTGCTTGTCCTCTTGATGTTAGATTTGAGCATGGCCCTTGCACTTTTTATTCGGGGATATATACTTCCGCAGGACGTCCGTGCCAGGGATTCTCCCAGCCGGAGGTCCCGTCCTGATAATACATGGTGACATTTTCGGTGGAATCAAATACATAATTGGCTTGCTGCGGTGCATCGCCCTTGAAGTAGATCGCACGCAAGTTTGGACAGTCGCAAAAAGCACAGTTGCGCAGGAGTGTAACGCTGGAAGGGATCGTCACCGTCTCCAACGAAGTGCAGCCGTAAAAGGCGTTGTCCTGAATTTCCGTCACACCATCCGGAATCACCACGGCGGTTATGCTCGCGCAGCCTTCAAACGCTCCCGTCGTACCCATGACGTGTCCAATCGCGGAAACAGTTTTTCCGCCGATCTGTGAGGGAATCACAATATCTGTTTCAGTACCGATATACCGGCTAATGGTAATTGTGCCATCCTCGTTTTCCGTTATTTCAAAGTTTGCGGCATCGGTGACAGATCCCTGCGGAGAATCGCCATTGGCTTTGTTCTCCTGCACATCGGATGTCATTTCTCTATTTTCTATTGGAGTGGACGGCTGGTCATCGGCTTCCAGCGTGCTCTGTGTGCTGCTGCATGAACTTAGTGTTATAAGGAGAGCAGTACTTACGGCGATGACCGAAAGTCTCAAAATTTGGCGCATGATAAAAGGCCTCCTGCATATTCTGAAATGAAAAATTAAGGTGATGGAATGTAGAGAGATTCCGGCAGCACTATCGGAGTGAGCTTTGAAAGATCGAAGCTGTCAGCCAGTTCTTCAAGCAGATCCCGCGTCAAGCCGTCGGTACTTCCCGCCAAAATAATGATGGTCATAAAGCTGTCCGGCAAATCAGCCAGAATTAGTGCTCTGCCAGGGCCGAGCGCCAATGTGGCCGATATGCCGCGTGATGTTTGATACTGCCATTCCTGATAACTCATTGCATCGATAACATTGAGTGTAAGGATTTGCTCATTGCACGCAATGTAAGCGGACTATGAGATTTTGACCTGTTCTGCGACGGAGACAAGCTCGTCCGGCGAGAGCTTGAAGCTCCGAAAGTTGATGAGCCAACCGTTTTCTTCATCAATCTGAAAGATGTAGGCCTCTGTACCGGTTTCTCCCGCGCATTCCTGGTCCTCACCCCAGTAAAGCGTAGCATCCTTACCGTAAAGCGTGATGGACTTTGACTCTGCATTGTCAGCAATTTCAAAGCCTCCTACTAAGCCGTCTGTAATGGCCACGACGGTGATTGAAATGATCTCACCGTTGTTGCCGAAAAATGTAGCGCCACTGGCAAAATCGACCCGGTAGCAGCCTTCCGGATCAAGACGATAGGTCTCTTCCAGCGCCGAGTAGTCGATTTTACCGGCGATATAGGATCCGGCTGGCTCCTCTCCCTCGACACGGAACGTGGCGTGGTCGGAGAAGATTTCAACCAGGACATTCAGCGTGTTCTCACGAAGCGATGGCGAGAACGCCAGCGCCGACGTGAACAAAAGCACGGAGATGAGGGCCGCGACGAGGACGATTCGCAGTACGCAGGAAGGCTTGCGCTTTTTGGACCGTTCATAGGTCAGCGCCTCTTCGATGAACTCATCGTCGATCCCATTCATTGCGCTGGAGAATTTCTGAGCCAATGTCAACAAGCCAAAACACCCCTTTCTGCAAGATGCGTTTGTAATTGCTTACGAATTCGGGAAAGCCGGACAGAGACATTCTTTTCCGTCAGACCGGTTCGGGCTGCGATTTCTACATAGCTATCGGAGAACCAGTAGCGCCGCAGGAAGATCACGCGGTTTTCCTGCGACAAGCCTCTGAGAAAGTTCTCAATGGCTGCAATCAGTTCTTTTTCCTCAAGAGAGTCCTCGACCAAAGCTGAGGAAGCAAGACAATCTTCCAATTCTTCCATTGTCGAGTCGTAATTGCTGTTTCGCTTGAGAGCCGTATTAGCCCGATAACGCATGATGGAAATATTTCGAACAATTTTACAAACAAATGCAACCAGCGGATTAGGCCTGTGCGGAGGGATCGCGTTCCAAACGCCGAGATAGGCATCATTCACGCATTCCTCTGCGTCCTGTTGATCCTTCAAAATGCTGCGGGAAAGATTATGGCAAATCGCCCCATATTTGCCGTCCAGCGCTTCGATTGCAAGCTCAGAACGTGCAAAAGACAAATCAATGATCTTAATATCATCCACAAGGAATCACACCCTTCTATTTATTACCTTGCAAATTGGGGTGAAATACTACATCAAAGCAAGAATTTTTATCGGGAATTTTGGAAGATTCCCTGTTCTCCGCTGTCGTATTGCTGTCCCAACATAAAAAGCAATACGACCAGCAAGATCTCATTTCTTCACCCAGACCGGTTTTCGTTCCATTCTATAACAGATGTGCGGGGATATCAAACCCTCGAAGGATTTCGAAATATCTATAGTGTACGTGTATGGTTTGGCACGGAAAACAACCTATAATTTACATTGATGTACCACTTGAAGAACATTTTGCACATAGCTGAAAATATTTATTTGGCTAACTTGTCGAAAAATGAATGGCGCGTTATTCCTTGTAAGAATGCGTTCTCTTTTTACATCTATATATCAGACGTTAAAAGAATTATTGACTTATCCCATCAGCTCCTTTAGTATGGCTATTGATAAAACAAAATGATTTTGCAGTGGAGGCATGCTCATGGAAAGAAACGGAATAGACAAACTCAAAAAAGCCTGCATAATACTCCCGTTGGTCGTTGCGGTCATATTCAATTCCAGTGTTGCGGCTATTGATCGTGAGAACAATTCTAAACTGAGCTGCGGAATAGATTCCTATTATGTGAAAGATATGATAGCTCAAGACGATCATATATGGCTTCTTTTGCATGATAGCTCGATAGGCAAAGATGCAGTAGCCTGTATAAATGAAAAGACGCTTGAATTGCAGGCATGCTATCGAAGCGGCGAAGATTTAGAAGATGAGATGATCATTCAGAATATGTCTGTCCAACCAAATGGTTCAGTTTGGCTTGACCTATTCTATCCGAAGAATCCAAAGGGTTTGCAATACAGCCTTTTTATTCTTCAAGACAATGTTAATGTGGCTGCGGCCAGTAATGTTGTCCTCTGCGAAAATGTTGCCTTATGGGAAAATGGAAGTTCGCTGTGTTACTGGGATAGCGATGAGATCGTCAAATCTGTGGACATTCCTGCTGGCACAGAGCCTTATGCGATTTCGGCATTGAATGGCAGGCCATGTTTTGTAGATGCCTATACTGGCAAGGTATTCCTTTTGAATGAACACGGAAAATGGATCAATCAGTACAGTATCCCAGTTAGCGATAATAAGGTTTTGCCCCAAGAATTTGTGAACTTTTACGCTTCCATGACAAGCTGCGGTAACGAGGTGTACTTGTCGTATCTTGTCGGCCCGGAAAAGAGCAATAGTCTGAACAGAGGCGGCCTTGTGAGGCTCAGCGACGGAAAAAGGCTGGGAGACACTGCCGGTTTGATCGTTCATGCCAAGAAGCAAAATGATGATTCTGTGCAGCTTTATATGACCAACGGTTTCTCCGACAATTCCAAGCTGAAAGAGTACCAACAGCTGTCTATTAAATCAGACACAATCACCGAAGCAAGGGCTTTCCAACAAGACGGCGACAATACGGCTATATATTTGCCGGCAGAGTGGCAGTATAGGGATAACCTCGGCCGTCTATGGGGATGGTCAGAGACAATTCGGAATAGTATTACCTGTATTGATACGGATAGCCTTACAGATTCCGACACTAAATTCAGCACATCTACCGACTATTATGGCTTCCTGGACGCGGATGAGTCAGCATGGTATGGAAGTCAGCAACAGGGCGTTATAAAGTCAGTTGTCCAGTTGGGCATTATGAACGGATATACTGACGGTACATTTCACCCTATAGGCAATATCACACTGAGCGAAGCAATTAAAATGGCTGCTGTTGTCCATGCCACATGTAATAACCAGAGGATCTCTTTTTCAACATCAGATGGTGGTAAATGGTATGATGCCTATCTGAACTATTGTGTAAAAAATCGAATTGTCTCGAGCGACGAATATTCCAGCCTCGATGCTTACGCAACAAGAGCGCAGATAGCACATATTTTCGCGAAAGCAACATCTGATTTTGCCGTTGTCAACGACATTGACTATGATTATATTCCTGACGTAAGCGAACGAAGCGAATACGCTGATGAGATACTTGCTCTTTACAGAGCAGGCATCTTGACCGGAGATGAAAGAACCAGAGCATTCAGACCATCTGACACCATTACACGTGCTGAAGCAGCTGCAATAATCTCGAGAGTAGCTTTGCCTACGACGCGAATCAAAATCGTTTAAAATGGGAAATGAAAAATTCTGTACCCTATGCAGAGGCACTGCAATGGAGCATGATCTGGAAAAGTTAGCGGTTACGGCATTGCCTATCTCTGCAAGTCCTATAATGAGGCACGATTTCTGCATAGAATCTTGGAAACATTGTGAGCAAGTGAAATCCGAATTGTTTGCGTTTATGGTTTAAACCATAAATGCCTCGAAGTAAGTTGGGATTCTATCTGTTATTGACACGTATTTTAGAGTCAGTTTGCTATCCTCATCAAATCTTCCATATACCGATACGTCATCGGAGCGCATTCTTGCAGCAACGATATGGCATTGGCATTTTCCGCATACTTCACCCAGTAGGCAAAGCAGTCTGCGAAGTATTCTCTGGCGTTGGTTTTGGCATAGTTCCGCAGCGGCGCGGCGGCAGCTTCTGCACGAAAGAGCTGTTCATGCTCTGCGGGGAATCCCCGCGTCCAATCGAGAAAATGTCCGAATTCGTGGAGCGTCGCGCTGGCCTCTGAGATGTAGATGGTTTTCTGGCTGTAGTTGGTGGCTCCAATGCAGCTCATGTTCAGCTGCTTGCTGAGTTCGCTGATGTAGTCGAAGTCGATACGGTATGTCCAGCCGGCGGCGTTAAAGGCGGCAAGCATCGGCTCCGGCACCTGCCGCAGCGCCACCAGGTAGTCATTGATGTTGACGCCTGCCGCGTTTACCAGAGCCACCGGCGCGGGCGGAGCCTCCACGGTGAAGGCGCGGGTCAGAATTGCGTGAAGGAGCATGGCAGCATCCCTGCGGGTAACGATCTCATTTGCAGTGTTCGCCTCGCCGCAGAGCTGAAGCTCTTTCCCAATGCGAATGCAGTTTTCATGATCGGGCAGCGACACGCCGCCCGCATAGAGTACGCTGTCGTAAACGGGGATCTTGGCTGCGGCAAAGGCGCTTTTGAGCAGCGCTCCCCGGCATAGCTGGATATTGGGCGCGGAGAGTGCAGTTTCGTTCAGCCAGCCCTTCCGGTAGGCTTGCTCCACAGCGCTTTGGCTCAGATCACTCCATGAGCTGCCCTCGACCTTCACATCATAGGCCCGGCAGAGCATCATCGCCCACTGCCGCACCGTCACCGGCGCATCCGGGGAGAAGCATCCGTTCCCCGTGCCTTGCGTGATCTCATGCTCCGCAAGATACATCACGCTCTCGTAGCAGTCCGCAGACTCCGGCACGTCATCAAAGCGTGTGCAGGCAGCGGAAGCAGCTGTGGGCAGGATCACTGCCAAGACAAGGGTGCAGACAGCCAACGCTGTTCTTCTAACGATCATCTTCATAAGTTCCTCCATATTCTTGTTCTTTCTCTGTCCT
>ULUQ01012427.1_pt1 | contig 16922 bp, 10 predicted proteins | sample 1958661 | NCBI WGS metagenome assembly ULUQ01 (sample SAMEA4835765, study PRJEB28245) | human gut metagenome | biome: gut microbiome; material: fecal sample | place: Denmark | collected 2008 | reverse complement strand
TCCAGACAGAAATCGTAATTTCTCGCATCATTCCATGCATTGCCCGTATAGTACTTATAATAGTCTGCACGGTATTTATCAATCTTTGCGATCTTCTTCTCCGCCTCTTTTGCAGAGATACCATTCTGGTCAACGACACGCCTGATACAGTCCTCCAACGGTGCGTAGAAAAATAAACGGATCACATCCGGATTGTCCTTTAAAACATAATCTGCACAGCGGCCAATGATAATGCATGACTCCTGTGCGGCAAGATCCTTGACGACCTTTGCCTGATAATTGAAAAGATTGTCATCTGATACAAAATCACTGCTTTCCGGTGGAAGTACTCCACCTTTATATGGATTCTTTTTTAAGATATTAAACAGGAGTGGTGACTTTTTCATTTTCTCATCCACTTCGCCAAACAATGCCTCATTGATTCCGCTCTCGTCAGATGCCATTCTTAAGATTTCCCTGCTATAACAGTTAATGCCAAGATCTTCTGCCAGTAAATTGCCAAGTGTCTTACCACCACTGCCGTAGCTTCTCGCAATTGTAATTACAGTTTTTTTCATATCCTGCCCAGCCTTTCTGCAATTCTTTCTTTCAGTATACACCTCTCTGTCCAAAAAGTGTATCTCTTATCCTCATTTACATCGTCCGTTATTCGCCAAGATATGCCTTTTTAATGGAATCATTGTTCATCATTTCCTTTGCATCTCCGGACAGCACAATATTGCCGGTCTCTAATACATAGGCACGATCTGCGATCGCAAGTGCTTTTTTTGCATTCTGCTCTACAAGCAGTACTGTTGTTCCACTTGCAGAAATCTCCCGGATAATATGGAAAATTTCTTCTACAAGAATCGGAGAGAGTCCCATGGAAGGTTCATCCATTAAAATGATCTTCGGCTTTGACATCAGTGCGCGTCCCATAGCAAGCATCTGCTGTTCGCCACCGCTCAGTGTTCCGGCAAGCTGGTTTTTTCGCTCCTCCAGACGCTGGAAGCTCTTGTATACACGTGCCAATGTCTCCTCGATCTCTTTTTTATCTTTTCTGGTATATGCGCCTAATTTCAGATTTTCGTACACAGATAATTCTGCAAACACACGTCTTCCTTCCGGTACATGTGCCATTCCCATGGATACGATCTTATGTCCCGGGATTTTGCTGATATCTTTGCCCTCAAAAATAATCTCTCCGGCTTTCGGCTGAAGCATTCCGGTGATGGTCTGTAACGTTGTGGTCTTTCCCGCTCCGTTGGCACCGATCAATGCAATGACTTCGCCCTCATTTACTTCAAAGGAAATACCTTTAATGGCCTGGATCACACCATAATATACTTCCAGATTTTTTACCTCAAGCATTGCCATAATAACATCCTCCTATTCACCCAGATATGCCTTGATAACCTGTGGATCATTTAATACATCACTGGTTTTTCCCTGTGCTAACACCTGTCCGAAGTTCAGCACCGTAAGTTCCTCACAGATTCCTGACACAAGCTTCATATCATGTTCGATCAGAAGAACCGTCATGTCAAACTCATCCCTGACAAAATGGATCGTTTCCATCAGTTCTTTTGTTTCATTTGGATTCATACCAGCTGCCGGTTCGTCGAGCAGTAATAATTTTGGATTTGTCGCAAGTGCACGGGCGATCTCCAGTTTTCTCTGTTTACCATAAGGAAGATTGGATGCAAGGAAATCAGCCTCTTGATCCAGATCAAACACTTTCAGAAGTTCCATTGCCTTCTCATTCATCTCTGCTTCCACTTTGCGGTATTTTGGCAGACGCAGGATTCCTGTCAATGTAGAATAAGGCATTTGATTATGTAAACCTATTTTGACATTATCCAGAACAGACTGCTCTTTGAAAAGCCGGATATTCTGGAACGTTCTGGCAATTCCCTCTTTATTGATCTCCACCGTCTTTTTGCCAGTAATGTCTTTTCCGTCCAATGTGATGGTTCCATCGGTTGGTGGATACACACCTGTCAGCATATTAAAACAGGTCGTTTTTCCTGCACCGTTTGGTCCGATCAGTCCATATAACTGTCCCTTTTCAATTGTAATGTTGAATCCGTCTACCGCACGAAGTCCACCAAAGGAGATCCCAAGATTTTTTACCTCTAATAATGCCATATTATGCTGCCTCCTTTTTTGCTGACTTTTTGAATTTTGCTGCGATACGCTGTCTCATCTCAATACATTTTGGTGCCCAGTTGAAAAGCATCATTACGATCAGAACGATGGAATAGATCAACATTCGATAATCCTTCAGTCCACGGAGCACCTCCGGAAGCAGTGTTAAAATGACTGCTGCAATGATCGATCCACGGAAGCTTCCCATGCCGCCTAATACGACAAATACCAGGATCATGATGGACATATTGTATCCAAAGTTTGTCGGAGTTGCTGTAACGGTAGAAAGATTATGCGCATAAAGCACACCGCCAGCACCTGCGATCGCTGCGGAAATGGTAAATGCCATCAGTTTAAACTTTGTTATGTTGATACCGACAGATTCTGCTGCGATCCGGTTGTCACGGATCGCCATCACTGCACGGCCGGTTCTGGAATTTACAAAGTTATATACGATAAATAAAATGACCAGGATCATGATCACACCGGCTGTGAAACTTGATAAATGAGGAATTTTTGCAATTCCCTTTGCCCCATTGATCAGCCAGATACCATCTTCGCTTAACTCGATCTTATTTCCATCCGAGATAGCAAAATGGAATCCATTCTCATCTTTTGCAATATATAAAACATTAATGACATTTTTGATGATCTCACCAAAAGCAAGCGTTACGATCGCAAGATAGTCGCCGCGGAGACGAAGCACCGGAATACCAATGAGGAATCCAAAAAATGCGGCTGCGACAGTTCCAACTGCAATTGCGATCAAAAACAGAACCACTTCATTCTGAATGCTGTCCTGTAACAGTTTGGTGCAGAATGCGCTGGAAAATGCTCCCACACACATAAATCCGGCATGACCGATACTAAGCTCGCCCAGATAACCGACACAGAGGTTTAAACCAATTGCCACGATCGAATAGGTACACATTGGAACAAGAAGTCCCTGCATCAGGGAGGACATGTTGCCGGTTGTGATCATAGTCTGTACAATTATGTAAACTACAATGACCATAGCAAATGTAATGATATGATCTTTTGTACTTTTTTTCATTGTTTTCAAATTTAACTTTGCCATATCTGCCACCTACACTTTCTCATGAACCTGTTTACCCAAAATTCCCGAAGGCTTCACAAGAAGCACAATGATCAGGACTGCAAACACGATCGCATCGGATAACTGGGACGAGATATATGCGCGGCCTAAGATCTCGATCACACCAAGAAGGATCCCTCCGATCAATGCTCCCGGAATGGAACCGATCCCTCCGAATACAGCGGCTGTGAACGCCTTGATACCAGGCATTGCACCCGTATACGGTGTCAGTGTCGGATAAGCGGAACAGAACAGTACGCCTGCTACCGCTGCAAGGCCGGAACCAATTGCAAATGTCAGGGAGATCGTTGCATTTACATTCACTCCCATTAACTGCGCTGCATCTTTATCCTCAGATACTGCGAGCATTGCCTGACCGGCTTTGGTTTTCTTGATAAAAAGCATCAGTGCAGCCATGATCACAACGCACGCCAGAAATGTAACAATTGTTGTACCGGAGATTGTGAGTGCCCCACCTGCCAGTTTCAATGCCGGAAGTGTTACAACATTTGTAAATGATCTGGTGTCAGCGCCAAAGATCAGTAATGCTGCATTCTCTAAGAAATAGCTGACACCGATGGCTGTGATAAGAACTGCCAGAGGCGCTGCCTTTCTGAGTGGTTTGTATGCGATCTTTTCAATCACAATGCCGAGTACGGTACACACGATAATAGAAAGTACCACTGCCGGGACCGCTCCCCAGCCCTGTCCGCTCATTGTCATAAAGACAATATAGCAGCCTACCATAATAACATCACCGTGTGCAAAGTTTAACATTTTTGCGATACCATAAACCATGGTGTATCCCAATGCGATAATTGCATAGACACTACCGAGGCTGATACCGTTGATCAGGTAGGATAAAAAATTCATAACTACACCTCTGTCTTTCTGTTAATTTACTACGTTAAAACATTACTTTTTTACATCAAGGATTATAACATATAAAATACCTGTATACAATCTTTCTGTTAAAAAGAAGGTGTCATACGGCAGCCCAAGCCACCGTTGACACCCTCTGGGGAAACTGGATCGCCCTTATTTTCGTTGTATCATTATCGCAGATTACATTGCTGTATAAGCACCATCTTTGATCACCATAGCCTTTGGAGCTTTACTTACTTCTCCGGTAGCTTCCCATGTCATGCCATTACCTGTCAGACCATCTACAGAAATCTTTGTCATAGCCTCTGTCAGAGCTGTTCCGATATCAGATACGCTCATATCCGGTGTTACGCCAGCTTCCTCGATTGCAGCTTTGATCGCATAAATTGCATCATATGCATCTGCACCGAACTGGTTTGGTGTATCACCGTAAAGCTCTTTGTATTTGGATACAAATGCCTGTGTCTTCTCATCATCTGCATCTGCAACGAATGGTGTTAATAACATTAAACCTTCTGCTAAAGATGTATCAAAGTTTTTCACATCAAGGATACCGTCCATACCATCACATCCGAAGAATGTCGGTTCATAGCCCATTCCGTTTGCCTGATTTAAAATGATGGAAGCCTCTGTATAGTAGATTGGAAGGAATACCAGATCAGCACCTTCACTCTGTGCTTTCTGTAACTGTGTGGAGAAGTCTGTCTTGGAATCTGCTGTGAAAGCTTCCTCTGCGACAACCTCAAATCCCTGATTTGCTGCTTCTTTTACGAATGTAGCTTCAATACCGGATGAATATACATCAGAGCTGTCATAGATAACTGCTACTTTTGTTGCAAGTTTGTTCTCACCAATGTACTGTGCGGAAGCTGTTCCCAGATTCGGGTCTGTAAAGCATGCCTGGAATACATTGTCGTTTTCAATGACATCTGTGGAAGAAGCGGATGGTGTGATCTCAAACATACCATCTTCTGCTGTCTTATCTGCAACTGCAATACATGGAGTTGTTGTAACAGTTCCCATCAGAACCTGCATACCCCAGTCTTTTAAAGAGTTATAAGCATTGACAGATTTCTCTGCATCGCTCTGGTCATCTTCTGCTTTGAATTCTACCTGATATCCATTGATACCACCTGCTTCATTGATCTCATCTACTGCGATCTGTGCGGCATTCATAACTGCAGAACCATAAATTGCTGCTGCACCTGTTGTAGGTCCGATACCACCGATCTTAAATACGCTTCCATCTGCCGCGCTGTCTGTGGAACCGCTCTCCGTTGATGCTGCGCTTCCTGTGCTTCCTGTATCTGCGGATGATCCACATCCTGCGAATGTGCCAACTGCCAGTGCAGCTGCTAAAAACATACTCACTGCTTTCTTCATAATAATCCTCCTTGTTTGCGAAGCAAAAATTAAATTTTATTGAGATAATTTAATTTCTTCTTCTCAACTTTCTTTTTCTTGTAGAGAATCTTATCAAATTTTCTTTTTATGCACAATATTCAGAATCACCTAAATTATTGATGTATTTTAACGTCAACTTATGCAATTTACTCATTATGATAACTTGCAGTTATAGCTTTTATGCAGGTGTGTCATACTATACGATTTTTACGCATAAATATAGTGCTGTATCATATGTTCCAGCTTCTCTCCGCATCCCGCGTAATTGGCTTCCATAGCCAGCGATTCCATCAGATGTTCCTCCAGATATCGCTCTAAAAAGCTGTTGCGGAACTCATTTTCCATCTCTCCGACTTTGCTCTCTTCCTCATGCTGTAGATAATATGCGAGTGCAAAAAAATTTGGCGACCGCCATTCCGATGTATCCTCCAGCAATGCCTGCAGATTTTCCAACTCGCTCCGCAGCATGATCAGATTGATCTTGTCCATATTTGCCGCCATATTTTTGAGTCCGTCGGCTGTGGACTTAAAATCCGGATCATCCTCCCGGATACTGCACTCATGGAAGATCTGATCCAAATGTCCGTTCAGTCTGTCGAGATCACGCTTCACATCCTCAATGGGAATCTCGTTCATGTCTTCCATCATATTGATCAGTCCGCGCCTTGCAACTGCCATATGTTCCTGCGAATCGACATACCCCTGACGCAGGTTTCCACCGAGTTCTAATGCGTCCTTTAAATCTTTCATCTGGACTTCCACCTGTTTTTTGTCCAGTTTACTCGCCAGCAGTTCTTTGCGGAGTTCTTTTACCTCGCGCGTCAGTTCCGCCACACGTTTCTGTTCCTCTGTCTTCTCTCCGAAAATCATGTCTGTCTTCTCCTCTTCCACAACCTGCGAACATTCAACTAATATTCTCTGCTTAGTATAATCCAAGACAGCAAAACAGGCAATTGCGGCTTTCCGCAACTGCCTGTCTGCTTACTCTAATAACTCTGATGTATAATGCACGCCGTCTTTGTCATATAAATCTGTCAGTTCTAACCCCGGATCTGTGTAATAGAGCACACTGTTCTCTCCAAAAATCGTCTGGATACCGTTTTCTGCGAGATTTTTTACCGCCTCTGTATCCATCATATCAGCGATGTAAACCGGGCTTACCTTCAAAATGAGTTCTGCACAGCTGATGTCGTCCGCATAAGCTGCCATATTATTGACTGCGGACTTACACAGTCCGTCTGCGGTATCTGCATAACGGGTCCTGATATCACCGCTCTTAAATTCATAATAATGATATTTTTCCTTGTCCGACATCGGATAATTGTGCAGACTGACAATGCTTTCCGCCCCATTATAATGCATGACACCGGCAGGATAAATGATATTCCCCTGCCTGTCATATATATTGAAAGAATAATCAGCATTTTCCTCTGCTGTCCCGGAAGTATCCGGACCGGCATTTAATTTCGTAATAGCAGAAGTCAGATCCAGATTTCTCGTAAATCCATCATAGCTTGTCAGCGAACCCAGTGTATAACCGTTCTCTATCATGACATCCGCCACATAATCAGTAATGAAAGCGTTTTTCATCCACGAAAAATCAATGAAATCCGAAATAAAATTCTTCTCTGCAAAAGCAAGGTAATCGTCGGATACAGACAATTTTACCTGATTGCCGCCGAGCAGTTCGACGTTCACGTCAGACGGATCATTGCTGTAAGCAGCCACCTCTGAAAAATAAGCTGCCACTTCCCCATTCTGGTAAGCATCATAGTTAACTGTCTCAGAGTCATCATTACAGAAAAACAGATTGTCATATTCTGTATACACAGGCGCAAGATAAATTGCCCGGTTTCCGGTCTCTGCGATCAGCTCAAAAGCATGGTATAATGCATCATCCACAACCATTGTCTCATTCGGGTGCCGGTTGAGATCATACACGTTTGTGATTCCTTCAAACGATTCATCCATACTGAACATTTTATAGGCTTTTACAATGGAATCTGTGTAGAGCAGCGTCAGCGCTTTTTTTTCTGCGGTGGCATTTACGCCCGCTGCTCCAACATAATAGCGGAAGATATAATCATCGCCACAATGAATTTCAGCGGATGAACCCACTTCAATGTTTGTCCATCCGCTGTCATTTGACATCAATCCATTCAGTGCATACATAAATGCGCCTGAAGCAATGACCAGCAATACGATCACTGCGATAAATCTCTGTCTTGTATTTTTCTCCGAAAGCTCCACCTTCTGAACCGGTCTCACATTCGGAGTATGGTTTCTGTTGCCACCTCTGACGGTTCTTCCCATATCTTAAATAAACACTGCTGCAAGTGCTAACAGGAACAATGCAAGAATGACTGCAAGTACAATAAATCCTGCAATGGCACCCTTTTTGCACATCTTGTAGTTACGATAATGTCTGTGTTTCTTAAAGATCATCGCTGCGATAATACCGATGACCGGAAGTAAGAACGAAAGCAGTGCGTACCATGCGCTTCCTGTATCATGAAGTGGTGGAAGCTGGATCTCATCATGTGCAATATTGTCATGATGTTCTTCTGGTCTCGGTGCATCTTTGTCTAAAATCGTAATTGTTTTTAACGGCACATTCTTCTCACGCGTAGCTTTGTATTCTTCAATCTCTTTCTTATTACCAAATACCCAGTGGTCATGACCGATACAGACTAACTCCGGTTTGTCTGTACTGTAATCATGAATGGATGGATCATAAGTAAACAGCACTTTATTTTTCTCTAACTGTGGATCCGGGATCGGGATCGCAGAGATCAGAGAATGTGTATACGGATGCAGTGGGAAGTTGAACAACTCTTCTGCATCTGCGATCTCCACAATATCACCCTTATAAATAACGGCGATACGGTCAGAGATAAATCTCACGATGGAAAGGTCATGTGCGATAAATAAATATGTTAAGTCTTTTTCTCTCTGGAACTTTTTCAGTAAGTTCAATACCTGTGCACGAATAGATACGTCAAGTGCAGAGATTGGCTCATCAGCAACAACAAGTTCCGGTTCCATTACCATGGCACGGGCTAAACCGATACGCTGACGCTGTCCACCTGAGAACTCATGTGGGTATCTTGTCAGATGTTCCGGCAGAAGACCTACTTCGTTGATCATTTCCTCAACTTTACGCACACGGTCTGCCTCATTCTCATATAAATGGAAGTTATACAGACCTTCGGATACGATGTAGTCGACAGTTGCACGCTCATTCAGGGAAGCTGCCGGATCCTGGAATACCATCTGGATGTTACGGATGACTTCACGATCCAGGGATTTTGGGATTTTCCCGGAAATACGCACACCTTTGTACAAAATCTCTCCGTTTGCCAATGGGTTGACACGGATGACTGCACGGCCGATGGTTGTCTTACCGGAACCGGACTCTCCTACTAAGGAGAATGTTTCTCCCTTGTGAATATCAAATGTCGCATTTTTTACAGCGCGGACAGCGTTATCGCCCTTGCCAAAAGTAATATCTACATTTTTTAAAGATAATAATACTTCTTTACCATTTTCATCAATCGGACCATGCTCTGGTAAATGAGAAGCATGCTCCTGGTTTTCTGTGTTTCGATTTAGTTTAGACACGATCTAAATCTCCTATATATTGAATGCTTTAACAAGTTTCTCATGAATGTTCTGGATTCCTTCCGGTTTTTCAACCTTTGGAGCATCCGGGTGTAACAGCCATGTTTTGGCGTAATGCGTATCTGTTACTTTGAACATTGGTGGTTCCTCTAAGGTATCGATCTTCATACAGTATGGGTTACGCGGTGCAAATGCATCGCCGACGATACTGTTGTAGAGCGAAGGTGGTGTACCTGTGATCGAGTAAAGAGTTGTATTTCTCTCAGCCAGCTGTGGCAGGGAAGAAAGTAATGCCCATGTATATGGATGACGCGGGTCATAGAATACCTCTTCTACCGTACCAACCTCTACGATCTGTCCTGCATATAAAACTGCAACACGGTCTGCGATATTGGCAACCACACCTAAATCATGTGTAATGAATACGATTGTATAATTGAATTCTTTCTGTAAATCCTTTAACAGTTTTAAGATCTGTGCCTGAATGGTAACATCAAGCGCTGTGGTAGGCTCATCACAGATTAAGATCTTTGGCTGGCAGGACAGTGCGATCGCGATAACGATACGCTGTCTCATACCACCGGAATACTGGAATGGATAATCATCAAAACGTGCTTCCGGATTTGGGATACCAACCTTGTCCATCAGATCAAGTGCACGAAGTCTTGCCTCGTTCTCGGTACAATCCTGATGTTTCATGATGACAGATGTGATCTGTTTTCCAATCGTGATAATTGGGTTTAAGGATGTCATAGGATCCTGGAATACCGTAGCGATCTTTGTACCACGGATCTGGCTCCAGTCTCTTCCATCTTTGATATTTGCAAGGTTTAAGATACATGTTCCATGTAATCTCTCACTGTTCTCATCCAGATATTTTACGCGGAATGTAACTTTATCAAAAACAGCATTTCTCTGCTCTTCATCATTCAGATCCACGCCAAGCTGCATTGCCTCTTTTAATGCATCCAGCAGCGCATTGTTCTGCTTCATACGCTTGCGGAAACCAAAACGTCCGACAGAAAGATATACCTCTTTTGCAAGGATCTCATTTCTCGCTTCTGTCTCTGCTGAGATTGCTTCGCTGACTTCCTTCGCATGTTTTGCCTTAAGCTCTGCCATCTTCCTATCAAATTCCTGATTGTATGCGGTATCATGTGCCAGACTGTTTGCACGCTCTTTTACCTTCTGCTCATGCTCTTTCTCGAATGCCTTGATTTTTGTATCCAATTCGGAGATTTTCTTTCCAGCCTCTTTGATCTTATCCTTCTCTTTGGATGGATCGTAAGTCTGTTTCAAGTTGAAGGTATTCGTTCTCTCATGTTTTAACTCAAGGAGTTCTTTTTCATACACTTCTGCTTCTTCCTGGCTTATATCGGCTCTTCTTCTCTTTTCAGACTCTAACTCAAGGATTGCTTTATAAGTGTCTGCACCAAACTCCAGTCTGGAATACTCGTCTAATTTTTTCTTATTCTCTGCGATGACTTTCTTTGCATTGTCATTTAATTTTACAACAGTGTCGGAAAGCTCCTCATCACTGAAAATAATCTTGCCGTTATCAATAAATCCGTTGCTGTCTAACATTCCTGCAAATGTTTTTGTAAAAACAGATTTACCGGAACCGGACTCTCCTACGATCGCAATGGATTCATTCTCATAAATATCCAGTGACACTCCACGGATAGCAGTAAGCACCCTGCCCCTCACATGGAATTTCACGATCAAATCTTTTACTGATAATAATACTTTTCTATCTTCCATCTACCTAACCTCTACATGTGTGTTCTCGGATCAGATGCATCACCAAGGTTCTGTCCAACGACATATAAAACAATCGTGATGATAGAAGCAACGACTACCGGGCTCCAGAACTCGAACTGCCAGCCAGGGGTAAGCATCGCACTTTCTGACTCGTAAATCAATCTACCAAGTGACATATCTGACATACCCATACCGATATATGCTAAGAACACCTCATAAGAAATATAGGAAGGGATCTCTGTTGCTGCCAGTGTTACAATAACAGATGTCATAAATGGAAGAATATTCTTCATTGCGATCTTAAGTGTACTCGTTCCCAGACATTTGGATGCAAGGTTGTACTCTCTGTCTCGGATGATCACTACCTGTGTACGGATAAAGTATGCGATTCCAAGCCATCCGGTAATGGTCAGCGCCAGTACCATGGTCCAGAAACCAGCTTTAAACAACATAACCATAACGGCGATCAATAAAATGTATGGAATGTTTGCAAGAATGTTATATACCTCCTGCATAAAAACATCCACTTTCTTTGAAAATCCCCAGATAGATCCGACAACAACACCAACGGAAAGGTTGATCGCTGCACAGATAAATGCAAGGGAAATGGAAATCCTTGATCCAAACCATACGGCATCGAATGTAGACTGTCCGGCTGCACCGGTACCTAAGATCCAGTGAATGTTCATTCCCAGACGTTCGATCGCTGCAGATGGTGACAAGTGTTTAGTTGTCGCATCCATTAAGTTACCAAACTTATCATATTCCACAAATAATGGGTAAAGGTAAGTGAATGCGATCAACACACCCAGAATCGCCAAAATAATAATATTAATCTTTTTCTTAAAAAATACACGGAATACAGAATGCCAGTAAGAATATCTTGGCGCTGTAATCTTTTCTGATTCCAGATCACTGTGGTCTACCGGAGCGAATAATTCTTCCTCCGGCATACCGAACTTTTCTAAATCCTGACTCATTTCTAATTACCTGTCCTTTGTTGAGAATGAAATTCTAGGATCAACCATTGCCATTAGGACATCACCTAAAATAAGGGATGTGACTGTTAAAATCGCATAGAACAGTGTTCCACCGACAATAACACCATTATCATATTTGTTGATAGCCTCTGTTAATAAGTTACCAATACCTGGAACGACATACACACGCTCTGTGATGATCGCTCCTGTCAATGCTCCAAGCACTGCCGCAGGGATTCCCTGAATGATCGGGATCGCTGCGTTCTTCAAAATATGTCTGGTGAAAATCTCACCCTCTGTCAGACCACCGGATCTTGCGAATTTGACATAGTCCGAATTCATCTGGTCGATCATATAACGTCTTATCCACTTCATCAGATTTGCTATGGATGGAAGTGCTAACGATACGATCGGCAATATATACATCAGTCTGCTCGGCGATTCCATATCAAAGGTTGTTGGCAGACCAAAGCTTCCGCCGATCGCCTTGAACAGGAAAATATACGCAAGTGATGGTACTGCGATAATAAATACAATATAAAGCGTACCGATCTTATCGACCAGTCTGTCTTTCTTTCTCGCCATAAGGATGCCCAGCGGCACACCGATCAGATAAGACATGATAACTGCGATCAGTCCGATCACAAAGGAATAACCCACTTTGGATTTTCCTGTTTTGTATGTTGCAACATTGGTGTAGTCATCCTCATAACGGTCTGCATACAATAAGCTGGATTCTCTGGAACCCTGCATATAGGTTGCAGTGTGCAGATTGTCCGCACTCTCCTCCACAAGACCGGTTGGATAGGTGACAGTTGATTTTATATAAGATCCCTGATGGCTTGTCATCGTACTGAATACATCCACTCCCTGATTTACCGTGTAGGATGTTCCAAGATTGATCGTCACAATATTCTGATGAACAAACGGAAACTTGGAATCAAAATACAGTAAATACTTGTGTGTTGTACCATTGCCAATGATCGCCGGTGAGAATTTTTCCCCACCATAGACAGGATCATGTAACGTAAAGGTGAGACCTCTCTCACCTACGATGTCTTCTACATTATTAATATCATCAATTGTTATTAAATTTGCAAAATATTTTCCCATACGGGATGCCAATGGGACATCTTTATACGCAAAAAGCTGCTGCTGGCCACCGTCGGCATACTTCTTCTTGTTCATCATGACGGCGTCTTTGCGGACTACCGTGTATCCCTGAGACTTATAATACTTTGTGAATTTTTTGACATATTCACTGACCTGCTCAGAATCCTGTGCCTTGGTTCTTCCGAAACCAACCACTGCAGATCGCTCTTCCTCTGTTAATTCTCCACTGCTTACAAGTTCATTCAGCCAGTCAGAGTAGGTGACATAATCCAGATAACCATAATCTTCCCATTTAGAGTATTTATAGGCAACTCTTGCATTATTACTTGTATGTGAATATTTTGTATCCCCTGCAAAAACAAGGTTTCGGTCTAACATTGTGTAGATCATGATCATGACCAGCGCCACAACGATCACGATAGACACCAGTCCATGTAATATACGTTTTAATAAATATTTTGTCATAATTGTTCACTCATCAATAGTGCAGGGGAGCGGGGAATCCCCGCTCCGATGCAGTGTTGTTATTTCGTAGATACGATTAATAAATACCGATAGATTTGATCATGTATCCGGCATATTCTGGCTGGAATGTATCCAGATAAGATGCAGGATCACCATAGTCAGGACCCCATCCGGATAAGTCACAGAAGTCATAGTTCATTTCGTAACCATAGTTCATGTAATATCCGCTGTAGTACCAGTCTGTGTTATCTGCTGCTGCAATTAAGTTTACCTGGACAAGTCCCTGTGTAGAAGCTTCGATAGACTGTTTCAGAGAGTTTGCTCTGTTTGTAAATACTTCACTGGAAGAAGCATATACAACATCCATCTGGATTGGGTTGTCAGCATCGATCGTAAGACCATCTGCTGCTAACTCTTCTACTGCCTGACTCATTTCTTCCCAGGAGTTATCTGCATTGTACCATCCGTCATATCCGTCGGAAGAACCGGCACCCTCGTTAGCTGTTGGATCCCATACTGTGATCTTCACGCCGTCAGCATCGATCTGATCCTGTACGATCTGTCCATAGTATGTTCCAGCCGGATATGTTTTTTCTGTTCCGTTGATATCAACTGTTACTTCTTCTTCCAAAGTAACAAAGTTACCCGGTGTGTAAGAGTTTCTCATAGAAGCATATTTCAGATCATCACCAACCTGCTGTGCAAGATAAGCACCACGATCCAAGCCCATGGCAAGTGCTCTACGGAAGTGGACGTTCTGCATAGCCTGTTTTGTTCTTGCAGCATCTTCCTCTGTCTGTGAGGAAACTGCTTTTGTTGTATCGTTTGCGTTTGCAAACTGATTACGGTTGATATTAAAGAATCCGCTGTATGTTGTTGCATCTGTAAGTGCTACATATGCATAATCATCAAAGTTTCCATCCGCTTTTGCTGCTGCAACAGAAGCTGTGTTAAGACCTGTTCCATCTACAACACCTGCGATTGCATCGTTATATGCTTTTGTCGCATCAGAACCATCATTGTATACCCATGTCAGTGTATGGATATTGATGTGATCTGCATTCCAGTAGGACTCGTTAGCCTGGAATACGATTGTGTTCTTGGATGTAAAGTTCTTAACAACGTATGGTCCGCAATATGCGATAGAATCAGAATCCTTACCATATGTGTAATCTGCTGCATCCGGATCATACTCAACACCAAACTTACCACCCATGGATTCATAGAAGGATCTGTTCATTGGAGCAAATACGTTGTAACCGAGCATTGTTGTGAAGTATGTGCAAGGAGCTTCCAGATCATACTCTAATGTGTAATCATCAACCGCTTTTACACCGACCTGTGAGAAGTCTGTTACTTCACCGGAGATGTACTGGGATGCATTTGTGATGATACCTTCGATCAGGTACTCAAGACCACCCTGGGCATCCATCATATGCTGCATTCCGGCAACAAAGTCATCTGCTGTCACATCAGCAACTTTTCTGCCCTGGGAATCAACCCATGTAGCACCTTTGCGAAGATGGAATGTGTAAGTTAATCCGTCATCAGATACTTCATAGCTCTCTGCTAATGCAGGCTGTAAAGTTCCCTCTCCATCATACTCCATTAATCCATCGTATGTGTTCACGATTGCTTCAGCATCTACAGACTGAGAAGTTGCAAGAATATCCCATGTGGTAGGATCCTGTGTATATAACTGATAATTATAAGTATCTTTGAGCGTGTAACCCTGCTCCTCTAAGTAAGATTTTGCCCATGCTTCATACTCACCTGTTCCTTTTAACTCAGCCCATTTTGCTCTCATTGTGCTGACATCGGAAGCTTTGATCAGCTCTGTTGTGACAACTGCATTATGGTATCTGTCCATATCGTTGCCCCACAGTGTATAGTCAAATGTGTAAGGAGCTACACGTGAGATGGAATAGTTACCACCCTTTGACTGTAATGGAAGCATAACGCCTGATTCCATTAACTTTGCTTCTGCGATTGCTTCAAGTGCAAATTTCTCAGAAACGGTTTCAGCTTCATCAGCTTTCTGGTAAGCTGCCCAAAAATCACCGAGTTCTTTGTCATACAGCTCTGCAGATACTTCTTCATAATTAGCCGGAGCTACTGCTTCTTCGCTGCTGCCTGATTCTGTACCGGCTTCTGTGTCTTCGACAGCATTTGCATCATCTGCGGCATTGTTCTTATTGCCACATGCAGTCATGCTGACTGTCATAGCAAGTACAAGCATAAGGCTTACTACTTTTTTCTTCATAATATTTCCTCCTGTAGAAATAATCTATATAAACGCTTATGCGCTTATAACATAGTTTTTCCTGTTTCTCTGCGGTAAAAAACGTATTCTGATCCGGGCTTTCAATTTCAATGTGTTATCATTGCGCCACGTTATCGTGCTAAATTATTTTTTTACAACCAAAAAAAGTGCCAACAGACTTTTCCGTCTATTGCACTCACTAGATACAAGTGTCTTTTTCCCACGTACAACACTTCTTCTATTATACATGCATCTGCGATTTTGTCAATAGTTTTTCTTTTGTCACTTTCTTCCTTATACACACGTTTTATCATATATTTTCCCGCTGTTTTCTCTCCCATCGTTTCTTTATTACAGCTTAATTACAGCTTATTGCAATGCCTCTGTCTCTTCATATCTCTTTAAGCTTTTATCGCTTTACTTATGTACTGTATTATCTCGATATCAGAGCATTGCCTTAATATGTATTATACAAAGCAGTCGACATTTGTCAATAAAAAATTTGTTTACCAAGAAACATTTTTCTCGTTGACATAGTAAAAAAAGAGCAGGGATACCCATATTAGGGGCCTTTCCCTGCTCTTTGTCTCTATTCATTTTCCCGACTAACTTTTACAGACATCCGCCTGTCCAAATCTGTTATCTATTAAACGCCTTTTTTTCGAATTTGTCAACCAGCTTTTCCATACATCCATCTTCAAAAGGACTATTTAACCCTGCTTCCACGATCACATTGGTAAAGAAATCACGTGCGGAAAGATTACAGAGTTTATAGTAATTCTTCCATGCTTTTTCAAAGTCTTCATCCATCATGACTTTGAACTGCATCGCACACACACTTGCAAGACAGTAATCAATATAATAGAACGGGCTGCCAAAAATGTGCGGCTGTTTCTGCCAGAAGCCGCCTTGTCCAAAGAAAGGATCTTCTTCGTAATCCATGTGCGGGCGGTAAACTTTTTCCAATCCTGCCCAGACTGCCTTGCGTTCTGCCGGTGTCATCTCCGGTTTTTCGTACACAATGTGCTGGAACTCGTCCACCATACATCCGTATGGGACAAATGCAGCGGAATCTTCCAGATGCATTTTCAGGTAATCGTCTTTCCGGTCGCCAAAAAATAATTCCATCCAGTTATAGGTGAAGTACTCCATCGACATGGAGTGGATTTCGGCTGTCTCCATCGTGATATCGGCAAACTCACGGATC
>ULUQ01038566.1_pt1 | contig 16939 bp, 16 predicted proteins | sample 1958661 | NCBI WGS metagenome assembly ULUQ01 (sample SAMEA4835765, study PRJEB28245) | human gut metagenome | biome: gut microbiome; material: fecal sample | place: Denmark | collected 2008 | reverse complement strand
AGCTGGGCAATATCTTTTGCCTTCAAAAATTTTTTATCCATTATAATCCCTCCATTGCATATGCAATCATTCTATATTTCCTATAATATGATATTTTCGGGAAATTAACAAGAAATAAAAATATAATTTCCTGAAAACGGGAAATTAATGAGAAATAAAAACATAATTTCCCGAAAAAGGGAAATACAAGAACTAAACAGCCCGTGCAACACTGCTAAATTATAAATGCTGCGTCGTTTATTAGAAGAACTACTATAAAACCTCTGATTTTTCAAAAATTAGTTCTTTTTATAACACTTTATGTAACGCCCTGAATGTTATAGTTAGTATAACAAAAAGGACAAATATGTTTTTTTGCAGCCTTGGCAAAAAGTGCAGCGAGATAAACATTAAAATGGAAGGAAGAGGTTTACGCAGATGAAAAAGGAAATGATGGAAAACGCTACAGGCGTAAAATTAACCAAAAAAGCCAGCAAAAACGTGATCAGATCGTTATCGGTCGGACTGGCAGCAATGATGGCATTATCTACTCCGATTGCAGCATTTGCTGAGGATGCAGATGGACAGAATAGCAGTGAAACAACACCGGAAGAGAGTACAACAACTGTAACAACACAGAAATCTGCCGCAGATCAGGTGAAAGAAATTCAGCAGAGCGATGCAGCACAGAATGTAAAAACTGATACAACTGCAGCAAAAGATGCGGTAAATACAGCAGTTGACACAATCCTTAAGGATGGCAGTGGCGCAGATCAGACAACAAAAGGTGCAGCAGGTGAATTAGATACTACCGCAAACGGAACCTTCGAAGGCGGTACAGATGTGAATGTGGCAGAAGAAATGGTTGACAAAACAATGGATCGCATAGACGAAGCGTCAGATGCCGCAGCAAAAACCGATGCAGCTCTTAAAGAGGCAGATCAAAAAGCAGATGAGGCAAATACAATTGCGGATGATGCACAGAAAGAGCAGCAGAAAGCACAAGACGCATTTGAGGAAGCAAAAGCTGGAATTGATTCTGCAACAGACATTGAGGATGCGAAGGATGCTTACGATCAGGCAGCTGGTATTGTAGGCGATGCACAGAAAGCGTATGAGACTGCCAAAGCAGCTTATGACAGCAAAGTAGCTGAATACAATACAGCGTTAGACGAGCTTAAGGCGGCACAGGAAGCTTATGATACAGCAGTTGCGGCAGCAAGTGCCGAGGCAACTGCTGCCGCAGCAAATCTTGCAGCTGTCCAGCAGAAAGCAGAGAGCCTTCAGAAGGCAGCAGAGGAAGCCAAAACAGCAATTCCAGAGCTTACCGATGCACAGAAAGCAGCACTTGAGATCATCGCTCTGGAAAAAGAACGCGCAGGGGATACCTCCACAAACTGGAGAAAAGAAGATGAACTGTTCAAAGTGATTCTTAAGAATTACTACATCCCGGAACTTGCAAAGGGAGAACTTGTTGACTGCAAGTGGACCTGGAATCAGAATGATAACAAAAACTATTGTGAGGTGACTTACAAAGATGTGGCAGGTGACACACAAACTGTATATCTGAACTACAAGCTCAACGATACCCGCGATGATCTTGTTATTTTCGAGAAGGCAGAAGAAGTGGTTTCCTATGATGTGAAGGGCACAGACGGAAGCCTTGCATTCAATATCAATGCAGAGAACTTCCCGGCAGATAAGCTTCAGAATGATCAGGATACCGCAGTTTATGAAAATAACGGAGTGGTATACACAATCGTAAATATAGGTGGACAGTTCTATGTGGTCGACTCAGCTTCTAAGGATGTCGAGGTGAACAATAACTACAACAGCGAACAATATGAAACTTCCGGTGAGAAAAAGATCACCTATTCAGTGGATGAAAATGGCAAGTTGGTCAAAACGGTAAAACAAAACGTTTCCAAGATCACATACACGGAAACTAAATTATCTTCTGATAAGACATATGACAATGTTGAGGCAGCAGAAAAGGATCTGGCCGATAAAAAAGCAGCATTGAAAGACGGAGATAAAGATGTCGAGACGTCCATGAGCGCAACAGCGACTGCAGATGTGACCGTAAGCCAGAAAACTACATTTACGACAACTATTGATTTATCGAAAATTGTTGTTGAAATGAAAAAAATCAATAATGATAACGATAAATACGAGAAGAAAAATGCCGAGATTGCAGCAAAGGAACTTTTGGCTAAATTCACCAACGAAGAGGCGTTAAAGAACCTGCTTGGCGGCGATTATAAGATCGAAAGTATTAATAAAGAAAATGCAAAAGTGAATGCTACAGATCAGTACAAAAATACTTCCGGCAGATGGGTAGACTGGGGTGCAGATTCTGCTTCCTATGAAAACGTATTTTCAGGCACGATTGTTATTACTTATTCACAGACAGTGACTGCAAAAGCAAACGCTGTGGAATCCAAGACAAATGCTGTAAATGCAGCAGATAATAAAAATCTGGAAGAGTTAAAGGATCAGGCATATGATGCTGCAAAAGCAGATGCAGAAAAACTTCTTGGAGATGCAGTTTCCCAGAATAAGAAGATTAAAGACAACCTGAAAACTGGAGATCTGCATATTAACGGTTATGAAGGCTGGAATGGAAAACATAACTCCAACGTAGCAATCAAAATCCATTATGCTGATGACACATTCACAGAGGGAAAGAAGACAACGGATCAGGCAGTTGTTGACGAGGAGAACAGCTCCACAACCTTATCCGTTTCCTACACCGGAACTTATCAGCAGAAAAATACCAATAATCTTGGCGAGCAGACCGTGGCTACACAGAAATACAATCAGACAGCCAGCGCAGAGGAAAAAACAGCTTATACAAGCAACAAATATTATGATGAATATAAGAAAACAGGAAAGATCAATGAAGGCATCTGGCTCACCGGAAAAGATGATGATCGTTTCCCAGGACATGAAAGCTTAAAGAGCTTCTATGATTTCAAAGATGCAGCATTAAAAGCGGAGGCTGAAAGAGCAGAGAAAGAAGCAAAAGCGGATGCGATCATTAACGCAGCAAAGAATGCTGTGGAAAAAGTTAACACAGCAAAAAATGATGCCGACAGCTTAAAGGAGCAGCTTACAGCACTTCTTGCAAGCCAGAACTACACAGCAGATCAGGTAAAAGAGTTAGAGGGACAGATCAGCGTGGCAGAGATAAAATTAAAAGAGGCAGAGGATCTGGCAAAAGACCTGACAGATAAATTAGGTATTGCAGGAGAAACACTGGCTGATAAGATCGCAGAGCTCACCCCTGCACCAGCTCCAGGCGAAGGCGGTTCCACAACGACACCGGGTGGCACAACTACTCCATCCGGCGCTGAGACGACACCGGGCGGCACAACTACTCCATCCGGCGCAGAGACAACACCGGGCAGCACAACTACTCCATCCGGCACTGAGACGACACCGGCAGGCACTGTAACTACAGCTGCAGCTCCGGCTAGTGCAGCCACAATCGTTACAACAGCCACAGCAGCTGCAGTACCGGTTCAGATCGCAGAGACACCGGTAGCGCTTGCAGCAGCTGCAACACCGGCGGCAGCAACGAGAACAGCAGTGGCTGCAAATGCCAATGCCGCAGCTGATGTAGATACAGATGCGGACGCTGACACAGATGTGACAATTGTGGACGAGGAGACACCTCTTGCAGCGAACGGAGCACAGGAGAGCACGACAATTGCTGATGAGGAAACTCCACTTGCAGCAGAGGCTGGCGCAGTGGAAAACATGCAGCAGGAGAAAATGTCCTGGTGGTGGTTACTCATCATTGCACTTCTTGGTGTAACCGGCGAGGAAATGTACCGCAGAAATAAAAAGAAAAAAGCAGAAGCAGCTCAGAAAGATGAAAAATAAATTTTAACAGTAAGGCGCATCCAAACGGTGCGCCTTTTCTAAAACATTCGTTGCAAAAAAATAAAATACGGAGTATTCTGAAAACAGGAAAAATATGATCCGTAATTTGTATACAAGGAAACAAAATCTATGAAAAAAAATAAAATACTCATAATCTGCATGCTTCTTGGCATAATGCTCCTGACTTCCTGCAGAAAAACAGATCATCAGGATCAGGCGCCAGTCGCCACAGAGCAGACATCCGGAGACAGCCGGCAAACGACAGAAGAACCTGCGGAAACCGTCGGCGGATCGGAAGAGTCAACGGAAGCAGCCGGGACAGCCCAAGCGGCAGTAGAAGCCGTGGAAAGCACAGAATCTTCTGAATATGCAGAACGTAAAAGCATCATCATCACAGCCACAAACGAGTGCGGCATCGACATTGGGATGTTTTCTGTGATCGATCCGATCAGCGGCGAACAATATAATATCAGTGCGATTGCAGATGGACAGTCTGTTTCCATGCCGGTAGAGTGGCCGGTGGAGATCACTGATTTTCAGTGGGCACTTTATAATCAGAACGGCGAACTCTGCGTTGAGGCGACCACGGATATCAGTCAGGCGGAGAGCGGAGTGACATTGCTTCTCACCGGAGACGGAACTCTGGATGATGTACAGGAGATCTTTGAATAATGCAGACGATCTGATACAGACAATTCTGCCTGTACAGGGCAGTCAGGACAGAAATGATAAAAACAGGGGGTACTTATGGAAGAAAGAAGAGAAATATCGAGGGTAGAATACAAGACAAATGGTGTTGTCGTAATCTGCGATACACAGGAAAAAATTTACGTGGACGTGAAAGACATCAGTCCGTTAGGCATGGGAATCTGTGTGCCGGAGGGGCATGAAGGCCTTCTCGGAAAACAGGTGATCGTTGTGGCAGAAACACTGATCATGTATGCGGAGGTTTCCCGCGAAGAAAAGCAGGAAGACGGCTCCACATTCATTGGTGTGCATGCGATAAAATTTACAGATGACGTTCTACAGTATCTGTTTTCACACATTGGCTGATGAAACTAATCTTCTAAGCTCGCAGTTCCCGAGCAGCTGATCCCAGAAATGTTCAAGAGGAATCTCTTCATACTGGCAGATCAGGCTGCAGTCTAAGGCTCCATGGGCAACGATCAGTACATTTTTTCCGGAAACAAATTCCGGCGTCAAAACATCGTGGATAAAAGAGCCGCTGCGGGCATACAAATGCTCAAGACTTTCCGCACCATCTACAGCATGATAATGGACAGGATCATGGAACAACGTGTATACCGGACATTCCGGTTTCTGTGTGACATGTTCTGTTCCTTCATACATGCCAAATCCCATCTCGCGGAGACGGTCGTCCGTCAGGATCGGTGTGCCGCTCCCTTCCAGAAAAATTTCAGCAGTCTCCTGCGCACGCTGTAAGGGAGAACAATAGCAGATATCAAATCGCAGATCCCCATACTTTTTCCGCGCGTCTCTCGCCATCTGGCGACCTTCTTCATTTAAAGGAATATCTTCGCTTCCCTGCAGGCGGTGGACTGCATTCCAGTCAGTTTTTCCGTGTCTCATGATATATAACATAATAAACAATATCCTTTCTTCTTATAATAGTAAAAATCATAAACGCATTGCGGACTCAATTCCCGGTGCGATTGAATTATATCCTATATTTTGTTAAAATGAAACCCTGATCAGAAAACAGCACCGGCACAACGCAGGAAATTGCATGACAGCTATTAATTTTACAGGAAAACTACCGATATATGAGTTAGAAAAATAAGCGTTCCGGCATTTACAGAGATCCGGACCGCAACCATGGAAGAACACAGGCTTATGCACACGGAGGTGTAGAACAATGGCAATAGAGGCTATGAAAGGGGCAGGAATGTCCTACGCGGGAAGTTCATCCGCATCAGATGTAAAAGCAGAGAGTCAGGCAAAAGTGGAAACTGCATCCAACGCAGCAGCTTCTGACGATCTCATGAAGAAAACCATTCAGATCGACACGAAAGAGACTGACAAAAACGGCAAAGACGGAAACCGGGATGACAGTCAGGCAAAGCAGACGATCTCCGAGAATTCCCAGATCAGGAAAGCAGTTGACGAGATCAATAAAAAGGCGCACAATTCCGAGGCAGTCTTCGGAATCCATGATGCAACCAACCGTGTCACTATCAAGATCGTTGACAAAGACACGAAGAAAGTCCTGAAAGAATATCCGCCGGAGAAAACCCTGGACATGATCGCAAAAGTCTGGGAGATGGCAGGATTATTAGTGGATAAGAAACTGTAGATCACTGTCCAAAAGACAGGAGCAGCAATAGACAAGTGACAGATGAAAACAGAAAACGATATAAACAAGTTACAAAACTGAAAGGAGCAGGATTATGCCAATCAGAATCACAGGTTTGAACTCAGGATTAGATACCGAGTCCATTATCTCAGCGCTTGTATCTTCTTATAGTTACAAGACGAACAAGTATAAAAAAGCACAGACAAAATTATCATGGAAGCAGGAGGCATGGAGTACCTTAAACTCTAAGGTGTACAGTTTCTACAACAATGTTGGTAAATTAAAAATGTCATCTGCCTACAATATGCGTACGGCAAGCGTATCCGACAGCACAAAAGCGAAGGTGAGTGCAGCAAGTGGGGCGACCAACGGCGTACAGTCTCTGGAGGTCTTAGAGGTTGCCAAAAGTGATTATCTGACCGGCGGAAAGATTTCGATCAAAGACGCATCCGGTGCGGAAGATAAGACAAAAACCGTTTCATCGGCATCCACTTTAAGCGAACTGGGATATACCGGAACCGGTACAATCGAAGTTACCAATAAAGAAACCGGAAAGACAACAAGCATCAGCGTGACCGGTGACACAAAGATCAGCGACTTTGTGAAATCCCTGTCAGACGCAGGTGTGAAAGCCAGCTTTGATGAGAAAAACGGCAGATTATTTGTAAGTTCAGCAAAGACCGGTACAGAAAACGGTTTTGAACTGAAATCAAAGAATGCAGACGGCGATAAGGCGTTGCTGGCATTGGGACTGGCAATGACATCTACCGTATCAGATACCGGCGCAAAAGTGAATGACGATAACAACTGGTCGGCGGCATCGGATGCGAAGATCAAACTGAATGGTGCAGAATACACTTCATCTACCAACGAGTTCGCTGTAAATGGTCTTTCTGTCACAGCACTTGCCAAGACGAGTGGAGAGATTTCTGTAACCGTAGCTACAGACAGTGAGGGAATCTATGAGCAGGTCAAGGATCTGCTCAGCCAGTACAACTCACTTATTAACGAGATGAACAAGTTATACAATGCAGATTCGGCAAAAGGATATGAGCCGCTGACAGATGATGAAAAGGATTCCATGAGTGATACGGAAGTGGAGAAATGGGAGGCAAAAGTCAAAGATTCCCTGCTCCGCAGAGATGATTCGTTAGAGAGCCTGATCTCGTCCATGACAACGGCGATGTCCAAGGGATATGAAGTCAATGGAAAGACATACTATCTTACTTCTTTTGGAATTTCAACACTTGGTTATATGAATTCTGCAAAGAATGAACAGTATGCATACCATATCAATGGTGATGAGGATGACAGCGCAACTTCCGGAAAGGAAGACAAACTGCTGGCAGCAATCAAAGAAGATCCGGATTCTGTGGCGGGATTCATGCAGCAGCTTGCAACAGGACTATATGATTCTATTGATAAGAAAATGAAGACATCCACTTTAAGCAGTATATTTAAAGTATACAATGATAAGGAGATGGCTTCGGAATACAGCGATTATACAACCACGATCAAAAAGTGGGAGGATAAGCTGTCTGAACAGGAGGATTACTACTACAAGAAGTTCTCAGCGATGGAAACAGCACTGGCAAAACTCAATTCACAGACATCTTCTTTATCCGGTCTGTTCGGATCATGATAACAGGACATTTAACCTGCGGCATTGCCGCAGGTTAAATCTGCATAAAGAAAAAAGAAAACACATGGAGGTATTTTCACATGCTTAATCATAATGGCTATGCTGCGTATGCGAATAGCAAAATTATGACCGCATCACCTGCGGAACTGACACTTATGCTCTATGACGGAGCAATCAAATTCTGTAACATGGCAATTGCAGGGATTGAGGAAAACAATATCGAGAAAGCACATAACAACATCCGGAAAGTCGAGAATATCATCTCCGAGTTTCAGGCAACATTAAATCATAAATATGCAACAGCTGATGATTTTAATAATGTATATGTCTATTTGAAAGAACGCCTGATCGAGGCAAATATGAAAAAAGATAAAGAAATCCTGGAAGAAGTATTAAAACATCTCAGAACCATGCGCGATACATGGAAAGAAGTGATGAAACTGGCTGCCAGCCAGAGATAACCGGAAGGAGAAAGCAATACATCGTGACAGATAATTACATTGGAATCATGATCGAAAGCCTCCGGCGAAAAAAGGATGTCCTGACAGATATATTAAAACTTAGCGAGGAACAAAGTCTTCTGCTGGATGATCCTAATTTAGAACCGGACACATTTGAAAAAAACGTGAATCGGAAAGCGGCGCTGATCGAAAAATTAGAACAGCTTGACACGGGCTTCGAAAGTTTATATGACAAAGTAAAGGAAGAACTTGAGAGCAACAGAGACATCCATAAAGAGCAGATCAGGCAGATGCAGGAACTGATCAGGGCACTTACCGAATTGAATATGCAGATTCAGGCGACGGAAGCAAGAAATAAGGAAAAGGCAACCGCCAAGTTTGCTTATATCAGGCAGCAGGCAAAGGAAATCCGCAGCAGCCAGAAGATCGTCAAAGAATACTATAACAACATGATGCATAAGGCGTATAATGAGCCGCATTTTTTGGATAATAAAAAATAGAGAGAATAAAAGACCGCACAGATAGAAAGATATTGATTTGTGAGGTCTTTTTAGTTACAATTTTAAGGTAGTAGACAGAGATTTTGCTATGGTGGCTGAAGGAACATATCAGATAACTATGAGAAAAAATGAGAAAAACTATATCTAATCAACAAGTGAGTATAATTTATAATCGAAATGCATCTTAATATTATATGACAGAAGGGAGATGGATGAATGGAAGTTTATATTTCCGAGTTGGATATTGAAACTTACAGAGGAATAAAAAACTTAAAAATGGAAAATCTTGCACCAATTAATATCATAACAGGGGATAACAATAGCGGAAAAACGAGTGTTCTTGAATTGCTTCAGAGTGTGAAAAATCCGGGCAGTTTCAGGGTATGGCGGGAATTGTTACGGAAGGACAGTATAGATCTTCGACGTGGGTTGACATATTATGATGGTTTCTATGATTTATTTGATATTAATGAGGATGAAAAGAAAATAGCATATAAAATAACAACTGATGGAGTAAAACATAGAATTGAGATGCTGGCACAGTTTAGGGAGGAAGAAGTGCCAGAATCATATCTGAATAAAATTCAGGGGCTGTCATATTGGAAAGAAGATGGTGAATCGGAGAGGATTCGAAATATCTCTAAAATGAAATTGGAACTGTGGGATAATGGTCAGAAATTATTAAAGACAGCAATCTACGATGGTCAAGTGAGATTTATACGACCAAATGACATGGGCAGTAATAAAAAAGAAAAAAAGGTAGTGTACATTTCACCGATTCGTCATGCAGAGGGATTACTATATTTAAATGCAGTATTAGAGAAACCAGAGTTGTATGAACAGATGCTGTCTGTTTTAAAAGATTATGATGAGGATATTATAAGTATTAACTATGACAATGTAAATGTAACCGGCAGGGGCGTATACAAGATCCTTTCAAAATCTCATAAAAAAGCACTTCCGCTGAATGTTTACGGCGATGGAATGAAAAAAGCAGTTTTATTAATGAGTGCAGTGATCGCTGCAGAGGATGGAGTTTTACTGATTGACGAATTCGAAACTGCAATCCATACTTCTGCAATGAAAAATACATTCCAGTGGATTTTGGAGACATGCAAAAAATTGAATGTACAGGTATTTGTAACATCACATAGCAAAGAAGCAATCGACAAATTATTGAAATGTTCGGAAAAGTGCTTGGATGATATGGCATTATATACACTTTATAAAAAAGAGAACATGACTGCAGTTCGCAGAATGAACGGCAGGAAGGCAATTGAGGCACAGGATAATATGGGATTGGAGCTTAGATAAATGAGAAGTGTGATTTTATGCGAGGGTTCGACAGATTTTGTTTTGCTTCAATATTACATGCGAAAAGTATATGGTTGGGAGTATAAAAAGAATGAAAGTGTGCTGATTAACGACTATAAAGCAAGAAAATGTGTTTTGAAAAAAGACCACTCTGAACTTAATATTATTGGCTGCGGAGGCTGTAGCCGCATACCGGGAGGATTGCAATTTATATTAGACAGTAATAGTTTGTCAGCGGAAGATGAAGCATATGACAGAATTGTGATTATTACAGATCGGGATGAAGTAGAAACTGAATCGGAATTTGAAACCATAATAGCAACAGAGCTAGGAAAACAGCAAATCGAATGGAAAGATGATATATCGAATGATAAATGGATTGATTTTCATTATGAAAATGGACAAGGTGACAACTGTAATGCAAAATTATTGCTATTGGTGATACCATTCGAAGACACCGGAGCGATGGAAACATTTTTATTAGATGCTATTGGAAAAGCAAATCCTTATGATGCGAAGATCATATCAGATTGCAATCAGTTTGTGGATAATGTGGATAACCAGAAAAAGTATTTGAATAAACGGAGATACATAACAAAGGCAAAATTTGATGTATATTTTTCGGTTCGGACTGCGGCAGAACAATTTGTGGAAAGGCAAAATATATTGAAAAATATTCCGTGGGAAGATTATGCCGAAATTCAGAATAGTTTTAAAAAATTAGATGATCTTACAGAATGATAAACCTATAAAGGAGAATGCATATGGCAGTATTAGAAACACACATTTTTAAAGCTCACAACAATATATACATAGAACAACCAGAAGAAAATTATAGAACGAGGGAAATACGTACTGAAATGGTATTTCCAGATTGCGTGAACGAAAACACAGGTATGCTTGTTTTAATACCCGGTTATGGTGGAAATATTGATTCACATGTATTTAGAAAAATGAGAGAAGTATTTGCAGAACAGTATAATTTCATTACAGTGCAATGTGATTATTTTGGAAATAGATTTATGGATTCAAATGAGCCGGAAGAGATGCGACTTATTGCAGACATGAAGAATATTATTAATGCAGAAATTTGTTATAAGATGAATGGATTTGAATCAGAAGATGAATTTAATGATATGGGGCTTATGCAGGCTCTTGATATAGTGAGTACAACAATATGTGCTATCTATGAAATAATTAATAAGGGGTATGTATTTAATACTAATAGAATCGTGTTATTTGGAACCTCACATGGATCATATCTGGCTCATTTGGCAAATGTTATCTGTCCAACACTATACACTGGCTTACTGGATGTCTCATCCTATATAGTACCATACTATCTGACACATTATCGAAATTTGACTATTAAGACAGATAAGATAACGTGGACAACAATATATGAGTATTTAATAATGAAAGAAGAAAACTATCGTTACAATGATAATTTGTATAATCTTTCGTTTTTATATCAAAATATAAAAAATAAATGTAAAATAATAGCTCTGCAGGGAACAGACGACTGGATGGTCGATGTAAATGAAAAGGACAAGTTCATTTCACAATTAGATAATGCTCAATTGCTTATTATACATCCGGATGAGGTGGATGGTGTTTTATGTAAAAATGCCGATCATGGATTAGGACTGGATTTCTTTAAATTCTTTGAAATAGTGATACCATCTTTGGATAAAGTATTGGGACAGCCCAAGTTAGATATTCAGTTTCCGAAAGAAGCAAAAGTGGGAAACGAAGAGACATATATAAAAATTGGATATGAAAACGGATTGCCGGAATTAAAGGAAATAGCATGGTAAATAATTTTAAATATTTTTCCAAAAATAAATTAATAAAAAAGGGTTAAGTATCTTTCACTTATGCCGATATACAATGCAAGTAAGCAAAGAATGCTACTTCGTGAAATCCGAAATGAAGCGTACGGTCAGAGTAGGAACGTTCACAAATAAAACAAATCTACTTCAGCATGGAAGCTGAAGCCCAATTCAAGGAGGAAAAATATTATGGCAATGGTAGTACAGCACAATCTTACAGCGATGAACGCTAATCGTCAGTTAGGAATCACAACAGGAGCTCAGGCAAAATCTTCAGAGAAATTATCTTCTGGTTACAGAATCAACCGTGCAGGTGATGATGCTGCTGGTTTAAAGATTTCTGAGAAAATGAGAAGCCAGATCCGTGGTCTTGACAAAGCATCTGACAATGCACAGGATGGTATTTCTTTGATCCAGACAGCAGAAGGTGCTTTAAATGAAGCTCACTCTATCTTACAGAGAATGAATGAGTTAGCAGTTCAGGGTGCTAATGATACAAACCAGTCTATCGACCGTGATGCAATTAATCAGGAGTTAGAGGCATTAACAGATGAGTTAGACAGAATCTCTCAGACAACCCAGTTCAACAAACAGAATCTGTTAGATGGTAACTTCAAAGATAAAAAACTTCAGGTTGGTGCAAATGCTAATCAGAACATTGAAATCAGTATTGATTCTATGAATGCAGATGCTCTTGGTCTTGGAAAAGAGCAGGTGAAACAGGGTGGAACAACACCTACCGCTGTGAAATATCAGGGAATGACATATACCTACAATGCAACAAGCGCTGCTTCAAAAAATAAAGCTCTTGCACTTTGCCAGTTTAAAAAATCTATTTCTGGCAAGATTGCAGTTTCAGCTTTTACCGCTCAGTATGATAATACGACAGGTTCTATTTATTACAAAGCGACAATTGATGGCAAAGAAGTAAAATATGCTAAAGCATCCGCTGCAAGGAGTGCTTATGTTGCTAATCAGAAAGCACTTGCATCAAAGGCTATTACAGAAGACTTTCAGAAATATGTTCAGGCAACAAACACAGAGGCAACAAACAACAATAAAGGTGAAATTCGTTATGGCGCTCGCGTAGATGATTATAAGGCTGCTAATGAGACAATTACAAAAGTTCAGGACGCTATTAACAAGGTATCTACACAGCGTTCTGCGTTAGGTGCTTTGCAGAACAGGTTAGAGCATACTGTTGCAAATCTTGACAATGTATCTGAGAATACATCATCCGCAGAGTCTCGTATCCGTGATACAGATATGGCAGAAGAGATGGTTAACTACAGCAAAAATAATATTCTTACACAGGCAGGACAGTCTATGCTTGCACAGGCTAATCAGTCTACTCAGGGAGTATTATCACTTCTCCAGTAATATCAAAAATAGAAAAAGAGTTGGCAGTGATGTCAACTCTTTTTTCATAATTAGGGTGGTAACATGAGTATAAAACAAATATATACAAAAGTATTAAAATCGTGTATTGGATTCTCGGTGTATGGAACTAAAAAAGTAGAAGAGGAAACAAAAGAATTATTACCTTTGTTAAATGAATTTTATGACAGGTTTTTAAGAGAGAATGTATTTGAAATTGATAAAACAGATTATGAAAAACTTCAGTTGTTATTTATTAACATAATTAGGGATCTTTCACAAGGATTGAAAAATAAAGACGTGGTTTTATTGGAAGATGCCATGGAATATGGATTATTGTCTTTTCTGGAAATATTTATGGATGAAGATGAAGTGTCACGGCTAAAGGAGGAAAGCGTGAATGAATAGGAATATATATATATCAAATATGCAGTTATTTGAAAAAAGCTTTCCGGGAATTAGTGAAATTATAGAAAATTGTAGAAACAGTATTGAAAAAGAAACAGAAGTGTATTTTGAACAAGCAGCAGATGGCAACAAAATCATTAAAGTAAAAAAAGAAGATAGGCAATTATATTTTAGTGGGAAGAGAGAACCAGCTGACAAAGCGAGGATCGAAATTGAAAAATGGGGGAAGATAGATAAACATGCGGTTGTATTTGTTACGGGTTTGGGCGATATTGCATTTTTAAAACAGCTTGTAATAAAAATAGTTCCTTCTATACAGCTTGTAATATATGAACCATCTTTAAATGTTTTTTTTAAGGTGATAGAGAATATTGATTTGTCATTTTTGTTTGAGGACAGAATACCTGCACTGATAGTGGATGGACTTAATGGCGAGGAAAAAAAAGCAATCCTAGAAAAACTGGTAACTCTTGCGAATATAGAATTTATAAAGCATTATGAAAATCGGAGCTGTGCAGCTCTCTTTTCAGCACAGGTTATAGATTTTATGAAACTTTTAGGAAAAACGGTCGAAGATGTGATAGTCGGCAGAAATACAGGAATCAGATATTCTGCTGTCGAAATGGATAATTTGTTTCATAACATAAAATATCTTTGTGAAGGATCCATTACGACACAGCTGTGCGACATTATTCCAACGGATATTCCTGCAATCATTGTATCGGCTGGACCGTCATTGAATAAAAATATCATGGAATTGAAGAGAGCAAAGAATAAAGCTTTCATCGTTGCAGTGGACACGGCAGTCAGACCATTGGTAAATGCAGGAATTATTCCAGATATGTATGTGATAGTGGATGGATTAAAACCAAAAGAATTATTGGATTTTGATGAGGCAAAAAGAATTCCGTTGATGCCAAGTATTACTTCCACGAAAGAAATTTTGGAAAATCATACTGGAAAGAAAATATTTTATTTTGAAGGGCAACGGTTTATATGGAGCATGATGATGATGAACGGGATTCCTTTTAGCACGGTCGCGTGTGGAGGATCAGTTGCATGTAGTGCATTTTCTCTTGTATATAAACTTGGATTCTCCAGAATAATTTTAGTGGGTCAGGATCTTGCGTTAACGGGAAACAAAACGCACGCAGATGGCACTTTTAAAGGTGTCATGGATGAAATTGATACAAGTCGTTGTATAAAAGTTCCAGGAAACTATGAGGAGGAAGTCCCGACAAGGGGAGACTTCAAGTTATACTTAGACTGGTTTAATTACTATATCGAAGGATGTGAAGGTATTCATGTTATTAATGCTACAGAGGGTGGAGCAAAAATCGATAACACGGAGATTATGACTTTGCACGATGCGATTATGAGAGAGTGCATAAAAGAAGTTGATATTGATGCGTGCTTTGAAAAATTGAAGCCTATTTTTAACGCAGAGCAACAGCATAAAGCGTTGGAATATCTTAAAACATTTCCTGAAATGTACAGGAAAATGAAAAAGAAAGTAATAAAATTAAATAAGGAATATCAAAAACTGAAAACAATCTGTGGTAAAAGTATAATTGATAAGAATGCATATTTAAGAGCATTGAAAAATATAAAAAATCTAACACAAGAAATTGAAAAGCATGAATTATATGATACAATATCATGTACATTATCGGTCGCAAATTATATTATTGAAAGCGAACAGTTTTATGAAGAGGATACTGTGGCTGCTGAAGGATTACAGATTGCTAAGCAAGGAATAACCTATACAAAAATGGTAGAACAATGTATAGATTTATTTATTCCACTCACAGAGGAAACTTTGTTGACGCTATAAAACGCTAGTGCTATTAGAAGATATTGTATATGTTATAAACCGAGGAGATATCGAATGACCACAAAAATTATCGCTGAAGCAGGTGTAAACCACAACGGCAGCATAGAACTTGCGAAACAAATGATTGAGGAAGCAGCAAGAGCTGGAGCAAACTATATCAAATTTCAGACATTCAAACCGGAAAAGCTGGTTTCCAAATATGCACAGAAAGCAGATTACCAGAAGAAAACAACGGGCAATAATGAATCGCAGCTGCAGATGTTGGAAAAACTGGCATTGTCATATGATGATTTTGTGGAGTTGAAAAGATATTGTGAGCAGATTGGGATTGGTTTTCTGTCCACACCGTTTGACGAGGACAGTATCCGGTTTCTTGATAGTCTGGACATGGACTTCTGGAAGATACCTTCCGGTGAGATCACAAATTATCCGTATCTGGTTCAGATTGCGCAGACAGGCAGGGATATCGTGCTTTCTACCGGAATGTGTGAAATGGATGAGATAGCGGATGCAATGAAAGTATTGGAGGAGAATGGAGCAGGGAATATTTCGCTGCTCCATTGTAATACAGAATACCCGACACCTTATGAGGATGTAAATCTGCTGGCAATGAAGCAGATGAGAACAGCCTTTAAAAAGCAGGTTGGATATTCGGATCATACGGTTGGGATTGAAGTGCCGATCGCAGCAGTGGCATTAGGTGCTGAGATTATTGAAAAGCATTTTACATTAGATAAGAATATGGAAGGCCCGGATCATAAGGCGAGTCTCGAACCACAGGAGTTGGCACAGATGGTCAGTGCGATCCGCCATATAGAAAAAAGTCTTGGTGATGGCAATAAGAGAAGAACTGCTTCGGAGCAGCACAATATAGCAGCAGCGAGGAAGAGCATTGTCGCCAAATGTGCGATTTCTAAGGGAGATATTTTTACAGACAAGAATCTGACAGTAAAAAGACCGGGAAGTGGGATCAGTCCGATGCACTGGAAAGAGTTGATCGGCACAAAAGCACAAAGAGATTATGTGGAAGATGAACTTATATGATAAACTCCGGAAAAAGCGTAAGTGCTGCGTTAGATCTCACTAAGAGTATGACAATTTTATTGCATGAAATTATAAAATATGTTATTAATAACAATATAGAGACTGAAATGAATGGGATATGTCACGGATGACATAATAATAAATAAATCTGCTAAAATATGTCATCCATAACAAGTTTGGAGGGTGTTGTTATGAATAACGAAGATATGAAATCTATATTTGACCAGATAAATAATTTAAAAAAACCTGTTACAGAATCCAAAGAAACAAATGCTGTGTATGAAAAGGATGCTTTTCGAGAAGTTTTAAATGGAATATCAGAGGAAATTCAAAGAGTATTGGATGA
>ULUQ01036740.1_pt1 | contig 17236 bp, 11 predicted proteins | sample 1958661 | NCBI WGS metagenome assembly ULUQ01 (sample SAMEA4835765, study PRJEB28245) | human gut metagenome | biome: gut microbiome; material: fecal sample | place: Denmark | collected 2008 | reverse complement strand
GATATATGAGCTTCTTGAGAAAAATAAAAAATTGGCATAGCCTTTATTGATTATGTCACATTACTGTATAGCAGCAGGCCTGACACCACAATGTCAGGCCTGTTGCAGAGAGTGAACTGTTATCAAGCTATTGCCAGAAACTATTGCCAGATTATAAAAAGTCTTGCAAAGGCATATAACCAATGGTATAATTTGAACACACAATTCGAGCCGTTTCAGAGGCTCAATGATTTATCAGGCTGTGTCAGCCACAAATCCCATTGTGTATAAAAACTAAATATTGCCAGGAAATGTCTGATCGTATCTATACGTGGCAAATGTTTAATTGGAATTTTAAGGGTTTTAAGGAGTGATTATTCAGTAATTATTAAATATGTGCGATTTTTTTAGGAGCTTTTTAATAGTTTCCTGCTTTTTAAGCGTTTTTTTAATTTAAGCAATCTTTGAGGGCTGCTATTTTCAAAGAAGTATTGAATAATTACGAGGTTACGAAGATTTTTATGAGAAAATCAGAAGGAGAAGTGAATGATTTACAGAAAAGTAAGGACAAACCTGTCCCGTACGCTAAGTGCGATAGAGCAGGACAAGGCAACCAGCGATGACTATGTGAAGTGCATACTTGCAGACCCGCAGATTGCGGCATACATAGTGCAGGCAGTGGTGGAGGAGTTTAAAGACATGGAAATAGATGAGATTATTCCATGCATGGGCGAGCCAACGGTAACACTTAAGTTTCCGGAACGGCTTGGCGTGAAAGTCCAGAACACAGGAAACGAGTCAGTTGATGAGGAGGATGGAAAAATCATTTACGACATCAAGTTTCCGGTGTATTATAAGGGAAAGAAAAAAGAATTTATCATCAACATTGAGGCACAAAAGAGCAGTAAAAAATCAAAGCTTGGGTATAAGCTTGAAAATAGAATAACATACTACATGGGGCGTATGATATCAGAACAGAAGGGAACAGAGTTTTCCGGCTCAAGCTATGATGACATAAAATCCATATACAGCATCTGGATATGCATGGATACAAAGAAAACAGATGATTCAATAATTGAATTTGGGATGAAATCCAATCTGATATATGGTAAAATAAAGAAAATACCAAAGATTAGCAAGATAAACGGAGCATTGATAAATGTCCGTACGAGAACAGCAAAGAACAGAGAACTGTCGAAGAACAGACTCATCGCAATGCTTGAAGAGCTGTTCTCAAAATCGGAATTTCTGGAGAAAAAGAAGATACTGGAAGAAGACTATGGACTTAAAATGAGCGTGGAGCTTGAAGGGAGGATGAACGAGATGTGTAATGTGAGTGATTATTGGGAAGAGGTTGCACTTCAGACAGGCAGAAAGGAAGGCAGAGAAGAAGGACGTAAAGAAGGCAGAGAAGAAGGAAGAGAAGAAGGCAGAAAAGAAGGACAGAAAAAAGAACAGGTTTCATTGATTGTCAAGAAAATCAAGAAAAATAAAACAGTGGCAGAGATAGCGGATGACCTGGAAGAAAAAGAGGAGGTTATTGCTCCGATTTACGAAGCTGCTTTGTCAATGAAGCCAGATTATGATGTCGAGAAGATATATGAGCTTCTTGAGAAAAATAAAAAATTGGCATAGCAACTGTAGCTACTGACAGTAGGGTGGGGCTTCATCCCCTGAGCCCGGACTGGTGTACACTCTCTCGCGTGAGCTACGCTATTCGCTCTCGCAAGAGAGCGTGCACCATTCGGTCTCAAGTGATGAAGCCCCTTACGTTGTGGTAGAATGCAGGCTGAGAGGCGCTCGGGGCAATCAATCCAAAATCGGAATTTCTGGAGAAAAAGAAGATACTGGAAGAAGATTATGGACTTAAAATGAGCGTGGAGCTTGAAGGGAGGATGAACGAGATGTGTAATGTGAGTGATTATTGGGAAGAGGTTGCACTTCAGACAGGCAGAAAGGAAGGCAGAGAAGAAGGACGTAAAGAAGGCAGAGAAGAAGGTCGGAAAAAACAAGCAATGGAGACTGCCTTAAAGCTTAAGAAAAAAGGCCATTCGTTAGAAGACATTGCAGAGTGCGTAGATTTTGATGTTGAAACCGTAAGAAAATGGCTTGTGAGCTAACACGGAAATGCTGAGAAAAATGCTTTAATCGAAAATAATAGGAAAATAATGCGACTAATGTCCTATTTTCTTCTTGCATTTTTTGAAGAATAGTGGTACAATTTTCCTATCAAAACAAAGAGCTGTATATATAGGGTACAGCACTTTGAAAAAACCAAGTTTTTAAATGAAAAGGAGAAATGAACTATGGTAAAGAATGTACTAAACACATTGAGAAAGAAGCAGAAGAATAACAAAGGTTTCTCTCTTGTAGAGCTGATCGTTGTAATTGCTATTATGGCAGTACTTGTTGGAATCCTTGCTCCACAGTTTATCAAATATGTAGAGAAGTCAAGACAGTCAACAGATATGCAGAGTGTACAGCAGCTTAAGTCTACAGTAGAGACTGATATTTCAGATAATGAGGATATAAAAACTGTAACAATTGCGATTAGCGGTAAAACAGCTACAGCTACAATTACTCCAAATACGGGAACTGCAACAACTGACACTGCAAAATTAAAATCTAGCGGATGGCCAGACGTAACATATGAATTAGATGTAGCAACTGGAAAATGGTCTAAAAAAACTGGAGATACGACTTCTAATAAAAAAGACCCTGGCAAGGATATGAATGAAGTATTTTCATTAAACTAATAATTTGACTATAAAGGACACCCAACCATGACCGACCTGATACCCATCTACATTTTAATATTTGCCTTCGGCATAGTTATAGGCAGCTTCTTAAACGTCTGCATATACCGCATACCGCAGCATGAAACAGTGGTGACCGAAAGGTCCCACTGTATGAAATGCGGGTATCAGCTCGCATGGTATGATATGGTGCCGGTTTTTAGCTGGCTCTTTCTAAGAGGCAGATGCCGTAAGTGTAAGGCACCGATTTCACCTCAATACCCTATAGTTGAGGCGCTAAACGGCATAATGTATGTAATAATATTTGCAGTAAACGGGCTTGAAATATCAAGCATCATATACTGCCTTCTGACATCAGCACTGATAGTACTCAGTGTGATAGATTGGAGAACATATGAAATTCCATTCGGAATCAATATATTTATACTGGTGCTTGGAATCCTACATGTGTTTATAGACCATGACAACTGGTCTGAATATGTGATAGGATTCTTTTGTGTCAGTGTATTCCTTGAAATACTCCTCCTGTTGAGCGGAGGAAGAGCCATAGGCGGCGGCGACGTCAAGCTCATGGCATGCGCAGGCCTTGCAATAGGCTGGCAGAATATAACATTAGCATTTTTTCTGGGATGCATCATCGGTTCCGTGATACATCTGATCCGTATGAAAATAACAAAAGCAGGCAGCACGCTTGCAATGGGACCATATTTGGCAGCCGGAATTTTTATTTCGATGCTATGGGGCGAGAAAATGATATCGGCATATCTTGCACTAGCGGGCTTTTAAAAAAGATGCTATAATGTATCATATTTGTTAGAAAAACAGATACTGAGACATATTGCGAGCAAAAAGCAAAGCAAAGCAGAGTAAAAGCATAGTAAAGCTCAGCAAATCTCAATAAAGCGCAGATATACCGAAAATATATAATATTTTACAAACGCACATCGTGTAAAGTGTTTAGCATACAAAGCTTAGCACACAACCCGGGCGCAGTGTAAAACATAGATAATATGGAGGACTTGGTTATGGCAAACAGAGTACTTGGAATTGAAATAGGACAAAACCTTACCAGAGTCGTAGAAATTGATTATAAAATAAAAAATCCAAAAGTACACAGCATGTTCAGCTTTCCAACACCACCTGAAATGATAGAGGATGGTGTGGTTCGTGCGGACAGCATGTTCAGATCCATGCTTTACAGCAAGATTAAGGAAAAGAAGATAAACACCAACAAGGCTGTTTTCGTCTTAAACTCCACACGAATCGCATCGAGAGAGATGGAGCTTCCACTTGTAAAGGAAAAGCAGATAAAGGATCTTTTGCAGATGAATGCATCGGATTATTTTCCGGTGGATTTAAGTCAGTACAAACTCGTTCATGAGGTTATAGAAAAGATTGATAAACCGGAAGAAAAGAAAATGCGTCTTTCGGTTATTGCTATACCTAATGAGATTATATCATCATATGAGGAGCTCGCAGACGACTGCAGGCTTCAGATAGTCGCACTTGATTACAGCGGAAATGCAGTCAAGCAGTTGATGCTAAGGGAAATTCCTGGTGACATAAAGGCCACAATCAAGATAGATGAGACCATTTCAACCATCACTGTCATGGATGGAGATATCATAAAGCTTCAGCGAAATGTGAATTACGGACTGGCAGATGCCATCGAGGAGATTCAGGACAGCGAGCTGTTTGGAGAGTATCTTTCATTTACAGATGCTGTTGATGTGGCAAGGAGAAAGACCTGTCTTGAGCTCAAATCAGATGTCATACAGCCGGAGATAGAAAATGCAGAGCGCGATGACATGGGACACGAGATTGATTCGGAAAGATTTAAAAAGCTCCGTGCAAATGTCAACTACACACTTGCCAATCTGGTGAGCAGTCTTGGAAGAGTTATTGACTATTACCAGTCCAGAAACGTTGACAGACCGATTGACAGAATTTTCCTCGTGGGCCTGGGAGCAGATTTCAGCGGACTCAGTAAGCTTCTCACAAATGAACTGAACTATAAGGTTATTCCGCTACAGCAGTTCGACGGAATAAGTGTTGCAAAGAATATAAATCTTGCAGAGACAAAGATAGCAGAGTTTTTCAACTGTGTGGGTGCTACATTAAAGCCACTTCCGATAACGGACGAGAAAAGGGCAAAGGGCAATATTTTTACCACACCTATCGGTAGAATGAAAAATGTACCGATGGAACAGGAAGGTCAGCCCCCGCTTGGTCCGGATGGACAGCCGCTTCCGATGCCAGAAGGGATGGAAGCGCAAAAAGGAGCGTCGCTTGGCATACCTCTTATAATACTCGGAGTGTGTGTGGTAACGTCAGTTGGACTGATTGCTTACAGTATTTTTTCAAATCTTGTTTTAACATCTGACAATATGGCTCTCAAGGGACGGGTTTCTGACTTGTCCTATGCACAGAACATATATGATGTATACAATCAGACCAAGAGCGATTATGAGTGGACAAAGCTGCTTCAGGACGCATCATCCAATAAAAATGATGAGATAGTCAGCTTTATAGATGAGCTTGAGAAAAAGCTTCCATCGGATGCACGAATTGATAATATGTCTGTTACAACTGAGGGAGTATCTATGACAATCTCACAGAGCAGTAAGGATGTTGCCGCTGATGTGATTACGCAGCTTCGAACCTTTGACAGTATTATGGTTTCAAATGTTTCTACAATCACAGATGATATAGATGAGACCGGGGCATCAAATGTACAGTTTACAGTAGACTGCACATATGTTAAAAAGTCGGACGATTCAGACACATCTGAGACAACGGATACACAGACTGACGGCTCAAATGACAATACATCGCAGGATAATGCATCGCAGAATAATGCATCGCAGGATAATGCATCGCAGAATAATACATCACAGAATACATCGGATAATGCAGCACAATAAGGAGGTGTTAAAATGTCAGCAAGAGATAAAAAATTACTTATTATATTAGCAGGAATTGCCGTTTTAGCACTTACATACTTTTTTATTTTCGCTCCGCAGGCAAATAAGAGAGATGCTCTTAAAACTGAGAATATGCAGCTTAAATCCCAGTATAATCAGCTCTCTGCACTTGCTGCAAAGGCAGATGAATACACGGAAAAGACAAAAACGATGTCTGATGAAATGCAGACGGTGTATGACAACTTTCCATCTTATTTACAGATAGAAAACGGCATCATGGATGCTGTTTCAATCGAAAAATCAACCAATACAAGCATTTCAGAGCTTACCGTTGGCTCACCGATTGCGATAGACGTGAATAATCCGTCAGGAGATGGGGAAAATGCAGACGCTTCACAAAACAGTACACAAAGTAGTGAGGCGCAGGACAGTGAGACCACAGAAAGCGGAAACACAGATACACAGTCAACTGATGACGGCTCAGCTTCACAGAACACAGGTGATACCTCATCAAAATCATCTGTTACAGGATATCAGCTTTATGATGTAAACTCTGCAATGTCATTTACGACAGAGTATCATGGTCTTAAGACAATGCTTAGTGAGGTAATTGGATCTTCCAATAAAAAAACAATCAGCACGATGAATGTAAGCTATGACGAATCAACCGGAAAGGTGTCAGGAGAGATGCAGATGGATTCATATTTCCTGTATGGTTTGGATAAGCCATATGAGCCACCTGTTATTCCAAGTGTTCCACATGGAACCACAAATCTTTTTGGAACTACGAATTAATGAATTTATTAAATCTAAATATAATAAGGAAGGAGGAAGCCGGTTTGGGAAAGTTTAAAGACGACAATCGAGGAATCACGCTTGTAGAGCTTATTGTGTCGATAGCTATTCTTGCAATAATCGTGCTTCCTTTTTTGAATGCTTTTGTCACGGCCACGAAAACCAATGTAAAGGCAAGAAACAAGATGAATGCAACACATCTGGCCACAAATATCATGGAGGGCATTGAGAATAACTCCATGAAGACAATGGCGTACCAGTTCAATTATCCAAGTGAAGGTTTTGATTTGGCAGACGGCTTTGATATGGCAGATGGCAGCAATGCAAAGGAACTGTATTACAGAAATGGAAAATATACTGACGTAAGAAGGCTTGAAGATGTGATGAATGCGCATCCGGAGGCTGAAAACCTTGATAAGTGGATGACAAGCAGTATACACAAAAAAAATAATACGGCTTTCTTAGGTGATACATCATCATGGAAGTTTGTGGAAAATAAGGAGCACAAGTATTATTTCTGGATGACAGATGTAAAGTCGGGCACTAAGAAATACAATGCTATGGTGACCGTAGATGGTAAGGGAGAGGCAGATTCCAAAGTGGGACAATATAATACTATAGATAAAGTAGCTGATATGTCTGCGATGGATTCAAATTATGACTGTATGAGCTCAGATGTTGCCACGATTGATGAGCTGGTTAATACACTTAAAAACAGAGGCTACAGTGACATCGAATCAAATAAAGATTCCATTTCCAGAACCATTACGCTTGATATCACAGGTGGAAGCAGTACAAAGGTTACTGTTTCGTATTCCTATAAATTTACGAGTGGTGGTCATACGCATGTATTTCCGGAGGATGCAGCGATGAAACAGATGTACACATCGGTTATTTTTGATAATACATCTAATACGGCAAATCGTACCCTGAAAAACATTTATCTGTTTTATAAGCCATGGTATACATCTACTGCCAATAGTGACTGGAATTCATGTAAAGATACTATAATCATTAACAACAACGATAAGGTTGACTGTACAGTGAATATAGTAAAGCAGAATTATGTTGATAAGAGTCAGCTTGAAAGCAATGAGGATAATTACAGAATGTATGTCAGGGTTAATGAAAAAGGCAATAATACCGGTAATGCGCATGTTTCAATTTGTACAAACCTGGATACAAATATGAAAGATCCTGACAGCAAAAGTAAAACACAGCCACAGCAGGCAAAATATATGTTTAATTCAAATAATACACAGTCTACTGTGAAGAAAAGTATTAAGATTGATGATCTTACAAAGAGTAAGACAGTTGAAAGATTATACAATGTAACGGTTGATATTTATGACAGCAAAACATGCAGTACCCCGGATAAGCTTGCTGGGGCAAAAAAAGCAGCGACCATGACCGGAAGCATGAGGTATTGATATGAGACGTAAAGACAACAGAGGCGCATCGTTTGTTATGGTTATTGTAGCCATGGCAATTGTTGCTATCCTTGCGGTTACCATACTTTGGATAGCTCTTGCAAACCTTCAGATGAAGACAACAGATGAAAAAAACACAGACAATTTCTATTCGGCAGAGGGCGTTCTGGACCAGATATGTACAGGACTTGAGGGCGATATGTCGGCTGCGTATACCGAAGGATATTCAAAGGTAATGCAGTCATATAAGACAAAAGGAAACGCTGAGAATAATGAGGCAAACAGACAGGCTTCGTTTGTCAATACATATGTTGCTGCATTGAGGTCAAGGCTTGTGAATCCTGGTGATGCCCAAGGCCTTACTTATAGCATGGACAAGATAAAAGGATATGTTGACAGCAGTCTTTCTAAGACAGATTCATCTGGTAAGCCTGTTTATCCACATGCAGAGGTCACTTCTGTATCTACACCACAGCTCAAAACCTATCAAAACCGTACAGTTTTAGAGGGAATAAAGGTAGAGTATATTGATGAAAAGGGCTATAAATCCATAATACAGACAGATATTTCGCTGGCTGTTCCGACTATGAGCTTTACGGCATCAGGTGGAGTCCCGGAGCTGTTCACATATTCTCTTGTGGGAAATACAGGGCTGGAAATCGGAACTGACGCTCATAATGTGAATCTTGGAGGCAATCTTTATGCGGGAAGTGACAGTACAGGAATGTGCGTTTTGATTCCGAACAACACAAAGATAAGGGTTGACAATGCCAGCTATATGATAGCAGATGGAAACTTAGAGGTAGGTAATCCTAACTCAAATAGGGCAGGTACACACAATGAGAGCACACTTAGCATTGATAAACAGTGTCAGCTATGGACAAAAAATATCAATGTAAATGGAGCAAATGTGTCTCTTGAGGGAACAACCTATGTTTCTGATGATATGACCTTAAAGGGCAGTGGCTCGACGGTTACACTGGGAAAGGATGAAAACGGAAAATCGACAGATGGAAAATATGTTGGTTTTGGTAATTCTGACAATTCGTCAGCCGAAAGCAGTGCAATTATAATAAACGGCAGAGAGTCAACACTTGATATGAGCGGTATTAAGGAGCTTATGCTTGCCGGAAATGCATATATCAACAGGTCATCTATGGTCAAAGTTAATGGAAGTGATAAGGAAAATAAAGATGTTGCCATGGGTGAATCAATATCTGTAAAAGGAAATCAGATTGCATATCTCATACCGCCGGAGTGTATAGGTACAGATGGGGATGATGCAGCCGCAAAGTCAGTTTATTATAAGAATCCATTAAGCTATTCAGAGGATGCTGAAATCACTAGTAAAGGTAGTGATAATCAACAATATACGGTGATAAATATAAATGTGGTAAGTTCAAAGACAGGCAAGCCATTATCATATTATCTATCACAGTATCTGTCAGCCAATCAGATGAAAAATACGGACAATTATATTCGAAAGGTGTATGCACCTTCAAATGGCAGTGAGAGTGACGGACTTGTATACTATTATCTGAATATGCCGGCAAAACAGGCATCACAATACTACGAGGATTATTATAATATAGACCACAGCAGTGCAGATTCAAAGCTTCAGAAGTATACAGCCTTTTACACAAAGTCAATACAGGTAAATGACGCGGCAAGCATATATACATCCGGAGATTACAGCCTGTATAATGGTTCAAATCTGTCACTTTTAAAAGGAATTGTTGACGGAGTGGAAATGGATGCACAGTCTATAGAGCTCAAAAATACATATACTGCGCTTAGGAAGAGACTTATAACCTCTTACAACAGCCTTCCTCCGACCGCAGAGAGTGCATCGTTGTTTACGAATATTGTACATGAGGACAATCTTAAGAAATTTACAGAGCATGAAACTGGGAAAAAACTCGAGGTTACGACAAACTATACTGATAAATACAACAAAGATGAAACCTACAAGGCGGTGGTTGTAGATGGAGACTATACATATCCACAGAGTGACAGCAAGGAAAATAAGAATGTAAGAATTATAGTTGCAACCGGCAATGTTAAAATCAATGCTGATTTTACAGGAACAGTTATTGCAGGTAAAAAGATTTTTGTTAATAAACAATGTACTGTATTAAACTGTCCGCAGGAAATTTTTAAAGAGCTTCTTCTTAAAGAGATAAAGACAGGCTCAAAGACTATGCATCTGTATGATGTATTTGATGATGGAGCTGATTATCTGGGAGGCATTACAAAGACCACTGCAAATGGCAGTGGAGATGCGGATATTGACTATTCTAGCCTTATAACCTACCAGAACTGGAAGAAAAACTGATATTGAAAGGGGAGAAAACCGATATGTCATCTAATAAAAAAAATAACAATAGGGGATTCTCCCTTGTTGAGCTTATAGTGGTTGTTGCAATAGGTGCGATACTTATTGGAGCATCGATTCTTTCAATTGCTTCCATATCAGGTACGTCGGCAAAGCAGTGTGCCAGAAATATTGAATCAATACTTAACAAAACTAAGGTTACCACAATGGGAAAGGATACGGCAGCCATTGAGCTTTATAAGGATGGCTCAGATGGAGCATATTACTATAAAGTCACTGTTACAAATGGTAAGGGTGAGATAACAGCGGAAACAAAAAAAATAGGCAGAAGTAATCTGGAAATCAGATATTCAGCGGATGTTTCAAAAACCTTTGATAAAGCATCAAAGCTAGATGTTTCGAACCCGATAAAGATTGAGTTTGACAGAAGCTCAGGGGCGGAAAAAACTGATATCAGTAAAATCTGGGTTAAGCATGGTAGTACTGAGAAAACAATAATAATTTATAAAGAAACCGGTAAGATTGAGTGTAATTAGTGAATATAAGGGTGATTTATTATGTTAAGGATGAAAAAATATTTCGATGATGGAAATAAAAAATCAAACAGTGGATTTACGCTTGTGGAGCTTGTTGTGGTAATGGCTATAATGGGAATATTGGGACTTGCTGTGGCAGGCTTTATTGGCTCAGGTACAAAGCAGTACAAGTATGCTTCAAAGGAGGTTGACCTTCAGTATGAGGCACAGCTGGCCATGAACCAGATTGGAGATTTGCTCATAGATGCGCAAAAGAGTGTTAAGTTTGAGTCATCAGCTTCTTCACCGGCGGCAGTACAGGTTGCATCCGCAGGGGAAGAAGCTGTTGCATCGACTACAGGTAACGACCGCACACTTGTCATCACGGATGAGGATTGCATCTACAATGTCATTTTTAAGTCTGATGATGGTAAGCTGTATCTGCGCAAGGATAGCGTGGATTCAGCAGGCAATGTGACAAATAAGGGAGATGAATCCCTGATGGCAGATTATGTGGCAGGCTTTGACGCAGAAGTGAGCGACACAGGAAACAGAAACTCAATCAGGCTGATTGTAGATTTTAAATCCGGTGACAAGAAGTATACCGCTACACAGAATTTTACTATGCGCAATAAAATTCCGGTGGGAAAAGATGTGGATTATGTGCCGGAGGATCCGAATGCAATTAAGGTTAGAATATATTATGGTGGAGTAGATGTTACAGATGATGAAGTGTCATATGAAATAAAAAAGGGTATTCAGAATGATCTGGAATTTAGGGCTGTCCTGTCAGGCGAAGATATAAAAAATTATGAGGTGGATTGGTCTGCAACAAAGGGGACTGCGATTAGAAATGGTGTAGGTATATGTAAACTACATATAGATGAAAATGAGACCACCAATAAAATTACACTTACTGCAACATCACAGCAGGACAAAACAAAATCAGCATCTACAACTATTGTTTTGAAGCATAGTATAGATATGTTAAAGGCTTCGAATCCATATATTAATTCTGGAGCAACAAATGAAATTTGGTATGATAGTAAGCCGGAAGAATATAAAAACGATAATCTGACATGGCATATAGAAGTGAAGCAGTTGTTTGACGATGGAAGAGCAGTGACGAGAAATGATTTGTTAAATTACTCAACAACTGAAATAGTAAGTGAGCAGCTAGCTACAGTATATAAAGACAAGGTAAACTATCATTACTATATTCCGATTGATGGTACATCCTATTACAGGGGAATGAAGGTATCATTGGGTAATGATTTGAAACCGGACAATAATTATAAGCTAGAAATATTGGTATGGCTGGAGTCTGAAAATCATTCGGATTTCAAATCAAATACTATAACACTGAGAAACTATCAAAAATAAAGGAGCAGACACAATGAGCAAATTCAGAAAAAAAATAGTGGTTCCAATAACACTCATACTGGTAGTATGTCTCGTTGTGGGGACCCTTGTGATTCATGACAGTTTAATGAGTGTTGAGGCAAATGCTTCCTTCAATGGAATATCGAATATAGTAAGCTCGCACGGCAAGGACAGCCCTTTCAACATAGTTGAGGTTGTTCCATCTAAGCAGGAATATAACAATATGGCTTCCATAGGCTATCTTATTGGAGGTCAGGAGCCTGTCAATTTAAGGCAAATGCTTTCAACTACAATTGGTGATAATGGTTCTGGAACAGGTTCAGGAGCAGGCTTTCGCTCATACCGTATGCATTGTTTGTTTTTTGAGGATTATAAGGATTTTGTAACTGCTGATGCAAATGATAAAAGTAAGCCACTATTTTGGTCAACGTATAATGAAAGCTATACAAAAGGAGTTGATGATTGTAATACTCCTTTGGACCTTGCAGGGACTGAGACCCTTGAGGCCGGTGAAAACGGTACAAGGGGCTATGAAATAGTCAGGAAAGATGGAGGCTCTTATAGGCTGGATACAGAGTATGTTCCGGCAGTTAAAGATGGAAATCCAAGTGGTAATTATAATCAGAATGTGGATCATTATGTATATATGCCGTCCACATCGGTGTCTGAGGACGGACAGGAGACGAAGCCGGTAAGGGGCTATTATGGAGTGGTGTTCAAGGAAGCTGATGAGCATGTAAATATCACAAATTATGATTATTTTAATGCCAAAACAACAGACGGATTAAATCTTGATATTACCAAAAAGGCTTATAAGGTTAAGAGCGCCTATGCTATTGCAGACCAGCATACCATGAATTCTATCGCAGAAAGTGATCCTCATGCAGCAATTTATCGTATTGACAACAGTGATATCAGTTTACCATATGAATATGCAGGTCTTGCGGAGAGCTATAAAAAGGCAGAAGGCGATGAAGCTCAGGCGGCAGACAAGGCTGATAATGCAGAAGCTTCAAATACAGCGGATTATGATACATATACCTATTATACATTGCAGATGGAATATGTTCCTTCTGATGAGGTGGTAAATGAAGGTGTGACGTACTATGAGGTGGACGATGAAAAAACATTGTTTTTTGAGGATCAGTCTGGGGAATATGGCGCCGTATTGGATGAGAAGGAGCCTTACATTAATCTGAATCCGGATAACAGTCAGTCTGAAACCAGAGAGATGGGATATTTTAATATCAAAGAGGGTAGTCAGGTTTATAATTTTGCCGGTGAGGGCTGCGGTGAGTATGAAATTCAAAAAAAGGATAACGGAGTTTTGGATCATCCTGTAAATGTTACAAGAATATACACAAAGGGTGGTTTCACAAACAACGAGCTATTTAGAAACGGTGTATTTAATCAGGATGGATCAGGTAAGAGTGATAATATGTCCTTTAACGTGCAGACAGTCACTCCTGCAGAGATGGACAATATAAACTGGTCTAATGTGGATTTACTCTATATCAGTGGAGGAGACGGCAGCGGCAGTGCTTCATATGGTAACAACAATGACATTAAGGGAAAGACTATATTTGATGTTGCTAAGAGAGTGCACGAGAGTGGATTCATGATGCCTGTTATTGTTGATTACAGTCTGGTAAAGGATAACGTTGACCAGCCGTGGAATTTTGGTAGTTGTACAAATATACAGCGTCTGGCAGCTCTTTTATGCTGTTCTAATTATGATGAGTTAGCTATTGATAAAATTGATCCAAAGCATTATGAAGAACCATGGTGTGTAAACTGGAATAATAATGGGGTGAATATCAAGTTTGATACCAGAGTAGACAGTAATCATCCAAATGGCTACGTAAACGGCAATATTTATGTCATTCCGGGAAATACATATAAAAAGCCAACAGATGCTGATAAAGGGCATGGAGCAGCATTTCTGTTACAGGATTTCAATACGACATTTCTTGATGGTACAGGCAATGATGAGACTGGATTTGTAAATCAGGCCAGGAATCAGGGCTTTGGAGAGATAGCAGAGTATATTAATTCAGAGAATAAAATCAGAGACATAGAGAATAAGGCAGGGAATAAATATGAGCTGTTTGACAAAAAGATAAGCAAAGCAATAGTTATCAGCTATATTGTTTCCTATGCCGACAAGCGTCAGGAAGTTCAAGAAAAGACCAGTCTGAATGTACTTGATATTGAACCGGGAGCAGTTTCAGATAAAAGCACAAACGCGATTACCTATGATATGATAAAAAAATGGGTTGGAGCCGGAAATTGTCCTTCAAAGGAAAATGTGACAATTACCCGTGTCACAAGCTCAGAGTTTATTGGAAGGATTGAGGACCTCAATAATTATGACATGATTTATATGGGGCTTGTCTGTGATAATAACAATAAAGACGAAAACGGAAATACTGTTTACAATGATTCTGACATGAATGGATTAATTTATACAAATGTTGGAGATGTTGCGGTGGTTGATCCATCAGATTATAGGAATGGTCATGCGGGGCTTCTTGAAAATGATTATTGGCATGATGAAAATAATAACAGAACTTGGTTGAATGCTACTCTGACACCAATATCAGACGGGAAACATGCTCAGGCAATAAATACATATAGATATTCTGGAAATGACTTGACAGAGAAAAAGAAAGAACAACTGGAGAATTATGTAAAAGCTGGTTATCCGCTGGTGCTTGGTAAAGGAATTATTAGATTTCCACAAAAAGCTGATGAGAAGAGAAAAGTAAATGATAAGTATATTGATAACTGCTCAGTTATATACGAGTTCTTTAATGAGGTGATGAATCAAAAAAATGTATTTAATGTTAATTCTGAAAATAATGTGTCAGCCGGATTTGTCAATTCACTGGCGGTTGAAAAGCCAAGAATTGTATTAAAGCAAATGGAGAAGGTTAAGCTCGATGGTGAATTAAAGAATGATACAGAGTTTGACGAGGTTAAGGATAATAAGCTTATATACGAGTTTACAGTAAATAATGATGGTGGAGTTGATCCGAATGCGCAGTTTGAGCTGTCTTTATTGCTTGATATCAACTCAGACGGTAAGTTTTCGGAAACTCAGGAAAAAATAGCTGCGAATGATATGAAGTTATACAGAGACGGACAGTTGGTTGAACCAACTAGGGCTGATGATCAAAGCTATGATTATTATATACAGGCAGGAACTATGAATTACAAGCTTGAATATGAGCTTCCAAACGGATATGTCGGAGTCATACCATGGAAGCTTAAGGTAAGTCAGGCTACAAACGAATTCAGATATGATTCAAAGAGCGGATATTTTTATCGTAAAAATACTGTGGAAAAAGAGAAGATTAAGATTCTTCAGATTGATACAGAATTAATAGTAGTAAAAGATGAAAATGGTAATGATAAAACAATTTCAACTTCAACCTTTAATATGGCTGATAATAAGACATTCAAAGATTTGTTGAGTAAGGTTGATGATTTTGATGTCAACATAGACCATGTTTATGCAAATGAATATGCAGACAAATATACAGATGGATATTTAAATCATTATGATATGATTGTTCTGGGATTTGGTGATATGTATTCTATAACCAATAAAAATGGATGTGTTGATGGTATCAGAAATTACATAAAGTCAGGTAAGCCGGTTTTATTTACCCATGATACAACGTCATATGCAAATGCTTCTGTACATAATTATATCTGGGGATATGATTTCAACAAAATAATTCGTGATGTGGTTGGAATGGACCGTTATGGTATTCTGTCAAATGAGGGACTACAATCAGGTGCAACACTGACCCAAAATGATCCCACACCAGTGCTCGTGAATGGCAGCTATAAAACGATAGGTACGTTGTTTACAGAGGCAAAGGATTATGCAGAGAAAAATCATACGGATATTGCTTATAAACCAAAAAGCAATAAGAGTGTTATAGTCCGTCAGAATCAGGGGTTTACATATCTTAACCTGTCGAAATTTCAATCATCAGATCAGACATATAATAAGTATTGTTGCTATAAGGATTTTGCGCCAACTAGCCTTCAATATGAGACGACAAGTGCAATTCAGGTGAATGATGGTCAGATTACAAGTTATCCGTTTAAGATTCCGGAGACACTGACTGTAGCAAAGACACACAGGCAGTATTATCAGCTTGATCTGAATCAGGATTCAGATAATGATGGTGAGAGTGATATTGTTGTGTGGTACACATTGAGTGATGATAGAAGATATAATAACTGGACATATCATCCATATAATGCCTCTCCAAAGGATGTCAGAAATAACTACTATATCTATACGATGGGCAATGTCACTTACTCTGGTGTGGGACATAGTACTGTGGGTTCATCAGAGGATGAGATGAAGCTGTATATCAATACACTTATTGCCGCATACAGTGCAGGCACTCATGCACCATCGGTTTCTGTAAAGGAGGCGCCTGATGAAGGTGCAAGGGATTTGAACAATATTTATGTCACCATTGATGAGGCAATTGAGCAGGAGAATATTGCTAATAATGCAGATAACAATTCTGCTATTGTACATGATCCAAATGAGACAAATCCGACAGAAACAGTTTATTTTTCAATAAAGGACACCAATATGGTCAGAGGGCATGAGTATACGAATGAATATGTTGACTTTTGTGTTCCGGTTGAAAAGAGTGATTATGATGCCGCGCAAAATAATAATGCTATTAAGAATGACTATCTGACAGTTAATGATGGCAATAATGACAGCATCTATTTAAAAAAGGTGGATATAAATGTAGCCGCCGCAGATGACAATAGTGCATTCAACAGTGCAAAGACAACAGCACTTAAAAGCGGTATTATGTATAAAGCACAGATTCCTTTAAATCTGCTGCCACAAGGCAAAAATTCACAGACAATATATGTTGTCGGATATAGTAAGATAAAGACCACTGCAAATGACAATCCACAAGTCACATCTACAGCATATAAGACCTTTAATATTCAAAGGGTAGGTCTTGCAGACCTCGACTAGCAACAAATAAAAACAGAGATCAATACATAGATTACCAATCATGTATATGGTCTCTGTTTTTTTACTGTTTCTTTATACTTTCTTTATTGA
>ULUQ01024126.1_pt1 | contig 17533 bp, 19 predicted proteins | sample 1958661 | NCBI WGS metagenome assembly ULUQ01 (sample SAMEA4835765, study PRJEB28245) | human gut metagenome | biome: gut microbiome; material: fecal sample | place: Denmark | collected 2008 | reverse complement strand
ATAACACATAAAATGTCATTTTATCAGTTAAACTTATAGTTCGGGATTTGATTGATGATATGCTAGATAAAGGATTAATCAGAAAGATACCGCAGATACCATTGTCGGAGAGTCCTGAACCCTGCAGCATTTTTTATGTATTAACAGAAAAAGGAAAAGTGTTTAATAAAATATAGCATAATGAAAATAAGCGTGATATAATGATTTCAGAGCCTAGCGCCGAACAATTGACCTTTAAAGGGTTAGTTGTCCGGTGCTTTTTTGCGCTTTAAAGTTGGCACAAAAAGGAAGGTTGGTGGAATTATAATCAAACTATAAAAAAAACAAAGGAGATGGACCATTGGTGAATTTTTTATCACAGACTTACACAATTGCATTGCCGATTATTTTAACAGCATTTATGGGATACATAGTGTGGTTGCTGAAACGTCAGAAGAATGACAGGGATGCAAATAGTCGGGGAACAATGTTGCTGCTTCGTGTGCAGTTGATCGAGTACCATGATAAGTACATGAAACTGGGAGAGATACCATCCTATGCGTATCAGAATTTTCAAGAGATGTACGAGGCGTACCACGAACTTGGCGGCAATGGCATGGTGACAAAAATGAAAAATGAGATTGAAGAGCTTCATCTGAAGCAGAAAGAGAGGATTTAAACATGACAGATTTAGGATTTTTAACAGAATTTATGGTGCCGGTGATCGTAGGCATTTGCCTTTGTGTAGGGTATGTCGTAAAGAAGTGGATTAAGGATGTGGATAATAAATACATTCCTACCATCTGCGCTGTCATGGGTGTTATTCTGGCAGTTTGGATTAACGGATGGACAATTACAGCACCTATTTTATTAAGTGGATTATTCAGCGGTTTAGCAAGCACTGGACTGCACCAGATGTTCAAACAGTACATTAATAAGGAGGAAAAATAAGTTATGAGAATCGGATTAAACGCAGGACATACATTATCGGGACCGGGATGCGGAACTTCCGGTGCAATTGTAGAGGGCATTGAAACAAGAAGAGTTTGTAACAGACTGACAGAGATGCTTAAAACATCCGGTGTAGATGTAGTGCCTTGCACAGTGGATAAGGCTGCATCACAGGATGCATATTTACAACAGGCGGTAAATATGGCAAATCGTACTGACCTTGATTATTTTATCAGTATTCATTTCAACAATGACAAAGCCAGAAAAGGTCATGGTGTAGAAGTGTATACCTATAAAGGCAGACAGTACCCGGATGCAGTAGAAGTCTGTGAGTACATCGCAGCTCTCGGATTCACTAACCGTGGAGTAAAAGAAGGTAGCGGATTATATGTAATCAGAAAGACCAAAGCAAAATCAATGTTAATTGAGGTATGCTTTGTGAATGATCCGGATGCATCTAACTACCAGGAGAAATTCGAGCAGATTTGCGCCGCAATTGCTTATGCGCTGGCAGATTATGTACAGGCAGCACCAAAGCCAGTTGCACCGGTACAACTTCCAAAAAAGAAAAAGTATGTAAAAGTTCTGGTGGATGATCTGGCGGTCAGAAAATCTTTAAGCTGGGATAGTTCTGCAGTTGTAGGCAGAGTACAGAAGAATGAAGTCTTTACCATTACCGAAGGACCTATTAAGGTCGGCAGTGGCAGAATGTACAAGCTTAAATCCGGATTGTATATCACGGCAGCAGAAAAATATGTAAGTGTATATGAAAAATAACGAAAAGGCCAGTGATTGATTTCACTGGTTTTTCGACATATTACATGAATTAAGATAATAAAACAAAGAAAAAAGATTGTGTATTTTATATATTGAAAACAGAACATGCGTTCTATATAATAAGTGTAAATAATAAAACAAATATATCATATTCCGACATTTTACGTCAGATTATATTGAATAATTAGATAGGTATAATATAATTAAGAAAAAATGTTGGGAGAGATATACAATGAATAAAAAGGCGTTTTTCTTTTCAATTGAATTGTTAGCAGCAGAAAATGGGACAGAATATGATTTTCATAGAATTCCAGATTTACTAATTGATATTATCGAGAATCATGGAGAGCGCAATGGGAATATTAGAACATTTGATTTGACACCAAATGATGAAGATTTACATACAATGCTGGATGTATTTTATTATGATACAGGATATTTATTTGCTAGAGCATCGAAACAAAGACCAACAGGGTCTGTAATAGGAAGAGATTATAATACGAAAGTAGCAGAGGGGTTGCTTAATGGATATAGTGAGGATATCAAAGGCATAGAATTATATACATACTTGTATATTAATTATGAATCAAGTGTTTTGCAAATTATATCAGCGATGGGAGCTCCAAACGAAAATATTATAAAACAATTAATTTGTAAATACAGACCAGAATATGAGATTAAACTAATACCAGTTCCGAATATTAATGGAATTGAAAAGATATATGGAAAACAAAATTCTTCAATAAATTCTATTGAATTAGAACTTGTTAATCCAGAACCAGTTATTTTAGAACATATTTTGGGACAAGCTCCAAATGAGATTGCAGAAAGTGCGCTTGGTGAACATTTAAAAGTTTCTGTGGAGATTCGCTCTGAATTCTTGAGACATGGAATCACAGAAGATACAGAAAGCTCAGACCAAATAATAGATATGATTAGAGAAAGAATAAATAATTTGGGACGTGAACGATTAAGAAAGGCCAGTGTGAGAGGAAAAACGGAGTACACAAAAACAAGAGATTACAATTTTTATGATGAAAATTTTTATTTTATGGTTGATATTCCTGTATATAGAATGGAAAATGGGAGAAGAATATATTATGAAGAGGCTGAACTAACACAGATTAATCTTGAAAATATGAATTTTTCATATAATGAATCGCGTGATTATATTTTGCCTTTAATAAGGAGGACTACTCTAAGGTGAAAAAGATATTGCAAAAGCCTATTTCTAAAATTTTGGTGGCAGGTGTATTGTTTTATGTTTTTTATATGGTAAACAAAAACAAAGGCTTATTGTCTATTCCAATAAAGGAAGAAGATATGAAGAATTATCAATTCAATTTAATAACGATAGATACAGTTTTTGCAGGTTTTTCATTTACAGTGTTAGGCATGTTGATTTCTTTTGCATCAACGGAAATGATGCAACAATTAAAAGAAACACATATACTAACTAATCAGTGTAATAATATTGCTGATAGTATAATTATGTTTATAATTTCGTCAATAATTTCTTTATGGTTTATTTTCGCAATGTATAGTAATGCAATCTATTGGATATGCGATAATATAGAGATAAGTCAGTTACACATAAAAATAGTTGAAATATTATTTACGTTGGAAATAGGATATCTACTTTATGGTATTTTATTATTTGCAATTTCCGTGAAGGGAATGGTAATGCTTATGAGGAAAATATTTGAAAAAGATATAAGAAATGGTGAAAGTAAAGCTAAAAAATTTTTGATAGCAGCAGAAATGCAAAGAAAGAATATGAATAAATATAAAGAAAGTCATCACGAGAATAGTACTTTTAAATCTGAATGATGTAGAGTAATAAAGAGCCTCAGAACAGTAAATGTATGAGGCTCTTTTATAGTTTTCCATTTCCAACATCTATGAACCAATTCTTCCGTTCCAATATCCGTAAGCACGCCACATACACGTCTGTCCGGCATGCTGTATCTCTGGGAGAGGTAACGCATGGATGCTCCCATTTCACCGTCTGGTCCGCCATACTGGGACATAATGATCTGTGCAATTTTGGCATTTGGTGTTGTGATATTGATCGGGTACTGCAGTCGTTTTTCATAATTCCACATTATTTACATCCTCCTTCCCATGGCCATGGTTCTGTTGCCCAATTCCAGTGACTGCATGGATCTGCAGTGTCGATGGTCAGCGGACCATATTGGTCAGAGTAGGCCTGCAGAGCGTTGCGTCTGATATCCGAGTAATGATGGAATGCTTTGATCGCTTCCGCATCATCCGGATGGGTGTCTAAAAAAAGAAGAAGGTCGTCAACAGCGAAGCTTACGGTATTAATGAGGTTAAAAAGCTGTTGGCGGTTCATCTGGTTCATTTGGTTCGTCATCTTCGAAAAGCCCTCCTTCCAAGGAATGGTTTATCTAATTCAGGGAAAATGGTTCCCACCATAAGCCCTTTTTCAATATCATATAATGGTCCAAACTGCTGCCATGGAACGTATGCCATTGCAACGACAAATTCCGGACTCATATCGCGGTTTGATTCGTTTGGACAGACAGGATTCATTCTATTTTGTGCATTACAGTTTCTCATAGATTCTGTTGCCTTTCTTATTCTTTCTCAATACTTTATGTTCTAAAATTGAAAAGTGTGCATAATAGGACTGCAAAAAATTCCATTTTTGTAGGAAATGACAAAAATGAGAAAAATTATCAAAAACTTTGTAAGCTGCATTGACATAGGAAAATTTGAGCATTAAACTAAGGACAGTTAGGAGATATTAACTGAAAAAAATTATCAATAATTATACAGGAAGATCCAGTGAGAGTTCCTGTTTATTACGGAGGATAAAATGACGTTAGACAATTTACCACTTGAAACAGAGGCAGTCATTACGACAGTTGGGGGAGAGGGAGCGCTTCGCTGCCGTTTTCTGGATATGGGTCTGATCCCAAAGACAAAAGTTGTTGTAAAAAAAATAGCTCCGATGGGAGATCCGATCGAGATAAGACTCCGCAATTATGAACTGACGATCCGTAAGGAAGATGCAAAAAAGATTGAGGTGTCTATGGAGGAAACAAAAGAATGATATTTGCATTAGCAGGCAATCAGAATTGCGGTAAGACGACTTTATTTAACCAGTTAACCGGATCTAACCAGCATGTTGGAAATTTTCCGGGAGTGACAGTAGATCAGAAAATAGGTGAGATCCGTTCGGTAAAGAATTGTTCCGTTGTGGATCTTCCGGGAATTTACTCAATCCGTCCATATACCAATGAGGAGATCGTGACAAGAGATTTTATCCTGAATGAGAAACCGGACGGTATTATCAATATTGTGGATGCTACCAATATTGAGAGAAATCTATATCTGACGCTGCAGCTTTTAGAGATGCATATTCCAATGGTTCTGGCTTTGAATATGATGGACGAGGTCAGAGGAAATGGTGGATCTATTGATTACAGGCAAATGTCGGAGGAACTTGGAATCCCGGTAATCCCGATCAGTGCAGCAAAGGATGAGGGAATCGAAGATCTGATCAAAGCCACTGTCGAGGTCGGTAAGAAAAAGATTCTTCCAAAGGTCATGGATTTCTGCGAGCAGGGACCTGTGCACCGTTGTATCCACGCAGTATCGCATCAGGTGGAGGACCATGCAGCTAATATTGGCATGTCTCCGCGATTTGCAGCGACAAAGATTGTGGAGAATGACGAGAATATTATCAATAAGTTAGAGCTTTCCCAGAATGAGCTGGAAATGATGGAACACAGTATCGAAGAGATGGAAAAAGACTGTGGATTAGACCGGAATGCTGCTTTGGCAGATATGAGATACACCTTTATCGAAAAAGTATGTAATAAGACGGTCAAGAAATGTCATGAGAGTAAGGAACATATCAGAAGTATGAAGATTGACAGGGTTTTAACAGATAAATACCTTGCAATCCCGATGTTTTTACTGATCATGTTTGCAATTTTCTGGCTGACCTTTAACGTGATCGGATCATTTTTAAGTGATCTGTTAACAATGGGAATTGATGCGTTTACTGCAATGTGTGACAGGGCACTGACTGCTTACGGAATGAATCCGGTGGTACACAGCCTTCTGATCGATGGTGTGTTTGCAGGTGTGGGAAGTGTGTTGAGTTTCCTCCCGATTATCGTAGTATTGTTTTTCTTCCTGTCTATTCTGGAAGATTCCGGTTATATGGCGCGAGTTGCATTTGTCATGGATAAACCGTTAAGAAAAATTGGTTTGTCCGGCAGAAGTTTTGTGCCAATGCTGATCGGATTTGGATGTACTGTCCCGGCAGTTATGGCGACAAGAACATTGTCATCCGAGCGTGACAGAAATATGACGATCATGCTGACTCCGTTTATGAGCTGTTCCGCAAAGATACCAATTTATACCGTGTTTGCCGCAGCATTTTTCCCGGGAAAAGAAGCACTTGTAATGATCCTTCTCTATGCTGCCGGAATCATAGTTGGAATTATTTCGGCGCTTGTGCTGAACCATACGGCATTTCGTGGAAATCCGATCCCGTTTGTGATGGAACTTCCGAATTACCGTTTTCCTTCCGCAAAGAGTGTATTCCAGTTGATGTGGGATAAGGCAAAAGATTTTATCCAGAGAGCGTTTACCGTTATTTTTGTGGCAACGATCATTATCTGGTTCTTACAGACCTTTGACACCAGATTGAACGTTGTGGCAGACAGCGGCAACAGTCTGCTTGCATTGGTAGGAAGATGGATCGCACCTGTTTTTGCACCGCTTGGGTTCTCTGACTGGAGAGTTTCTACCGCACTCATCACCGGATTTACTGCAAAAGAAGCGGTAGTCAGCACCTTGAGTGTCCTCACAGGAACTGCAACATCGAACCTGAGTGCCGTATTAAGCGATATGTTTTCCGGTGTGTCTGTTGTGAGCTTTTTGGTATTTACCTTATTGTATACACCTTGCGTGGCGGCAATTGCAGCGGTAAAACGTGAGATGGGAAGTGGATTAAAGGCAGCTTTGGTAGTCGTTTTACAATGTCTGGTTGCATGGGTAGTCGCATTGCTTGTTTATCAGGTCGGAGGATTATTATTGTAATGAAAATTGGAGATTATATTGTCCTTGGTGTGATCTTACTCTGGCTGGTGCTCGCTTTTTGCTGGATGCACAGACAGAAGAAGAGAGGCAACTGCATTGGATGCAGTGGCTGTGCAGGGAAAAACTGCAAAAAATGTGAAAAAAATGACGGCGATGGAATGTAAACCGTGCCTTGTCAGAATGAAAAATATATTATATAATAGCCTGTAGCGACTAAAAATAGCTGCAGGCTATTTTTTACAGGACAATAGAGCGGATGAAAACAAGTCAGTCTATTGGATAGAAAACGTAAGGTTTTATCAAAAAACCAGAAAGAGGAGATTTATGAGTAAAGTTAGAACAAGATTTGCACCAAGCCCAACAGGTAGAATGCATGTTGGAAATTTACGTTCTGCATTATATGAGTTTTTAATTGCAAAGCATGAGGGCGGAGACTTTATGCTTCGTATTGAGGATACCGATCAGGAACGTTTCGTAGAGGGCGCGGTAGATATCATTTATCGTACATTGGCTGAGACAGGCTTAGTCCATGATGAAGGTCCGGATAAGGATGGCGGTTATGGACCATACGTCCAGAGTGAGCGTATGAAAACCGGAATCTACATGAAATACGCAAAAGAATTAGTAGAAAAGGGTGAGGCTTATTACTGTTTCTGTGATAAAGAACGCCTTTCTACTTTAAAGACAGAGGTTGTAGAGGGAAAAGAGATCATGATCTATGACAAACACTGCCTTTCTTTAACCAAGGAGGAAGTGGAGGCAAACCTTGCTGCCGGCAAACCATTTGTGATCCGTCAGAATATCCCAAATGAAGGAACTACGACTTTTCATGACGAATTATACGGAGACATTACAGTGGAGAACGCAGAGCTTGACGATATGATCCTGATCAAATCAGACGGATATCCAACTTACAACTTTGCCAACGTTGTTGATGATCATACTATGAATATTACGCATGTAGTAAGAGGAAATGAGTACCTTTCTTCCTCTCCAAAATATCAGAGATTATACGATGCATTTGGCTGGAAATCACCTGTTTATATCCATCTGCCACTGATCACAGACGAGAACCACAAGAAGCTGTCTAAGAGAAGCGGACATTCCTCTTTTGAAGATCTGATCGAGCAGGGATTCCTGACAGAAGCAGTTGTCAATTATATTGCACTTTTAGGATGGAGCCCGGAAGATAACCGCGAGATCTTTACCTTAGATGAACTGATCAAAGAATTCGATTACCACAGAATCAGCAAATCACCGGCAGTATTTGACTACACCAAGTTAAAATGGATGAATGGTGAATACATTAAGGCAATGGATTTTGACAAGTTCTATGAGAGAGCACTTCCATATATCAAGGCAGTTATTACGAAAGACCTTGACTTTAAAAAGATCGCAGCTATGGTAAAAACAAGAATCGAAGTGTTCCCGGATATTGCAGAACATATTGATTTCTTCGAAAAATTACCAGAGTACGATGTTGCAATGTATACACACAAGAAGATGAAGACAAATGCAGAGACATCTTTAGAAGTTTTAACGGAAGTTCTGCCAAGATTAGAGGCGCAGGAGGACTATAGCAACGACGCACTTTATGCAATGCTCTGTGAGTATGTTGTAGAAAAGGGTGTCAAGAACGGATACGTTATGTGGCCAATCCGTACCGCTGTCTCCGGAAAACAGATGACACCGGGCGGTGCAACCGAATTAATGGAGATTCTTGGAAAAGAAGAATCCATTGCACGTATCAAAAAAGGTATTGAATTACTCAGCAAATAAAAGGGTATTTATGGAAAAAAGATACAATGATTCCCAGGTGAAGGCAATCGGACATTTTAACGGTCCGTGCCTTACCCTGGCAGGTCCAGGCTCCGGAAAGACAGCGGTCATTACGGAGCGGACAAAAAACCTGATCACAAAATATCATGTGAATCCGTCCAATATTTTAGTGATTACTTTTACAAAAGCGGCAGCATTGGAAATGAAGACCCGTTTCTTAAGTCTGATGGGAAACGGTTCGTATCCGGTCACATTTGGAACATTCCACGCCGTTTATTTTAGCATTTTAAAGCATGCATACAATTACAATGCAAATAATATCGTCCGGGAAGAACAAAAGTATGCGCTTATGCGTGAACTTGTCCAAAAACACCGTCTTGAGTATGAGGATGAAACGGAATTTGTATCATCCATTCTTGGAGAGATCAGTATGGTAAAAAATACAGGAGTCTCCATCGAACATTACTATTCCACGAACTGTGCTGAAAATATATTTCGAAGAATTTATGGAGAATATCATGAATATCTGCATCAGCATAAACTGATCGATTTTGATGATATGCTCGTTTATACTTATGAGCTTTTCAGGGAGCGAAAAGATATTTTATCGGCATGGCAGAGAAAGTTTCAGTACATCCTTATTGATGAGTTTCAGGACATTAACAAGATACAGTTTGATATTGTTAAAATGCTTGCAGCACCGGAAAATAATCTGTTTGTCGTGGGAGATGATGACCAGTCCATCTATCGTTTCCGTGGGGCAAGACCGGAGCTTATGTTGCATTTTAAAGACGATTATCCGGAGGCAGAGCAGATTTTACTGGATACCAATTACCGTTCACAAAAAGAGATCGTGGAGGCATCACTCCGTCTGATCGGATGTAATAAGGAACGTTTCCAAAAGAAGATTCAGGCGAACCAGGAGGCAGGAGAACCGGTTGAGTATGCAGTGTTTAAAAGCCAGAGGGAAGAGATCGCCAAAATTATCTGGGATATACAGGCGCATATGGACAGAGGCGGCAGATACGAAGATTTTGCCATTCTTTTCCGGACGAATACGCAGCCGCAGATGCTGATGGAAAAGCTGCTGGAATACAACATTCCATTCCGTATGAAGGATAATGTTCCAAATCTTTATGAACACTGGATTGCGAAGGATATCATTGCATACATGAAAATTGCGATGGGAAGCCGTTACCGGAAAGATTTCTTAAAAATCATGAACCGCCCGAAACGCTATATCAGCAGGGACTCTCTGGACGAAGAAACGGTAGCGTTTGATGTCTGGGAGTGGTTTTACGAGGATAAACCGTGGGTGGCAGAGCGCATCCAGCGGCTGGAGTACGATATTAAAATGCTCTCAACCATGAGCCCTTATGCGGCGATCAATTATATCCGCCGTGGGATTGGCTATGATGAATTCTGTGTGGAGTATGCAGATTACCGCAGAATGAATGTGGAGGATCTCTATGAGGTACTTGAGGAGTTACAGAACAGTGCGAAGGGATTCGACACTTATAATGACTGGTTTGAGCATATCGAAAACTATACGGCGGAACTAGAAAAGATTTATAGACAGCAGAATCAGAACCCGGAGAGCGTTGCACTTGCCACACTACACAGTTCAAAAGGCTTAGAATATGACAATGTCTACATTATCGATGTGAATGAAGGAATTATGCCTTATAAAAAGGCTGTGCTTGACAATGAAGTGGAGGAGGAGCGGCGGATGTTCTATGTGGGAATGACGCGCGCAAAAAAGAAGCTGCATCTCTATTCCATTGAACAGTTGAATCACAAAAATACAGACATTTCCAGATTCATAAGAGAATCACAGAAAAAATAAAATTATACAAAAAAAGAACTGATGTGCATTTTCAAAGCGCATCAGTTCTTTTTTGCTTAATCGTCTAAATCTTCAAATTCTGCCTCGTCAAGCAGTTCATCGAAGCGGTCAGATACGACTTCGTACTCCTCGTCATCCTCAATATTCTCCAGGGAAGGATTTCCTTCTGCATCCTCAGAATAGCGGTAGATAAATACTTCGCCGTCCTCATTTGGCTGCTCGTCCTCATCTACAGGAAGAAGTGCGATATAATCGCGGCCATCTGCCTCAAAGATGGTAAGAATCTGGCATTCCATGGAACTGCCGTCATCTAAGTCAAGTGTTACGAACATGTCTTCATCGTCTAAGTTGTTGAACTTGTTTTTCTCTGCCATTGGGCACCTCTTTCATTCATATTATTAGATAATAGCCTGGACATACAGATCCAGACGACTCTCCAGATTAACGAAGTTACCATTGTCAAGCTGGATGGTCGGGCGTGTAAGCTTCTTGTTGATCAGCACGATCTTTCCCGAAGATCCGTCACTTAACAATACTTCATTGTTGATATAAGTATTAGCAATATGATCGAGAAAAGTCAAGATATATTTTGGATTAAATTGTGTCAATCCCTCTTTTTCAAACATTGCGATCACTTCAAACGGGCACAGACCATCACGGTAACAGCGGTTGGCTGTCATGGCATCATAGACATCTGCAATGGATACGATGGATGTGAAATCATCAATCTCGTTGCCGGTAAGTCCTAAAGGGTATCCTTTTCCATCGAATCGTTCATGGTGTAAGAGAACGGCATTTTTGATACGCTGGTCGATGTCAAGGTTTTTGACCAGATTGTAGCCGATCACCGGATGTTTTTTGATCTCTTCGTATTCGGAATCTGTAAGCTTTCCGGGCTTTCCAATGATCTCATTTGGAATTTTGGATTTCCCGATATCGTGCAGCAGACCACAGAGGGTCAGGGTGTCCATATCCTTCTCGGAAAAATTCTTCCATTTGCCGATCAGACGGCAGATCAGTGCGACGTTGACACTGTGCGCATAGGTGGAATCATCGATCTGTCTCATATTGTGCAGCATATCGAACATGGAGATCGTAGTACTGTTTTCCCCAAAGAGCGTCAGAGTTTCATCCAGAAGCTGATCTACATTGAGATCCTCGTCATTGACGATAAAGTTATTGATATTTTCCTTCATAAAGGAAACTTTTTTTGTATAATCTGTTTTAAATCTTTGAAATTCCGGGCTTCTGCGGATACGTTGGGAATAAGTTCCCAAACGTTGTGCAGTCATGGTGCTTGAATTGCGGTCACCATGATTTTCAGGGAAAATGCTGACAGAAGCAATCTGATAGAACTTTAAGTGTTCGATCAGCTGCAATGTAACAGGAGTATTCTGTTTTGCAAGACATTGCCCATGATAGGAAAAGACATCTTCACTGATGACCATGCCCGGTTTCAGGTTATTAATTGAAACGATTTTCATAAAGCACCTTTCCGTCCTATATTTAGCATTAAAATTCTAGCATAAATTTTTCCTGTTGTGTAGATAAAAAATTCATGAAATGCAAAAAAACATTCTTCTATACAAAGTTATCGGTTAAAGGTATAATAATATTATATGTCGTAACATTTTTTTGAAAAAAATACAAGGCTGGTGACAGAATGAACTATACAGTGACAGAAGGTAATTATTTAAGATTTGGATTGCAGAGCGTAAAAGATGGTGTCATTTTTACTTTTGCAGGAGAAAAAGAAGATGTGTGTGCAGTCATATTATATGACAGATCCTTAAAGGTCGCCGGTAGGGTGGAGGCTCCGGCTGCATTTTGCAGAGGGGCAGTCAGATCTGTTTACATACATGGGTTGAAGGCAGATCATTTATTATATAATTATGAGATCAATGGAGAGACAGTGCCGGATCCCTATGCATCGAAGATTGCTGGAAGAGAAAAGTGGGATGATGCGAGAAGAGCAGAATGTGACTTCTTAGTCTGTGGCAGTTTTGAAGAAAAAGAATATGAATGGCAGAGCGCGTGCTGCCCGGAGATTCCGAAAAACGAAATGGTCATGTACAAGCTTCATGTCAGGGGATTTTCCATGGATTCCGGGAAAAAGGGAAAAATGCGTGGAACATTTGCGGCAGTGGAGGAGCGGATTCCCTATCTGAAAGCGTTAGGCGTGACGACGGTGGAGCTGATGCCGGTCTATGAGTTTGAGGAGATTGAGATTCCAAAGAAACAAAAACTTCCGGGGTATATACCACAGGGATGCCTCCCGGAAAAGAAGACCGGTTCTGAGACAGAGAAAGAAAAATGGAAAGTCAATTACTGGGGATATGCGAAGGGATCCTATTTTGCGCCGAAAGCCTCTTATGGGTATAGTAAAAATGTGACACGGGAATTGAAACATCTGATCGATACACTGCATCAGAATCAGATGGAGTGCGTGATGGAGATGTATTTTGAGCAGGAGGAGAATCAGAACCTGATTCTGGACGCACTTCGTTACTGGGCAACGGAATTTCGTGTAGATGGTTTTCATCTGATCGGGGAGAATGTGCCGATCACTGCAATCGCCCAGGATTTGTTCCTGCGGAGAAGCAAGATCTTTTATCAGTATATCCCGGAGCAGTTGTGGAAGGAGAAGGAAAACTATCCGCATCTGTTTGTATACAATGACGAGTATCTTTATACAGGAAGAAAATTGTTAAATCATCAGGGTGGCAGCCTTTTTGAGTTTGGCAATCAGCAGAAGAAACAGAACAAAACAGTCGGTTTTGTTAATTTTATGGCAAACAATAATGGTTTTACGTTAGCAGATCTTTTTTCCTATTGTGAGAAACACAATGAGGCGAATGGCGAAGAAAATGCGGACGGTTCAAATTATAATTTCAGTATCAATTGTGGCACGGAGGGAAAGACTACCAGAAAATATGTGATGGAACTCCGAAGAAAACACTTATATATGGCGTTGTCCATGGTGTTTTTTGCACAGGGAGTGCCGCTGCTCCTTGCAGGGGATGAGGCACTGAATTCCCAGCAGGGCAATAATAATGCATATTGTCAGGATAACAAAACCGGATGGGTGAATTGGAAGAGGAACACAGGAATGGAGGCGTTGCAGGAGTTTGTACAAAAACTTGCAGCATTCCGTAAGGCACATCCTGTGATCCGCAAAGCCGAACCGATGCATCTGAATGATTATCAGCATAAGGGCTGTCCGGATCTGTCCTATCACTCGGACAATGCCTGGGCAGCAGGACTCCCGGAAGAAAAGGGAGCATTTGGTGTGATGTACTGTGGGGATTATGCCGTGAATGATGCTGGTGAGCCGGATGATATGGTCTATATTGGCTATAATTTCCATACCGGAGTGAATGAACTTGCCCTGCCGAAGCTTGCCGGGAAGAAGAAATGGTATGTAGTCATGGACACCGCAGAACAGGAACATGCTTTCCTGCCAGAGGAAAAACTGGCGGAAAACCAGCACAGGATCACGGTCAGACCGCAGTCTGTCGTTTTATTACTTGGAAAATAGGAAGTCAGGGAAATGAATATTTGGAAACATTTTTGCACGATCAACCATCATAAAATACTTGTGATGAGAGGGTGCTTTCAGGTTGGACTGATCAGGCAGGGACTGCTTCACGATCTTTCAAAATACAGTCCGACCGAGTTTATCGTAGGATGTAAATACTATCAGGGCAATATGAGCCCGAACAATGCAGAGCGTGAGGCGGTTGGTTATTCTTCCGCATGGCTGCATCACAAGGGCAGGAACAAACACCATTTAGAGTACTGGATTGATTATGGAATACCGGATAAAGAAGGACCGCATAAAGGGGAACACAAAGGTCTCTGTGGCATGAAGATGCCAGTCAATTATGTGGTGGAAATGTATATAGACCGCGTAGCGGCATCGAAGAACTACCAGAAAGAAAAGTACCGGGACGACAGTGCTTTAGCATATTATATGAATGGACGGCAATTTCATGTGCTCCATGATGATACGAGGGCATTGTTAGAACTTCTGTTGGAAATGCTTGCAATAAAAGGTGAAAAAGTTACGAACCGCTTTATCCGGGAAGAGGTTCTCTCCCATAAAATCCCGTATGAGAAAGAACCGTTACTGCAATTGAAAGAACAGTTAGAAAAAAGATCATAATATCATTTCAGGAAAAAGAGCCTGCATATCTTCCGGCAAAGGAGCAGTGAACACCAGTGGTTTCTTTGTGACCGGGTGGGTGAAACGAAGCCGGTAAGAGTGCAGAGCCTGTCTGTTTATCTTTGTAAAATCAGGATTGTATAAAAAATCACCGATCAATGGATGCCCGATAGATTTCATATGAACGCGGATCTGATGGGTACGTCCGGTCTCTAATTTCAGGGAGATCAGGGAAAGACCGTTTTGATAGGCAAGTCTTTTATAATGCGTGATGGCAGTTTCACCGTGAAGCACATCGATCTGCCGTTCTATCGTGGAACCTTCTTTCCGCCCGATCGGAGCGTTGACCGTCCCCTCATCCTCTGTGAAACCTTTCACAATGGCAAGATATTCCCTGCTTATGCCCCGGACTGACACCTCGCTGTTTAATATTGCGGAACTGATGAGATGTTTGGCAAGGATGGTGAGCCCGGTGGTGTCCCGGTCTAAGCGGTTGACACAGCGGAACGTATAAGGAATGCCCTGTGTCTGGTAATAATGGCAGACAGCGTTGGCGAGTGTGTTGTCATAATTGTTCATGGAAGGATGGATTGGCATATCGGCTGGTTTGTTTACCACTAAAATGTCCTCATCTTCATAACAGATGGAGAGAGGGAGATTGGTGGCAACAATATTTTCAGAGCCTTCCGTTTCCTCAAAATGGATAAAAAGACAATCCCCGTCGTTAAGCCTGGTACTCATATATTCCCATTTGCCATTTAAAAGAATACTTTCCGGAATCTTTTTTAACTGCACGGTCACGGCATGGGAAAAACCCTGCTTTTTCAGATAGTCAGAGATGGTCACACCATTGTCCTGTGCGGTTATGTTATATTCTAAATCACGTGTCATAATCGTTCCTTTCCTAAGACCATAAAACGATTATAGCGAAAAGCATGAAAAATTAAAAGAGGAAAAGCACGGAGAACTTGCCCTAAACATAAGATGTATCAAGAAAGCTTTTAAGGTGCGTTTTGAAAACATTTTTATCTCCGTTGACGATGGAACAGGAAAGCGAATGTCTGAAGAAAATGAAAAATGGTGACCTTGAGGCGAGAAACGAGCTGATCGAGCGCAATATGCGGCTGGTTGCCCATGTGGCAAAAAAATACCAGAACCCGGAGGATGAGATGGAGGATCTGATTTCCATCGGAACCATTGGACTGATCAAGGCAGTGGAAACATACAAAGAGGATTATGGGAGCAGGCTTGCGACCTATGCGGCAAGGTGTATTGACAATGAACTATTAATGCATTTCCGGGCAAAAAAGAAAACGTCGAAAGAAGTTTCCCTGTATGAGCCGATTGGAACTGATAAAGAGGGGAACCAGATCCAGCTTTTGGATGTTGTGGTCAGCGAGGACGAGGATGTTGTGGAATTGCTGGAACAGGATCGCAAAGTCAGACGGCTGAATGAAATTATTCCGCAGACATTGTCCGGAAGGGAATTGTTTATTATCATAAACCGTTACGGACTCTATGGGAAAAAGACAATGACACAGAGGGAGATCGCAAGAAAACTTGGGATTTCCAGATCCTATGTTTCGAGGATCGAAAAGAGGGCGATCGAAAAACTCAGGCAGGCATTTTAGGTGTATTATAATATAGAAGAAATATTGTAAAATCTGGAAAATGTGCTATACTAAAACTGCATCTGGCAGATGTATGAGGGCTTCTGCCGGATGTCGGAATCTTTTTTTATCAGAATCATTGCAGGATTCCCTGCGGTATCCACAGAGTATTTTCGAATACATTTATTTTTGATGCAGAAAACGAGGGAAAGGAAGGGTATTTGTATAGTTTAGTAACAACCTCGATCATTCAGGGAATCAAGAGCATCCCGGTCTATGTGGAGGCGGATGTCTCAGATGGCATGCCGCTTTTTGAGATGGTCGGTTCACTTTCGCCTGAGGTAAAAGAATCCAAAGAGCGTGTGCGCACAGCACTGAAAAATACAGGGTATATTCTGCCGCCAAAACGTATCACGATCAATTTTATCCCTGCCAATATCAGAAAGACCGGATCAGGCTTCGACCTTCCGGTTGTTGCCGCAGTGCTTTGTGCCATTGGCATTGTGCCGGAGGAAGCGTTAAAGAATACGATGGTCGTGGGTGAGATCAGCTTGAGCGGGGAGGTAAAGCCCGTCAATGGAATACTGCCTATGGTGGCAGAGGCAAAGGAACGCGGCGTCACACGTTGTATCGTACCGGCGGAGAATCAGACAGAGGCGCAGCTTGTAAAAGAGATAGAAATTTTTGCGGTGCAGAGTATTGCAGAAATGATACATATTTTAAACGGGGGCACATACATTGAAAAAGAAATAGGAAAAGCAGTGGCAAAAACGATCCGGATGCTGGATTTTTCGGATATCCAGGGACAGCATTTTGTAAAGAGAGCCTGTGAGGTGGCAGTGAGCGGTATGCACAATCTGCTGATGATAGGACCACCCGGTGCAGGTAAGACCATGACGGCAATGCGGATACCGACGATCCTTCCGCCGCTTGATGAAAAAGAGCAGATGGAACTTTCGAAAATTTACAGTGTATCCGGACAGTTTCAATTACGGGAACAATTAATGGAGGAACGTCCGTTCCGCTGTCCACATCATACGATTACGATGCAGGGATTAGTGGGTGGTGGACTGATCCCAAAGCCGGGAGAGATCTCTCTGGCACACAAGGGCGTTTTATTTTTGGATGAATTGCCGGAATTTAAGCAAAATACCATTGAGATATTAAGACAGCCGATGGAGGAAAAGGAAGTGCGTTTAGTGCGCGTGAACGGCACGTATGAATATCCGGCTGATTTTATCCTTGTCGCTGCCATGAATCCCTGCAAATGCGGTTATTATCCAGATATGCAGAAATGCAGATGTACGGCGGCTTCTATTGAACGATATATCAACCGTATCAGCC